>OIXV01000113.1_pt1 | contig 78716 bp, 60 predicted proteins | sample 1587771 | NCBI WGS metagenome assembly OIXV01 (sample SAMEA3888893, study PRJEB22519) | human gut metagenome | biome: human gut; feature: human-associated habitat; material: faeces | place: Denmark | collected 2010
TAGGGCAACGCGCGCGGCGGCGGATGCGCTACCCACATTCTGCAAAGGAGGATTTTGCCTGGATTTGCCTTCTGAGTTGCTTCGATCAGGGGCTTGATTCCCGCCGCTGGCGCAGTCATCTGAAGGCTCTTTGGCCAATGATAGAAGAGATTTCCTGGATTTCCGGAAGAGGTCTCAATGCTCACTCCACTGCCTTTAACGCCTGCTTGACCACAGAGACCGATGAGGCAGGTGATTGCTCGCGACATCATCCAGCCAGCGTTGCTATTTTTTCCTCCAGCTGAGTTTCCTCCCCGCCCAATGGCAATGAGGGCCGGCTTCGTTTTTGCGTAGAGGCGCGCAATCTCACGAATTTTATCTGCAGGTGCCCAGCTAATCTTCTGCACTTCCTCGGGAGTGTATTTTTTCACCAGAGCTGCGAACTCGTCATAACCGTAAGTGTGAGCATCGATGAATTCCTGGTCCTGGAGGTTTTCTTCGATGATGACATTCGCCATTGCCAGCGCAACGTAAGCGTCAGTGCCAGGGCGTACGGGAAGGTAGATATTGGCCTTATTGGCTGTTTCCGATACTCGCGAGTCGATTACAACCAGTTTAGCACCGAATTCGTGCATGGCCCGTCCGTAAGATGCTGCCCATTCTTGCGGTTTGGAAAGAGTGGTGTTTTCTCCCCATAAAATAATGAGTTTGGAGTCGAGAGGATCTGCCTCGAGACTATGATACATGTCTCCAAGTGTTACGCTTGGGCCAAATTGAAGATCATGCCAGCAGTCGGGTCCGAGGGGAGAGCTCGCGTTGAAGAGTTTGCAGAAGACTGCAGCGGTGGAATTCGATGCGTAGTTGCCTGGATGAGCGAAACCTGCGGCAATGGTTTGTGGCCCCTCTTCTCGAATAGCCTTTGCCATGGCTTCGCTGATGGTCTCAATCGCTTCTTCCCAGCTAATACGTTCGAATTCGCCTTTGACTCCCTTTTCATTTGTGCGGCGCATGGGATATTTGATGCGGTCAGGATGGTATATGATGTCGAGGCCTGTCATCCCGCGAGCGCAGAGGCCGCCTTTGTTATGACTCTCTAAGCAGCCCTCGTAGTGGATGATGGCCCCGTCCTTCACGTAGGCGGCACCGCAGTGCAGCTCGCCGCAGGCATCGCCGTTGGTGCACATGACGGGGCAAACTTTGTCGGCCCCGTAGGGGAGTCCGTCGCTGACGGCGTCCATGATGTAGCCCGATGTGTCGGGCGCATCGCTGGTTTGGGAAAGCGGCTCCTGTTGGGGGGAGCATCCTACCAGCAGGGACGGCGCCAGCATTGCTGCTCCACCGGCGATACCCGACCATTTCAGAAAATCGCGGCGCTTGATGCTTTGATGTTGCATATGAATCTCCTCTCGGCAAACCTTGCTGCACGCAGGTCCGGCAAGGGCCTTGATTGTTGTCGGACTCTTGGCAACTCGGCGCGGGTACCGGCGCGTCTCGTCCCCTCATTGAATCCCCTCGCGCTTCGGAAGACAATTGCGCCCTTGCTTTCCGAAGTGTATATTGTAATAGTATACTAATACAGTTGATACTTGCAAGTGACTGCTTTATCTATTTCGAGAATAGTAGAGGTGACTATATGAGAACGTAAGGTTCATCAGGTATTTTGCAAAGAGTGTACGATAAAACTGTTACATTTTCAGCAAAGACGGATGCCGCTATAATAGGGGAAACTGTTTTCTAGTAAGAGAGTGCCATGGCCGACATTATCATCGACGGAACCGCAGATGTCCCTATATGGATACAAATCCGCAATCGCATCATCTACCTCATTCGGTCGGGACAGCTGGCTGAAGGTGATCGGTTACCGTCGGTGCGCGAAGTTGCGGTGAAGCAGAATGTCAACTTCAATACCGTGGCCAAGGCGTACAAAGATCTCGAGCGGGACGGGCTCATCCAGACTAAGCGAGGCTCGGGAACCTTTGTAGCCTCAACGGCTCAGCAGGTGGGGGCTTTGAGCGATTCGCCTCTCGATGTTCTCATCGATGAGCTCTTGGAATCTGCCGATTCGCGAGGGATTGGCGATGACGAGCTGCTTTTCCAGATTCAGCGGCGCCTTGAGACGAGGAGGGCAAATCATGGCTAAGCGCAAAAAGAAGAAAGCGGCAGTGGGGGAAACGGCGCTGCCAAAAGGCGTGCCTTTTGACCGGCAACGGGAGCGCCCGCTCAAATGGGGCATTGCCATTTTTAAGGGGGCTCTGCTGGTCGCGCCGATCGCTGTGGGCGCCGTCTGCGCTGTCGCTTCTGCTAATGCGTGGCCTCTTATCATCGGCATTCTCGTCGGGTTTGTGCTGTTCGCCAATACCTATGTAGTGCTTGAATGGGAGGCGGCGGTGGTGCTGAGACTGGGCCGGCTGGAGCGCATTCAGGGCCCGGGGCTGTTCTTCACCGTCCCCTTCATCGAATTCGTTGCCTCCTACGTAGATCAGCGCCTGAACGCGACGACGTTCAACGCGGAGAGAGCCCTCACGGCCGATTGCGTTCCCGTGGATGTCGATGCCGTGCTGTTCTGGATGGTATGGGACCCCAAGAGCGCTTGCACCGAGGTGAAGAACTACTACGATGCTGTTTTCTGGGCCGCTCAGACGACCTTGCGCGATGCGATCGGCAGCATCGATATCGCCGAGTTGAGCACACGACGCAAGGCTCTCGACGAGGAGATCAAAGCCGAGCTCGTGCAGAAGACCGAAACGTGGGGAGTGACGGTGGTGTCGGTGGAGATCCGCGACATTGTCATCCCGACTGAGCTGCAGGACGCGCTATCTAAGGAGGCACAGGCCGAGCGTGAGCGCAATGCCCGCGTGACGTTGGCCGAGGCTGAGGAAGATGTGTCCGAGATGTTCGTGCGCGCGACGCGCAACTACAAGGCCGAGGACGGTGCGGTGCAGTTGCGCGCGATGAACATGCTCTACGATGGCGTGAAGGAGAAGGGGGGTCTCGTGCTCGTGCCCACGTCTTTGGCGGACGCATTCGGAGAGATCGGGTCTTCCGGGAAGCAGGCTGCTGACGAGCAGGGGCCTCAAATATAGTCAAAACACTATTTGAGTTTGCTTACGGGCGTCTCATAGAATGAACCTAAAGTTCCCGCAGGAACGAGGAGCAAGGGAAGGAGAATGCTATGAGACGATGGAGGAAGCCCGCAATGCTCGCGACGGCGGCTGTGCTGGTGATGGCGTGCGCTGCCTGCGCGCCCCAGGGGGCGCCGATGGCGGAGACGGGTACGCTGGCGACTTCGGATGCGGCTGCTGAGGTCGCCGCCGAGGGCGCTGTGATCGAGACGGGTAACCACAGTTGGGAGCAGTGGCAGAGCCAATATCCCGATCAGTACGCCACCTTCATTCGGGGCATCGACGATACGGAGGCGTGGGACGGGAAGGTTCATGGCCATGCGGCCTTGTACTTCAATACGCCTGTCACCAACTACGGCGGTCCAATGATGGTCGATGAGTTTGGCACCTCGTGCATCGCCTGCAAGTCCACCACGGGCACGAAGCTCTACGAGGAGATGGGCACGGATGCCTTCCTGAATGATTGGGAAACCTATGCGGCCGGCGAGAAGACCGACTGGTACGATTGCGGGTTGTGCCACAAGGACGGGACGCCCGGCGGTGAGCTGGCCCCCGGCGGTATGGCCGCTGCTGCGTTCGGCGCGCCCCTCTTCGAGCAGGTGACCAGCGAGGAGGCGGTCTGTGGCCAGTGCCACAACTACATCGGCGCGGTGTACACCCGCGGTGGCCTAATGGAGAAGATCAAGTCTGGCGAGGCGGACATCGCGTCTATGAACCCGTGGCGCTACGGGCTTGACCCCGAGAGCCTTATGAAGGCGGCGCTCGAGGATGGCTACGAGATGGCCGTGAACCCGGAGACGGGTATCGCGAACTTCCAGGCGAACCACCCGGAGGTGGAGATCTTCCAGGGCAGCGTGCACCAGGAGCTCGGCATGACCTGCGTCGATTGCCATGGCGTGAAGATGCAGGGTGAGAACGGGGAATTCACCTCCCACGGGTTCTCCGAGTCGCCGCTGGAGAACCCCGAGGCGCTGGAGTACTGCCTGACCTGCCATAGCTCTCAGGGCGTCAAGGATGCCGAGGCCATGAAGGAGTTCGTCGCGGCCGCCCAGAAGAAGATGGCCGACGCAGAGGAAGCCTTCGGTGCGAAGCGCGACCAGTTGCAGGGGCTCATCATGGCGGCCAAGGACGCTGAGGGCGTCGATGCCGATGCCCTCGCCAAGGCGAAGGAGAACTTCACCAAGGGCGTCTGGTTCGTGCGCTATGCCGACGGCGGCGGCGACTTCCCCGGCATGAAGATCGCCCACAATCCGAAAGGCGAGATCGATTACGTCGAGCGAGCCACGGTGCTGATGGACGAGGGCATCGCGCTCCTCTCCTAAGGCGAAGGCAAGCGGGCGGCGCCTCTCCCTGTGGCGGCTCGCTTCCCTGGGGCCGACCGTGCGTTGGTGCGCGGTCGGCCTTCTTGTGGGTTATACTGACCGTAAATTGACGATGCGTCACCAACGTTGAGGGGGCTATCATGACCGCAAGTGGCACTCACCGAGGTCTTTGGCTGCGGTTCGTCCTCCTCGTGGGCATGGCAGCCGTGCTCGTGTTCGCCGTCTACTTCGCGTGGACCGCCCAGGCCGAGTCGTCGGAAAACGAGCGGCGGGCTCTTGCCGAGGCGCGCACGCTGAGTGCCCAGATGGACGCCTCCTGGGACTACATCGATTCGATTCAGGAGCGCATCAACTACACCCATGGCGTCTTCGACTTCAAGGACGTGTACTGCTCGGTGGCCGGCAAGGCCATAGCGGTCCGTTTCACCGACAGAACGGACTATTCGATCCGCTACGTGCGCGAGAACCCGCGCAGCGGCACGGATGTTCCTGACGATTTCGAACGCGCCGCGCTTGCGTCCTTCGAGCGGGGCGCCGACGAGTACTTCGCCATGACGGACTACGAGGGCTCCCCGGCCTTCCGCTACGTTTCGGTGCTCCGCGCCGAGCCCGGCTGTCTGTCCTGCCACGGCGCTCCGGCGGGGGAGAAGGACGTCACGGGGTTCATCAAGGAGGGCATGGCCGCCCAAGATGTGGCCGGCGCGGTGAGCATCGTGCTTCCCATGGGGACTATCCAGGCCGAGTCCCATGCCGATTTGGCGGCGGCCGTTGTGTTCTTCTGCGTGCTCATGGCGGTGGTGACGGTCATTCTGGGGTGGGGTCTCAGCCGTTGGGTCGCCTTCCCCATCGTGAGCGAGAACGACAAGCTGCGCCGGGAGGCGGAGAGCCAATCGAACTTCCTTTCCATCGTCACCCACGAGCTGAAGACGCCGCTGGCGGCCATCATCGCGCTGACCGAACTGTGGCGTCGCCGCTGCTCCTCGGCCACGGAAGAAGAGGCACGGATTATGGACGACATCGAGATGAACAGTCATCTGCTGTTGGGCCAGATCAACAACGTACTGGATACGGTGAGGCTTGACGAGGGCTGTTTGGGTGCGAACGTGGAAGACGTCGACGTCTACGACGTGGTCGCCCTTGTGCGCCGGGTGGCCGAGCCGCTGTCCCTGCGCCAGGGCATTTCGTTTACGGCTACGGTGGAGCCGGGCATTCCTATCGTGCGCGCCGACCGGGAGATGCTGCGGCGCATATCCATGAACCTGGTGGGGAACGCCGTGCGCTACACCGATGCGGGAGGATCGGTCTCCTTGCGCCTCTCGTGGCGTGCGGGTGTGCTGGTGATCGATGTGCAGGACACAGGGGCCGGCATTGCTCCCGAGGAGATTCCGTTCGTGTTTGACCGCTTCGTGAGCAAGCCGGGCTCGCAGCGCACGGGGGAGGGCGGCACGGGGCTTGGCTTGTCCATCGTGAAACGCTGCGCCGAGGCGATGGGTGGGTCGGCCGAAGTGAGAAGCGAGCTGGGCCGCGGGAGCCAATTTGTGGTGGAGTTGCCGATGGAGACCGCCGCTCTGTCCGAGGAGGAGGATCGATGAGCGAGGGAAGGCCGGTCGTTATGGTGGCCGACGACGATGTGACGCTGCGACGGGCGACGGCGGAGCTTTTGGAAGATGCGGGATACGAAACACGTGAGGCGGCAAACGGCATCGAAGTGCTGGCGCTTTGCGAGAAGGCGCGGCCCGATCTGATTGTTTTGGACATCATGATGCCCAAGATGGACGGTTTCGAAACGCTGGCGCGCTTGAGGGAGGCGGATCGCGTGACGCCGGTGCTTTTCCTGTCAGCGCGGGGCGACATCGTGGACAAGCGCACGGGATTTCGCCTCGGCGCCGACGACTATCTTGTCAAGCCCTTTCTGGCTGAGGAGCTGCTGCTGCGCGTGGAGGCCATGCTGCGGCGCGTCGATGCGCTGGGAGAGGCGTTTGCACCCGCAGTGCCGACTTCGGTGACGCTGGGGAGTCTGACCGTGGATCTGCGCCATGGAGAGGTGACGGTGGACGAACGCAAGATCGATCTCACCCCTAAGGAACGGCGCATCATGTGCGTGCTCGCGGAGTCGGCTGGCCGTGCCTTCACGCGCGACGAACTCATCGGCGCGGTGTGGGGCGAGGAGTTCGTGGATTCTTCTATCAGCATCCCCGTGTACGTGCGCAATCTGCGCGAGAAGATCGAGGCTGATCCGACGAATCCTGTCTACCTGCAGACGGTGTGGGGCCACGGCTACCGTCTTTGCGGCGGTGAAGATCGCTAACCCTTTTGGTTCGCGTGGGCCCGGCGCCCGTGGGCGCATGAGCATCGAGTTGCTAGAGTTTTATTCAAATTTCATTCCTGCTATTTCATCTCCCGCGGCTTTCGCGGTAGCGGGCGAGGGCGGCATCGAAGCTGCCGGCGGTGCGGCGGTAGTGGAGGGTGTAGCCGGCGGTGATGGCGGTCAGGGTGACCAGGTAGATGGCAACGAAGCTGACCCAGGCGCCGATGTTGTCCAAGGGGAACCAGCCGCCCAGTGCGGCGCACAGGACGAGCACCGGCAGGCCCGTCAGGCCGAACCCGGCGATGCGTGCTGGGTAGCTCAATCGCCCGATGACCGCCTCGGTAAACCAGAATGCCTGCAGGGCGCACAGGGCCAAGGCGGCGGCGAGCAGCGAGAGCGTGATGACGATGCCCTCGACGGGCCCGGCGAAAATGAGGCCGGCTGCGCACCAGAGGGCCATGGCGACGGTGAAGATGACGCAAGCGCGGACAAAGGCGCTCTTGACGATGTTTCTCATGGCGAATCCTTTCTACAGCCCGATCTTCTGCTTGATGGCCGGGGCGTACTGGCGCGAGGCGATGACGGACTCGCCGTTGCTGAGCACCAATTCCAGCCGGGCGTTCAGGTAGGGACGCAGGGCGCGTACGTGGTCGAAGTTCACGATGAGGGATTTCGAGGCCCGCACGAACTCGGTGCCGGCGAGGGCCTCTTCCAGCTCGTAGAGGCGCAGCGGGCTTTCCAGCACGCGGTCGCGACCGTAGAGGAAGGTGCGGCCGTCGACGGTTTCCGCGTACAGCACTTCCGACGGTTCCACGATGAACGTGCCTGTGCCGTCGGTGCCGAGAAGCCGGCAATCCACTGCGTTCGCGGCCGCCATGATGGCTCGCACCCGCCGGTCGATGGCCGGACAGCGGATGGTGACCTCCGCCTCTTCTAAGTCGGGCCGCTCTTCCACGGTCAGCTTCACGGGCGCTCCTTTCCGTCTCCCGTCCGTAGCGCTAGTGTGCCTCGACGGGGCAGCGACGGCAAGGGGGCGCCGCTTCACTTGCACGAGAAGAGCCCTGTGTTGCAGGGAGAGGGGAGCGAGTGGGCCGCGAATGCGAAAGAACCGTGAATGCGAAAAGGCCGGCCCCGGCGTCGCCAGCGAATGACGAGGCGCCGGGACCGGCCCAATCAGGCATTGGCGTTGCGCTCGGGGGCGCAACGGCGCGCTATCAGTGGTCGTTCATGTTGAAGGCGTTCTTCATCGTGACCGTGCGCTGGTCGAGCACGGTGCCGAGCAGGGCGCGGGTCTGCGTTTGCACGCTGTCGACGAGCGCCTGATTCGCGCGCTCGAGCTCGGCGATAACCGTCGGGTCGTCCATATCGTCCAGGTTCGCCTTGCCCTCGGCGGCGAGCTTCTCAAGCGCGGCATCGGTCTCGCGCAGCGACTGGTAGCCCTGGGCCATGGTGTTCAGGCGGTAGCCCTGGATGGCCTCGTAGCTCTCGAAGAACTGCGGATCGGAAAGACCTGCCACCAGGCGGTTGTTCCAGTAGAGGCTGTCGGTGGTCACTTCCGTGGGTGTGTCCAGGTAGGCGGGGAGCTCTTTCACGTTCGCGTACAGGGCCACGGCCGTGTTGAACGGGCCCGACGCCGGTGCGAACCAGTGCACGCCGCGCAGCGCCTTGGGCGCGTTCGGGCGAATGCACAGGATGGAGCACTCGGAGGTGCGGTCGATGCCGACGTAGCGGTACTGGTGACGCGTGGCGGGCGTGCCCTTGGTGCCGTAGGGGTCGTACTCGGTGCCGTCGTAGGTGGTGGCGAGCAGGTCCTTCACATCCGATGCCGACAGCTTCTTGTCGGGGCGCATGGCCCAGGGGATGTCGAGGCTCTCGGGGCCGAAGGCGGGCGCCGGGCCGGCGAAGCGGGCATCGGAGGGCGTCAAGCGGCTGCACAGGTACCACTTGCGCGGGGCGTTGTACAGCTGGTCGAGCCAGGTGTAGGTGGAAAACGCGATGCGGGCGTTGAAGTAGCGCGGCAGTCCCTCGACGGTCTCGCCGGCATCCTCCTCGTGGGCGGGCATATCCATGAGCAGGTCGTTCTCGCGGATCCACTGGGCCAGATCGGCGCTGCACATGTAGTCGTGCTGGTCGCCCAGCGCGTCGGCCAGGTCGAAGTGGTCGATGCCCTGGCGGTTGGGCTGCACCACGTAGCAATCGTCGGGCACGCGCCGCGCGATCCAATGGTGGCCGCCGATGTTCTCCCAGTACCAGACCTCGTCCGCGTCGCCGAAGGCCACGCCGTTGGTCTCGTAGGTGCCGTACTTCTCCACGAGCATGCCGAGGCGACGAACGCCCTCGCGGGCGCTTTTGATGTAGGGCAGCGTGATGGTGGGCAGGTTCTCCTCGCCGATGCCGCCGGGCACCTCGGGCTTGTAGTTGGCGTCGCCGGGCTTTCCAACAGCGGGCTGGTAGGTGACGAGCGGGTCGGCGCCGAGCACGCGGGCGTTGGCCGAGATGGTCTCGGTGGCCGACATGGACACGTTCGCCGCGTTGATGCCGGTTTCGGCCCACACGCCGTTGGTCGGGTCGGCATTGGGGGTGCAGGTGTAGCGCAGGGGATTGTCGGGCAGCTCGATGGTCAGGTGGCTGGCTACTCCCGTGTAGGTGCGCGGCTGGTCTTCCGGCATGACCACGATCATCTTCTTCGGATCGAACGAGAAGTCCTCGCCGTCCTCGTTGCGGGCGACGATGGTGGAGCCGTCGTTGGTGGCGCGGCGGCCCACGAGAAGCGTTGTGCAAGCCATGGTGTCTCCTTGGTTGAGGGATAGTTCCTGCTCTCATGGTGGCCCTGCAGAACGCCCGCCCGCAGCTCGCGGGCAACTTGTTCGGAGACCGTTGCCAGATGGCTGCGACGCCGAAAGCCAGCTGGTCGTACTGCCGGCTTTCGGACAATGCGAGGCGCTAGATGCGCTCGGCGTCGGGAACGAAGGGAATGGGGTCGGGATGGCTCTCCTTGTCGTCCAGGTACTTCAGGCTGTGGGTGTTGAGGGCCCACACGGTGATGAGCATCCAGCAGCCGGCGAGGGCCAGGGCGGCCACGGACACCCCGGCGCCCTCCACGACGAGCGAGGTGGCGAAGACGGCCACGGGCGCGGCGGCCAGGGTGAGCGAATTCTGCGTGCCGAGGGCGCTTCCTCGATTTTCGGCGGGAATGCGGTCGAAGATGAAGAAGCCGAGCAGGGCCGAGATGGGGCCGGCCGAAAGACCCAGCATGAGCGCGCTCGCGATGAGCAGCGGGAGCGACGGCAGAAGGCCCAGCCCCAAGATTCCCAAGGCCATGCCGGTGAGCGACAGGATGTACCAGGTGCGGCGACGCAGCTTGTGGGCGAGCGCCGCGTAGCCGAGCGAGCTAGCGAGCATGCCGGCGGACATGGCCGACAGCACGTAGCCGAGCAGCTCGGGGCTGTTCGCGGCAGTGAAGTGCACCGGCAGGACGAGGCCTTGGAAGGAGCCCATGACCATGACCACGCCGAAACTGATGAGCATGGACGAGCGCAGAAGCGTGTCGCTCGCGAACAGCACGTGCAACCCGTCGTGCAGGGCGTTCCACGCGCCGGACACAAAGCCGCGCCGTGGCTGCGCGGTCGCGGTGCCGATGTTCGCGGCGGCCGGGTTGGCAGCGTGGGCGGCCGCGCCGCAGACGGCGCCGAGGGAGCGGGGCAGCGTGAGGGTGACGAGCGCTGCGGAAAGCGACATGGCGGCCGTGAACCACAGGGCGTTCACGCTTCCCACCGCGCCCATGAGGAAGGCGGCCAGGGCCGGGCCGACAATGACCACGAGGGAATCGAGGGACTGGGTGAGACCCATGAACTTCTGCAGGCTGCGCCCGTCGCGCTCGCAGACGGCCGGTACGAGGGAGTCGCGGGCCGTCATGCCGGGGATGTCGCCGATGGCGCCGAGAAGGCCGAGGGCCACGAACCACCCGAAGGACAGGCCCCACACCATGTCGACCACGGGAAGCAGGGCCACGCTGGCCGCCGACAGAATGTCGGAGACGATGGAGACGTTGCGGCGGTTGGAGCGATCGGTGAGCGCGCCGCCGATAAGGCCGATGACGAACTGGGGCACGGCGCAGATGAGCGCGAGGGTGCCGGCTGCCAGGGCGTCGCCGGTGGTGGCGAGCAGCACGAGCGGCAAGATGACGCCGGCCACGGAGTTGCCGAGAAGCGAACAAGCGCAGGAAAGCAGGTAGCGGGGGGCGGTCTTGCGCGGCCGGTACGGTTTGCGGGGCCGGCGGAATTTCGGGGACGCGAGGGTCATGGCGGGGCCTTTCTCGAACGGGGGATCGCGGGTTCGAGAGGCCAGTTAAAACTATGACGTTACGTCGGGGTCAAGCGGCTCGTGGATGACTTGTGAAGGGGCGGCGGCCGCCTTCTCCCTTTGCGCCCGCTCGGCCATGACGGCCTCGATGCCGCGTTCGATGCGCCCGTACACGTCCTGCTGGGCCTCGTTGTAGTCCGCGAAGGCGATCTCGTCCAGGAACTGCTCGCGGTCGGTTGGGGGCCGCAGCCAGTTGGCCGTGTCGAAGCAGGCGATGACGGGGGCGAGTGCCGCGAGGGAATCCTCGGCGAGGGCCGCCCGCTCCCGCTCGGGGGCATCGGGCGTAAGAGCGTCCAGCCTGCGATCGAGCTCTTCCATGGCTTCCACGAGGTTCTCGCTTGAAATGCGTTCCACCACGCGCTCCAGCTCGCCGAGCGCCTCGTCGTCGTACAGGTGCCCAGCGACGATGAGGGCGGTGCGGTCGGCGGCCCGCGCGTCGGCGAGGGTGTCCACGCCGGAGAGCATGCTCAGGATGCGGGCGAAGCGCACGGGCAGGTCGGGGTCGAGGTGCTCCGCGCGCAGCTCGGCGATGGTGCGCCGCTGCTCTTGCAGGTGCTCGATCTCCAAGGCCAGTTCGCGGTCGAGCTCGTCCAAGGCGCTCGCGGATGTCGCGTTCCCCTCGGCGTCCATCTCGTCCAGAACATCTCCGATGCGCGAGAGGGGAAAGCCCAGGCCGGCCAGGCGCTTGATGCGCAGCACGCGGGCCACGTCGGCGGGGGAGTAGTCGCGGTACCCGTTGGCCTGCCGCGGCGGCTCGGACAGAAGCCCCAGCTGGTGGTAGTGCCGCAGCGTGCGTACGGTCACGCCCGCCAATTTCGCCACTTCGTTGCTGCGCGCCGATTTCCCCCTTGCGGTCGTTCACGTTTCATTAGACGCCTCCATTGTAATGGCTCTTCGGGCGCCTGTCCTTGGAAAGGAAAAGCGGCGCCCCGGAGAGAGGCGCCGCCAAGAGGGAGGGCTCGGAGGTTTCTTGCCGAGAAACGCGCGAGATGGCGAAGGGCGAGCTTACAGGTTGGCCACCTGGCGGCCGCAGAGCATGCCGAAGGTGACGCAGCGGCCCGCGTTCAGGCCGGCGGCCAGGTTCGGGTAGGTGCCGTTGTAGTAGTTGCCCGAGTCGTTGCCGATGACGTAGAGGCCCTCAATGGGGGCGTTGTTCTCGTCGAGCGCCTGGAACTTCGCGTTGATCTTGATGCCGTCCAGGGTGGCAAGCGCCATGCCCGACAACTTGCAGGCGTAGAAAGGCGCCGTGCGAATCTCCGACAGACGGAAGGGCTCCTTGCCGTACTGGGTGTCGTTCTGCGCATCGTAGAAGCCGTTGTACTGCTCCACGGTGGCCAGGAAGGTCTCCTTGTTGATGCCGAAGGCGTCGGCGATCTCCTCCAGGGTGTCGGCCTTCACGATCTTGCCCTCTTCCACCAAAGCATCGATGATGGCGGCCGTGCCCTCAACGCCCTCGGGATCCATCTGGTTGGTGCCCTCGCCCTTGATGAGGCCCGAGCAGCCGATGGTGTGGAAGCGCTGGATGTCGGTGGGCCAGTTGGAATCCCAGATGTCGAACCAGGCGCGCTGGCTGGACTTGCGCGCCAGGGCATGGATGAGGAAGTCGTAGGGCGACGACTCGTTGGTGATGCGCTCGCCCTCGATATCCACCTTCAGGAAGGGCTGGGTGGCCATATGGAAGTAGCCGAAGTCCATGTCGAAGGGGGCGCCGGGCAGCTGGTCGGGACGCATGATGCCGCGGTCGAACACCATGGAGGTGGGGTTCTCATCCTTCACCGCGCCGGCCCACAGGCACGCCTTGATGCCCTGGCCCTGGGCGTTGAAGTTGCCGAAGGGCACCACGCCGCACAGTCCCTTGGCGTTCTCGGCCTGCAGCGCCATGTACATGTCGGGGTTGTTCGCATAGCCGCCGGTGGCCACGATGACGCCCTTCGCGGCATTGATGCGCAGGAACGTGGCGCCCTCGTCGGTGGAGGCGTAGGCGCCCACCACCTTATCGCCCTCCTTGATGAGGCATTCGAGGCTCGTCAGGTAGCGCAGCTCGGCGTTGGGCTGCGCCAGGAAGTTGGCTTCCACCTGGGCGTAGGTGACGCCCTCGCCGCTGGCCTCGTCCTTGCCGGCCTTGCCGTTGTCCAGCATGGCGCCGTGGCCCGTGGGCCAGCACTTGTAGCGCGTCTCTTCGGCGGGCATGCTCCACTCCAGATCGATCTTGCACTGATCCACGCCGTCGGTCAGATCGCAGTACCAGTTCACGGCCTCGGCGGAATGCGCGGCCCACAGCTGGTACAAATCCATGCTGGCGTTGTTCAGGGAGTAGTGCACCAGATCGTTGCAGATCTCCTGCGGGTCGATGTTGACGCCGGCTTCCTGCTGCTTGCGCGAGCCCACGGCGCCGATGGCCGAGCCGCGCAGGCCCGTTCCCTTGTCGAACTTCTCGATGAGCAGGGTCTTGGCTCCCTCCATGGCGGCGAAGTTCGCAGCCACGAGGCCCGAGCAGCCGGCGCCGATGACGAGCACCTCGCAGTCGACGGTCTCGGCGCAGTCGGCGTCGGTGATGGCGGGCGCTTCTCCCAGCCAGGCGGGAACGTCGGAGGCGGGGGCGCTTTCGGCAGGCGCATTGCCCGCGGCGGCGCCTGCCGCCGGCTCGTCGCCGCCCGTTGCGGCCGTAGGCGTTCCCTGCGGCGCGCAGCCGGCCAGTCCCAGGGCCGCAGCGGCGCTCGCGGCGAGCGTGCCGGTGATGAAGTGACGGCGGCTGAACGATGTCTCGATGGTCATGATGGATCCCTTCCTTCTCTTCTTTGCTTTGCGCGGCGCATCCGATTCGGGGGCCGAGCGCAAGCCCAGTGTGCGCCTTTCCGGTGCCATCCGCCATCGTGCTACTCCGTGATTTTTCCGTTTCTCCTGGTCAAGACCATCCCCTCTTTCACGTGAGTTGTTATATCGGGCGCGGCAGGTACAATGAATCGAGAGAAACTCAAGGGGAGGAGAGCCGTGTTCGCATGGGTGCAATCGCTGGATTCGTTTTTTCGTCAGGCGCGGCTGCGCTACTTGGGTCTGGGCCTTCTCATCGCCTGGGTGTACGGGTCGTGGTTCTCGAACGGCATCTTCACGCCCGATAGCGCGCGCGGCGTCGATACGCTGCGCATCTCGCTCGCGGCGTCGGCGGTCGGGCTTCTCGTGCTCGCCTTTCGTCCCCGACGGCGAGCGCCTTTGGCCCCGGGATTTGTTTTGGCCGCATCGGCGGTGGTGTCCGCGACGACCTTGCTGTTCTTCGTGGCGCCCGACGGCCTTCCGCTGCTTTTCGCCAGCGCTGTGGGAGGGCTGGCCTCGGCAGTGCTCTGGATAGCATGGGGCGAGTTGTTCTGCCAGGTGGACCTTGAGGTCACCGAGGCGAGCATTCCCTCGTCGCTGGCGGTGTTCGTGGCGGCCGTGCTGCTTATCTACTTGATTCCGGCGCCGATTTCGGGCATCGTGGCGGCGCTGCTTCCTTTGGCATCGAGCCTCATGCTGTTGCTCTGCAAGAACGACCAACCGGAGGGCTTCGCCTTCCCTGAGCCCATCGAGCCGTTCTCGGGTGTGCTTCCCTCCCTCGTCAAATTGGCATTCTGCTCCATGGTGTGCAGCATCGCCACAGGGTGCGTGGTGACGAGCGCTTCCCCCGAGAGCTTGGTCGCGCTCGGCATGGACGACCGCGGCATCCTCTTCTATATCGCCGGCGGCGTGGTGGCGGGGCTCATCGCCGTGTTCGCCATTGCCCATACCAGCCGTATGAGCTTCTCGTTTCTGTACGAGTGGGCCATTCCGCTCATCGTGTTCTCGCTTTCGCTGCGGGCACTGGACGAACCGGTGTGCAATGTGCTCGCCTCGGTGCTCGCCTGCGCGGCGGCTCTGTACGTGGAGGTGCTGTTCTTCGCTATCTTCGCGCGCATCACGGCGAAGGGATTCTGTCTTCCCAGCGAGACGTTCGGCATCTTCCGTGCCATGGTTCAGCTGGGGTTTCTCGCGGGCGCGATGCTGGGGGTATCGGTATCGCCGCGCTTTGGCCTGCCGCTGTACTTGGCGCTCGTGTGCCTGTGTGTGGTGATGCTGCCGCTGTTTCTGCACCTGCAGAAACGCTTTGAATCGCCGGGGATGCTGGGGGTCGCCGGGGCTTTGGGCCCGGTTGCGGCGGAAATCGGCGCTGAGGCGCGGTCGGGGTCGGAGGTGCCGTCGAGAGAGGGGCTTGCCGGAAGTGTCTTGGCGCAAGAGGCTGGGAAGGGAGTCTACGCGGCGCCGATCGCCGAGCCCGTCGACTACGTGGCGGCCATGGCCGAGGCCTTCAAGCTCTCGCCGCGCGAGACCGAGGTGCTGCGCTATCTGGGCCGCGGCCGATCGGTGCCCTACATGCGCGAGGTCATGACCCTTTCCAAGAGCACTATTGAGACGCACATCAAGCACATATACGCCAAGACCGACGTGCATTCCAAGCAAGAGCTCATCGATCTCATCGAGTCCTACCAGGAGGGAACGGGGGAGGCGGCGCCCGTCTCGGCTTCATAGGCAAGTAAAGTGGCCGAAGCTTTATTTTCTGCGTTTCTTTACAGCGCTTGAGAAGCGGATCGTTTCGTCCTACCATTTAGCTAAACAGCAGAAGATCGAGCGCATGGATGAGCGGGCGGATAGCTTGGGCATGAAGCGCTCCGACTATTTGCGATGGCTCGTCGACAAAGATCTCGCCGCTGCCGATGTCGCCTAAGTTTTCGCGTGCGTGGAAGGGGAATGGGCATGGACGATAGCGAGCGCCTCGCGCGGTTCGAGGCGGTGCTGGCCGCTCTGCTGGCAGAGCAGGAGTCGGTGTGCGTGACTCTTGAGGGCTTGCGGGCCCAAGGCAAGACGCGCACGGCCACCTACCAGCAGCTGACGGCGCGCAAGCTGGCGCTGAAATCGATGCTGGGCGCCTTCGAGGAGCAGGGGCTTCTGTGAGTGCGGCGTTGGGCAGGCGGGGGAGAGCCGTCGCAGGCATAGATGCCGAGAGCGAGGGCGCCGCAGGCTTGGAAGGAAGCGGCCTTGAGCTGTTTTCCGCTCCGGTGCGCCATTGGTTCGCCGATGCCTTCGGGGCGCCCACGGCGGTGCAGGCCGAGGCATGGCAGGCTATCGCTCGGGGCGAGAATGCGCTCGTGATAGCTCCGACGGGCTCGGGCAAGACGTTGGCGGCGTTTCTGTGGGCGATCGACGCGCTCATGGGCGAGAAGGCGCGGGTCGCTGAAGCGGGCGAGAAGTGGGTCCGCGGCGTGCGCGTGCTGTACGTGTCGCCCCTGAAGGCCCTCGGCGCCGATGTGGATCGCAACTTGCAGGGGCCGCTTTCGGCTATCTCCGAACTGGCGGCCGTCGAGAGCGCGCGCCGTGGCGCGAAGGCCCCCGAAATCCGCACGGCCATGCGCACCGGCGACACCCCCGCCGACGAGCGTCGCAAGATCGCTCGTAATCCGCCTGATATTCTCATCACGACACCGGAGTCGCTGTACCTCATGCTCACGTCGGCGGCCCGAGAGGCGCTGCGCACAGTTGAGACGGTCATCGTGGACGAGGTGCACGCCCTGGCCGGCGACAAGCGAGGGGCGCATCTGTCGCTTTCGTTGGAGCGGCTGGACGATTTGCTGGAGGCTCCGGCCCAGCGCATCGGGCTGTCGGCCACGGTGCGCCCGCGCGACGAAGTAGCCCGGTTCCTCGGCGGTGCGCATCCGGTGACCGTGGTGGCCACCGAAGCGCCCCCGAGCCTCGACCTTTCGGTGCGCGTGCCCGTGCGCGACATGACGGCCGTCCCCGCCTTCGGGGGATTTGCCGGCGCTGGCGACGGCACGCGGCAGCGGGGCGCAGGTCCGCGCCGGGCGCCCGTCGAGAACGCGTGGAAATCCGACCGGGCGCTTCGGGCCGTCATGGCCGAGGGCGCCTCGCCCGCGCCGCATCCTGACAGCCGCCTGGGCAGCTCCTCTATCTGGCCTCATATCGAGGCGGCCATTCTCGACGAGGTGCTGGCCCATAAATCCACCATCGTCTTCGTGAACTCGCGCGGTTTGTGCGAGAAGCTGACGGCGCGGCTGAACGAGCTGTACGCGAAGCGCCTCGGTCTGGACGCGCCCCATTCCGAGGTGGCCGGCTTCTGGGCGGCCGCGGGCAGCGGGGAAGCGACGGCTTTCGGCGATGATGCGGTGCGCGGCGTGCCCACGGGCTCCGATGCCATGCGGGGGGCGCCGGGAGCGAGCTTCCGCTCCGACATCGGCTCTACCACGGCGTTGGTGACCGAGCCCGCGGTGGTCATCGCGAAGGCCCATCACGGCTCGGTCTCCAAAGAGAAGCGGCTGCAGGTGGAACGGGAGCTGAAGGCAGGAGAGCTGCCCTGCGTGGTGGCCACTTCCAGCTTGGAATTGGGCATCGATATGGGTTCCATCGATTTGGTACTGCAGGTGGCCGCTCCTCCCTCGGTGGCCAGCGGGCTGCAGCGCGTGGGACGGGCGAACCACCAGGTGGGCGGCCGCTCCCAGGGCGTCATCTTCCCGCGCACCCGGGTGGAGGTCATCGATGCCGCCGTCATGGCCGAGGGTATGGAGGCCGGTGCCATCGAGAGCACGCGTCTCGTGCGCAACGCGCTGGACGTGCTGGCCCAGCAGACCGTGGCCACCGTGGCCATGGCGCCGGACGGCCTTCCAGCCGACGATTGGCTTGCCTGCGTGCGGCGGTCGGCCTGCTACGCCGATTTGGGCCGGCGCTCCTTCGAGGGAGTGCTCGACATGCTTGCCGGGCGTTACGGTTCGGGCGAGGTGGCTGAGTTCGCGCCGCGGATCCTGTGGGATCGCGAGACGGGGCTGCTCACGCCGCGTCCCGGTTCGCAGCGCCTGGCCGTAACGGCGGCGGGCACCATTCCCGACCGCGGCATGTTCTCGGTGGTGCTGCCGGAGGGCGACGCCCGTCAGGGCCGCCGACGTGTGGGCGAGCTGGACGAGGAGATGGTGATGGAGTCGCGGGTGGGCGACATCATCGCCCTGGGCACGAGCACCTGGCGCATCAAGGAGATCGGTGCCGACCGGGTTATCGTGGAAGCGGCGCCGGGACGCGCCGCGCGACTGCCTTTCTGGCACGGCGAGGCCATTGGTCGCCCCTACGAGACGGGCCGCGCCCGGGGGGCCCTTGTGCGCGCCCTCGACGGCGGTATTGCGCGTGCTGCCGAGCGGGATGAGGCCTTGGTCGAGCATGTGGAAGAGGGCGCCATGGCCCCGGCGCTGCGCGATCGCCTGACGGCCGACGGGCTGGACGAGGACGCCCGGTGCAACCTGGCGGCCCTCATAGAGGCCCAGCGCGCCTGTACCGGGGCGGTGCCCACGGATCGGCGACTCGTGGTGGAGACCTGCCCCGATGAAACGGGCGATATGCGCGTTATTCTGCATTCCCCCTTCGGTCGCCGCGTGCACGAGCCCTGGGCGCTGGCCGTGGCCCATCGCGTTACCACTGCGCTGGGCTTCGACCCGCAGGCGGTGGCCTCTGACGACGGCATCGTGCTGCGCGTGCCCGCCGCCGAGGACGCCCTGCCAGGAAGCGATCTGTTCCGTTTCGATTCCGACGAGCTGGAATCCATCGTGCGCGAACGCGTGGGGTTCACGGCCCTGTTCGCCGCCCGTTTCCGCGAATGCGCGGCCCGGGCCCTGCTCATGTCGCCGACGGCCCCGGGCAAGCGGGCGCCTTTATGGCAGCAGCGTCTCAAGGGCGGACAGCTTTTGGAGGCGGCCCGGCGCGAGGAGGATTTCCCCATCGTTCTGGAGGCCTTGCGCGAGTGTCTGCAGGACGTGTTCGACCTGTCGGCCCTGCGCGAGGTGATGGACGGTCTTGCCTCGGGCTCCATCAAGATGAGCGAAGTTCGCACGGCCGCCCCGTCGCCGTTCGCGGCGCCGCTCGTGTTCGGGTATTTGGGCGAGCACCTCTACGAGGGCGATCTGCCCCATGCCGAGCGGCAGGCGTCGCTTCTGTCCGTGGATCCGGCGCTTCTGGGCGAGCTTCTGGGCACCGGTGCTGTGGAGGATGTGCTGGATACAGAGGTGGTGGCGCGCACCGTGGCCGAGCTGCAGCGGACGGCCGATGGTTGGAAGGCGCGGGGCGCGGAAGGCGTGGCCGATCTTCTGCGCGAGCTGGGGCCGCTTACGGTGGAGGAGATTGCCGTCCGAACCGAGGGCGGCGAAGTCGCCGTCCTTCTCGCGGACTTGGAAGCCGCCCATCGCGCTTTCTCCGCTGTCATCAGCGGCGAGAAGAGGTGGGCTGCCGCTGATGATGGCCCGCGTTTGAGCGCGGTGCTCGGCATCGTGGCTCCCCTCTGGGCCCAGCGAGAGGGAAAGTTGTCCCGCCCCCTGGACGGACTTGCGGCCCGCTTCGCGCGCACCCACGGGCCTTTCGACAGCGAAGAGGCCGCATGCACCCTGGGGGTCGGCGTGGCGCTTGCGGCCGAGTCGCTGGAACGGCTGGCCGCCGAGGGGCGTCTCGTGCGCTTGGGGCCCGACCGCTGGGCCGACGGCGCCGTGCTCGCCCGCTTGCGCAGTCGATCCCTCGCCCGGGCCCGCGAGGCGGTGCGCCCCGTTCCCGCCAACGCCTATGTGCGCTTCTTGCTGGATCGTCAGGGCATCGCGCGCGCCGGTGAGCCGACGCTTGCGGGCATCGACGGGGTAGCCCAGGTCATCGCGCAGTTCGAGGGCGTGGCCCTTCCCATGGAACAGTGGGAGAGAGAGGTGCTGCCCGCGCGCGTGCCCGACTATCGGCCGGCCATGCTGGACGAGCTCATCGCCGCCGGCGAGGTGCTGTGGGCGGCCTCTACTGTGGGGGAGGCGCATCCCATCTCGTTCTTCCCGACGGACTCGCCCCTGGCGCCGCTGCCCGTTGACGCCCAGGCCGGGGTGGCGGAGGTCTCCGCGGCCGAGCCGGGGGAGTTGGAGGATCCTTCGCTGGACGCCATCGTGCGCCACGTGCTGGTCGCCCAAGGGCCGCTCACGTTCCGTGCTTTGACGGATGGCGCCGCGCAGCTCGCCGGGCCCGTGGCACGCACGGATCGCGAGGTGGCCGAGGCGCTGCAGCGGCTCGTGTGGAAGGGGGAGGCGACCAGCGACGGGCTGGGCTTTCCCCGCGCCGGAGGGCTGGCCGCGGCAGCATCGGCGTCCGCAGCCGGCGGCCAGACGCCGCCGCCCTCGCGGCGGCGGGCGAGTAGCCGGCGGGGTCGGTCGCTCCACAGCGAGGCCCGCAGGGCCGCCCGTGCGGCCGTGGTGGGCCGCCAGGTTGCGTCGACCGCCTTCGACGCCGCTCTCGCCGGGCGCTGGTCGGCCTTGGCGCCGAGTGGCCAGAGCTCCACGGTGCAAGCGGTGGCCTTGGTGGAGTCGCTGCTCGACCGCTACGGCGTCGTGACGCGCGACATCGCGCTGGCGGCGGGCGTGCCCGGCGGCCTTTCGGTGCTGTACCCGGTGCTCAGGGCCATGGAGGAGGCGGGCGATCTCGCGCGCGGCATGTTCGTGGAGGGCATGGGGCCTGCTCAGTTCGCCCAGCGCGAGACGGTGGAGGCCCTGCGCGCCTTCGCTCGGCCTGCGGACACGTCGGCGCCCGCCTCCCTCGTCGCGCTTCCTGCCGACGACCCGGCATGCCTCTTCGGTGTCGGCATCCCGTGGCCCGAAGTGGTCTGGGAGGCGGTCGGCGAGGCCCCGGCGGTGGATTCCGCGCTCGTGGCTGCCCGCCCCGCTCGCCGCGAGGGAGCGCTTGTGGTCATTGCCGATGGCTCGCCGGTGCTGTGGGCCGCGCCGCGCCTGAAATCGCTGCTGGCGTTTTCCGCCGACGAAAAATTGCTGGAGGCGGCCGTTGCCGCCCTGGTCGCCTCGGTGCGCGCCGCTCTCAAGCGCGAGGGCGCCTCTGCTGCGCGCCGCAAGATCGTCGTCGAGCACTTCAACGGCCGCGACGTGCTGGCCACTCCGGCCGCTTCGTGGCTTCAGAGCGCCGGCCTCGTGCGCCTTCCCGACGGCTTCCGCCTCTATGCGAGCCCGTTCTAAAGCGACCTCGCCGAAAAAAAGAAGGGCCGCTGCGCCTCTCTCCGACGCGGCGGCCCTGCGATTCCGGCTGCGGTTCCCCTGATGATACGCAGCCGTTCCGAGTTAGCACGAGGTAAAGAAAGCGGGCGGCGGCCAGAAAGGAGAACCGCCGCCCCTCGAGTTCCCGGCGCGCTGCGCCGGGTTCCCGCATAGCCCTTGGTGAAGGCGGAGCGGCCTGGTCCCAATGGCCCCAGAAGACCAAGCTGTGGGAGTCCGCCTCCAAGAGGAACGACGTCTACTATAGGGGGCGCGGCCGTCGGGCGCCATCGCCGCTTATAGGTAAGGGCATCGCGCTTTTTAGGTATTGCGGCGCCGGAGCCGGAAAAGACTGCCGGCAGGTGCATTATCACAGGTCGGCCACGAGTTCCCGGATCGTCGGGCGCTATCTCGCGGCGATGCTAGAATCGGCGTTTGGAAGGGAGCGCACCTGTTCGGTGCGCTGTGTCGCACGATTACCCGGCGATGTGCGCACATCTCGTCTGTGCACTGGAGCGAAGAAAGGAGGCGGAAAGGCCATGGAAGGTTTTGCGTTGCGCGATGCGGGCGACGAGGCGCGCGCCCCGCTTGCCCTGCGCCCGGTACACCTCGCCCTCGTCGCTTTCGTGGTCACGCTGCCCGCCTATGCGCCGACCATGGGGGCTTTTGCCGAGGCCCCTCAGTTCGAGGCAGTCGCCGACGTGTTTCTGTTCGCGCTGTTTCTCGCCGCCGTTACCTCGTCTGCCGTGGTGCTCCTGCGCGGTTTGCAGCGCCCGCGCAAAGTGTTCTCGCGCGCCCGGGTCACCACCATTGCAGCGGTGGCCTATCTGCTCGGCACGATGGGCGTCCTGGGGCTTCTGTTCGCCCCTGCGCCGCTGTCGGCGGCGGCCGTGGGCGCGGGGCTTTTGGCAGGGGCGGCGCTGCCCCTGCTGGTGGCCGAATGGGCCCGCGCCGTGGCCGTCCCCATCGATCAGGCCCTTGTCCTGTGCGCTTTCGTCGTGCTGACGGCATCCTTCGTCGGCTGGATTCTCGCGCTGCTGCCGCTTTTGGCGCTCGTTCCCGTGTTCTGCCTGCTGCTCGTGGCGGGAGTCGTCGTGCCGCCGGTGGCCGCCCGCGTGGGCGACCCGGCGCTTCCCCTCGCCCGTCCCGCCGACGCGATGCGCCGCCTCGTGTCGGTGACCTGGCTGCCTCTTTTGGGGTTCGCCGTGTACGCGTTCATGACCGATGTGATGGCCCATAGCGCCTTCGGCGTCGTGCAGGCGTCGTTTCTCGGTGGAGCTGTTGCGGCGCTCGTGATGTTCGGCGTCTGCTTTTTGTGGGGACGCACGCCCCTGCTGCCCTGGTCCTACCGCATCCTCGTGCCCCTTATGGCGGCGGCGTTTGTGGTATTGGGCGCGTTTCCCGCGGGCACGTTCCCGCGGGACGCCTCGGTGGTGGCCCTCTACGTGTTCTACATCGTCCTCGCCCTGCTGGGGTGCGCGGTGCTGCTCGCCGTGGTGCGCAATCGCGAGTTGCCGGCAAACGTGGCGTCGGGCTTCGCCTGCGGCGTGGCTGCGGCTGCGGCGCTTTTGGGACAGATTCTCTCCCAAGTGCTCGCGGTGACCGACGACTTCGCCCCGTGGCTTGCGGTACTCACTGGCGCATTTGTGGCGGTGCTCCTGGTGTTTCTCGGCCGCACGTCGTGGAACGAGCTGGTGGCGCCTCGCGAGTCGGCTGCCGCGGAGGAGTCGGTTCTGGCCGCAGGATCGGGTGCTGGCGACGCCGCTGGCGGGGGTACCGCCGGCGCGGCTCGCGGAGAAGGGCTCGAGGGCGCAGGCGCTCCCGATGGCTTTGAGCCCTCCGGCCGCGCCGATGCGCCCGGCGATGCCTTCGAGCTGGCCGAGCCGAGCATGCAAAGCACTCTGGAGGCCCGCTGCGCCGAGGTGGCGGCGGCCCGGGGCCTCTCTCCCCGCGAGGCCGAGGTGCTCGTGTTTCTGGCCCGCGGCTTCACGCCGGCCTACATCGCGAAGTCCCTCGTCCTCTCCATCTCGACGGTGCGCACCCACGTCCGCAACATCTACCGCAAGCTCGACGTCAACAAGCGCGAGGAGCTCATCCACCTCATCGACGAGGGGTAGGGCTTCGCCCCTCGTGCGGTGGTCGTTGCTTTGCGTCATTGGCATGCCTTCGGAAAGCCTCGAGAGTCTCATCGTGTACAATGCTCCTTATGGTTGATACGGGGATTAAAGAGAACGTGCTGGAATCCATCCGCGCCGTCGCGCGCCGGTGTGGTGTGTCTCGCGTCGTGCTGTTCGGCTCGCGTGCGCGGGGAGAGCACCGATCCAAGAGCGACATCGATCTGGCAGTGTTCGGCGGCGATCAGGTGCGCTTCACCCTGGATGTCGAAGAGGAGGCGCCGACCCTGCTCTCCTTCGATTTCGTGAACATGGATGGCCCGGTTTCCCAGGAACTGAAGGAGCGCGTGGCGCGGGAAGGCGTGGTGCTCTATGAAGAAGTACGATAACTACGCGGCGCAGCTGGCGGTGCTCGAGCGCGCGAAGGACGAGGATCTCTCCAACGAGTTCGTCATGAGCGGCGTCACGAACAAGTTCGCGCTCCAGTTCGAGTTGGCGTGGAAGCTGCTGAAGGAGACGCTGGCCTACGAGGGCGTTGCCGCTGCGGCGTCGGGCTCGCCCCGCGAGATTCTCAAGGCCGCTTTTGCCACCTACGATTTCATCGACGGCGATCTGTGGCTCGAAATGCTGAAGACCCGCAACGACCTCTCGCATATCTACGATGGGGACGCCGCCCGCGCCATGGTCGACCGCATCGTCGAGGCGTATATTCCGGAGTTCAGGGCTCTGAAAGCCGGTTTGGACGAACTCTATGAGGGAGTGCTTTTCGGGGTGCAGGACGAGTAGCGCGCTCCTGTGCGCCGAGCTTATTTAGCTCAAGTTGCAAAATGCGGCATTTCACAAAGCCCATTTTTAACAAAATGCAGCAATTCAAAATGTCGATAATCAACAAAATTCGCAATTGAGGCGAGCGGCCAAGTGGTGGAGCTGCTCTATCAAGCCTCTTCAACAATGTCCTCGTATTTGGCGTAGAGGTCGGGGAAGGTGCGGCGCAGGCTCACGGGCTTGAAGGTGTCGCGCTCGACGACGCACACGGTGACGAGCGCATCCACGAGCGGCGTCGCGCCCTCGCGCAGCTGGGGCTCGCGACGGCCGAGTGCCGCCGCGCCTTCTGCGTTCGGATCGCCGGCGATCCCGTCGGCCGTCTCGCCTTCCAGAACATCCTCCGCACGGTAGACCTGCTGGCGGTAGACCGTGCGCATCGGCAGGTTCTTCGCGATCGACGTGCGCACGACGCCCGCCTCGCCGTAGCGCAGCGGCGCCTTGTAGTGGATCTCGATGTCGTGGATGGGGCTCATGTAGCCGGCTCCCTCGATGCGCTCCGCATAGGAGAAGTCCAGCGCGTCCAGGAAGTCGATGCGGGCGTCCTCGAAGTACAGCAGGTAGTTCGCGTGGTAGACCACCCCCATCATGTCCGTCTCGCCGTACCGTACCTTGATGGGGGTGTGCACATGCATCTCTTCGCTCGCTTTCGCCGTCTCGCTCGGGTTCCGTCGATCATTATAGTGAAGGCGGCGCGGCAGGGCGTCATTTTGTGCAAAATGGCATGGTTCTCGTAGTTTTAGCTGTGGCGTTATGAGAGGCAGAAAATTGCGACCTGGGGAGATGCCCATGACGAGACAGCTGTCGAAGTCAACGGACTACGAGAAGTAGGCTGTTTTGCACATTTTGGGCTTTTGCCGAATTAGTCCAAATGGAACAGCACGGGCAGGTCGACGGAGACGGGCGAGTTGTCCGGGTTGGTCTCCATGATGTCGGCCATGAAGTCCCACCACTTCCGGTTGATGGCGGTGTCGGCGCCGGCGGCCCACCGCTCGGGATCGTCGATCTCGATGTAGCCGAACAGCGTCAGCGTGTCGGGATCCAGCGCGATGGTGTAGTTGCGGCCGCCGTGCTCGTGGATCATGTCGATCATCTCGGGCCACAGCTCGTTGTGCCGCCGCTCGTACTCCTCTTCCATGCCGGGGTGCAGCTTCATCTTGAACGTCTTGATCATCGTTTGCTCCTTGGGCGAAGGTAGGTGGACCCGCGTGCTGCGGGCACTTTCTGGTGGCTATGCTAGCGCGTTGCTCCGGGAAAACCGAGGATGCGCTTATCTTGCGATGAAACTGACAAAGTGCAGATCGTGCGCATGGGGCGATTGCGTGGAGTCGGAAAGCCGGCTCAGAGCGCTTCCGTGTCGTGGCTGGCCTGGAAGAAGACCACTACGCCGATGATGCGCACTCGGCGCTTGTCTAGGATGAGGTCGGGCGAGGGTGCATCGTAGGACCATGAGGAAAGCACGACGGTGTTGTTGCCCGCCGTGTAACGGCGCACGACGATAGTGGCGTTGTCCACCAGAGCCACGACGGTGCACCCGTTGTAGGGCCGGGCCCGCTGGTCGACGAGTAGGAGACTGCCGACGGGATAGAGGCGCGTCATCTCTCGATAGTCCATGCGCACGAAGATGCTGGCCACGTGACGGGCCGCCACGTCGGACGGCGCGCAGGCGTAGCCGGTATGGCGCAGCGTCGTGCCGTTGCCCGAGCGATCCGTCTTGTACACGGGAAGGATCGCATCTCCCGCCCCCTCAGCGGCACCCGTGCCGTCGTTTCGCGTCTCCGGGCCCGGCCAGTTGTCTGCGGTCGGGGCGCTCGGCGCCGTGCCCAGCCCGCGCTCCTCGCTCATAATGTCGTCAGCGCAGACGGCGAAGTCGGCGATCATCTTGTCCAGATGGGTGCGCCGGGGGAAGGTGCGGCCGCTTTCCCAACGGCCCACCGTCTCCTTGGTGACGCCGAGCCTGCCTGCGAAGGCGGTCTGCGACAGTCCCTCCCGCTCGCGCAGGCGCCGTATGTTCTCGCCGATGCTCACAACGCTAGAGATCCTCGCGCACGAGGGGCAAACACAGGCTGTTGGGACCGCCGAACCCGACCGTCATCTCCTGGATAGATACTGGGTGCACGGTCATGCCCGCATCGACGAGCGCCTCGTTGGCGGCGAGATTCTCCGCGCACACGCAGAGGTTGCCGGGCGCAAGGGGCAGGATGCCCGCTGCTCCGTTGCCGTACTCGAAGGCCATAGGGCCGCCGCCGTCGCCGAAGTCGATGAGCCGCACCGGGCCGCCTCCCGTGGCCGCCTCCAGGATACGAGCGAGGCCCTCGCTACAGGGCTCGATGCGCACGCCGCCCCGCCGCCGGGCCCGCCGCAGGCGGTAGACGCGGGGCTCGCGGGCCAGGAGGGGATCCACCACAAAGGTGTCCCCGTCGATGGGAGAGAGGTAGGCGTCCAGATGCAGGCGGTTGCCGCTCTGGGGCACTTCGATCACGTACACATCGGTGACAGACGACCCGTCGCCCCACAGCAGCCCCTGACTCAGACGGTCGATGGCCAGGCTCTCCGTGCGACTCGAGAGCCCGATGGCCACGGCGTGCCCGCTCAAGTTGACGATATCTCCGCCTTCCAGGTGGAAAGAGCTGTCGTGGCCGAACCATTGGGGCGTGTCCGCGAAGCACGGGTGATGCTCCGCGACGGTCTGGAGCAGGTCTACCTCGCGGTTGCGGTCGTGCCAGTACATATGGTTGAGACTGATGCCGCCGCCGATCACGCTTAAGGGATCGCGCGTGAAAAACGCCGTGTTCAGCGGGCTCGAGAGGAAGGTATCGGGATCGAAAGCGCTGTCGGTGAGGGCGGCTAGCGGAAAGCGGTCGGAGGCGTCGAGGTCGGTGTCGCCGTAGCGTATGCCGTTGAAGAGGCGGGTGACGAACTGCTCGGCGTCGGCGGCCTCGGACATGTACCGGGTCGCCGCCTCGGTCAGCTCGGAGCCCTCGATGCGGCAGTTGGCCAGGAAGCGCTCGAGCAGCTCGTCTTTGGCCTCAGGCGCGAAGGCGAGGGTCTCCCCGACCAGCTCAGTCAGCTCGACAACCTCGGCGCCCTCGGCGCGAAGGATCGCCGTGAGGGCATCGTGCTCGTCCTGGGCCCGTGCCAGATCGAAGTCGCTGCTCGTGGGCCGCAAGGGGAAGGCCAGAGCAAATTCCCCGTGAGGGAAGCGCCGCGTCTCTGGGCCCGGCCGGTGGACGAGCACTCGCTTGAGACGGCCCACTTCGTTGTTCACTCGCACGGTATCCATGGCTGTTTCGCTCCGTTTCTTCTCTCGTTGTCCTTCCAAAGCATAGGGAATTTTCGAGCCTGAGAAAAGGCACTGAGGAAAGAAGGTGACTTTTAACGTCACCTTCTACCGCTCAGGCGACGGGAAAGGTCACTGCGGGTGCCGCTTCTCCGAGCTGCGTTCCCGCTTGCGATGCGACGGCCGGACGGGAGGTGTCGCCCCGCGATGATGGCCTCGCGAATCCCGCACGCAGCGAGTGAGAAAGGAGAGGTGCAATGAGGGAAAAGGCAAAGCGCACGTTCCAGGTGCCGCATACCTACACGATCATCTTTATCTTGATGATCATCGTGGCGGTCATGACGTGGGTTGTTCCGTCGGGAACGTTCGCGACGACGGAGATCGACGGGCGCGAGGTGACGGTGGCGGGTACCTACGAGCAGATGGACAAGACGTTCGTCGATGGCGAGACGGGCAAGCAGGTCGATCTGCGCCAGGGTCCCGGAGCGGTGCTGGAGGCGCCCATCGCGGGCATCATGGCCGCGGCCGAGGTGGTGGCCTTCGTGTTCATCGTCGGTGGCGCGTTCCAGATCATCACGGCTACCGGCGCCATCGACGCCGGCATGCGCCGGGTAGTGAGGAGGTTCAAGAGCAAGGACATTCTGGTTATCCCCATCGCCATGCTCCTGTTCGCCCTCGGCGGCTCCACCTTCGGCATGGCCGAGGAGACCCTGCCGTTCTTCGCCATATTCCTGCCCATCATGATCGCCATGGGCTTCGATTCGCTCACGGCGTTCATGATCGTGTTCATCGGCGCGAAGGCAGGCTACATCGCCTCGACGGTAAACCCCTTCAGCGTGCTCATCGCCCAGGGCGTCATCGGCATCACGGGCAACCCGCAGCTGTGGCTGCGCGCCATCATGTTCGTGGTGATCGTGGGTCTGTCCATCGGGTGGGTGGTGCTCTATGCCCGCAAGGTGCGCAAGAATCCCGAGTTGTCGCTCACCTTCCACGATGACAAGCAGAAGCGCCTCGATATGGGCGCGGTGGACGACGATGTGCCGTTCACGACCGCCCAGAAGTGGATCCTCGTGGTGTTTCTCGCGGGCATGGCCCTCATCGTGTGGGGGCTCGTGTCCCAGGGCTGGTACATGAGCGAGCTGTCGGCGGTGTTTCTGGCCATGGGCCTTCTGGCCGGCATTATCGCGCGGTTCTCGCAGCAGAAGATTGCCCAGGAGTTCGTGGTGGGCCTGAAGGACTTCGCGTTCTCGGCCATCGTCATCGGCCTGGCCCGCGGCGTGCTCGTCATTGCCGATAACGGCATGATCATCGATACCATTCTGAACGCCATGGCCATGGGGCTCGCCGATGTGGCGCCTGCGGTGTACACCACCATTCTGTACGTGGTGGAGAACCTGCTGACCATCCTGGTGCCGAGCTCTTCCAGCCTGGCGGCGCTCACCATGCCCATCTTCGGGCCCCTGACCGAGTTGGTGGGACTGAATCCCGAGGGTGCTGTCACGGCCCTGTGCCTGGCCGAGCCCATGATGACTATCATCGCGCCCACGAGTGCCATCCTTGTCGCGGGTCTGGCCGTGTGCAAGATCAGCCTAGAACAGTGGTGGAAGACCTGCTGGAAGTGGTGGCTGCTCATGAGCGCGGTCTGCATCGGCTTCACGGCGATATCGGCCATGCTGCCCGTCGCTTAGCTTATACTGAACGAGAAAGGAGAGGTCATGGCGAAAAAACCCATTCACGTGACCAGCGAGATCGGCGATTTGCAGCGTGTGGTGCTGCATCGTCCCGGGCGCGAGCTCGCGAACATGAAGGCCGCGGAGTTCGAGAAGTGCTGGATCCACGACGCCTTCTACCTGGAGTACGCCCAAAAGGAGCACGACGCCTTCGCGAACATTCTGCGCGAGGCCGGCTCCGAGGTGCTCTACATGGAGGAGCTTCTGGCCGAGGCCATGGACGCGAACCCGGTCGCTCGGGCCGCTTTCCTGGACGAATACATGGCCCAGGCTCCCATTCCCGATCCGGCGCTCGTGCCGCTCGTGCGCGAGAAGCTGGACGCCATTGAGGGCAACCGGGAGCTGGTGGCCAAGGCCCTGGCCGGCATGCGCCTGCACGAGCTCGATCTGGCGAGCGGCCCGCGTACGCTGTCGCGCTTGGAGGGCGACGGTCTCGCCCCCGACGACTTCGTGGTGTACTCCATGCCGTCGAGCTACTTCTCTCGCGACCCCATCGCCTCCATCGGCACGGGTGTGGCGCTGCACCGCATGTACTACAACCAGCGCAACCGCGAGGTGCCCTTCTACAAGACCTTCCTCACCTATCATCCCGATTTCGCGGGAACGCCGTTCTGGTACGACAACCATAGCGCGGCTCACATCGAGGGCGGAGACGTGCTCAACATCAACGAGACCACGCTGGCGGTGGGCATTTCCGAGCGCACCGAGGCGGCGGCCATCGACACGCTGGCGCACAACCTGTTCTGGGGCGAGGAGCCCTCGGCCATTGATACGGTGTACGCCATAAGGATTCCCTTCGGCTACGAGACCATGCACCTGGACACGGTGTGCACCCAGATCGACTACGACAAGTTCACGGTGTACCCGGGCATGTACGACGAGCTGCACGCCTACCGCCTGCGCAAGGGCGACAACCCCGGAGAGATCGCCGTGGACGAGCTGGACGGCTCGCTCAAGGAGATCCTGGAGATGGCCACGGGCGTCGATGAAGTCACGCTCATCGAGTGCGGCGGGGGAGACCCGGTAGAAGCGTCTCGCGAGCAATGGAACGACGGTTCCAATACGCTGGCCATCGCACCCGGCAAGGTGTGCGTCTACGAGCGTAACGTCGTGACCAACGACGTGCTCGACCGGGCGGGCATCGAGCTGTGCGTCGTGCCCTCCGAGGAGCTCTCCCGCGGCCGCGGCGGCCCGCGCTGCATGTCCATGCCCTTCGCCCGCGCCGACATCTAGGCGCCCGCTTCGGGACGGTGCGGCCCTGGCCGGCCTCTGTGCCGGTGCCGGTCGGGGCCGTGTCGCGCCCGATTCCCGCGTCGTTACCGGCCAGGCCGCTGGCCGTTTCGGCGACTGTCCCTCACTTCCCCCACTTGAGAAAAAGGTGATCCCATGCCGCTCAATCTTTCTGGAAAGCACTTCCTAACCCTGCTCGATTTCAGTCCCGAAGAGATCCGCTACCTGCTCGATCTGTCCCGCGACTTCAAGAACATGAAGCGCGCCGGTGTGCCCCACCGCTACCTCGAGGGCAAGAACATCGTGCTCCTGTTTGAGAAGACCTCCACGCGCACCCGCTGCGCCTTCGAGGTCGGCGCCATGGACCTCGGCATGGGTGTGACCTACCTCGACCCGGGCAGCTCGCAGATGGGCAAGAAGGAATCCATCGAGGACACCGCCCGCGTGCTCGGTCGCATGTACGACGGCATCGAGTACCGCGGCTTCGAGCAGTCGGTGGTGGAGGATTTGGCCGCCAATGCGGGCGTGCCGGTGTGGAACGGTCTCACGGCCCAGTTCCACCCCACCCAGGCGCTTGCCGATGTCCTCACCATGCAGGAGGAGCTCGGCCCCGACTTGCGCGGCCGCAAGCTGGCGTTCTTCGGCCAGGTGGGCAACACCGCCTCGTCGCTGCTCGTCATCTGCGCCAAGCTCGGCATCGATTTTGTGCAGGTGGGGCCCCAGGCCGACGTGCCCGGGAACCGCACCTATCGTCCGGAGCTGTGGGAGGCCTGCCAGAAGCTCGCGGCCATAAGCGGGGCGACGCTCTCGGTGACCGATGACATCGACGAGGGCATCCGCGGCGTGGATGCGGTGTACACCGACGTGTGGGTCGGCATGGGCCAGCCCGCCGATCTGTGGCGCGATCGCATTGCGCTGCTCGAGCCCTACCGCGTGACCGAGGCCGTGATGGCCAAGGCGAACCCGGATGCCATCTTCATGCACTGCCTGCCCTCGTTCCACGACACGAACACCACCATCGGCGCCGAGATCGCTGAGCAGTTCGGCGTGACCGAGATGGAGGTGGAGGACGTCGTGTTCGAGTCGGACGCCTCCCGCGTGTTCCAAGAGGCCGAGAATCGCATGCACACCATCAAGGCCGTCATGTACGCTACGCTGAGGTAGCGGTCTTTCGACGGCGAACTTTCCTGCGGTGCGGCGGCCTTAACCATGCCGCACCGTTTTCCGTGACGCCGCCCGTCGATCCCCTTGCAGTCGGCGGGCGGTCGGCACATCTGGTCTAATATGGGAGCGGTGCCTACAAGAGGGCGACCATGTAGATGGGGAGGTATGTTATGGGGCCTTCTTGCTCCAGGTTTCCTCTATGCAGCACTATCGCCCCTTCCAGTTTGTAGTTCTTTACGCCGAGCAACGCATCAAGCGCCGCGTGGCGCTTCGAGCTCTTGCCCGACTTGACCTCGATGGGCACAACGTATGGGGCGCCGGCTGCGTCGATCATGAAATCGACCTCTCCGACCCCTCGCTTGTTGAAGTAGTAAAGCCGCTCATGGCCGTGAGCGCGCAGCTCTTGAGCGACGGCGTTTTCGAACACGGCGCCCAGGTTCATATCCTCCGAGCGAGCCAGCAGCTGCTCGACCGCTGTCGATGGGAGGGTGGCAAACAGCAGCCCAACGTCCGACTGATAGAGCTTGAAGTAGCTTCGTTCCTCGGAGAGCCCCAGAGGAAACGTCGCCTCAGTGGCTCGGTGCACGGGAATCACGACGCCGGCGTCGGCAAGCCAATCGAAATCGGAGGCGATTCTGGAGAACCGCTTGCCGTCGGTGGCGCCGCTGATGATAAAGCGCTTACTCTCCTTGTTCAGCTGCGACGGCACCGCATCGAATATGGTCTTGATCTGGCGGGCGCGCACGCGATCCTTCACGTAGCGCGTAATGTCGGCACGATATGTGTCGAGAATACCTCGCTGCCGGGCGCGCATGAGCTGGGTATCGTGAGTGTCTGCGAATACCTGCACGGCCTCGGGCATGCCCCCGATGAGGACGTAGCGCAGCCAAAGGTCGAGGAACATCTCATGCAAGAAGTCCGGCACGGGCTCTCTTGCGGTGAAGCATTCTTTTACGGCATCCCAGAGCGTTGGGTCGGTTCCCTGGGACCAGCAGAACTCTTCGAAGTCGAGCGGGAACATTTCCTCGATGTCGATGGTCCCGACGGGCAGGGATCGAAAGTCGTAGGCCTCGACGCCGAGCATCGAGCCAGAGTAGATGACGTCGAAACGGTCGTCCTCGGCCAGATAGCGCATCCAGGTAATGGCGTCGGCGCACCGTTGGACCTCGTCGAAGAACAGCAGAGTGCTCTCGGGGACGAGAGGCCGTTCGGCAAGCGCGGTGATGCGCATGATGAGATCGCTGAGGTTCTGGGCTTCGCTGATGACCTCGACCGCTCTCGGCTGCTCGACGAAGTCGATCTTCACCATGGCTTCATAGCGTTCGCGCCCGAACGCCTCGATGCTGCTTGTTTTACCCGTCTGGCGAGCGCCAGTGATGAGAAGGCCTTGATTGGTCTTTGTCGCCTTCCAGGACTCGATCCGGTTTTCGATTTTCCGCTTAAGCATATATGCCTTTCTTGACGATATACAGGTAGTTTACGGCCCAGATGGCAAAAATGCAAAGTTAAAAAGAGGCGAAATGGCAAAAATGTAAAGTTAGAAAGCCGCGAAATGGCAAAAATGTAAAGTTAGAAAGCCGCGAAATGGCAAAAATGCAGAGTTCTGAAGCCGCAATGGGTGCAGCTGTCTCCGGTTTTTGCAAAGAAAAAGTCCCCGTGCTGCGCAACGGGGACTTTGAGGTATGTGAGAGAGGCTGCTAATTCTTCAGCGAGTTTAAAGGCGCGGGCATGCGGCCGCCGCGGTGGGCGAAGACGGTGCCGGCGTAGGGGTTCACGGGCATGACCGGGGCGTAGCCCAGAAGGCCGCCGAAGTCCAGCTGGTCGCCCACCTGACAACCGATGGCGGGGATGAGGCGCACGGCGGTGGTCTTGTTGTTGATCATGCCGATGGCGCACTCGTCGGCGATGATGCCGAAGATGGCCTCCTGGGTGGTATCGCCCGGCACGGCGATCATGTCGAGGCCCACGGAGCATACGCAGGTCATGGCCTCCAGCTTCTCGATGGACAGCGCCCCGTCCTCGGCGGCGCGGATCATGCCGGCATCCTCGGACACGGGGATGAAGGCGCCCGAGAGGCCGCCCACGGACGACGACGCCATGACGCCGCCCTTCTTCACAGCGTCGTTCAGCATGGCGAGGGCCGCCGTGGTCCCGGGGCCGCCGCACTGGCCCACGCCGATGGCTTCCAGGATCTCGGCCACGGAATCGCCCTCGGCGGGCGTGGGGGCCAGCGACAGGTCCAGGATGCCCTGCTGCACGCCGAGGCGACGGCTCGCCTCGCGGGCCATGAGCTCGCCGGCGCGAGTGATCTTGAAGGCGGTGGCCTTGATGGCCTCGGCCACGGTAGTGATGTCGGCGTCCTTCGGCAGGTCGGCGAGCACCGCGCGTACCACACCGGGGCCCGACACGCCCACGTTCACTACTTCGTCGGCCTCGCCGGAGCCATGGAAGGCGCCGGCCATGAAGGGGTTGTCCTCCACAGCGTTGCAGAACACGACGAGTTTGCCGGCGCCGATGCACTGCTTATCGGCGGTGAGCTCGGCGGCGCGCTTGATGACGCCGGCCATCTTAAAGGCGGCGTCCATGTTGATGCCGGCCCGCGTGCTGCCCACGTTCACCGAGGCGCAGACGCGGTCGGTGGCGGCCAGCGCCGTAGGGATGGAATCCATGAGCTTGTGGTCGGCCCGGGTGGCGCCTTTGTGCACGAGCGCCGAGAAGCCGCCGACGAAATCGACGCCCACCTCCTTGCCGGCGCGGTCCATGGCCACGGCCACGGGTGTGAGGTCGTCGGCGGTCACGGCGGCGCAGATCTCCGCGATGGGGGTGACTGAGATGCGCTTGTTCACGATGGGGATGCCGAACTCGCGCTCGAGCTGCTCGGCGGTGGGCACGAGGTTCTCGGCGGCCGAGGTCATGCGGTCGTAAACCTTGGTGGCCAGCTTGTCCACGTCGGCATCGACGCAGCCGCGCAGGTTGATGCCCAACGTGATAGTGCGGATGTCCAAGTTCTGCTTGGACACCATGGCCAAGGTCTCGGCAACTTCGGCAGGGGTGATCTGCATAGCGGCTCCTCGCTCGCGACGGTCGGCAGGGCGCGGGTTCGCGCTCCAGTGGTTGTTCCGGCTCAGTCTACCAAATCGCGCTCGCTCTCGCTGCCGTACAGGCGCGGACGGCCTTAATCGCTGCTTGCTGAGGAAAGGGGTGCCGGTGTTTTTAGGATGAGCTAGAGATGATTATCTCGATCGCGATAATCAGATGGAAAACTCGACAAATTATCGCGTCCGCAATAATCGCGAGAGATAGTCGTGGTATTATCGCGATCGCGATAATACAAAGAGCAAGGACGGCTATGGCTATTCGGAACGCGAAGGACTTTGGAACAGCGATTCGCGAGCGACGCAAGCGGCTCGGATACACCCAGGGAGAGCTTGCCGAGATGTGCGACGTGGGCGTGATGTTCGTCTCCCAGCTGGAGAACGGAAAGCCGACGGCCCAGCTGGACAAGGCGATTCGCGTGGCGAATATGGTCGGACTCAACATCGTTTTGCAAGAGAGGAGGTAGACCATGCGCATGAAGGTGTGGGGCGAGATATCGGGCGAACGCCATCTCGTCGGGACGCTGGAGACGATTCCCGGACGGGAAGAGCAGTTCTCTTATGCTGAGTCCTATCTTGAAAGCGAGGTCGCCCAGCCTCTCTCTGTGCGGCTGCCGCTTCGGGAAGAGCCCTTTCCGGCTCGCCAAACCCGAGCGTTCTTCCGGAACCTCCTTCCGGAAGGGGGTGCGCTTGCCGCTGTGGCGAAAACGCTGGAGGTGAAGAACTCATCGTACCTCAAAGTGCTGGACGCTCTCGGCAGCGAGTGCATTGGCGCCCTTATTTTGGAAAGCGACAACGGTTCGGACGACGCCCTCTATGGCTATGATCCGCTTTCGCGGGAAGAGCTGGGCCGTGCGTTCGGGGCGGGTGCAGAGGGCGTTGCCAAACTTCAGGAAGAGGCCAAGCTCTCACTGGCGGGTGCCCAGTCGAAGATGGGTCTGTACGTGGATCGGTCATCGGGGTCTCTTTCGCAGTATTTTCTACCGCAGGGAACTGCCGCCTCGACGCACATCGTGAAGGCGGCGAATCGGCAGTTCGAGCAGTTGAGCGAGAACGAGTACTGCTGCCTGCGTCTGGCCGAGGCCGCAGGACTTTCTGTGCCCGAGTGCTATCTCGACACCATCGGGGGTCAACCGCTCTTCGTCATTGAGCGTTTCGATCGCATGGTGCTTCCCGAAGATGATCGGCGAGCTGGTGGCGGAGTGCGGCGGGTTCAACGGCTTCACCAGGAGGATTTTTGCCAGGTGCTCAGCCTCCTGCCGGAGCGCAAGTACGAGAAGGGGGGCGTGCGCTATGCGAAGAAGGTGCGGGATGTGCTTTACGAGTGCTCTTCGGATCCGGTGCGCGATATCGAGGCGTTCGTGCGCCTGCTGGTGGTGAACGCCGTTCTCGGAAATTGCGACGGGCACCTCAAGAACCTCACCGTGCTTCGGGGCGCCGACTGGTCGTCGTTTGCATTGGCGCCTGTGTACGACATCGTCTCGACGGTGGTATATGGGGGCCTCGACCGCCATATGGCCATGCGCATCGGGTCGACCAACAAGATCGATGAGGTTGACCGGGACGATTTTCTCGCTTTGGCGAAGGAGCTAGATGTTTCGCCGCGCATGGTGAGGCGGCTCATCGGGGAAGTCTGCGAAGGCGCCGGCGGGGCGGCGAGTGCCGTGGCGAGCGACATGGAGGACGCCTTGGGCGCGCCACTTCCGAAATTACGGGAGATTGAAGCATTCGCGCAGGTGCAGATTGGTCGGTTGGGGTTTCCGCGCTTGGGGCGGCACTCCCTGCAACTTCGGGAACGGGGGCGTGAGAATGATGCTCATTGTCGAGTTATGCGCATAAAAAACTAGAGGGTTTCCCTTTCGAGAAACCCTCGTACAAAACGATCGCTCGTTTTTCGATGTCGACTCATCATAGCAGAAACGCGATGAGGTGTTGCGAGGGTTCAGAATGAGGCCATCGAAAGGGTGGCGCAGCGAGATAGGAGATGGCATGAGCGAAGACAAAGCTACGACGCTGACTGGCGCTGACTACACCGCCGACGATTACGACGGGGACGCCCATGTGCCGGCGGATGCGGCGCTGCGGCGGCTGGTCGAGGGCAACCGCATCTACGTGGAGGCGCTCGACCATGAGCGCGACCTGTCCCAGGAGCGCATCGCCGACCTGTTCGAGAACGGGCAGCGCCCCTTCGCCTGCGTCATCACCTGTGCCGATTCGCGGGTGGTTCCCGAGCACATCTTCATGACCGGCTTAGGCGAGCTGTTTGTCATCCGCGTGGCGGGCAATGTCGTGGGCCCCATCGAGCTGGCGAGCGCGGTGTATGCCTGCGAGCACTTGCACACGCGGCTTCTGCTGGTGCTGGGGCACACTCACTGCGGCGCCATCAAGGCGGCGCTCGATGGGGAGGCGGGGCCGGTGGCCGCTATCACCGAGCGCATCGCTGCGGCCCTCGGCGACGTGCGCGACCCCTACGAGGCTAGCGTGGCGAACGCCCGCGCCGCCGCGGCCGAACTGGCCGCCTCACCGGAGCTGACGCTCCTCGTCGCCGAGCATGACTTGGACATCCGAGTCGCCATCTACCACACCCACTGCGGCGTCGTGGACTTTCTGTAGAGCGAAAGTGCATAATCACGTTCACGACATCGCTGGTGGTCGGGGTGTCGGTCGAAAGAGCCAGGCATTTTGGCGGGCGCGTCCCGCTCTTGCAATGATTATCGTAATAACTTGCGATAAAGTGATTGAGAAGCTACACTTGCGCAAGATGATTCGCAGAATGTGGGGGCGGCGTCGGAAGGCGGGGGAGAAGATTGTTCAGCGAACTTGCCGTAACCTACTTGTTTTTCGGGGGAGCCGGGGCGGGCTCTTGCGTCGCCTTGGGCATTTTGGAATGCGCCAACATAGGGCGCTACGGCGCGAGTACGGGTTCTTGGCTTGCAGGGAAGAGGCGCCCTCGTCCGGTTTTGCGGCTGAGGAAGCGCTTGCGAGTGCCCCACGAGCTTTTGTCTCGCGGTTGGACGCTTTGCCTGGTATTGCTGGTAACGGGTTCGCTTTGCCTCGTGGCCGACGCCGGCCGCCCCGAACGCGTGATTTCTCTGTGGCTGTCTCCTCGCTTCACGGTCATGACGGTGGGCGCATGGGCTCTTCTGGCTTCGAGCGTGTTGGCGGCTTTCTTCTCTTTTGTGTCGAATGGTGCTGGTGCGCGATTGCCGCTTTTCGTGGTGCTGGCCGCCGCTATCGCCGCGGTGATAGCCGGAGTTGCCACGGCGATTTACACTGGGGTGCTTCTCACGCTGCTTCCCTCGGTTATCGCTTTTGGGACATGGCTTGTTCCGGCACTCTTCTGTCTTTCGTCGTTGTCGTGCGGAGTGGCCGTAGTCTTCGGCACCGCATCTTTTGTTGATTCCCGCGTGCCGTTCAACGCGGCGCTGCGATGCCTGAGTCGCGTAGATCGCGCAATAATCGTCGCAGAAATGGTGGCTCTGGCTCTCTTCGTGGCGTCCTTGCTGACCGACGCTCGAACGGAGGCAGGGGGTCGTGCTCTTTTAGTGGGCGATGAGGCGATTATGTTTTGGGTGGTGCTTGTGCTGGTCGGTTTGGTCGCGCCTTTTATCCTGGAGTGTCGTTATCTTGGAGGGGATCGGCGCACGAAGGGCCTTTGGATTGCCTGCTGCCTGCTCCTTGGCGGTGTGGCCCTGAGAATCTGCGTGACGGGGCTTGCCGCTTTCGACGTTTCTCAGAGTCCCGAGCTCGCGATGCGGATGGCGTTCGCGGCAACAGGGAGCTGAGGCGCGTCCGCGCAGCGAAAAAGTCAGAATGCGACCAACGGCAACGCGATTTGCCGAGCGAGACGAGAGGAAGGATCGACTGATGACGAAAAGCGCAAGAAGTCGCAAGGCGCGCCGCGCCGAATGGGAGGCGGCGCCGGGGCCGTGGAGCGACAGCGAAGCGGAAATGCTGACGGCAACCTCCTACGTGCCCAAGAAGTCGTCGCGCAACGGCGCTCTCGTGTTCAGCGTTGCCGTGTTCGTGGCCGCGGCTGCCGCTGTGCTCGCATGCGACCTTCTCGTTGAGGGGCGCATCTCGCTTGTGGGTATTCTTGCGGCTCTGGTGGCGGCGCTCGCGGCCTCTTCATCGTTGCATATCGCTTTGGGGTGGGAAAAGGTGGTCGTGCTGCGGCTTGGCAAGCTGAACCGCGTGGTGGGGCCCGGCTTCTACGCCACCATTCCCATTTTGGAGCACGGAACTATCCGTGTGGATCAGCGCATTATCGCCACTCCCTTCCGTGCCGAGCGCACGCTGACGGCTGATCTCGTGCCGGTGAACATCGACGCGGTGCTGTTCTGGGTGGTTTGGGATGCGGAAAAGGCCTGCGTGGAGGTGGAAGACTACTACGCGGCCATATCGTATCTCGCGCAGACATCGCTGCGCGAGGCGGTGGGGCGCTCGACGGTGGGGGAGGTGGCGTTGCGCCGAGATCAGCTGGACGAGGAGATTAAGGCCGACATCGAAAAGGAAGCGGCCGGTTGGGGCGTGGACATCATCTCGGTGAAGGTCCGCGATATCGTGATTCCGGCGGAACTGCAAAACATCATGTCCTTGGAGGCCCAGGCCGACCGCGAACGCAATGCCCGCATGACGGTGGCCAGTGTCGAGGCCGACTTGGCGGAGATGCTTTCTGAGGCTGCTCGCATCTACGGCGATGAGGATGCGGCGCTGAAGCTGCGCACCATGCTCATGCAGTACGAGACGGTAAAGGGATCCGGCAGCGCCGTCGTCACCGTGCCCACGGCGGTGAGCGATGGTTTTGCTGAAGGCATTCAGCGCGAGGGGCGAGGACTCTGATAGGATATGAACGCCGTTTCACGAGAAAGAAGCACCATGGGCGCCCTTGAATCTTTCGTCATAGACCACAATTCCGGCCTTCCGGTGTGGATACAGATTAAGAACCGCATCGCCTACCTTATTGGCTCGGGGGCCTTTGTTCCCGGCGACAGACTTCCCACCGTGCGGGCCTTGGCTGTAGACCTGGATATCAGCTACAACACGGTGAATCGCGCCTACATGGATCTGGAACGCGAGGGCTATATCTCCACCCGCAAGGGTAGGGGTACCTTCGTGGCCGAGCGCCACGACTTGGGGGCCCATACCGCCTCCGATTCCCCCATCGAACTGGTGATCGACGACATGATCCGCGTCTGCTCGAATGCCGGTTTGGCCGATGACGATATCGTGGCTATGGTTCAAGCACGCCTTGCTCACCGGGAGTTCATGCGCTAGGTTCTCTCTCGCATTCAGGGGGCAGGACGCGGTACGACGCGTTAGCGCGCTCAGGAAGAACATCGTGGAGCAAAGAAGGGGCAAGTCAAGTCTTTATTGTCGCAAGGTATTGTGATAATGTGACATATGGCGTAAAGACGATTGCGCCGAGCTTTCGAGGTAGTGTTATCCAGGGGGAAAGATGGCGGTCGGGAAGGAAACCGAAAAGGGAGCGGGCGACAGTCTTCGTTCGGCTGTTGCCTTATATGAGAGCATCGAGGCCGAGCACATGGCTGCTCTCGAGGCAACTGGCATAGTGTTCGCGCCATACGACGCTAAACGAACCGAGCGAGAGGGGTTGCTTCGTCAGTTAAGTGAACGGGGGGCTCGCATCCGCAATGGGGGAGCGAGCGTGGCCCTCGGCCCTATGAGCGTGGCTTGTGAGGCGTGCACTGGTTCTTGCGTAAGCCGCAGTTTCGCCTTGACGAACAACTGTCACCGCGACTGCTTCTTCTGCTTCAATCCCAATCAGGAGGATTTTGTCTACTGGTGCGAGCGGCCTTTCCCATGGCGTCGCCAGCTGGACGATTTGGCTGCGGAACCCTGCCTGCCGGCTTGCATTGCGCTCACCGGCGGGGAACCGCTTTTGATGGCCGACGAGGCCGTGGCTTTCTTCTCCCGTGCCTCCGAACTGTTTCCTGCTGCGCATCTGCGCCTGTATACGTCCGGAGATTTGCTGAGTCGCGATCTGATTGATCGTCTCGTGCAAGCGGGCCTTCATGAGATTCGATTCTCCGTCAAGCAGGATGACAAACCGGAGCTTTTGGAAAAGGTGCTGGAACGTATGGCATGGGCGCGCGAGCTGGTGCCCACTGTCATGGTGGAGATGCCCGTCATTCCAGGAACCGATTCATTTATGAAGGAGCTTCTGGTGAAGCTCGATGCTTTGGGTGTCGACGGCATCAATCTGCTGGAGTTTGCCTATGCCATGTGGAACTGGCCCGTGTTCGATTCCTTGGGCCTTACTCTGCGTAATCCTCCCCAACAGGTGGTGTTCGATTACACCTACGCGGGCGCTTTGGCGGTGCAGGACAGCGAGGAGGACTGCTTGCGTCTCATGCTGTGGGCGCACGAGCAAAGTCTGGAGTTGTCGTTGCATTACTGTTCGTTGGAGAACAAACATCGCGCTCAGATGAGAAACACGAACGAGCCCTTTGCTGATATTCATCCCTGTTACGCCTTCGACTACGACGACTTCTTTCTAAAGACCGCGTTGGCTTTCGACAGTGATCGCGACCCAGTGCGACGGGTCCTGGAAAGGGAAGGTTGCCACCAGGTTCTCGAAGACACCGAAGGGGGATCGCTGGCCTTTCATCCTCGTTGGCTCCCCGTTGCTCGCCGTGCTGTGCCTGAGCCCGGGCGCTTGTGCGTGTCTTTCAACGTTGCGGTGGATGAGGGGCGTTCTCTGCGAGAGCTGAAAGTAGTGCCCGCAGACGAGCTTTCTGTGCAGCTTGTTGATGGTACCGGATCGTCTGATGCGTGCGAGCCGTGTCTCCAAGGGTTTGAAAAACGCTGGAATCTCTGATCAGTCAGGAAATAGGTCAAAATACTTGTCGCAATGTATTGCGACAAACTAACAAAGAGGATATACTGCGCAATGAGAGCGGGGAGGGGCCGACCCCGCGCGAGGGTGGGCGTTCATGCATGGCGCCCGAATGGGAAGCGAAAATCGATTCGCTGCATTTGGAGATAGGAGGAGAAATGTCAGAACTGAACGTACCGGTCAAAGGCATTTCACGCCGCAGCTTTCTCAAAACCACGGCTGCCGTAGCAGGAGCCGCTGCGGTGAGCGGTGCCACCATGACGGCTCTTGCCGCAACCGATGAGGAAACAGCAACTGACGATGAGCATGAGGTTGTCTGCGTCTGTGGCTGCAATTGCCAAGGGAATTGCTCGATGGTCGCCACGGTTCGCGAGGGCAAAATGGTCAACATACGATCCAACGAGAACCTTCCGTACCCCGCCTACGAGCGCATTTGCATGCGCGGTTTCAGCCACGCGAACCGCATGTACGATTTCAACCGTGTTCTGTATCCCATGAAGCGGAAGACGTGGAGTTTGGAAGAGCCCCATGTCGAAAACCGCGGCAGCGATGAGTGGGAGCGCCTGTCTTGGGACGAGGCCACTCAGCTCGTTGCCGATACGCTCACCTACAACACGGAGAACTACGGTGTGCGCTCGAATTGCGTGCTCGTGTCCGCGGGCAACTCTTTTGCCGCCTACGGCGGCTTGATCGCCGGCCTTGGATTTGCGAATGCCTTCGGGTTCCAGGGACTGGACGTATGCCTTGATTACGGCGACTTGGTCGGCATCGGCGAAGTGACCGGCAGCGGCTGGGATTTCAACCAGCGCAATATGGCCGGCGACTACCGCTTTGCCAAGACGATCCTCGTTTGGGACACGAATCCGCCCAACTCCCAGCCCCATAGCTGGCACTTCTGCATGGAGGCTAAGGACGCCGGCGCCAACTTGGTCGTCATCGACCCCACCTACACCATTGCGGCCCAGCAGGCCACCAAGTGGGTGCCCATCAAGCCCGGCACCGATCCGGCCCTCGGCATGGCCATGCTCAATGCCATTATCGCCAACGAGTGGTACGATCTAGACTTCATGCGCGATAAGACTTGCGCGCCCCTGCTTGTGCGTGAGGATAACGGCCATTTCCTCCGTGCGACAGATTTCGGCGAGGAGGGTCCGGCGCAGCTGCCCGAGTATCCGTTCTTCGGCACGTTGCTGCTCCAAGGCGTGAAGGCTGGCAAGGTGCCCACGCTCGAGGAGTCGGCGCACTATGTGGTGTGGGATGCCGACAAGGACGCCTGGGGCCTTATCAACGAGGTGGCGAATCCTGCTATGGAGGGCAGCTTCGAGGTTGAGGGCGTGAAAGTTACCACGGCCTGGTCGCTGTTCAAGGAGCACATGGCCGATTGCACGCCGGAATGGGCCGCGGACATTACTGAGGTTCCGGCGGATACCATCGTGGAACTTGCTCGCATGTATGCCCAAGATGCGCCCTCGACCATCTACGCTGGCTACCATCTGTACGATAACTGCGAAGAGATGGGCATGACCTGGGCCTGTCTGGCCGCCCTCACGGGCAACATCGGCAAGCGCGGCGCCTCCATCGGTCATTTGGGGAAGAGCAAGCCGACGATCAATATGGCTGGTCTCGCCTTCCCGGCCGGACTCAAGGGGCTCAACGACGAACTGCCGTGGCTTCATCTGCCCGAGGTTCTGGAAACGGGCAAGCTGAAGGGCGAGGATTTCCCCGTGCGTCTTCTCTACAATATCGGGGCGAACCCGGTCGGCAGCTATGCGGCCCAGAGGAAGACCATCGAGGAGGTTCTGCCGAAGATTCCCTGCATCGTAACGAACGACATGGAGTTCTCCGAGACCTGCGAGTACAGCGACATCGTGCTGCCCTGCGCCCACTACTTCGAATACGATTGGATTCAGGCCAGCTCGCACACTCCTTTCTTGTATATGGCGAACAAGGTTGCCGATCCCATCGGTGAGGCAAAGGAAGACGTTGAGATTTTCCGGGCCATCGCCGAGCGCATGGACAACGAGGCAGCCAAGGCGTTTTACGCCAAGTCCAACGAAGAGATGATGCGCATGGTGGTTGACACCGAGAAGGGCGAGCCGGTAGGCATCAATCTCGACAACCTCAAGGAAAAGGGCGTGCTGGCCGACCGCGATGAGAACTGGATTCACTGGGAAGAACAGCGATGGCCTACGGGATCTGGGCGTCTGGAATTCTACGTGGAGAACCCCGGTGCTCGCATCAATATTGGCAAGCCCATCGACAAGGACTTCTACCATATGCCCACGTATCATACGCCTTTCGAGGCCTATGACGAAAGCGAACAGCATGAGAAGTACCCCTTATACCACTATTGTGAGCGCACGCGCTGGCATCTGCACACCCAGTACAACCACGCACCCGTGCTGCGCGAGCTTGACCCAGAACCTTATCTGCGCATGAATCCCGTCGATGCCGAGCCTCGCGGCATCGTGGAAGGCGACTATGTAGAGGCCTACAACGATCGCGGCCATTGCGTGTGCAAGGTGAAGTTCGACATGGGCGTGCGGCCAGGCATGGTGTCGTCGCCTAAGGGCTGGCACCGGGGCGCTTACGTATCTGGCAGTTATCAAGAGCTGACCAACGACCATCTGAATTTGCTCCATATGAACACGTCGTTCGACGACACTCTCGTCGAAGTGCGGAAATATGAGGGAGAGGTGAAGTAAATGACTCGCTACGGTATGGTGATCGACACCAAGAAGTGCGTTGGCTGCCACGTATGTGCTATGGCGTGCAAAACAGAGAACAACTTGCCCAACGATGTATGGTGGAACCGCATTTTCACTGATAACGGAGGCGAGATGGGATTCGATATGGTGGGCGGATCTTATCCCGACAACCTGCAGTTTGGCTACGTTCCCGTAGCCTGCCAGCATTGTGAGAATCCTGCCTGCGTGAAGGTGTGCCCGGTAGGTGCCACCTACAAGGATCCAGAGACCGGCGTGGTGCGCCAGGACTACGACAAGTGCATCGGTTGTCGCATGTGCATGTCGGCTTGCCCCTACAACGGCGTGCGCTCCTTCAACTGGGAGGAGCCGGCATTCCATATGGACTACGCCATGGGCAGCAAGGACGTGCCCGAGCATCAGAAGCATGTGGTGGAAAAGTGCACCTTCTGCTACCACCGCACCTCCCAGGGCATCGAGCCCGCCTGCATGCACCTGTGTGTTGGCCGCGCCCGATTCTGGGGCGACCTGGACGATCCGAACTCGGAGGTGAGCCAACTTATCGCCACACGCTCTCATAAGCGCTTGCTTGAGGAGCGCGGCACCGAGCCCTCTACCTATTATCTCGTGTAACGGGAAGGAGTTGAACTATGTCTGAGTATATGCAAGGCGGAGCTATCGCTGAGGACGATTTCGATTTCTCGGCGACGCGCGAGCGAGCGCGCACGGTTGGACGCGCGTCGGCGGCGGCGAAGAGTCCGGCGCTGAACGTTGCCATTGGCGTATCGGCGGCGGTGGTCGTCGTGGGTGTGGTGCTGTGGGCAATGCAGCTGTCTGGCGGCATGGTACAGACTGCCATGCGCAATCTCGATTCCTGGGGTCTCTACATCACCGGCTTTATGTTCTTCGTGGGCTTGTCGGCCGGCGGTCTCATTATAAGCTCGGTGCCCAAGGCGTTCGGCATCGCAGGCTTCGGCGGCATTTCCAAGGTGGCCGTGTTCTCGTCCATCGCCTGCACGGTGTGCGCCATTGGTCTGGTGGTCGTGGATATGGGCCAGCCCTTCCGTGTGTGGGAGTTATTCGTGTATTCTAACTTGGGAAGCCCTCTCATGTGGGATATCATCGTTCTCTCTACGTACCTTATTCTGTCGTGCGTGTATCTCTGGGCCCAGATTCAGGCCGAGCGCGGCAAGATGAGTGCGGTTGCGTTGCGCGTCATCAGCGTCATTGCGCTCGTCTGCGCCGTGCTCGTGCACTCCGTGACCGCCTGGATCTTCGGGCTTCAGCAGGGCCGCGAGATGTGGCACACGGCGCTCTTGGCCCCCTGGTTCGTATCGTCGGCGCTTGTGTGCGGCACAGCCCTTGTGATGGCTATAGCCATCGGGCTGCGTAAAGCTGGCTATCTGGATCTTGACCAGGCGAACATCGTAAAGCTTGCGAAGCTGCTCGGCGCCTTCGTGCTCGTGGACCTGTATTTCTTCGGCTGCGACCTGCTTACCGAGGCGTTCCCGGCTGGCTCTGGTCTCGAGGTCGTGCAAATGCTCATCTTTGGCCCGCTTGCCCCGTACTTTTGGGTGGAGGTTATCGGCTGCGTCCTGTGTGCCGTTGTGTGCCTGACTCCGGCCTTGCGCACAAACGGGCTTCTGGTTGGCGCGTCGCTGCTTGCCATTGCGGCCATCTTCTGCAAACGCGTGCAGCTGCTCGTTGGTGGCTTCCAGATCACCAATCTCGGCGAAATGACGCCCTTTGCAAATTCCATGAGCATTACCCATTGGGAGGGAACCATGGCCGATGCCTACGCTGGCATGGTCTACTGGCCGACGCCGCTCGAGTTCGGCGTGACGCTCGGCGTCGTGGCCCTTGGGTTCCTCATCTTCTTCCTAGGTCTGAAGTTCCTGCCCCTGCGCCCGGCCGAGGAGGCCTCGCCTTCCAAGTAGCCGCCTTCTTACGTGCAGGCCCGCGTCGCCCCTTCCCGGCGCGGGCCCCTTTGCCGGCATGCGAGATGATTTCGCAGCTGGATTCAGGCGGGAATTTTGAGTTGTTAGACATCGGCAGAGGGGGAATTCGGCCTGCGCTGGGTCTGCGGCTCTCGCGACCTGGGGTTTTGCCTCCCGTGGTTTCCAAATGCCCTCGCTGTGCGATGGCGAATGTCTAACAACTCGAGATTTTCGCCCCGGGAGGCCGCGTTGCTGCTCGACTTCCGTCGAAAGGAGAGGTTTTCAATGCCGAAGAAGCTTCTCGCCGTCCTCGCATTGCTGGCGGCTATAGCCGCGGTGATAGCGGTCGGCTTCGCATTGGCTCCCGACTCGGCCATCCGGCCCATCGCTGCCGACTCGCCGTGTCCGGTGGTCGGATGCGCCTCGGGAAGTTGCCACGGGTTCGACGACGTGCCCGAGCCGGACGGCGTCCACGAGATGACCTGCCCGGAAGCCTCGTGCGCGTCGGTGGAGTGCCACGGGTGGGAAACCCTCGGCTCGCGCTACCACCAGGCGTCCGATGCGAGCTTGAACCTCTGGATACTTATGCCGGTGGTTCTTGTGGTGGCACTTGTTGGCATCGCGCGAAAGGTGGGACGCTCATGAAGGTGCTCGTCGTTGATGCGCTGGCGCTGGTCCTGTACGTCGTGGTGTCGCTGCCTGCACTGACAGGCGTTGGCGTGCACGAATGGCTGGGACTTGGCGTTGGGGTGGTTCTGCTCGTGCATGGAGCCCAACATATCGATTTCGTTGGTCGTCTTCTGGCGGCTCGATGCTCCTTGCGCGCGACGGGGCGGATGCTGCTCGATGTTGCGCTGGTGCTCTCCGTGGTGGTCGTTGCCTTATCAGGCCTCATGGAATCGGGAGCGGTGCTGCCGACCTTCGGCCTTTATGCCGAAGGGTACTACTTCTGGGGGCCTTTGCATGCCGCCTCCGCCAAGGTACTTCTCGCGCTTCTTATTGTGCATGGGGCGCTCAACATCGGTTCGGTGTGGCGCTTGATGCGGCATAGGTGCGCGAAGGAGACCGAGTAAGAGAGCGGTTGCTAGTCGGCGGCCGTCTTTGATCCTGCAAAAAGAGCGGCCCGGGCGAGTGCTCGGGCCGCTCAGTGTTTCTGGTGTGGGCAGTCGTCTACTCCACATCCACGACGTCGTCGGTGGTGAGGGCGTCGGCCATCAGGTCGCGGTACTCGGCGGGGGAGGCGGCGTTGGTGGCCGCGCCCAGCTCGGTATCGCTTGCCTGGGGCTCGGGGATTTCCACGGAGGTGTCGGTCGGATCAAGCCCCGCGTCTACGCGGCGCATCATGTCCTGCCACTCGGCGTACTGGGTGCCCACGTAGCTGATGCCGTCCTGGTTCAGCGTGTAGCTGGGGCAGGCGGCGGAGTACATGGTGAGCCCCTTGTCCTTGAACGTGAGCGCGAGGGACACCAGATCGGTCACGGAGTAGTCGGTGGTCACGCAGCGGGCGAGGGACTCCACGGTACCCGGGATCTCGGTGATGGACTTCGAGAGCACCTTCTCCACGATGGCCTCGATGATCATGCGCTGGGCCTGGGCGCGGGAGAAGTCGCCGGCGCGGGTGGCGTGGCGCTCGCGGGCGAAGGCGAGGGCCTGGTCGCCGTCGAGGGTCTGCTCGCCGGCCTCAAGGGAGATGCCGCTCGTGTCGGAATAGAAGCTCTCGGGCACGTTCACCTGAATGCCGCCGAGCTCGTTCACGACGTCCTTCAGCTCTTCGAAGTGCACCTCCACGTAGTGGGTGATGGGCACGCCGGCGAAGGTGGAGAGCGTTTTCACGGCTTCGGAGGGGCCGCCGAAGGCATAGGCGGCGTTGATCTTCTGGGTGCCGTGGCCCTCGATGTCGATCATGGTGTCGCGGGGCACCGAGATGAGGTCGACCACGCCCTTGTCGGGATCGATGCGGGCGAGCATGGTCACGTCCGATCGGCTGGCCGTCTCGCCCTTGCGGGCGTCGCTGCCGAAGATGCCCACGTAATAGGAGCCGTCGGCCTTGGCGGGGGCCAGCTGCTCGCCGAGCTCCTTGAACTCAGCGTCGTCGAGACCGCCTTGGATGGTGGCGTTGATGCCGTTCAGGTAGAGCGCGAGCGCCGTGCCGGCACCGGCGAGAACGACGACGAGGGCCGCGGCGATGCCGAGGGCGATCTTCTTGCCGCGCGACTTCTTGCGGGCCGCCTTGGCCCGGGCGAGGCTGTCGGTGGCGGCGAAGCTTTGGGAGCCGCCCGCGGCGGAAACGGGGCTCGCGGTCGGCGCGAAGCCGGTGCCCTCGAAGGAGGAGCGGGCGCGGGCGGCGCGGGGCGTGCGCGAAACGTCCGCCTGGGCACTGCGAGAACGGGCGGTCTGGGCGCTCCGGGTGCTGCGGCCGGCGCTCGTTACGGGGGCGGAGTGGGAACCGCGGCGTCCCTGCGTGGAGCCGAGGGGTGCCGAGTGGGCGCCCCGGCGCGAGGTGCCGGAGTTGAGCGGAGCGGAATGCTTGCCAGGTCTGTTTGCCATAGGGTTCGGCGCGCAGGCGCCTGCCTCCTCGATAAGCACGGTGGTACGAATGCGAAATCCCAAGATACCAGGAAAAGGGCGGCCGTGGGCCGCCTTCGACAAGAAAACAGGCTTTTGGAAGGGTGGTGGAAGGGGAAGGAGGGGGTTGCCGAAAAGGGCGGTGCTCTCTATAATGCGAGCTATTGAACAGCGTGTCCATTTTTGGCCGTTCTGTCGAAATGCGACCGCTGCATCGCAACCGAACGAAGGAGACCGTCATAGCCACGGCAACCTGCGCGCCGGCCGCTCCCTGCGAGGATCGGCGCATCGCGAAATCGAGGCGCGCCCTGCGCGGCGCCCTTGTCGAGCTCATGGAGGAGCGCGGCTACGATGCGCTCACCGTGAACGACTTATGCGAGCGGGCCGATACGTCCCGCGGCACTTTCTACAACCACTTCCGCGACAAGGACGGGCTGCTCGCCGTGCTGGAGGACGAGGTCATGGCCGACCTCGATGCCCTGCAGGAGCGCATGCAGTCCATTACCCTGGCGGACATGCTGGCCTTCCGCGCGACGGGCCGCCCGCTGCCGTTCCTCGTGGAGCTGTTCGACTACCTGCGCGAGCAGAGCGACTTTCTGCACGCGGTGCTCGGCCCCGGGGGCGATGTGCGCTTCGGGCCGCGGCTGCGCGAGGCGGTCTGCGAGAACCTGGTGCAGAACATCCTGCATGAGAAATACCGCGACAACCCTACGGTCTTCGTGGAATACTACGTCGCCTTCTACGCCGCCGCCTATTTAGGGATCATCGCCCACTGGATCGAGCGCGGCTGCCCCGAATCCTCCGAGACTATGGCGCGCATCGCCATGCGCCTTCTGTTTATCAAGCCCGGCGAGTCCATCGAGCTGTAAGTTGGGAGTAAGCCAATGAAGAAGAATGCCAAGAGCAGCAAGTACACCGAGATCATCACCGAGGCGTCCACGTCCGTGAAGGAGCCGGCGCCCGCGGCGTGCGCCTCCTGCGCGCCGCGTATCACGACGGTGGAGGAGGCTCGTGCCGACGCCGCCGAGATCGCCGCTGCCTCCCGTGTCGCCGCGGCGGCCTGCCCCTTCCACATCGGCATCGACGTGGGGTCGACCACGGTGAAGCTGGCGGTGCTCGACAACGACAACGAGATCCTGTGGGCGGTGTACCGCCGCCATCATGCCGACGTGCGCGCCACCATCGTGGAGGTGCTGCGCGAGGCGGCCGCGGCCTATCCGAACGAGACCATGACCATCGCCATCACCGGATCGGGCGGCCTGCTTCTGTCCCAGTGGCTCGATGTGGCCTTCGTGCAGGAGGTCATCGCGTCGAAGACGGCGGTGGAGACGTTCATCCCGAAGACCGACGTGGCTATCGAGCTGGGCGGCGAGGACGCGAAGATCATCTACTTCGACAACGGCATCGAGCAGCGCATGAACGGCACCTGCGCCGGCGGCACGGGCGCCTTCATCGACCAGATGGCGGCCCTTCTGGACACCGACGCCGGTGGCCTGAACGAGCTGGCGGCCGATCATGAGACCATCTACCCCATTGCGAGCCGCTGCGGCGTGTTCGCCAAGACCGACGTGCAGCCGCTTCTGAACGAGGGCGCGCGCAAGGAGGATATCGCCGCCTCCATCTTCCAGTCGGTGGTGACCCAGACCATCTCCGGCCTCGCCTGCGGCCGGCCCATCCGGGGGCACGTGGCCTTCCTCGGCGGTCCTCTGCAGTACCTGCCCGAACTGCGCAAGCGCTTCTACGAGACGCTGGAATTGACCGACGAGGCCATCATCGTGCCCGAGAACGCGCACCTGTTCGTGGCCGCCGGCTGCGCTATCGCCGGTGTGGCGGAGGGCGCGCGGCCCGAGAAGCTCGCGGATGTGCTCGCGCGCCTGGAGAGTTTGGGCGACCTGCAGGGCTCGGAAGTGGTGCGCCTGGCGCCGCTCTTTGCCGACGAGGCGGAGCTGGCGGAGTTCCACGAGCGCCACGACGCCGAGCGCGTGCGCCGCGCGTCGCTTGAGGACTACCGGGGTGTGGCCTTCCTCGGCATCGATGCCGGTTCCACTACTTTTAAGGCCGCGCTCATCGGCGAGGACGGGGCGCTTTTGTGGTCCACCTACGCCTCGAACAAGGGCGACGTGCTGGGCTGCGCCAAAGCGGCCGTGGCCGAGCTGTACCAGGCGCTGCCCCGCGACCCGGAAACGGCCGAGCCGCTCGTGAAGATCGGCCACTCTACCGTGACCGGTTACGGCGAGGGGCTGCTGCTTGAGGCCCTGCGGGTCGACTCCGGCGAGATTGAGACGGTGGCCCATCTGCGCGGCGCCCAGGAGATGCTGCCCGGCGTGGAGTTCATCCTGGACATCGGCGGCCAGGACATGAAGTGCTTGCGCGTGAAGGACGGCGTCATCGACCATATCATGCTGAACGAGGCCTGCTCGTCGGGCTGCGGCAGCTTCATCGAGTCCTTCGCGAGCGGTTTGAACCTGGACGTGGCCGAGTTCGCCGCCACGGCCATCTCCGCCGAGAACCCGGTGGATCTGGGCAGCCGCTGCACCGTGTTCATGAACAGCCGCGTGAAGCAGGCCCAGAAGGAGGGCGCCACCGTGGGCGACATCGCCGCGGGCCTGGCGATCTCCGTCATCAAGAACGCCCTGTTCAAGGTCATCAAGATTCGCGACCCGCACGATGTGGGCACGAAGGTCATCGTGCAGGGCGGCACCTTCTTGAACGACGCGGTGCTGCGCGCCTTCGAGCAGCTCTCCGAAGTGAACGCCATCCGCCCCGATATCGCCGGCAACATGGGCGCCTTCGGCGCGGCGCTTCTGGCCCGCGACCGCTTCGAGGAGACGCGCCGGCGCACCGAGAACGTGCCGCTGTCGCCGGATCTGGGCCCGAAGGTGCCCCTAAGCGGACTTCTGTCGCTTGAGGAAATCGAGGCGCTCGCGCCGACGCATCGCACCGTGCGCTGCAAGGGCTGCTCGAACGCCTGCCTGCTCACGGTGAACGATTTCGGCATCGATGCGAACACGGGCAAGCACCGCCGCTTCATCACCGGCAACCGTTGCGAGAAGGGCGAGAGTTTGGGCACCGGCGCCGAGAAGTCGGCCGTGCCGAACTTGTTCGAGTACAAGGCCGAGCGCACCTTCGGCTACGAGCCCTTGGCCCCCGAAGACGCGCCCCGCGGCACCGTGGGCATCCCGCGTGCGCTCAACATGTACGAGAACTACCCGTTCTGGTTCACCTTCTTCACGAAGCTGGGCTACCGCGTGGTGCTGTCCGACCCGTCCACGAAGAAGACCTACGAGGCCGGCATCGAGTCGATGCCCTCCGAGAGCGTGTGCTATCCGGCGAAGCTCTCGCACGGCCACACCATGAACCTGCTCGCGAAGCACCCGGACTTCATCTGGATGCCGTGTTCGAAGTGGGAGCGCCAGGAGGACGAGACCGCCGGCAACCACTTCAACTGCCCCATTGTGGCGAGCTATCCCGAGGCGCTGCGCCTGAACATCGACGAGCTGCGCGAGACCGATGTGGCCTTCGTGTCGCCGTGGGTGCCCTACCACGACAAGGACAAGCTGGCCGAGCGCCTGGTGGTGGAGCTGACGGAGAACTTCGCGAAGGAGACCAACGGGTGCGGCCCCGCGCTCACGGCTGACGAGATCCGGGCGGCGGTGGAGGTGGCCTGGGCCGAGGACGAGGCGTTCAAACGCGATATCCGCACGAAGGGCGTGGAAACCCTCGCGTGGATGGAGAAGACTGGCACGCGCGGCATCGTGCTGGCCGGGCGCCCCTACCATCAGGATCCCGAGATCAACCACGCCATCCCCGAGTTGCTCACGAGCTTCGGTTTGGCCGTGCTCACCGAGGACTCCGTGGCGCATCTGGGCCAGCTGGAACGGCCCATTCGTGTTGTGGACCAGTGGATGTACCACACGCGTCTGTACGCGGCGGCCAAGGTGGTCACGCAAAGGCGCGACCTCGATCTCATTCAGTTGAATTCCTTCGGCTGCGGCCTGGACGCGCTGACCACCGATCAGGTGCAGGAGGTGCTCGAGGCGGCCGGCAAGGTGTACACGGTGCTGAAGATCGACGAGGTGTCGAACTTGGGCGCGGCCCGCATCCGCGTGCGCAGCCTGCTGGCGGCCTTGAAGGACCAGGCCGACCGCGAGGCCGAGGCGGAAGCCGACGCAGCCGCCGAGAAGAGGGGCTGCCCGGCTGCGTGCATCGACTTGGACAACCTGGACAAACTGGTGCCCGCCAGCTTCACCGAGAAGGCCGACGGCGTGGTGACCGCAGCCGAGGTTGAGCAGCGCGAGGGCGCCTCCACCGAGTTCGCGCGCCCCCAGTTCACCGAGCAGATGCGCGATGAGGGCTGGACGATCCTGGCGCCCCAGATGGCCCCGTACCATTTCGAGCTTCTGGTGCCCATCTTCAAGCGTGCCGGCTACAACGTGGCGCTGCTGCCCTCGGTGGACCACGGCGCGGTGGACGCGGGCCTGAAGTACGTGAACAACGACATCTGCTACCCGTCCATCCTGGTCACGGGCCAGATCATGGAAGCGGTGCTGTCGGGCAAGTACGACACTGACAAGCTGGCCGTGCTCATCACCCAGACCGGCGGCGGCTGCCGTGCCACCAACTACATCTCGCTCATCCGCAAGGCGCTGAAGTCCGTGGGGCTCGGGCACATCCCGGTCATCGCGCTGTCGTTCAAGGATTTGGGCGAGGAAAACCCCGGCTTCAAGGTGACGCCGAAGATGCTCTATCAGGCCATCTACGCGCTGCAGTACGGCGACTTGCTCATGATGTGCCTGTACCGCACACGCCCCTACGAGGTGGAGCCGGGCAGCGCGAACCGCCTGTTCCAGTACTGGATGGACGCTTGCAAGCACCAGCTGGAGCGCGGTGTGCGTCAGTCGGAATTCCGCCGCACGGTGCGCCGCATCGTGGAGGACTTCGACGCGCTGCCCCTGGCCGGCGAGGGTACCAAGCCGCGTGTGGGCGTGGTGGGCGAGATCCTCGTGAAGTTCCATCCGACGGCCAACAACCAGATCGTGGACGTCATCGAGCGCGAGGGCTGCGAGGCCGTGGTGCCCGGGCTCATCGAGTTCTTCCTGTTCGGCATCGCCGGCGGCATCTTCCAGCAGCCCATCGGCAAGTCGAAGAAGAGCGCGCTCGGCAGCAAGATCGGCCTGGCCGCCATCAAGAAGCTGCGCAAGCCCGTGAACGACGCGCTTGAGAAGTCGAGCCGCTTTCACCCGCCGGCGGATATTTACGAGTTGGCCGACTACGCGAGCGAGATTCTGTCGCTGTGCAACTCCATGGGCGAGGGGTGGCTGCTCACCGCCGAGATGGTGGAGCTCATCCGCTCCGGCTGCCCGAACGTGGTGTGCACCCAACCCTTCGCGTGCCTGCCGAACCACGTGGTGGGTAAGGCGACCATCAAGGAGCTGCGCCGCCGCTACCCGGAGAGCAACATCGTGGCCGTGGACTACGATCCGGGTGCGAGCGAGGTGAACCAGCTCAACCGCATCAAGCTCATGATCGCCGTGGCCAAGGCGAATTTGGCCGAGAAGGAGGCCGAGGCCCGCGCCGCCCGGGCGGTCGCCCGCGACGGCGCCCCAGAGGAGCCGGAAGCCATGGCCGCCTCCGTAGAGGTGGAGACCACCGAGGTCGTGGAGTAGTGGAATCTGCCAACGCTTCGGGAAAACTCGTCATCGTGCCGACGCCCATTGGGAACTTGGGCGATATGACGCTGCGCTCGCTTGAGGCGCTGCGCGAGGCCGATGTGGTGTGTGCGGAGGACACCCGGGTGACGGGGAAGCTGCTCGCGCATTTCGGGATCGAGAAGCGTCTCACGCGGCTGGACGAGGCGATGATCGGCTCGCGGGCTGCGGGTGTGGTGGAACGAGTGGCCGCCGGCGAGGTGGTAGCTTATTGCTCGGACGCCGGCATGCCCGGCGTATCCGATCCGGGGCTGCGACTTGTGGCCGCGGCGCGCGAGGCCGGCGTGGCCGTGGAGGTGCTGCCCGGCGCCTCGGCGGCGGCCTGCGCCTACGTGGCCTCGGGAACGGTGTGCCCGCGCTTCTACTTCGGCGGCTTTTTCCCGCGCAAGGCGGCCGAGCAGCGCTCGGTGCTGGAAGAGCTGCGCAGCCTGGATGCAGCGCTCGTGTTCTACGAAAGCCCGAATCGGCTGGTGGCGGCACTTTCGGCCATCGCCGAGGTGCTGCCGTGGCGTGAGGTGGCGGTGTGCCGCGAGCTGACGAAGCTGCACGAGGAGGTGGCCCGGGGAACGGCGGCCGAGCTACGTGAGCTTTTTGCGGCCCGTGCTAAGGAGCCCGGCGGCGTTCGCGGCGAGATCGCGCTCGTGATAGACGCGCCGGGTGAGGCGGAGGCGGCCGCCGGCGCCGAGATTGCGACGGCATCGGCCACCGCGCGCGCTGCCGAGCTCGTGGCGGAGGGCTTGCGCACCAAAGAGGTCGCCAAGCGTCTCGCCGCCGAGTTCGGCATCCCCCGCAACGACGCCTACAACCTGGCCATGCAGGCCGCTCGTTAATCCCGTGTCATCCTGAGCGAGCGAAGCGAGTCGAAGAATCCCATGGCAGCAACGAGAAACCGTCCGGCAAAAAAGATGCCCTCCGAGTTCGTCTTTATCGACGGTTTGGAGGTTTGGCTCACCCGCAAGGCCATCAAGAACATGCACCTGCGCGTGAAGCCGCCCGACGGGCGCGTCGAGGTGTCGGCGCCCCTGCACCTGCCGCTCGCCACCATCCGGAAGTTCGTGGGGGAGAAGCGCGACTGGATAGAGCGCCAGCAGCGGGAGATCGCGCAATCGCCGCGCGCCTGTGCCGCTGCGGCCACGCCTGCGGAAGTAGCGCAGTGGAAGGCGGTCGTCGCGGCCTGCGTGCCCGCGCTCATCGAGGCTTGGGAGCCCATCATGGGCGTGAAGGCGGGCAAGATTGCCTACCGCAACATGACGAGCCGCTGGGGCAGCTGCCAGCCTTCGACGGGCCGCATTTGCATCAACGTGCGCCTGGCCCTGTACCCGCCGGAGTGCTTGGAATACGTGGTCGTCCACGAGCTGTGCCATCTGCTGGAACGCGGCCACGGCCCTCGTTTTCACGCCCTCATGGACACCTTCATGCCCGACTGGAAAGAGCGCCGCGCCAAGCTGCGGTAGGGGGATTGCCCTCTGCGTTTGGTGGAAACAGCGCTCGACGGGGAATTAGCTGGTGCCGGGCGCTCTTCGGACTAGTCCGCCTCTTCGCTTAAATCGACGATGTCGTAGGTGATTTGGTATTCGCTTTCAATGTAGTTGAAGAAGTCGCCCGGGCTCATCACGGGTACGTGAGCCTGGGCGAATCCCTTTTCGTCGCGCGTGAGCAGAAAGTCGGCCTTTACCTTCTCGGCGCACACGTCAACCAGGCAGTCTTCGAAATCAGCCCATCGCCGGCTCGTCGCTCGGTGAATGTCAGCGCTGTCGACGGAGCAGATTTCCAACCATTGGTAGCTTTCTTCGAAGGCGCTCTGCACATAATCGCTGCTATAGGTCTTATGGAGTACGTAGAACACGTCGGTGAACGATTTCGCCGAGACCCACAGTTCGACATCGCCGAATTCCTTCATCACCAGCAGTTTCTGGGCGATGTCGCCCTCGGGAGGTCGCTGTGTGTAGAGGTCTATGAGCACGTTGGTGTCAAGCAAAACGCGCATAGCGCTCATCCCTTGCGGCGTTGAGTTGACGTGAGAATGGCTCGTCTGTGGCGGACGGCCCGACGTACATGGCCTTGAGGGAGCGGCGCACCTTCTCTTTCTGCTCGTCGGTCAGCTCGCGCTTCGCGCCCCGCATCCCCTCGAGAGGATCATGGGGCTTGGGCAGCTCGTGCTCCGCGAGAACGAACTGGTAGGCGGCGTTGATAAGCTGGGTTGGTGTTGAGCCGATGTCGTGCAAAATGCCATTGCCCCGCTCTTTCAAGGCGATGGGCACACGGGCCGAGACGATAGCGTCCATAACGGCCTCCTTCCTTTCCGTCACTATAGTGTAATACTGTCGAACAAGCAAGTGGCAGATTGGATAGGCGAAATCTTCGTTGAAAACCAAATAACGAACTTTTGTACTAAAAGGGCTTTTCATTGGGCTTGTATTACATTACAATGCGAACAAACATTCGGTTTTGAGAGCGAAAGGCCTGGTGAGAGCATGGGAGAGGTTGTTGGACGCAAAAAGAAGGCTGTGGTGGCAGGAGCGCTGGCGCTTACCTTGGGTGCCGGCCTGGGGCTTGGCGCGGTAGCTTGGGGGAGCGAGGGATCCGTGCCCGAAGGGGGCGTACAGTCTGGGGATGTCTGGGGGCCGCTGGTGGGCAAGAAGTTGGAAGAGAAAGCGGGGGCCTTGGCCCGTTCCCATCGCGCCGAAGTGCAGCGGGCGCTTGCGGCCTATAGGGCTTCGGAAGCGGTAGAGCGGGAAGCTGCCACGGAAGCAGGGGAGCAAACGCCGGCCGAAGCCGCCGGGGCGCAGGACGCTCATCTTTCTGCCGAGGGCCCAGGTGCCTCATCGGGCGAGGCTGCGGGTGCGTGTTCGGAAGAGGCGGATCGGGCGGACGAGCAGCGTGGCGGCCAGGAGGCGTCGAAGGGGTCCGGAAGTGCGGCGGAAGGCGGGGGACTCGCCTCTCAGCCGAGTGCACCTGGGCCCGAGCCCTCGGAAGGGGCATCGGCGGAAGGCGGCTCTGCTGCTTCAGGGGAGACGCCATCCGACGAGGGTTCGGGCGCTGCCGACTCGATCGCCCCCGGCACGCTGGTGGTGGGCGGTACCGCCATTCCCTACCGCGATGTGCGCGGCGGCACGACGCCGAGTTCCGGAGGCGGCCTTTGGCTGGGGTCGGATGCGGTGGACGACGGCAGCTGGGGCTATTTCGTCGGGCACAATCCCGGCTCGTTCGCGCCGGTGCGCTCACTGTCCTCGGGCGATGCCGTCGTTGTGTGCGACCGGTCGGGAGCGCAGCGTGCGTATACGGTAAGGGAGGTGTTTCAAGTGGAGGAGACGGCCACGTGGAAGACCATCGCCTCGCGGGTGACAGGCTACGGCGAGTCGGTGGTGCTGCAAACCTGCGCGGGGGACGGCATGAACGTCATCGTCGTTGCGGCCTAGAGTCGAGCGACTTCCCGGCACGTGCCGGTCTGGAAAGAAAGGCTCGGAAGCCCTTGGGCCTCCGAGCCGGATCCATACTTTGTGGAAAGGCGGTGATGGCTTATTCGTCGTCCTCGTCGTCGTGGCCGTGGTCGTGCTCGGAGATGTCGCTCACGGGCTTCTCCAGGCCCTCGATGGCGATGCCGTTCTTCTCGGCGTAGTCCCACAGCGCCGCGTGGATGGCCTCCTCGGCCAGAAGCGAGCAGTGCACCTTCACCGGGGGCAGCCCGTCCAGGGCCTCCATGACGGCCTTGTTCGTGACCTTAAGGGCCTCCTGCACCGTCTTGCCCTTCACGAGCACGGTCGCCATAGAGCTCGTGGCGATGGCGGCGCCGCAGCCGAAGGTCTTGAACTTCGCGTCCTGAATGACATTGTTCTCGTCGATGTCGAGGTACACGCGCATGATGTCGCCGCACACCGCGTTGCCCACGGTGCCGCAGCCGCTCGCATTCTCGATCTCGCCGACGTTCTGGGGGTTGGTGAAGTGCTCCATCACTTTATCGGAGTAGTTCATGGCCATGGGGGATTCTCTCTTTCTTTTGGTGGGGAGGATGCTGAAGGAGGTGACGGGTGGTGCTAGTTTGCGTAGGGGAAGCCGTCGGCCTTGAAGCGCTCGATGACCGATTTCACCTTGCCCTGCTGGAAATCCTCGTACAGGGGGCTCATCATGCGCAGGTTCTGCAGCGTCGCCTTAAGCGAGTCCACGGCGAAGTCGACGTCTTCCTGGGTGGTGTCGCGGCCGAGCGTCAGGCGCAGCGATCCGTGGGCGATCTCGTGGGGAAGGCCGATGGCCAGAAGCACATGGCTCGGATCCAGCGAGCCGGAGGTGCAGGCGCTCCCGGAGGACACGCAGATGCCCCGGGCGGCCAGCTGCAGCAGCATGCCCTCGCCCTCGATGAACTCGAAGGAGAAGTTCACGTTGTTGGCCAGGCGGCTCTCCCAGCTACCGTTGAGCTTGGCCGAGGGGATCTCTGCGAGGATGCGCCGGATGGCATGGTCGCGCAGAGCGAGCTGGCGGTTATGCTCGGGGGCAAGCTCGTCGACCGCCAATTCGGCGGCGCGCGCGAAGCCGACGATGCCGGGCACGTTCTCCGTGGAACCGCGGCGCCCACGCTCCTGCTGGCCGCCATCGAGAAGGTTCTGAAGCTTCACGCCACGGCGCACGTACAAAAGCCCGACGCCCTTGGGCCCGTAAATCTTGTGGGAGGACGCCGACAGCATATCGATGCCCAGCTCGTTCACGTCGATGGGCTCGTGGCCGAAGGCCTGCACCGCGTCGGTGTGGAAGACGACGTTCGCTTCGTGGGCAGCCGCCGCCAGCTGGCGAATAGGCTCGATGGTGCCGATCTCGTTGTTGGCGAACATGATGGAGGCCAGGATGGTGTCCGGGCGCATGGCCGCCTTGAAGTCCTCAACGCTCACGAGGCCGTGCTCGTCCACGGGCAGGTAGGTCACCTCGAAGCCCTCGCGCTCCAGGGCCTGGCAGGTGTGCAGCACCGCGTGGTGCTCGATGGCGCTCGTGATGATGTGGCGCCCCTTGGCGGCGTTGGCCCGGGCGAAGCCCTTGATAGCCCAGTTGTCCGATTCGGTTCCGCCGCTCGTGAAGAAGATCTCGCGCGGGGCGGCGCCAATGAGGCCGGCCAGGCTCTCGCGGGCTGCGGCCACGGCGTCGGAGGCCTCCTGGCCCAAGGGGTAAATGGAGGAGGGATTGCCGAAATGCTCGGTGAAGTAGGGGGTCATGGCCTCCACCACTTCGGGACGGACGGGCGTCGTGGACGCATGGTCAAGGTAGATCTGCCTCATGGTGCTCCTGCTTCCGCGTCTGGGATGGGAACGCCCGGCGGGGCACGGAACCGCCGCCGTGCGCCTCCATCTAAGTCTAGTAATTTGCTAGAGTTTAATATAAGCCGCTTGCGGAGATTGTCAAGAACCTCTTATGATTGTTACCATATTCACGACGATTTCCCAGAAAGGCGACCCGGTGAAGATTTCGACGAAGACCCGCTACGGCATGCGTTTCATGATCGATCTGGCCCAAAGTCAGGGGGAGGGCCGGGTGGCCCTGAAGGATATCGCCGACCGCCAGGGCCTTTCCAAGAAGTATCTCGAGCAGGTCGTCGCGCCTCTCGCCAGCGCGGGATTGCTCGACGTGACGCGCGGGAACCAGGGCGGCTACCGTCTTTCCCGCGATGCAAGTGCCATCACGCTTGCCGACATCGTCGCCGCCTCCGAGGACGGCTTGGAGTTGCTCGACTGCATGGGGTCGCTCTCTGCCTGCGAGCGCGCCGAGGACTGCCCGTCTCGTCGCGTGTGGGGCGGCCTTCAAGCGGCGATCGGCGATTATCTCTCCGGGCTCACCCTCGCCGACGTCGCCTCTTCCGCCGCCGCTGCCAACTTGTAATCTACCACCCGGCCTCTTTCGCGTATCATGTGTAATTACCTGTGCCGCGACGAGAGAGGACGCTGTGGAAGACGAGGGGAAAAAGTACTGGCTCTCCATAGCTGCTTTCGTTCTCGTGTTCATCGCGGTCGTCGTCACGCTGTCCACCTTCATGCAGCAGACGAGCAACCGCATCGTCGCCCAGGCGAACCAGTACGTCTCCGATGCCACGGCCCAATCCTGCGTGCTGGTCTCCACCCTCATGGAGAACACGCAGAGGGACATCGAGACTATCGCCGCCCTTGCCTCGGAGTCGGCGGATGTGACCGACATCGTCACCAGCGAGGAATGGCTCATCAGCGTGGAGGAGACCTCGCCTTTCGACACCATCGACTTCGTTGATGTCGACGGCATGCAGCACTCGCCCCAGCACGAGCCGGTGAACGTGTCGGATCGCTCTTACTTCAAGCGGGCCATGGCGGGCGAATCTGGCATCGAGGCCGTATTCAACACCCGCATGACCCATGAGAACCTCGTGTACTTCTTCGCACCGGTTCGCGAGGGTGCGGACGGTCCGGTCGTGGGCTTGCTTCTGGCCCACTACAGCGAGAACCGGCTCGCCGATCTTCTGTCGGGCGATTTCTTCGGCTACGCGTCCCAGGTGATGCTGTGCTTGCCTACCGGGGAGGTGGTGGCCGCCACGGATTCCTCCTATGTTGGCAGGAACCTTATCCAAGAGGCGCAGGCCGACCCCTCTGCCACCTCCGGCGCCCGCGATCTGGAGCGCGCTTTTGCCAATCACGAGACGGTCACGTACAGCTACAAGGCTGAGCGCGGCACGGGCTCGGTGTGCATCCGCGAGGTGCCGGGTCTCGGCTGGATGATGCTGGAGACGTTCCCGGCCGCCGCTACCGAACAGATGATCAACGAGGCCAATGAAGGCGGCTGGAACGCCCTGTTCGTCATCGTGGTGGTATTCGTCCTCGTCATTGCCGGCATTATCTTCTACAACAACCGCCGCCACCGCTCGCTCACCCGCTCGATGCGCGATCGGGAGGACGTGCAGCGCGGGGTGGCTAAGCTGACCGAGCGGCTGGTGCTCATGGATTTGGATGCCGATCGCTTCCGCTACATGAGCGGCCCGGTCACGCCGAGCGACCCCTACGAGTTGGAAGGCTCCTACACCGCCATGATAGAGCGCCTGCAGGGCCTGGTCGTGGGCGACGAGGCCAAGGCGGAGGTGGCCAAGCTCTACGACAAGCACACGATCATCGATCTCATGCCGCCCGGCTCCGACGAGATCCGCTTCGAGTACCAGATGAATCGCGGGGGAGACGTCAAATGGGAGGACATCAACCTCATCTGCGTGCAGCGCGATGCGGCGGGGATGCCGACGCGGCTTCTCTACACGACCCAGGACGTCACGGCGCTCAAGCAGCGCGAGAAGCAGCTCCAGCTGGCCATGGAGGACTCCTATCGCGCGGCGGTTGCCGCCAACAACGCCAAGAGCGACTTCCTCTCGCGCATGAGCCACGATATCCGCACGCCGATGAACGCCATCATCGGCATGACGGAGCTCGCGCGCATGAACGAGGGGCATCCGGAGAAAGTGGACGACTGCCTGGCGAAGATCACGCTGTCGAGCAACCATTTGCTCGCGCTGATCAACGAGGTTCTCGATCTTTCCATGATCGAGAACGGGCGCCTGGTGCTTACCGTGGGAGAGGTGGATCTGCGAGCGTTGGCTCTCGAGATGGAGACGATGTTCTCGCAGCGCTGCGAAGAATCGGGCATCGCCTTCGCGATTGAATTCGAAGGGCTCGCCCATCCGCTGGTAGAGGGCGACGGGCTTCGCTTGCAGCAGGTGTTCATGAACATGCTCGGCAATGCGGTGAAGTTCACGCCGGCGGGCGGCTCGGTGTCGCTGCGGGTTGTCGAGCACGCCTCTCGCGTCGAGGGGACGAGCGACTACGAGTTCGTCTTCGCCGACACCGGCTGCGGCATGGCGCCGGAGTTTCTGGCGCACGTCTTCGAGCCCTTCGCGCGCGAGCACGACTCGCGCACCGAGTCCGTGGAGGGCACGGGGCTGGGGCTTTCCATCGCCCAGTCCGTCGTCTCGCTGATGGGCGGCACGATTGATGTGGAAAGCGAGCCGGGTCGCGGCACGGTGTTCACGGTGCGGGTGAGCATGCGCTATGTGGAAAGGGATGCGAAAGGCGTCCTTGGGGAAAGCGACGACGCCGACGATGCGCGCGATGCTTCGCAGGGGGATGCGCCCGCGCCGAGGGGCGCCGACTTGAGCGGCGTGCGCGTGCTGCTTGTGGAGGACAACGAGCTTAACAGCGAGATCGCCGTGGCGCTGCTGGAGTCCCTCGGCGCAGCGGCCGAGACGGCGGCCAACGGCCAGGAGGCCCTCGATGCGCTGGATGCGAGCGAGCCGGGGCATTTCGACGTGGTGCTCATGGATATCCAGATGCCTGTCATGAACGGTCTGGAGGCCACGCGCCGTATCCGCGAGAGCGCGCGGGATGATTTGCGCGCATTGCCCATTGTCGTGCTCTCGGCCAATGCGTTCACCGAAGATGTTCAGGAATCGAAGCGCGCTGGAGCCGACGACCATCTCTCCAAGCCCATCAGCATAAAGGACCTGGCGGCCACGCTGGGCGGAATCCTCGGACGCGCCTGATCCTTGCGGCGCTTGCGTCCCCCGCCACCTTTGCTGCCCTGGCGTTCCTTACGGCCCCGCGCCATCACGCGCCTACGGCGCAGCGCGGAGTCGAAGGATCGTGCGGCCCTTCCCTGTGTTAAGATAGCCTGCACGCAACAACCCTAAAGGGGAGCGGCGGTGTCATCGGCCGCCTGCGCCCGGAAAAGGAGTCTTACCCGCTATGCCTAAGGGAACCTTCGGCGTCACCACGCCCATCTACTACATCAACGCCGCGCCGCATCTGGGCACCGCCTACACCACGGTGGCCGCCGACACCATCGCGCGCTACGAGCGCATGAACGGCTACGACGTGTCGTTCGTCACCGGCACCGACGAGCACGGCCAGAAGATCGCCGAGACTGCCGAAAAGAACGGCATGACCCCGCAAGCCTGGTGCGACTCGCTGGCCCCGGCCTTCACCGATGCGTGGAAGACGCTGGATATCGACTACACCAACTTCGTGCGCACCACCGAGGATCGCCAGACCCGTGCCGTGCAGAAGTTCTGGCAGGGGCTCTACGACGCGGGCTGGCTGTACAAGAGCGCCTACGAGGGCTGGTACTGCGTGCACGAGGAGACCTATTACGCCGAGAGCGATCTGGAGAAGAACGAGGACGGCGAATTCGTGTGCCCCGACTGCAAGCGCCCGGTGCGCTACGAGTCCTCGGGCGAGGAGAACTGGTTCTTCAAGCTCTCCGAGTTCCAGGACAAGCTCCTCGCCTTCTATGACGAGCACCCCGACTTCATCCGACCGGTCAGCCGTCGCAACGAGATCGTCTCCTTCGTGAAGGGCGGCTTGCAGGATCTGTCCATCTCCCGCTCCAGCTTCGACTGGGGCATCCCCGTGCCGTGGGATGAGGGCCACGTGTTCTACGTGTGGGCCGACGCGCTCATCGCGTACCTCACGGGCATCGGCTACGGCGACTCCGAGCGCGAGGCCGAGTTCGATCGTCGCTGGCCCATTCAGTACCATTTCGTGGGCAAGGACATCACCCGCTTCCACTGCGTCATCTGGCCGGCCATGCTCATGGCCGCCGGCATGCCCATCACGCACACGGTGTTCGGCCACGGCTTTCTGCTCACCAAGGGCGAGAAGATGTCGAAGTCGAAGGGCAATGGTCTTATGCCGGCCGATCTGGTGCGCGTGTTCGGCGTGGACGCCTACCGCTACTACTTCATGAGCGACGTGCAGTTCGGCCACGACGGCTCCATCTCCATGGAGCGCATGGTGCAGGTGTACAACGCTGACTTGGCCAATACCTGGGGCAACCTCGTCTCTCGCGTGACGAACATGACCACGAAGTACTTCGAGGGCCGCGTGCCCGAGGCGCCCGCCGGTTCCGAGGACAACCCGCTGCGCGAGATCGCCGATGGGCTGTACGCGGAATACGACGCCTGCATGGCCGAGGTGGACTTCACCGGGGCCGCGGCGGCCGTGCAAAAGCTGGCGAGCCGCGTGAACCTGTACGTGGAGGAGAGCGCCCCCTGGACGTTGGCGAAGGATCCCGCGCGTGCCGATGAGCTGGCCGGGGTCATCTACAACTGCCTGGAGGCCATCCGCATCATCGCCCTGTACATGGCACCGTTCATGCCGAACACCTCGGCCGAGGTGTTCGGTCGCCTGGGTCTGGGAGAGATCGCCGGCGTCACCGACATCCAGGAGGCCACGGCCTGGGGCCAGCTGCCCGCCAGCGTCGCCGTGGAGGTGGGCGACCCCCTCTTCCCGCGCCTGGATGTCGACAACTTGCCTGAACTATAGTGGGAGAAAGGAAAAGACCAGCGGTAACTGGTCTTTTCTGAATCAAAACAACCCGCGCCGCCCGCCAGAGTTTACAGCTTCGGGCTTTGCTGGTGCTTCCATTATAGCAACCCTGTTTAGAAGATGCTAGAAGGAATCATGAGAGAGCAAGATCCTGCGTTTTACGACGCGCTGTTCCGCCAGAAGCGCAAGGGCGGGAAGTGGCGCGTGATGCCCTCGCCGGTGCTGGAAGGGCCCGTGGCCGATACCCATGCGCACTTGCAGATGCTCGCTGACCCGGCCTGCGAGCTGGCCCGCGCCGGCGCCCACGGCGTCGCCTTCGTGGAGACCATCGTCGATCCGGCCGAGGACGGCTTCGCCACCTTCGACGACCTGCCTCTCTGGCTCATGGAGGCCGCGCGCGATCTGAAGGTCATGGAAGAAGAGGACGACGGGGCGGCTGGCATTGTCGCTGCCCCGGCGGTGCCCCACGTGCGCATCGCGGCCGGCGTGCACCCGCACAACGCCAAGGACTGGACGCCGGAGCTTAAGGCCGCCCTGCGCGAGCGTCTGCGCGACCGCCGCGTGAGCGCGGTGGGGGAGATCGGGCTCGACTACCACTACGACTTGTCGCCGCGCGATGTGCAGCAAGACGTCTTCCGCGCCCAGATCCGTCTGGCCAAGGAAGCGGGGCTGCCCATCGCGCTGCATATGCGCGAGGCCCACGACGACGGTTTTGCCATTCTGAAAGAGGAGGGCTTCCCCGAGGCGGGGACTCTTCTGCACTGCTTCAACCTGGACGCAGCGGAGGTGGCGCGTTGGGTGGAGGCCGGCTGCTACATCGCCTTCGGGGGGCCTCTCACCTTCAAGCGCGCCGACGAGGTGCGCGAGGCCGCGGCCCTCGTGCCGGTGGACCGCCTGCTCACCGAGACGGACTCGCCCTACATGACCCCCGAGCCTGTGCGCGGCACCGACTGCGGCCCGGCCCACACCATCTACACTGCCGAGGTGCTCTGCGAGGTGCGTGGCGCCGACACCCCCGAGGCCCGCGCCGCCCTGCTCGCCCAGCTCTACGAAAACGCCCAGCACCTTCTTAACCGCAAGCCCACCTGTTGGCAGAGGATAGGCGCTTAATCGAGAGGCTTGGCTGACCCCGCTCAATAGTTCGGCGCGCCGCGCTTCAGCATCCCAAATGGGAAGATTCTGAGAGAAACTGAGAAATCTTCCCATTTGGTACTATAATACCCTTTGTCGCTGAAATAGTACGAAATGGGAAGATTATGCATTCGGATGCGCAGATAACGTTTGGCCAGGGAAAGCCTCGCAACCCACGAGGGAAAATCCGCGATGCCGAAGATTTGGGCCAGGCTATTCGGAAGCGCCGCAAGAAACTGGGCCTGACGCAGGTGCAACTTGCCGATGCCTGCCAGTGCTCCCCTCGCTTCATCGGTGAGCTGGAGCGCGGAGTGGCGGGCGGTAACATCAAGCAAGTGCTCTACGTGTGCCAGTCCATAGGACTTGATTTGTACGCCAGAGGGAGGGGAGAAGATTGAGGCTCGAAGTCTATCGCGACAGCCGGGGGGGCATGGAGCTGGTTGGGGCATTTGCTTCGACCGATTTCGGAATCCGCTTCTTCTACGACGTTCGTTACGTGCAGCGGGGAGAAGAAAAGGGCGAGTTTGGCATCTCGGAGAGCATGCCGCTCGATTTCGGGTATTACGAGCCCCAGGAATATGCTCCCTTTTTCCAAGGGCTTTTGCCCGAAGGTGTTGTGCTCGCCAATTTGGCCGAGCGTTACCAAGTGCCCCGCAATGATTTTCTTGCCTTCTTCGAGAAGCTCGGATGCGAGAGCATTGGCGCCCTCACGTTCGTTGCCGAGGGATCGCGATTGACCGATTTCAAGCCGTCCTATGCCCCCTTGGAAAACTCAGTGGTGGAGCAGTTGCGCGAAGACGCGGAGCGGGCGGTGACGGAGATGACCGATGAGCTGAGGCTTTCTCTCTCAGGAGCGCAATCGAAGGTGGCTTGGTACTTGCCTGAAGAGGTCGATGCTCGAGATGCGGCTCTGAGCGATTGGAAGCTGCCGCTTGGGACGGCACCGTCCTCGCATATCGTAAAGGTCGCTCGAAGAGGCAGGGAGGAGCTCGCCTACAACGAATTCGTATGCATGGAGATCGCCCGGCAGTGCGGTTTTGCGACACCTGACGTTGCCCTCATCCCCGAGATTCCGGGCGCCATTGCTGTTAAGCGCTACGATCGCATTCTACTTGGCGAGGACGGTCTTCTGCGGTTGCACCAAGAGGATTTCTGTCAAGCGCGCGGACTTCCCCTCTATTTGAAATACGCTGATGCGCATCCCGAAGTTAGCTATGTTCAAGTCATCGCCAAGCTTGTTGATGCAGTTTCCGAGCGTCCGGCGCAAGAGAGACTCGAGATGGCGCGTCGGCTGCTGTTCCACTATCTTATTGGGAACTCGGACAACCATCTTAAGAATTACGCCTTTCTCTATAGCGAGGACTGGAAGCATCGCGCGCTGGCTCCCCTGTACGATTTGACATGCATTCCGTTGACGGGCTATTCGACAAAAATGGCTTTTGCGCTCGGTGCCCACAGGGAGCTGAGCGATATTACGGCTGACGACTTGGCGCGCACGGCTGAAGATATGCGCGTTTCGCGGAAGGCGGCGAAGGAGGAGGCGCGACTGCTTGCGGAGCGGTTCGAAGCCATTGACCCAACCAGCTTCGTCGAATTTGATGCCCAGGCTATGGCAAAGCGCGTCATGGAGAACGCCGCTTCTCGGTTAGCTGTGCTTAAGTCGTTCGCAGGCTAATGCCGTTGAGAACGGCAAGTTTTTCGAGGATTGCGACATTTCAGCCGTTGCGACCGGTTCGAGGATCGCTAGCAACTCTTTTCGATCAGGTGTTTTATCTGGTGTCTCTGCATTTGCGGCTACCTAGCGGCCTTCTGAGTCTCTCGATGTCGAAAACCTGCGAAAACTTGCCAGATTTGAAGAGGGAAACATGCACGGGCTGCGGCGGTCAGGCGGAAAGCGGGATGGAAGCGACTTCATAGAGGCGACGGGGCGCGAGCGAAGCGGAGTTTGTGATGGCAGGGTCGTTCGTGGAATGTTGAGGAAGCGGAAACGGCAGCGCGCGGCCTGGCGGGCTATAATGGCGGGCAGTGATTCTTTCGGAAAGGATGCTCATGCATCGAGTGATTTTGCACGGGTCGTGCCGGGCTGACGGGCGCAGTGCCGCACTGGCCGACGAGCTGTTCAACGCCTGTATCGAGGAGTGCCCGGACGACGGGGTGTCCATCGTGTCGGTGTCGTCTACCGAGGTGGGGCCGTGCATCGGCTGCGACAAGTGCCGTGCGGTCTCCGACGAGCCCATCCACGTGTTCGAAGAGGGCGATCCGCTGCTGCCCCAGGAGACGGTGGCGGAATCCGGTGCCCTGTTTCACCACTGCGTCATCGACGACGACATGAACGAGGTGCGCAAGCATCTGGATGCCGCCGACGAGCTCATCGTGGTGTGCCCGGTGTACTTCGCCAGCGTGCCGGCCCAGATGAAGGCGCTGCTCGACCGCCTGCAGCCCTACTACTTCACCGACCTGCGCACGCGGCCCAAGCGGCCCGCTGTCATTCACGTGGTGGGGGCAGGCGGCGATCCTCACGGGTTCGAGCCGCTCATCGGCACGGTGCGCTCGGCGCTGTCCGTGGCCGGGTTCACGGTGGAGCTCGTGCTCGACTGGGTAGGGAAGATCCGCGCCGACGGCGAGATCACCGCCGATGCCGAGGAGTACCCGCTGCCCCCTGTCGGCGGCTTCGGAGCTATGGGTCTCGACTTCGACGACGACTACGAGGTCGTGGAAGTGGAAGGTACGGAAGAGATCGAGGAGATCGAAGAGGCGGAAGGCGACGAGGGAGTGGGCGAGGTTGTCGAGCCTCGTCCGAAGGATCGCGCGAAGCTGTCCGTGAGCCAGAAGGCGCCCGCACCCAAGCAGGGCGCTCCGAAGTCGGGCTCCCGCGGCCCGCGCAAGTCCTCCGGCAAGGGGGGCGGTCCGGCCTATGGCAAGAAGAACACCAAGAAGAAGGGCAACGGCCGTGGCGGCCACCGATAGCTACGCCGGCGGCGACGGGCGCCTGTCGCCGCTCTCTACGCCGAGTGCCACCCGCGCGGTGCTCGAGGCCCACGGCATCGGCACCAAGTACACGCTCGGCCAGAACTTCCTCGTGAACGACGACGTGCTGAAGAAGATCATCGCCCTGGCCGAGGTGGGGGAGAACGACCGTATTCTAGAGGTGGGCCCCGGCATCGGCACGCTCACCATCGCGCTTCTGAAGCACGCCGCCAGCGTCATCGCCATCGAGCGCGACCCCGACCTCCCCGTCGTCCTCGCCGACACCCTGCACCCCTGGCGCGAGAAGTTCGCTCTCATAGAAAAAGACGCCCTCGACGTAACTGAGGGGGATATCGTTGCGGCGGTGGCCGAGATCGGCGCAGACACGGGGTACCCTGACCGAGCGAGTTCCGCAGCGAACGAAACAGCCCAGTGGGCTGTTTCGCAGAGCGAGGACTGTTTGAGCGAATCAGGGTACCCCGTAGCCCCGCCCCAGGAAGACTTACAACTGAGTCTTCCCAGCAAGCTGGTCGCGAACCTTCCCTACGCTGTCGCCGCCACGGTCGTGCTCGACTACTTCGAATCCTTCCCCTTCCTGGACTCCGCCACCATCATGGTGCAGAAGGAAGTGGCCGACCGCATGGCGGCCGCTGTGGGCACGAAGAACTACGGCGCCTACACCGTGAAGCTCGGGCTGTACGCCGAGCCAGCTGGCCGCTTCGCCGTGGGGCCGGGCAACTTCTTCCCGCCGCCCCGGGTGGATTCCGCTGTCATCCGACTGAACCGCCGTGTGCCGCTTATGGCCGACGGCGTGCCGGCGTCTCCGGAGGTCATCGCTGCTGCGGCCCTGATGGCCGACGCCGCCTTCACCAACCGCCGCAAGACCATCGCCAACTCCTGCAAGACCTACTTCTCCGGCCGCGGCCCGATCTTGCTGGGCGTCGCCGACTCGTCGGCGGCCGAGGGCGCCCCGACCATCGCGCTCCCCGACGGCGCTGCCACCCCCGAGCGTCTGCCCGCCATCTTCGAGGCCGCCGCCATCGACCCGCGCCGCCGCGGTGAGACCCTGACCCAGCAAGAATTCCTCGCCCTCGGCGCCGCCCTCTTGAAAGTGACGGCGGCTTAGCGGAGTCGCGCCAACATCACCTCCGATCTTCTGGCGGATGTGGCCCAGGCTTTGGGAATGTGTGTGGAAGTCACGCTGGCGCCCGCGGCGGTGTACAATGGCGAGCCTGACGAAGAACGAGTGGGCCTCTAGGCCCTGGAAATGAGCGGGCTGTGAGGCCCTGGAAGTGAGCGTGCCATGGGAAAGACGGCGGGACGGGCAAGGTTCGCGCGCATCGGCATCGCGGTGGCGGTGCTCGTGGTGCTCGCGGGCATCGGCGTGGCCCTGGCTGCGACGGTGGGCGGCTTGGCCCCGGCCGGAGGATCGAATGCCCTGGTGGTGGAAGAGCCGACGAAGCGGCCCCAAGACACGCTGGAAGCGGAGCCCGAGGCTTCGACCGACGCCGCTGCGGAAGAGACCTCGGCTGAAGAGGACGTCCCGCCCGCGCCCACCCCTTCCACGACCGGCGCGCTCAAGGTCGTCGGCGCCCAGCTCACCGATGCCGCCGGCGAGCCAGTGCAGCTGCGCGGCGTCTCCACCCACGGCCTGGCCTGGTACCCCCAGTACGTGAACCAGGAGTTCTTTACCGAATTGCGCGAGGTGTGGGGCGCCAACGTCGTGCGCCTGGCCACCTACTCGGCGGAGGAGGGCGGTTATGCCACGGAGACGGGCGACCGGGCGGCGCTGAACGACCTGGTGGTGCGCGGCGTCCAGTACGCCCAGGCCGCCGATTTGTACGCGGTGGTCGACTGGCACACCCTGTCGGATGCGAACCCCCTCACGAACCAGTGGGCCGCCGAGGAGTTCTTCCGCTCCGTGTCCGGCGCCCTGGGGGACGCGGACAATGTCATCTACGAGATCTGCAACGAGCCCAACGGCAGCACGAGCTGGGCCGACATCAAGGCCTATGCCGAGGCGGTCATTCCCATCATTCGCGCCAACGACCCCGATGCGGTCATCGTCGTGGGGACGCCCACCTGGTCGCAGGATCTCGCCGCCGCGGCGGCCGACCCGCTGCCCGACGCCAACGTCATGTACGCGCTGCACTTCTACGCCGCCACCCACGAAGACGACCTGCGCCACGCGCTTTCCACGGCGGTGGCCGGCGGCCTGCCCGTGTTCGTGACCGAGTTCGGTATCTGCGAGGCGAGCGGCGCCGGCGAGATCGACTACGCTTCGGCGAACCTGTGGGTGCGCCTCATGAATGAGCTGGATGTGAGCTACATCTGCTGGAACCTGTCGAACAAGGACGAGACGGCGGCCCTGTTCAAGCCCGGCTGCGCGAAGACCTCCGGCTTCACTCTGGACGACCTCACTGATGAGGGCCTGTGGCTCGTCGACACGCTGAAGAGCCCCGGCTTTTCCCGCGAGGAGGTGGCGCTGGCCCGGGCCGAGGTGAAGGACAACAGCGCCGGAGCCCAGATGCTCGTCTCCGCCGACGACACCCTGCAGTGGACCTTCCAAGTGGCCGACCGTTGGGAGGAGGGCGGCCGCACCTTCTTCCGCTACGAGATGGCCGGGTCGAACTACAGCGCCGGCGTGAAGAGCTGGTCGGTCGTGGTGCCCTTCAACGGCGAGGTGACCTTGGAGGACGCATGGAACTGTCAGGCTTCGGCCTCGGGCACGCGGCTTACCGTCGCCAACGACGCTCACAACGGGAACGTTCCCGCCGGGGCCTTTGTGCGCGATGTGGGCTTCATCGTGAGCGGCCCGGCGGATTTGGCCGTGGTGGAGTACGAGTAGCGCGCGGCTTCCCCTCCGCTCGCCAGTTCTCCTTTTGACGGCGACAGGTGCGCGCATACAATAGTTGTCGCAGTGTCACGGTAGACGATTTAAGGGAGGTTCGGTTGTGCGTACGGTAAGACTGGCGACGGAGGCAGACGCGGCAGGCATTCTGGCCGTGTATGCGCCCTATATCCGCGATACGGCGGTCACGTTCGAAACCGAGATCCCCTCGTTGGACGCCTTCCGCTGTCGCATGGCCTCTATCATCGGCGACTATCCCTATCTGGTGGTGGAAGAGGACGGCTCCATCGTCGGGTTCGCCTACGCGCACCGGCTGGGGGAGCGCGCCGCCTATGCGTGGAACGCCGAGCTGTCCATCTACTTCGCGCCGGGCTGCACCTCCCGAGGATGGGGCAGCGTGCTGTTCTGGGCGCTCATCGACCTTCTGGCCCTGCAGGGCGTGCGCAACGCCTACAGCCTCATCACGGTGCCTAACGAGGCGAGCTTGGCTTTGCATGAGAAGCTGGGCTTTACGCTCATGGGCGTTCAGAAGGAGGCCGGCTACAAGCTCGGCGCCTGGCACGACGTGGCGTGGCTGCGCATGGCCATCGGCGACTTCTCGGCGGCCCCCGAGCCCCGCATGCCGCTTTCCTCTATGGATCCCGACCAGGTGGCCGAGGTGCTGGCTACAGCCGAGGCCGCTCTGGCGCGCCTCAATTGAGAGGGCGAGTGGCCTAGCTGCGACGCCGCAGCGGTTGGCGCGGGGAACGTGCCGGGAATTTGTGACGGTTTGGGGACGGCTCTGCCGCGACCACGGCGCCGCCGATACCCGCTATACTGGCTTTCGGAAAACGAGAGCGACTGAAGGCGGGGGAACGTTCATGGAGCAAAAGATGGAGCAGGCGCGGGCCGTGCTGGCGAGCCGTTTCGGCTATGACGCGTTCCGGCCGGGTCAAGAGGCGGTGGCCTCGGCACTGCTGGCCGGTCGCGACGTGCTGGCGGTCATGCCCACCGGCGCCGGCAAGTCGGTGTGCTACCAGGTGCCCGCCGTCGTCATGGAAGGCATGGCCCTTGTCGTGAGCCCGCTCGTGTCGCTCATGGCCGACCAGGTTCGGGCCGTGCAAGAGGCGGGCATCCGCGGGGCCTACCTGAATTCCACGCTGACGCCCGGACAGCAGGCCGAGGTGCTGCGCCGGGCAGCCGGGGGTGCCTACGACCTCATGTACGTGGCTCCCGAGCGCCTGGTCGATCCGCGCTTCGCCGAGTTCGCCCGTACGGCGCAGCTTGCGCTCGTCGCCGTGGACGAGGCCCATTGCGTGTCCCAATGGGGCCAGGACTTCCGCCCTTCGTACCTTTCCATCGGGGACTTCATCGCCAGCTTGCCCGTCCGGCCGCCTGTGGCGGCGCTCACGGCCACGGCCACCGACCTCGTGCGCCGCGACATCGCGAGGCTTTTGGGGCTGCATGATCCGGCCTGCACCGTGACGGGCTTCGACCGCCCGAACCTGCGCTTCGCCGTGGAACGGCGCGAGCCCAAGCAGAAGCTCGCGCGCTTGGACGAGTTCATCGACGAGCGACGGGCCGAGTCGGGCATCGTCTACTGCGCCAAGCGGGCGACGGTGGAGGAGGTCTGCGACCACTTGCGCGAGCGGGGCATCGCGGCCACGCGTTACCATGCGGGGCTCTCGGCCGACGAGCGCGAGCGCAACCAGCGGGCCTTCGTGAACGATGAGGCCCCGGTCATGGTGGCCACCAATGCCTTCGGCATGGGCATCGACAAGTCGAACGTGAGCTATGTGGCCCATTTCAACATGCCCGGCTCCGTGGAGGCCTACTACCAGGAGGCCGGGCGCGCCGGCCGCGACGGCAGCCCGGCCGAGTGCCTGCTTCTGTGGTGCGACGGCGACATTGCCACAGGCCGCTTTTTCATCGAGCAGGAATCGACCCACGAGGGGCTCACCGCCGAGGAGGCCGAAGTGGTGCGCGCGAGCCGCCGCCGCATGCTGGAGTCCATGGTCGGCTACTGCTACACCACCGGTTGCCTGCGCACGTACATCCTCCGCTACTTCGGGGAAGGTGGTCAGGACGAGGCTCTTCCGTTGCAGGGAGGGGCGACAAAGGTCGCCCCCTACGATGGCTATGCCGCTCGCGCCATAGATCCCCGTAGGGGCAGACCTTGGTCTGCCCTCCCGACCGAGGAAAATCCTACGAGTTCCCCGCCAAAGCGCTGCTGCTCGAACTGCGACGGGGAATTCGAAGCGGTGGACGTCACGGCCGAGGCCCGCGCTATCATGCGTTGCGTGCAGGCCCTGCGCGGCCGCTTCGGCAAAACGACGGTGGTGGACGTGCTGCGCGGCGCCGACACCGAGAGCCTGCGCCAGTGGGGCCTGGTGAACCTGCCGGTCTACGGCACCTCCGAGGCGCGGCGCGCCCTGCTCATGGAGGTGGTGGAACTTTTGGCCGCCGACGGCTACCTCGCCATCACCGAGGGGAAGTTCCCCCTCGTGGGCTTCGGCCCTCGCTACCGCGAGGCCGCCGAGCCCGATTTCGCGCTGAGCATCAAACAGACGCCGAAGGTGCGCAAGGGGAGTGCGGCCAAGCTGCCGAAGGCCGCCCGCGCGGGCGCTGCCGATCTCACCGAGGCGGACGTCGAGCTCTTTGAGCGCCTGCGCGCCCTGCGCCTGCGCCTGGCCCAGGAGGCCGCCGTGCCGCCCTACGTCATCTTCCACGACGCCACCCTGGCCGCCATGGCCGCCGCCCGCCCCGCCACAGAAGAGGAGCTGCTGGCCCTCCCCGGCATCGGCGAGAAAAAACTCGTCACCTACGGCAAAGCGTTTCTGGAAGAGATCATGGCTGCGCCATCTGAATCAGCAGAGGCAGAGTAGGGTTCGAGCGGGCGGAGGTGGCCCGCGCGCAGGTTGCGCAGCGACTGGAACAGCCCAGTGGGCTGTTCCACAAAGCGAGCCATTGCTTGGGCACGGGTTCCCTCGGCCCCTCCGAGCCGGACAGCTCCTTTCTCCTTTCCTGCTTCCCACGCTTCAATTCCCCGTTACAACCTTGTTTCTAGGCGAATTGCGGGGCGAATTGCTCGCATTTCGCGGTAGCATGGTCGCAACCGATTTCTGTCGTTAGGAGCACCATGACCAAGATTCAAATGACCACGCCGCTCGTGGAGATGGACGGCGACGAGATGACCCGCATCATCTGGCAGATGATCAAAGACGAGCTGATCTGTCCCTTCGTCGACTTGAAGACCGAGTACTACGACTTGGGCCTCGAGAACCGCAACGCCACCGACGATATGGTCACCTTCGAGTCCGCCGAGGCTACCAAGCGCTTGGGCGTGGCCGTGAAGTGCGCTACTATCACGCCGAACGCGGCGCGCGTGGAGGAGTACGACCTGAAGCAGATGTGGAAGAGCCCCAACGGCACCATCCGCGCGATGCTCGACGGCACGGTGTTCCGCACGCCCATTATCGTGAAGGGCATCGAGCCCTGCGTGCGCAACTGGGTGAAACCCATCACCATCGCCCGCCACGCCTACGGCGACGTGTACAAGAACGTCGAGATCCGCGTGCCCGGCCCCGGCAAGGTGGAGCTGGTGTACACCGGCGAGGACGGCACCGAGATCCGCGAGCTCGTGCACGAGTACGACGGCGCTGGCGTGGCCCAGGGCATGCACAACCTGGACGCCTCCATCGCGAGCTTCGCCATGAGCTGCTTCGAGTTCGCCCTGGATACCAAGCAGGATCTGTGGTTCGCCACTAAGGACACCATCTCCAAGAAGTACGACCACCGCTTCAAGGACATCTTCCAGGAGATCTACGACGACCAGTACGCCGCCCGCTTCGAGGAGGCCGGCATCGAGTACTTCTACACGCTCATCGACGACGCCGTGGCCCGCGTCATGAAGGCCGAGGGCGGCTTCATCTGGGCCTGCAAGAACTACGACGGCGACGTGATGAGCGACATGGTGTCGAGCGCCTTCGGTTCCTTGGCCATGATGACCTCGGTGCTCGTGAGCCCGGCGGGTGTGTACGAGTACGAGGCGGCCCATGGCACGGTGCAGCGCCACTACTACAAGCACCTGGAGGGCAAGGAGACCTCTACGAACTCCGTGGCCACCATCTTCGCCTGGTCCGGCGCCCTGCGCAAGCGCGGCGAGCTGGACGGGCTGGACGAGCTGATCGCCTTCGCCGACAAGCTGGAGAAGGCGACGCTCGATACCATCGAGGCCGGCGAGATGACCGGCGACCTCGCCCGCATCACCACGCTGCCGAATCCCACGACGCTTTCCACCGGCGAATTCATCCAGGCCATCGCCAAGCGCCTGGCGGCATAGGCATCGCGCTTCCCCGGCAATGCATTTGCGGAAGGCCCGACTGCGCAAGCTGCGCGGCCGGGCCTTTTTCGCGACAGCTCTCTATCTCGGGGCAACGCTACCCGGCATCTCTACTTCGCCAGGGCGCGGGGGAGCACCTCCGGGTTCACGCAGTTCTCGGGGATGCGGCCGAGCACGACGTCGATGGCGTTTTGGGTGCAGCGGGTGCGCAGCTCCACGGCCGACTCCTCGGACCAGTAGGCGGCATGGGACGTGAGCACCGTGTGGGGCGCATGCATGATGGGCGCATCGGGGCTCACGGGCTCGGACTCGAACACGTCGATGCCGGCGCCCCAGAGCTTACCGGCGGTGAGCGCGGCCGCCACGGCGTCGGTGTCGATGACGGCCCCGCGGGAGGTGTTCACCACGATGGCGTCCTTCTTCATGAGTTTCAGATTGTCGGCGTTCAGCAAATGGCGCGTGGCCGGCACGAGGGCCACGTGGAAGCTCACCACGTCGACGGTCTTCAGCAGGTCTTCGAAGGCCACGTATGGGAAGCCCTCGGGGGTGAAGCGACCAGGGTGCCCCTCATGGTCCCACACCACCACGTTGAATCCGAGGCCGCGAGCCTTGCGCGCCGCCGCCCGACCGATGTGTCCGTAGCCCACGACGCCGAAGGTGCGGCCGTGCACCTGGCCCAAGGGGCGCCGGCGATGGAAGTCCCACACGCCGGCCCTCATATCGGCGTCGATCTCGTTGATGCGCCGCAAGACCGCAAGCGTGAGTGCCAGCGCGTGGTCGCTCACCACCTCGGTGCCGTAGCCCACCACGTTGCACACGGTGGTACCGTTGGCCGTGGCAGCGGCCACATCGATGTTGTCCACACCCGTGCCCGTCTTCGACACCACCTTCAACGACGGTAGTGCATCGAACACCTCGGCCGTGTAGCGCCCGTAGGAGGTGATGGCCCCGTCGGCGTCCTTCAAGTGCTCGATAATCTCGTCGGGCGTGCGGTTGCGCGCGTCGCTGAAGCTGCGGAACTGAATGCCCGCTGCCTCCACCATCTTCCGCTCGAAAGCGCAATCGTCGAAATCGAAGTCCGACATCACAATGGTGGCCATGGTTCCTCCCGTTTTCCGACCGTTCCGTTTCAGGGCCCATTGTAGCCCTCGCGCCCATTTCGCGCGGTACCGATCGCGCAACATCTTTATACTTACAGGCCCGAGGGTCGTTTGCACGGGTGCCTTTCGATCCGCATGCCTGCACGATGGTCGCCGTCGGGGATACAAGGTCAATTGAGTCGATGGGAGTCGAACATGAAGAAACTCGAGGGACGCGTGGCCATTGTGACCGGGGCCAGCTCCGGCGTGGGCCGCGGGCTTGCCAAGGTGCTCGCCGAGAACGGCGCGAAGATCTGCGCCTGCGCCCGCCGCGTGGAGAAGCTGGAAGAGCTGAAGGCGGAAGTGGAGGGTTTCGGTGGCGAAGTGCTGCCCGTGGCCTGCGATGTGACCGACGTCGAGCAGATCAACCATGTGGTCGTCCAGTGCGTCGAGCGCTTCGGCGGCATCGATATCCTCATCAACTGCGCCCAGGGCGCCATGCAGTACCGCGAGATCAACGACGTGGACGAGGCCTACACTCTGGAAGCCTTCGAGAGCGGCCCGCTCGCTTCCATGATGTTCATGAAGGCGTGCTTCCCCTACTTGAAGGAGAGCGGTCACGGGCGCATCATCAACACCGCCTCCGCGGCCGGTTACGACGGCAACGCGGGCTTCGGCGCCTACGGCATGGCCAAGGAGGCCATCCGCGCCATCACCCGCACGGCGGCCAACGAGTGGGGCCGCTACGGCATCACGGTGAACGTGTTTTTGCCTATCATCGCCACTGACTTCTTCCGCGAGACCCAAGCCGAGGCGTTGCGGAACCTGGAGTCGAAAACCCCGCTGGGCTATATCGGTACCACCGAAAAGGACTGTGCCCCGCTCATCGTGCTGCTCGTCAGCGACGAGGGCGGCTACTTTACCGGCCAGTCCTACATGGTAGACGGTGGCATCCACAAGCACTCGTAGGGCTGCCGCGCGGCTGTTCAGGCCGTGGCACGGAGGCATTTCAGCGGCGAAGGGGCGCCCACACCGCAGGGTGCGCCCCTTCGCCGTTGGTGCGGGCGGGGCGGCGGCATCGTGAAGCATTGCGCTCCCGTGGTCGGCAAGGCTCTTGAAGTGGCCTCCAAGCGGGGAATCCGTTAGGCGGTGTCGGTCTTCCCGCGACCGAAAAAAGTTGCGGGGCTTGACAATCGTGGTATGATATGGGGCTGTACTTGTACCGTCAGCACACGTGAGGAAGTTAGTCAATGGATTTGGCCAAGCAGGCAAAGATCGTCGATGGCATTCATGATACCTTGAATGATTTCGTCGGTCAACGACTGAAAGTGCGCGCCAACATGGGCCGCTCGAAGATCGTGGAGAGCGAAGGCGTGCTCACCCAGGTTCACCCGCAGCTGTTCATCATGGAGGTGGACCGCAAGCGCGGCCGCACCGCCCGTCAGTCCTACCAGTACGTGGACGTGCTCACCGGCATGGTGGAGCTGTCCCAGAACGGCGAGCCCCTGTTCGCCCCCTTTGTGGACGAGTCCATGGAGCTGATCGACTACGTTATGGAAGAGCGCGTGGTCTCTTAAGGGCAGCGCTTGACAACCGCCGCCAAATCGGGCAAACTACTGCCTTGCGCGAAAGCGCACACCTTCGTGGGGATGTAGCTCAGCTGGGAGAGCATCACGTTCGCAACGTGGGGGTCGTGG
>OIXV01000114.1_pt1 | contig 78567 bp, 69 predicted proteins | sample 1587771 | NCBI WGS metagenome assembly OIXV01 (sample SAMEA3888893, study PRJEB22519) | human gut metagenome | biome: human gut; feature: human-associated habitat; material: faeces | place: Denmark | collected 2010
CTCACACCGTTCAGATTTGGTGGTGACGCCGTACACGTTTATTTGACCATAAACACGGAAGCGGAACCTCTCGACGATATGCGGCTCGATGAGAAGGAGACCGTGGACCTCATCGACGTGAGAATCTACGAGGCCGGCCTGCAGGGCCGTGATCCATGGGAGGGCGACCCGTGGGCCGATAACCTGGGCCGATCCTTGGAGCCGGTCGAATCCGACGCCATCCAGACCTCCGGCGTCGACCCGTGGGCCGGCATCGGATCCGGTACGCTGCCGCTGCCCGATCCCATCGACGGTCCCGGACTCGACAGGTCCGACGATCCCGGCCTCGACATGTAGGAGGGGCGGATATGGACGACGACAGGCGCATCGAAGAGAATGCGAGACCAGCGAGCCCGATGTCGCCTTGACGGGCCGTTACAGCGTGTTCGACGAACCACATCATGGGATACATCAACGAGAAGGATCCGGATGCGGGGTCACGCGAGAGCGACACCGGGCAGTTCGCCGGATACGAGATCACGGTGCGGGATGACAACGGCGATCCAGCATCCTACAGGCTCGACTGGTTCGATGACGAAGGCATGGCACGTGGACGTCGTGCCATCCAACCTGACGGATAACGCTAAACCGAACCCGCCGATGCCTGATCCGGCTGGAGTCCATGACACGAATGATTCCGCGAGAGCGAACTTCGGCATGTGTTCCACCGACGCCTTGCCCCGGGAATAAGAAGGGAATCATGCGCCGCTAGTGGGCTCAAGCGTCATTCCAATCCGAAATGACGATGTGCGCGCGGGAACAACTCGGCGCCGTCCAATGCTTATTGTCGGAAAGTACGACGAGGCTGCTGAAGGCAGGGCGAGGATGTTGACATATTCTTTAATCGCCTTGTGCACCGACATTGGCAAATGAAGAGAACGATAAAAACTAAATGTGCTGAATTCCTTCGTAAGATCATGGAAAGTCGGGGAAAGAAGCGTGCCGACAACCCCAAGGATTCCTCAGGGGATACTCCGAAGAAGGCCATGGTCAGCCAATGATCGCAAGATACAGGAAGGGCGGCCGTCTTGCGAAACTCAACGAGACGTAGATCAGGGAGGTGTGGCATCCGTGCGAATCTGGATCGGCGACGATGGATTAGATAGCCGAGATGATGAATATGAGGGGCTTCGTTGTTTACAGATGTCTGAAGAGAAACAAGGGGGGCATGTAATACAGATGGAAGACGAGACATGGAAAAAAGTTCAGACCATGAAGAAGACGTGGATATTTGACCTTCTTATCACCTTGATCACGGTGACAGTTCTTAAAACACCTTTTTCCGGATGGTGCGTATATGGCTTATAGTCGAGATGATTTTGACTTGGACGGGTGTTCTATCGATAGGTTTGGTTCGTATGGCAGATCGGAACGAATATGAGAAGAAACCTCTCGAGATAATCCGTCAAGGTGAAAGGAAATAAGAGGAGAAAGGCAATATCCAATGAACCATTAAGGATGTCTCGAAGCATGTGGACTTGCATCTTAAGTGATCATTAATCCGTGAGTGCAAAATATCAGCCGTGGAATTCATAATTCAACATAAAAGTGTTGACATTGCAAACATATCATGTAATACTACAGTTAAGAGGGGTGACGGATTCAAGCACAAGATCAAAGGAGCTCTCATGGATCCGCTGGAACTTGATGTTCAAGGCAAAAGCAATAGTATATCACCTCAGTTCATTACCGTCAATGCGTTCTGCTTCAAGATTTCTATGAAGATATGTCCTTCTATTAAACGATGGACATGTAACGGATGCACCTCTACATGTACTATTTTATGCACGACATCCGCAGAGAATGAATGATAACGCAGAAATGTTTAGGCATGTTCGGGATGTAGGATCTGATGCAGACTACATGGAGGCTATGCTTGACTGGCTTGTCGCAACCGCAGTAAACGCTTCAAAGAAAGCAGAGTTCATCAGTGGAGACAATCAGTACAGCATAGCCTCCGGACATGCCGGGTACGCCTTGATGCTCACGCAATTATCAAGGACCACTAGGCGCTACGGACGCAAGAGAGAGACCCATGATCTCCTTGATCTGTCCCAACAGCATCTACTAAAGGCAGCAAAAAAATGGAAAACGTCCGATTATCGATCTTATGGGCTTTTTGATGGTGTCACAGGTTATATCTTAGCCCTTGACGCTTATGATAGAACGGCAGGGAATGGTAAGCAGAGAGCCTCTCGTTTAGCTCGCAAAGTGAAACTTGAGATTATGGATTCTCTTTCACGACGGTCATTTGGTAGCCCATATATTCAACCGCTTTATGACGTGATCTCCGGGGCGTCAGGTGCATTGTCGGCATGCCAACTGGTGGATCCCACCAGTGGATTCGAAAATACGGCACCACTTACCGCTATTCTCGAAACGCTTCCTCGAAATCCTGCAAATGATTTTTATATTTCGGAATACTTCCCTTCCGAAGAACTATATCAAAAATATCCAGATGGATACATAGATTTTGGGGTGGCTCATGGAGTAGCGGGAATCGTTCCTAGATTAATAAACTTATGTGATGATTATATTTTCATGAATTCGGAACTCACTCGACAACTAAGCAGATATGTGACTTGGCTTATTGAAATGACCTTAGGGCCTGCCAGCGAAGGGATACATACTGTTTCTGAAAAACCCGAAAGAACCAGCATGAATGAAACCAAACCTATTTCTGGTATGGAGGGTACGTGGTGTTATGGACAGTTGGCTCGCATAGCTAGCATACAAGCTTTACCATGCACCATAATCGAGCCGCGTGCACATCATCTAATGAATGAGTATCTTAAAAAAGTTTTAACTACTGAAAAACTGCAGCTTATCGCGGATTCCCTTTATGGAAGCGGAAAGCTTGGTCTATGTCACGGCCTCGCGGGATTTCTACTGACTTTGCGTTTTCTTATCAGCAATGTGGAGCAAATACGTGACGGAATCCCTCTATCCCAAGAATCATCGGATTTTATTGCCGATCAGGTGGCAAGATTGAAACATGATATCCCGTATAAGGATCTTATGACCGAAGATTGCCGAAATACTGGTTTTCTGAATGGCATCACAGGAACCATATCAAGTGTATTGTACCTGTCCTGCGATCCCATTGCCGATACGTGTGATGAACTCGATGTTATGTTCTTCGGGCACAGGAGGATCCGTGAAATCACACTATAAGTTTAATGGTTTGATGCAAGTCAGAATATGTACTCACGATTTGAAATCGTATAATAAAATTCTGTATAATTCTAATGTTTTCGAGGATGAAATAAAAGAATATGTAAATTCCGGCTTGCCTGCCCTCGCGCTTGAACATGCGTCAAACAATCTATACCAACAACTTGTCCTAGACGATGATAACCAATCAATGAAAAAGGTTATTGGTGGAGCATTTAAGTATTTGGATAGACATGCTAATCGAACAACACCGTTCGGATTATTCGTTGCTCATAGAGCTTATAGAAATGATTTTTCTCATACTAAAAGTTCTGAACCGATAATTTCGAAAGGACAAGTTCGGATTGCCTACGCTCCGAAATTCCACGAACTACTGCGAATGCAATCGACATGCGATGCCTCTCACCTTATCGGATTAAATCCAACTCTTGTCATATTTGGTGATGCCTTCACATGGGTGCATCTGGTAAACCGAATTAGTGGTGTCACGAAGAATATGCGTTTAAAACGTACCCCTGTACTGTCGATGATCGTCAAGTATCTTAAATCTACCAGATTCGCGAGCAGAGACGCCGTGACGGACCTCATCACAAATGCCCTTGATGGTGTATGGGGCAAGCGGATAAAGACATTTATTGACTCTTTATTAAACATCGGTTTTTTGGAAGTTCTCGACAACAACGATACAGATGCAAATAAAAGCCTGTTCGCTTCTTTCCCGATAGACTTACCTTATCCCGATGAAGATACGATATCGCCGATACGGTCTTGTCTGCGTTCAATACGATTAAAAGAGATGCATTGCGAGAGAATCTTAGATGCTGCGGGAGAGATAGTTGGACATGAGTTTATTGAGCTGGAACTTGATCAGCAGAGTGAAATCCATCTGAAAAAGGAGGAAATACAAACACTGGAGCAAGCCATAAATGCGATCATATCGACTTCAATGCTGGCCTCAGACACGGTGTGGAATCTTACCCTTTGGAGCAATGAGTTTGTTGAAAAATTTGGGCTGAACAATCCTATCCCAGTTACAGTTGCACTCAATCCATTATTAGGAATCGGACCACCGTTCGGGTACGGGAATCCGGCTCCGTCGTCATACGACTCGTATCGAGCGAGCCCGTCAAAATGGAGGCAGGAGGATTTGGACTTTCGACTGAGGATGATTGGCGAAGCAACGATACATCGAGGGGTGGAATCCATTGATATTTCAGATCAGCGATTTGAACAGGATCTTTTTGATCTGCAGCAGAGATTCGATGTGAACGACATCTATCCGGACTTCGATATATCGATGCAGGTGAGTGAAGAAAATCACGAGAGGAGTTTTCTTCTCCGATCCGATGCGTGCGCTCTGGGTGGACATACCTTTACGAGGACCGAACGTACGATGGATGAGCATACAAGAGCATTGTGGCAGGAAATTTTAAACCATCTTGCCAAAGATCAGGGTGTTCGATGCGCCACAGCGCTCGAAACTCATCCTATATCCGCTACGGTAGACTATCTTGTCCCGGTGTCGGCATCATTCAAATCTGCGACATCAACCTATGCCAGTGATGCAAACATTCCTTTCGATTCGCTGTTCATCATTGGGACTGATCATGGGCTCGCGCTGGCACGTCGGCGTGATGACACACACGAATTCGAACGAATTGTCATAAATCATCCGAGCCTGGTCATTCCGCTTGCTTTTACAAACGAAGCTCGACTCATTATGGATATTTCACGGACCTCATACAAGGCCATGGCTGGTTTCAGCTGGGCGCAATTGGAAGGCCTGAAACGGCTTCCTGAGGTTCGCTATGGCAATGTGGTGTTACGTCCGGCTGAATGGACCATCCCTAAACAATTGAACGATGCAGCAAGAGAAGCCATCAAGAAGCAAGACTACAGTTTGTTACGACAAGCATTGTCACAAATCGGGATTCACGAAGATTTCATCTACGCTTCAGGAGACAACAGACTACATTTTGATACTCGCTCACAGGTATCTTTAGCGATGGCAGCTAAACTGTTGAAAACAGCCGGAAGAACCGATCGCTTAGAAAAAAGCAGCATTGATTACTGCAAAGGAGTGGAACTAGCGTCTAGCAAGGGGAAATGTCGCCTATCAACCGAAATCATCCTCTCGGTATCCCGTCGCATCAAATGCAAGGCGAATGTCCCTGTTGAGATGTCACTTCCCATAAATACAAACACCATTGAAGTCCGAGATGATCGATGGATTTCCATAATCTTGTTGGCCGTCCCGGAATTTCTTGACGAGCTCATAATCCACGCAGCACATTTCACACAAACACAATATATGAAAGGTATTATCAGCACGTGGTTCTATGTGCGTTATAACGATGACGGCTGCTCCGTACGTTTAAGATGGAAAGCACAATCTGGACCTGAACAGCTTATACCCAAAGTGATTGAACTTACGACGCAACTACGAAACTCCGCACTGATTCGAGGCTGGCAGATTACCGAATACTCCCCGGAAACGCATCGATACGGGAAAGGGAAACTCCTTGACAATATACATGAAGCCTTCAGGCTATCCTCCGAGCTTGTGGTTAAGGAACTCAATGACAAGTTATCTTACACTTCAGAAGATGATATCGTCGATATTGGTAATGCTCTTGAGTCGATTATCAATTATTTGGACTTGCTTGGTGTTCCCAGTGAGCTCTACTGCGACATTCTTCCCTCTCACGCCAAGCCTACCGCCGCGGCACGCGAATACTGGAGGAAGATTAGCCACAGCGGTACAAAGCCACACGACGACGATGGACGATTCAGCCTCATATCCACACCATCACCCTTTATGATGATTTCCCGTTTGTCGGAAAATCGTAATCAGGTGGTTCGGATAGTTGCGGACATGCTTCATATGCACTGCAATAGGCTTCGCTCTTCGGGCGATTCGTTTGAAGAAAGCATGTATTGGCTGTTGCGTCGCGACCTACACAAGAGGAGGATGACATCTGATGGGCGATGATCGGAATGCGGGTGGTGAGGGTTCCCCTGTTCCCTCTCCCGCGGGACGGCGGGCCGCACCGTTGGGGGAGTCCTTCCGGTGCGCAGTCCGTATGCTTTGCGGCACGGGTGCCCTGAGCCTTGCCGGACTGGTCGTCATGACCGTGATACGCGGGCTTGTCCCGGGCGTGCAGGTGTTCGCCGTCAGCACCCTGGTCTCCAGCGTGGCCGATTCCGACGGGAGTCTTCACCCACGTGGAACAATGTCGCTCGCGCTGCTCGCCGCCGCGATATTGACGGCCTACGTGCTGGACAATCTGATGAAATACGTGGGCGACAGGCTGACGCTACGGCTTTCGTACGACACCGACATGCAGGTGACCAGCAAGCTGTGCGCCTTGGAGGTCCAGGATTTCGAGTCGGCCGACACGTACGACACGATACAGCGTGTCGATTCGGCGACGGGAGAGCATATCTTCGGATTGTTCGATACGGCGCGTTCCGCGGTCCAGTCCGTCATCGCGATCTTCGGCGTGGCCGCGGTGGTCGCGTCATGGAACGGGTGGATCGCGCTGATCCTCCTGGTCGCCCCGGTCCCGGCGGCGGTGGCCACGTTCCGTCTCCAAGCCAAGGCCTATGACATCGAGTACGCGCGGGCGCCGCAGTCACGGCTCGCCTCCTATTTCCGCGCGCTGCTGACCTCGGACGCCGTGCGCAAGGAGATCAGGATCTTCCGTCTGGCCCGCATGTTCCAGGAAAGTTACGCGGGGTTGAGGAAAAGGTTCCTGGACCAGGACGGCGCCCTTATCCGCTACAACCTGACGCAGGCGGGCACCCTCGGACTCGTTTCGGCCATGGCCAACGTGGCCGTGATCGTCTTCGCCTCCATCGTTGCCGCGGGCGGGAGCCGGGTCGGCGAGCTCGCGGGCTTCATATCCGCGACGACGCAGATGAACGGGCTCGTGCTCGCGGCGTTCCTGGGAGTGACCGGGATCTACCAGCATCTGCTGTACGTCTCGAACTGGGTGGCGCTCATACGGATGAAGCCGAGCCCGATTCGTGAGGGGACGCTCGCCCCCACGGACGGCGCCGGTGGGGATGCCGGCACGTCGGATGCGGTCGCGGTCGAGTTCCGGCACGTGTCCTTCACGTATCCGGGCACCGACAACGAGGTGCTCCATGACGTCTCCTTCACGGTGCCCGCCGGCACCACGGCCGCGCTCGTGGGCCTTAACGGTTCGGGAAAGACGACGGCATGCAAACTATTGCTGCGCTTCTACGAGCCGACGGGCGGACGGATCCTGATCGACGGGATCGACATCCGGGAATACGACCGCGATTACCTGTACGCCCGCTTCTCGGCGCTCTTCCAGGATTTCGCCAGGTTCGAGCGCTCGTTGGGCGACAACGTGGCCTTCGGCATGGGGGAAGGCTTCTCCGGTGGTGGGCGGACGGCCGTCGTTCTCGGGAGTCTGGAGGCGGTTGGGCTTGGGTATCTGCCCGACGAGCTTCCCGATGGTCTCGATACCGTGCTCGGGCGTCGTTTCGAGGGCGGACGGCAGCTTTCCATCGGGCAATGGCAGCGCGTGGCCATGGCGCGGGCGCTTTGCAAACGTCCCGGCCTGCTTGTTCTGGACGAGCCGACGGCCTCGGTGGATGCCGTTTCCGAGAAGGCGATGTTCGACGCCCTGTCCGGGCTCGATCGGGAGATGACCGTTCTTTTGGTGGCGCATCGGTTCACCACGATCGGTCATGCCGAGAACATCGTCGTCCTGGACCGGGGGAGCGTCGTGGGAACGGGAGACCATGCGACATTGCTTGAGAACTGCAAATTCTACGCGGACATGTTCCATGCCCAGGAATGCTACGGCCAATAAGCCTCCCCACGCCGACACCATCCGCTCCCGAATAAGGGGTTAGTGCGGCCATTCGACACTACGCTCGAGTCTTGGTCTAACCTTCAATATGACTGCGAACCGTCAAATCTCAATGAAAAGCATTAGGCTAATCAGCAGCTACTTGGTGCCGTAAAGCTCAGATTCCTAAAAATGGACCGAAAATCAACCGTCAAACCACCCCGCCTTATTCCGGCCCCATCAGCCGACACCTCATATGACCCCGATATACGCGAGACGGAGACTGGGTTCATATTCTATGAGTCTCCGTTTTTCTTGTTCTCGTTGAGATTCGAGGGAATATCACCGGAATATCATCATTGGTGGAACATTCACGAAAGGGACACCCTGTAAGCCCATCCGACTGCCAACACCCAATCCCGAAACCACGAAAACAGCAGAAGCCTCCTAGAATCGCTAAAGCAGTGACCGCCGTTCACGCGGAATGTTTCAATTCCTGAGTTCCGTGCGCATCGCCTTGCGTACGGAACTGCGTGACTGCGGATCCTTGAGCATCTCTTGGTACGTCCTGCCGCCCTGACGCTCCGCACGCAGCCATCCCATACAGGCAAGTCCGGCTTCACGAATGATGTCTGCGGTCTTGTCAGTCGTCGATTCCTCACACCATTCCTCGATCAGGTCGGCCTCTTCGTAGAACGGTAACGTCGCCTCATTGAACGTCAATGTGGGGACCACGACCCTTGAAAGGTAGTGAACCCATCGTTGAAGTAATAAATTGACTCCGATTGTCGACAGCGACGCGATTCTGTCAGCCGTCTCCAGTTGTTCCGGTGATACGGTGCAAAGCTCGTTGAAGTCGATGGCGTGGTTGCGATGCTTGGGGTTATCGCTTTCCTCGAGTTCCGGGAGCGGCATGATACCAAAGTAGCCCCCCGGCCCACTCGTCGATAGTCAGCGCATTGCGTCGTGAAACCTTTGCCACGAGGATTGAATCCCTCAGGTTGACACCATCCTTCCGCATGGAACAGGGGTGCTGCAGAATGGCCACACGTCTCTTCTTTTCCCCGCCCATGCCGTTCGGAAAGGACACGCCTCCAAACACGTCGCCGATGAGATAAGGGCGACAGGGTGAGATTTCCTCCGCACCCCGGGCAAGGTAGAGTTCGTCGGGGTTGAGACGTCCGTCACGTTCAGGGAATTCGAGATCGTTCATGACCGCCTCTCCTTTCCTATGATGGAGAAGTTGCCGTCGGACGCGGCCACGACGTCGAAGTCGCTGCGGTAGCGTTCGCGCCATTGAGGGTCGAATTCGTCCATCAGCCGTTCCGGATCGGTTTGCTCGCTGGCGTAGTCGAACACGAGATCGGTACGTTCGGCGACATACAAGTCGATGGGAGTGACCGGAGCTCCGGGCAACGGCATCTCGAACCAGGACGCTATCTCGTCGACCATGAAATGGCTCGTAATCAAATCACATACTGCGAGAAGGCTCGCGAGTTTTCTTCTGCTGTCGCCGGAAGCAGTGCCGCCATGTCTCCATTTCCTGATGGCGGGTACGCTCACATGCACCATGCGTGCAATGTCGCGCCATGAGAATCCAAGCTCGGAAAGCTCTTCGAGCAGGTTTCTAACGCCTTTCCTGCCCATCTCAACGGTTTTCTTCCTCCATTCGAGACCGAGGGATTTCTTATGCAAGTCGTCATACTCCGCTTCGATGGCGCGCGCCATGCTGCGTCTGCCTCCTATCTCATCGGTAAGATCGGCTATGGATTGTCCCGTTCCCAAGTCCAAGGAACGATTCACTGTTCCTTCGGCGGTTTCCGTCATATTCCGCTCGTTTTCCTTGATGGTGGTATCAGCCACGGCGAAGCACCTCGTTTCCGAGTCTGTTAGTGATCAATCCCTCGAACATCGAGCGTACCGGATCATGCAGCTTGTCCGCTATCGCGAGAATCCGGTTTGGGTCGAATACAGGAATGTCATCTGGCTGCCAGTAACTGTCGATATCCAGCTTGAACAACGGCCCTGGGGACGGGAGAGGACGACGAAGCTGCGGGGTTGAACCGACGACGTAGGTGTCCTGTGCGCCGTACCGAAGCACCAGCATGGTCGCGTCATCGCCGAAGAACGTCGAGGTGCCTTCGTTTTCGGCGGGCGACAATCCCTGTCCGACCTCCACGTCACGAGGGCCAAGCAGGGACCCGTCGACCCATTCATCCCACTTCGGTACACCGGAATCGTCATCCGACGGTACGCGAATTTCGTCGATGTACCTGAGGCCGATGCGCGTGACTCCAGCCAAATCTATCGCACTGGTAAGTGCCGTCAATGCCTGCTCTAGGAGCTGACGTATGTCCTCGTACCGGTGGTATTGCGTCGTTTCCACGGAGATGACGTCAGGCTTTACGGTAACGACGGTCCTCCTGTCGCGACTGGACCATCGCAACACCTTCGTCTGCGCGACTTGGGGTTGCAGCAAGGAGCCGTCCGGAGCGGAGGGGAATGTGATACTCTGCTCCACTTCCTCGCTTCTGATGGGGAGTGTCCCCTTGACCGCTTCGGAGATCATTCTGGACTGTTTTTCGTCCAGCGGCCCGTGCTCGGTGTGCTTGATCTCGGCCACCATGAGCACAATGGGCGCGTTTGGATAGATTTCTTCGTTCATATCGCAATTATATCAGTTCTGTAACCAAAACTGTAACCATTTCTCAAACTGGAAGATATATCGTTTTGGGGTCACCTCCGAAGTAATCCCTACGCACGGCGATCAGATGAATCTCTGTTCCGTATCTCGGGTAGTCGCCCCATGCTTAGTTGGGGGTACCTCTGATGGATTGGCGGATGGGCTCGTCATTGCTTGTCGCATTAGCGGAGGAGCCCGGCCGAGGGACGCTTGGTAGGTGTCCCTCGGCCGGTGGCGTACCCTTGCGTGTCTTTTCATCAAATAAATCTGCGTGTCGTCACCAGTTAATCTAGACACCGACACGTTTTATTTGACCATAAACACCAGTGGAAACGGGCAAGGAGGAAACGATCGAATCAAACCTGCCAATGCCCGACCCGGACGACATCAACGACTGCAGCAGTCCCTTGGGACCAGACCTCGTTGTGGCCCGGCACGGCGATGCTGGAAGCGGGCCGGACGGAAGCGAGTCCGTCCAGCCCGCTTTCCGATATCGGAGGATACGCAAACGAAAAGGGAAAGAGCGAAAAAAGAATTCAAGGAACCATTCATGACCACTTCGAAGAGGGTAAAAACCACTCCGGTAAACATGTCCGCCATCGGAAATTCATTGATACGGTATATGAATAGGGGAGAGGGTACAAGGGTCGAATGAATTGCGCCCCGTTTGTTGGACGTTGTTAATTAGGATACAGCCCTAGACCGCGAGGGACATGCTCCGGAACTCCTCCGGGGTGCGTCCCTCGAGTCGCATCTGACGCCGCCTGGTGTTCCAATGGATGATGTACGCGTCCAGTTCGCGCTTGAACCGCTCGTACGAGTCGAACTCCCGGCCTCGGTAGGACTCGTCCTTCAAGTGGCCGAAGACCTGCTCGGTCGCCGCGTTGTCCAGGCAGTTGCCCTTGCGGCTCATGGACTGGCGGATGCCGAGGCGTCCGAGCTCGTCCCGCCACCATTGGTGCTGGTACTGCCATCCCATGTCCGAGTGCAGGACCGGCTCCGCGCCGGCGGGCAGGCGCTCCGCGAGCATGGCGAGCAGCCGCTTCTGCTGCCCGAGGTCCGGACTGCGGCTCACGTCCCAGGCCACGATCTCCTTGCTGGCCATGTCGTACACGGGAGCGAGGTACGCCTTGGAGCCGGCGACCTTGAACTCGGTGACGTCGGTGCCGAGCTTGGAGAACGGCCTGTCGGCCGTGAAATCGCGTTTGAGCAGGTCATGCACGTGGCCGCCCGTCTCGCCCCTGTACGGGCTGTACCTCCTCCACGGGTTCCTGGAGCGGATGGCGCATCTCAGTCCCATGCGGCGCATGACCCTGAGCACGCTCTTGGCCGACACCTTCTGGCCGAACTCGTGGACCAGGCACATATGGATCTGCCGGTGGCCGTCCTTTCCCGGATCTCTGCGACCATGGGATCGAGGTCCGGGCGCGTCGTCCGCGCGGGATGGGCCAGATGGTAGAAGTACGTGGACCGCGGCAGCCCGGCTATCTCGAGGAGATGGCCGAGCCGGTGCCCCCGCCCTGCGAGCAGTCGGACGACGGCGCTTCGCTCGCGTCTCGTGACTTGTTCGCCCGCAGGGCCCGGAGTTTTTCCAGGTACGCGACCTTCGCCTTCAGGTACGCGACCTGTTCGGCGAGCTCCTGCTCGCGCGTCGGTTCGGGCTTCGGTCTGGACCTCGCGCCCTTCGGCCGTCCCTTGGGCTTGGGACGCAGCGCCTCCGGGCCTCCGGCCCGGTATTCGCGGCACCAACGCTGCAACGCCGTGACGCTCGCGATCCCGTGCATGGCCATGACCTCGGCCACGCTCAAGCCATTCTCGACGTGGTCGCGCGCCGCGGCGACCTTCGTCTCCCGGTCGTAGCGTCTGCTGCCGTTGCCTCCCATGACCGCCTCCCCGCCGCAGGACCTGTACAGCCTGATCCAGTTTCTCGCGGCATACGCCGGTATGGCAAGCCGACCGGCGAGCGTGTCCTTGCCGGCACCGGCCTTGACGGGTTCCAACGCCTCGCGCCGGAACCCGTCGTCGTAACGTCTCCTCCGATCCTCACGCATACGAAAGAACCGCACCTCCGATCATCGAATCCGAATTTCTTCAGTCCAACAACCGGGGTGCGGTTCATTGGGGGACCTTGGACGGGCCTTCTCCTGGTGCGATAGAGGTGGGGTCTCTATCGCACCATTCCGTCATTCCTTGATGGGTTTCGTCTCTTCGTCGATGGCTTCGACGATTTCCGCGGTCTGCGCTTCCTCGTCGACGATCTCGCCGGAGGCGAGCTTGGTCTCGAGTTCCTTGACGATCTTGGCGTGCATCTTCTCGTCGATCTTGACCTTGAAGCAGAACACCAGCAGGCTTAGGACGATGAGGGCCAAGGGCACATAGAAGGCGCAGGTCTTGAAGGTGGTGATGTTGGAGGAGGTCATGTCGGCCGCGGTGGCGTTCCCGGTCATACCTGCGGCGATGGCGATGAAGCCGACGATGCCGTTGGACATCGCGCCGCCGATCTTGTCGAGCATCGGTCGCACGGACAGGGTGACCGCCTCGTTGCGCTTGCCGTTCTTCAGCTGGCCGTATTCGATGGAGTCGGTCAGGGACAGGATGGCGGTCATCTGAATGAGCGTGCCCGGCACGTAGAAGAGGACGAGCGCGACGAACACCATGATCATGTTATCGGCGAAGATGCCAAGCAGGATGTAACCGATGATCATGGAGGTCATGCCGCCGATGTACAGACAGCGGCGTGGAATGCGCCTGTTCAGAATCGGATACAGCGGGGCCATGATCAGGCCGGCGACCAGTGCGATGATGCCGGTGACCGAGTAGGCCGCCTGATTGTCGAGCACGAACTTGAACAGGAAGATCAGCACGCCGGTGGTGGCCACGTTGGCGATGGCGTACAGCAGGTAGCTCAGGGCGACCCACAGCAGCTGATCGTTCTGGAATAGGGCCTTGAACGCCTCGAGAGGGCCGCCGTTGTCCTGGGCCTTGGAGCGCAAGGTGCTCTGGCTCTCCTTGGTGCCGAACGCGACGGTCCATGCGGTCAGGATGCCGAGCAGCGCCACGATGATGCCGAAGGAAGTCCAGCCGCTTTGGTTTTCCGTGTGGGAGCCGGTGAACATCCAGCTGAAGTAGGTGACGATCGGAATCACGACGACGGTGATGCCGTTGTAGCCGATGGAGCCGGTGAAGGAGCCGAGCGCGGTATAGGTGGAGCGCTCGTGCGAGTCGGAGGACAGTGCCGGGATCATGCCCCAGTATGAGATGTCGCGCAGCGAGTAGAACACGTCGAGCACGATGAACGTGATGACGAACAGCACGATGAACCAAGTCTGGTTCACGTTGACCAGGCCGAACATGCCGGAGAAGATCACGACAAGCAGCACGGACGAAACCAGGCCTCCGATGAATTGCCATGGGCGGAAACGGCCCCACTTGGTGGTGGTGTTGTCGACGATATTGCCCAGCAGCGGGTCGATGAAGATCTCCGCGATGCGGATGATTACGACGAGGCTGGTGATGATGCCGATGAGTTTAGCCGCAACGGCCTTGTCGACATCGGAAAACAGGCAGCTGGTCACATACACGATGAAGTATGTGCTGAGCGCGTTGTAGAAGGCGGACTGGCCGAGGTTGCCGCATGCGTATGCGATGCGCTGGCCGAGCTTTCCGCGACGGACCTCACCGTCCGCTGTGGTGGTTGCATTGCTCATTGCTTTTCTCCTTAGAAGAGTCGGAGTGAAGATCACCCATTGACCTCGAGACTAGAGTATACGATGTTTACGGAAAAAAGTAAAAAACATTAGTAACGTTTGCCTTTCGCGGCGTGTCGAAAGTGTGTTGCGACTGGTGCGATATGACGGGAAAGGGAAACTGTCCTGACGTGCAGTTGTTCGAATATTGTCAGTAAGATAAAGCTAAAACATGATTTGCATTATGAGTAATAATGGTTTATTATCCAAGTGAAAGAGTTTAGCGCTCTTGGATACATTGACAACGACGTAATGTTCAAAGGAAAGCAGGAATCATGACAGAAGAGACCCGCGTGGAGAACGCCTCGGAAGCTTGGCTCACCGACCCCACCGTCTTCGCGGTCAACCGCGTGCCGGCACATTCGGGACATCGCTATTGCGCGCACATGCCGCAGGGCGATGAACGTTCGGATCTCAGGCAGAGCCTTGACGGCGAATGGCGGGTGGAGGTGGTGCAGGCCTCCGACATCGACTTCCATGAGGAGCCGTTCGTGGCCGAAAACTTCGACGACTCCGCATTCGAACGCATCCAGGTTCCGGGACACCTGCAGACGGCTGGTCTGATGAACCACAAGTACGTGAACATCCAGTACCCGTGGGACGGCCACGAGAACCCGCTCGAACCGAACGTGCCGGAAAGCAACCATGTGGCGCTCTACCGCAGGAAATTCACGGTCTCCGACCGACTGGCCGGCGCCAAGGCCGCAGGCGGCACCGTCTCCATCGTGTTCCATGGCATGGCGACCGCAATCTACGTGTGGGTCAACGGCCTGTTCGCCGGCTATGGCGAGGATGGGTTCACGCCGAACGAATTCGACGTCACCGACCTGTTGCACGACGGCGAGAACGTCGTGGCGGTGGCCTGCTACGAGTATTCAAGCGCCTCCTGGCTGGAGGACCAGGACTTCTGGCGGCTGCACGGCCTGTTCCGTTCCGTGGAACTCGCCGCACAGCCGCACGTGCACATCGACAACATGCAGATCGAGACGGACTACGACGCCAAGACCGGTACGGCCTCCTTCGACGCCGTTCTGTCTGTGCGCAACGCCGCCGACGCGGCCACCATCTCCGCGACCTTGAAGGACGCCGATGGCGACGTGGTCTGGGAGACCGCCCACTGCGTCGACGGACGGACCTCGATTTCCTCCGGCTCCTTGCAGGACGTCACTCCGTGGAGCGCCGAGAATCCGGCTCTCTACGAGCTTGATGTCATCGTCATCGACCATGCCGGCAACATCGCCGAAGTGGCAGTGCAGAGAATCGGCTTCCGTCGTTTCCGCATCGAAGACGGCATCATGACCATCAACGGCAGGCGCATCGTCTTCAAGGGCGCCGACCGCCATGAATTCGACGCCAATCGCGGCCGCGCCATCACCAAGCAGGACATGATCGACGACGTGATGTTCTGCAAGCGGCACAACATCAACGCCATCCGCACATCGCACTATCCGAACCAGGATTATTGGTACGAATTGTGCGACGAATACGGCATCTACCTGATCGACGAGACCAATCTCGAGACTCACGGCAGCTGGTGTCTGCCGGGCGATGTACTGACCGAGGAGACCGCCGTTCCGGGCAGCAAACCGCAGTGGGAAGGCGCCTGCGTGGACCGCGTCAACAGCATGATGCGCCGTGACTACAACCATCCGAGCGTCCTGATCTGGTCGCTGGGCAACGAATCGTACGCGGGAGACGTGTTCCGCGCCATGTACCGGCACGCGCACGACATCGATCCGAACCGTCCGGTGCACTACGAAGGCGTGACCCACAACCGTGACTACGATGACGTGAGCGACATCGAAACCTACATGTACGTGCATGCCGACGCGGTCGAGGAATATTTGAAGAACGATCCGAAGAAACCGTACCTGTCGTGCGAATACATGCACGCGATGGGCAACTCCGTGGGCAACATGGACGAATACACCGCACTCGAACGCTACCCGCACTATCAGGGCGGATTCGTCTGGGACTTCATCGATCAGGCGATTCTCGCCAGGCAGTCGGACGGCAGCGAGCGTCTGTGCTACGGCGGTGACTTCGGCGACAGGCCGAGCGACTACGAGTTCTCCGGTAACGGCCTGGTGTTCGCCGACCGCCGTCCCACGCCGAAGGCGCAGGAAGTCAAGCAGCTGTACGCCAACGTGCACCTGGACGTAACCGAGAGCGGCGTGGTCGTCAGGAACGACAACCTGTTCACTTCGACCGGTGGCTACGTGTTCGCGTTGCGCGTGCTGGCCGATGGCGAACCGGTATGGCAGTCCGACCGCCGTTTCGATGTCCCCGCGAACGAGACAGCATCCTTCGCAATCGACTGGCCTGTAGACCAGTATCGCGCGGAGGCCAAGGAGCTGGTGCTTGAGGTTTCGCAACGTCTCGCCGAGCCGACCGATTGGGCTCCGGCGGGCTACGAGCTGTCGTTCGGACAGGCCGTCATCGACGGTATGAGACCGATGGCGGAAGCCAAGAAGCCCATCGACGGCGTCGTGACCGTCGGCCGTTGGAACGCCGGCGTGCAGGGTTCCGGTCGCGAAATGCTGTTCTCCCGCACCCAGGGCGGCATGGTCTCCTACGCCTTCGACGGCCGTGAATTCGTGCTTCGCCGTCCGGCGATCACCACGTTCCGCGCGCTCACCGACAACGACCGCGGCGCCGGCCACGGCTTCGAACGCGTCCAGTGGCTGGGCGCCGGCCGTTACGCCCGTTGCGTGGGCAACGAGATCGAACAGGTCGACGACGATACGTTGAAGGCGACCTACGTGTACGAGCTGGCCACCCCGCAACGCACCCGGGTGACGGTTGCCTACACCGCCGACACCACCGGCCGTGTGAACCTGCGCGTCGACTATCCGGGCGAAGAAGGCGAACTGCCGACCATGCCGGCCTTCGGCATCGAATGGGCGCTGCCGGTTGAATACTCCAGGCTGCGTTTCTTCGGTGCCGGTCCGGAGGAGACGTACCGGGATCGCAAGCACGCCAAGCTGGGCATCTGGAGCACCGACGCGTTCGCCGACCACGCGCCGTACCTCATGCCGCAGGAGACCGGCAATCATGAAGAGGTACGTTGGGCGGAGATCATCGACGAGCATGGCCATGGCCTGCGCGTGAGCCGCGCGGCCGGGGCGGACCCGTTCGCGATGAGCCTGCAGCCGTATTCGAGCTTCATGCTCGAGGAGGCGCAGCATCAGGACGAGCTGCCCGTGCCGAAGCATATGTTCCTGCGCGTGCTCGCCGCCCAGATGGGCGTTGGCGGCGACGATTCCTGGATGTCGCCGGTACACCCGCAATACCAGATCCCCGCCGACCGGCCGATCAGCCTCGACGTTGATCTCGAACTGATCTGACGGCGGTCCGTCCGCGACGGGCCGGACCAACTCTTTCCCGACGCCGCGCATCTCCTTCGCGCGATGTCGGGAAAGACACCGCCACAAGGCGCTGGTGCATGCCTACGGCGGTGTCTTGAAGGGGCATGACGTCATTTCGCATGTCTTCAGCCATCATGCCCCTTCTTCATATCAGGAAGCGAAAGGCCGTGGATCCCCCGGAGCGGGAATCCACGGCCTTTCCCATCATTGCGCCATGTCAGTGCCTGGACGGCACGAAGCTGTCCCTGACGACTAGTTTGGTCGAAATCCTCATATGCCGGTTTACGACGTGCGTCGTCGACAACGCCTCCGAAAGCATGAACACGGCCGCCTTGGCCAGCTCATCCTTGTCGATATCGTACGAGGAAAGCGCCGGTGACGTGTATTTCGCGATTTCCTGGTTGTTGATGCTGATCAACCGAATGTCCCGCGGAACAAGGATTCCGGCTGCGGAGAACGCCTGTAGGACCCCTACTGCGAGTGGATCGGCCGCAACGATTAGAGCGTCGGGAAGATCGTTGGCATGCTCGCTTGCGAGCCTTTCTCCCAGCATGCGGCCGTTCTCCATGGTGAATGGCCCCTCGTCCAGGACAAGGCCGTCGATATCAAGACCGAGCCGGACGGCCCAACTGCGGAACGCGAATGCGCGCGGATCCTCGGGATATTCATGGTCTCCCATGATGTTGCCGAACCCGCCGATGAAGCCGATACGGCGGTTCCCGGCATCCATCAGTGCGTCCAGCGCGTCCAGGATGGTCTGTTCCAGATCCGGCTGGACGGAATCGAACAGGTTCGGTGCCGGATTGATGTCGATGAACACGCCATGGGGGAGAGCCGCATGCAGCCGACGCAGCAGGTCCCCTTCGAACGGGGCGGGACCAATCGAGATGAAGCCCGCGTACTTGGTCCGCTCGTCGATCAGATCGCTCACCTCGTGGTATTCGGTCACGCTCATGCGTTCGTCCTTGGCGTGCCTGTACAACGACGATCTGAGCTCGTCGAAGTATGCGTCCTGCAATCCCTTATCCGGAATGACGTTGTTCAGTATGGCGATGCGCTGGGGTATGGTGATGCGCTGGTATTGGGGCACGCTCTCGTAGCCCATTTCCAAGCTGGCACTCAGAATCTTCTGCCGGGTGGTTTCCTTCACCGAGAATGTCGGGTCGTCGCTGAGCACTCTCGATACGGTCGCTTGGGAGAAGCCCGTCTTTTCCGCGATCTCCCTGATCGTAGCCATGAAAACCTACCTCCTTGCAATCTGATGACTAAACGTGTTTAGTAACAATTTTATCATGTTGTGTCATGCAATACGTGTATCGCGGGGTGGTTTTTCTTTCCGAAAAAATGATGCTGGCCATGTTTCTCAATGACAGGGAATATGGCCAGCTTTTCGATTCGGGGTGCCATCGGATCCTATCGATGGATGACACCCTCAAATGGTGCATCGGGAGATAATTTGACATGTGCCATGTTGGTTCCCTCGGCGATCAGAGTGATCTCCATCGGTTTCGAGCAGCGTAGCGAATATGCCAACGTCTCTGCCGTCCATGACGCGTTCACTAGTATTCCGCCTCTTGCGCGGAGACCTCGGAAACTGCCTTCCCTCCAATCTTCCGGCAACGCAGGAAGAAGCCGAATCAATCCGTCATGGCTTTGCAGAAGCATTTCCGACAATGCTGCCGGAAAGCCGAGATTGCCGTCGATCTGGAATGGAGGGTGCGCGCATAGGCCGCTGTCGTACACGCCTCCGCCAAGCAGATCGGTTTCGGCATCAGTGTCGACAGGGCGTAGGAACATGCCGATGATGCGTTCGGCATGTTCCGCGTCCCTCAGGCGGGCCCACATGATCATGCGCCAGACGATGCTCCAGCCAGAACCGTCGTCGCCACGTATTTCAAGGGATTTCCTCGCAGCCTTCTCCAAACGTGGGGTCTTCGATGTGATGCCTACCCCTGGATATAGCTCGTACAGGTGCGATAGGTGACGATGATGGGGATCGGCTTCGACGAATTCATCGTTCCACTCGAGGATTCTGCCATCCGTACCTATCTGCGGTTCAGCCAGCTGCGCGCAGATATGTTTCGCTTCTTGAACCAGATTCCTGTCCTTTTCGCCGAGGGCTTCCACATCCTGTGATGCTCGAATAAGCATTGAGCCCATTGCATCACGAAGTAGCCGTGACAAAAAGAAACCTGGGAACGTGTCCAGAAACGCGGATCAGGGACAGGCTGGCGCCGGAAAGAAATAGGATCCTCTCCCGTGAAATGATCGTATCGAACTTCGGCGGTATAGGGGAGAAGCGAGTTCAGTTCCCGCCCTCCATACGGCTGGCGTTGGTCCTGACCACGTTCATGTCATGGACGACGACCGCGTAATGGGTGTCTCCTCCCGCATCACGCCGTTCGCCGGACATGCCGACGAACTCGATGACATCCCCACGGTTGACGTCCCGCATCATCCTCGACACGCGCCCGTCATACGGCACCAGCAGCACGTACAGGCTCCGGCCTCCCTCGCTCCAGACGCCGCGTAGGGCCGGACACCTGCGCCCGTCGGAGGTACGCAGCCGGGTGATGCCCGCCATGGGCACGCTGACGCGTCCCACTTGCGGGCTCATGCCGATCATGCCGTCATGGGGCAACAGCATTCTCCAGGACTGGTTCGTCGCGCTCACCGTCCGTCACCCCCATCCGTGTCGTCGGTCGATCCCTGGGCCTGGCCGAAGACCTTCGTCAGCTGGTCTCCCTCAAGGCTCGCGGCGCAGCCCGACGTCGCGGACGTGAGGCCCTGCTGGGCTTTGGTCAGCGCGTCGTAATCCTGGGATTTGCCGTTCACCAACGATTTCGCGGTCTCGTACGCGCCGCGCAGGCTCTTGCAGGATGCGTCAGCCGAACCCAACCGGTCGAGCCGGCCGGCCGCCCTGCCCGCACCGGACAGTGCGGACTCGAGATCATCGAGTCTCGCGTCTATGGCCGCCCGCATGGCCTGCGGATACCATTGCCGTGCCAGCGCACGGACCCGTTCCACCGGCCTTTCGGAGCCTATGGCGTCGTACAGGTCGCTCGCCTCCGCGAGATCCTGATGGTCGTGACGGTACAGCAGGTTCGAAAGCGTGTCCACGTTGGAGTCCTCCGGGGCGTTGAGCAGTTCGCGTACCTCGTCGGCGATGCTTTCCGCATCCCCGGTGAACATCGTGGCCGCCTGCTGTTCCAACGTCCCGTTCCGCACCTTCTTCGACGGGCGTCCGGACGAGGTGGCGGACGATGATGCGGAGGCGGATCCCGTGGCCGTGCCACCGGTGGAACGCCACGGGTTGAACGCGAGGACCATCAGCAGCACGCCGATGATGGCGATGATGATCCATACGCGTGCCTGACGGACCTGGGACGGTGTCGATGCGGGACGTTTGCTTCCTGACATGTGATGCTCCTTGTCGTTCACAGGCTCGAATCGGATTCGGGCAGGCCGTCATCGGTTTCGGGTGCGGGTACGCTCCATCCGCCGGAGTTCCCGGAATCCGCCTGTCCGGAGGAGGAGCCGCTACCGGAACCACTGTGCGAGCCTCCGATATCGCCGCCGGAGGATGGGGCCTGGTATTGGGGCGTCGTGGTCTGCTGGGACTGCGTCTGACGGCGTGCCTGTTCCTCCTGTTCGGCCTTGGCCTTCGCGTCCGCCTCGGCTTTGGCCTGTTCGTCCGCCTTGCGTTTCTCCTCGACGAGCGTGGACACGCTCCCGTATGCCTTGTCGAGTCGGACACGAACCCTGTCGATCCGGTCGGCCGTCGCGTCGTCGGACAATGATTCGGCCTGCCCGATGGCCTTGTCCAGATCGGACAGGGCCTTCCTGACGTAATCCTCCGATTTGACGGAGGATTTCAGATTCCTGGCCTTTTTAAGACTCTCCTGCAGCTTCTTGGAGGCGGTCTCGCGTTTCCTGTCGGCGGCGGACGTCCTGACCTTCCCGTTCAGTGAGAGGGTGCGTTTCGTGGCCGTGTCGGCCTTGCCGGCCAATGATTCGGCCCGCTTCGCGTCCAGTCCACTGTGGGAGGTTCCGAGAATGACGCGATTGGTCTTCACCTGGGCGGAGAGTTCGTCGAGCAGGTCCGGATCGGACAGGTCATCGCTCCCGTACGAGCCGAGCATCCCACGCGCCTTGCCGTTCGCGCCCTTCAACGCGTCCATCGACGATGTGACGTGCCGTGACGCCTCCAGAAGCGCGTTCTCCCGGACTTTTCCGCCGACGACGGCCAGGCCGGTCAGAAGGACGGCGAGCACGCAGGCGGCGATCAGGATCCGATGCGGCCATTTCCCCGCGCGGGCGGGTCCGCCGTCGGCGGGATCGTCATGGTCCGCCACGGCTTGCAGGCTTTCCCTCATGCCCTTGCACGTCTCGGCCGGCGTGATGGACGAAGCGTCGCCGGCGGGCAGGGGAACGTCTACCGTCAGTGTGATGGACGGGCCTATCGGCGGGTTCGTCATGCCGTTCGCGTCTTCGGATGCGCTCACCGGCGACGGTACGGCGGACCCCGGCGGAATCGTGGGCCGTTCCGGCCACGTCATGCTCCCATCCGCGGCGGGTCCGCCCGTCGTGGCCCTCTCCGAGGGCATCGGTAGGGGAGCCGTCTCCGGTACGGTCGGATCCGTTTCGGCCATGGCGGTCCCATGCCCGTCCGTCCGGCTCCTTGCGCGCCGGCGACGGGAACGTTCCTCCGTCCCGCCGTCCCGCGTGCCGGAGGCCTTCATCTCCTCGAACCAGTCGAGATCGTCCTGCCCGTCGCCTCCGCCCAGTTGGTCGAACAGGCTCGGCCGCATGCCCTCATTCATGCCGTTCATCGTCGAAGACCTTTCCGATCGTCCCAAGAAGCCGTTCGATCCGGTCGAACGTGCCGGTGCCGTTGTCCGTCAAACGTTCCAACAGTTCCACGTCGTCACGCTGCAGGTCCAACGGCAACGGCGTGTACCCGTCGTCGGACGGGCTGCGGCCATGCTCGCGCAGTACGTCGCGGATCCGTCGCGTCTCGTCCATGAGCCGTCGGCGGTCCTCCCCGCGCATGCTCCCGTCATCGTCGCGAAGACGCAGGCCCGCGGCGGACAGGGCGCGGTCGAGCCGGTCGCGTTCCTTCGATTCCAGTGACCGGTATTCCAGCCAACGGCGTCGCGCCTTCTCCTCGAGCAGGCCCGCATGTTTCAACACGTCCCGTCGGGCATCGTCGTCGTCACGGGCCAACGCCCGTTCGAAATCATGGCGTGTCGCCTCCAGTTCGACACGCCATGCGGCCAGGTCGGAGCGTAGGCTCCCGTCACTGACCTCGGCCTCGTATTCGACATGATGGCCCGTGGGCAGGTGTGCGATGTCGTCCAACGCGTCCTGATCCGTCATGAACGATGCGGCCGGCGTCATCTCGCCGGTCATCCCGTCGATCTCCTGCATGCGGTAGCCCCAGTATCCCGGGTCGAAGTCCTGCCGTCGGATCGCTTCGGCCCGTTCATGTTCGTCAAGACCCGGATCCACGACCGGAGCCCATTCTCCCTCGTGCCGGTACCATTGCGCGTATGCCGCGCGACGCGCGGCCTCACGTTCCCGGGCCTCCGTATCGGAGAGATGATGCCGGTGATCGTCGGATTTCGCGTTGGAATCCTTCAGATCGTCCTTGACCCGGTCCAACGCCTGATGGATCAACGCCTGCAGGGTCGGCATGTACAGGCCGCCGTTGCCGCTGCCCACCACGAGGTCCATGTAGCATTTGAGGCTGAACACCTCGTGGACGATGTCATCATGCAGCAGCCAGCAGGAAGGCAGCGTCTGGTCCCACGACGGATAGTGCGTGGTCAGGAACACGCCCATGCGCACGGTGTGCAGCATCATCAGGTCGATGTCGCGTCGGGGCGGGGCTCCCAGCAGGTCCACCGGACGGGCGACGGTCATCTCCTTCTTCAGGTCGGTCTGGCGCATGTTCGCCCACCGGCCCGGCCCGTACTCCGGTTCCACGGGAGCGGGGTCGAACATCTCGCGGGCGAGCGTGATCAGGTTGTTCACCATCGGCCCCGGCATGCTGGCGCCACGGATCCGGGCGAACCGTTCCCGTGCGAAATCGACCAGATCCTGCACCGCCTGGTCCTGGTCGGAACGGTAGTCGGCTCCCATGGGAGTGACAGGCTCCAGGTCGTCGGCCTTCACGGACCGTTGCCGGCGGGCGTCCGCGTCGGCAACGGCTTCCGGTTCCGTCCGTTCGATCTCGTCGCCGAAATCGAACGTGTCCTGCGCCATGTGATGTTCCGTTCCCGGATCCCGTCGGCCCTCCTTGGAGCCGGCGGCCTGCATCATCCGCCGGTAATGCTCATCGACGTCCATCGACCCTCACGCCTCCGTCCCTGCCGGTCCCATGCCCTTGCCACGACCTGGCCCGCGGTTGGATCCGTTCGAGGCCCGGACGCCACCAGTTGCGTCTCATGAACTGGATCGTCTCGACCAGGGCAGGCTGCTGTCCCAACGGTTCGACCATCGCATATCCGCGTGGGAGCATGCTCAATTCCCGTCTCGTGACGGAATCCTCACGTTCGTGACGGCTTGAGAATCCGCCGATCGGCCCTTGGCCCGGATTCCAGTTGCGTTCCTCCCTGGTGCGTCCATGCCGGCCGATCTGGCTGATCCACCAGTCGAGCGTGTCATCGTCGGACACGCCCTTGAGCATGACCTTGTGGCAGTTCTCCCACACGGTCCGCTCCACGTTGCGCCCGTAACCGTCCTTCTCGTCGGCCATCTGCTGGCGGGACTGCTCGACGATGATGACCTGGTAGCCGTTGCCGCCGCCCTGCGTGACGGCGTTGCGCAGGCCCGGCCACGCCTCCAGGTTCGACAATTCGTCGAGCACGAATCGTACGGGAGGCTCGATCTTGCCGCGTGAGCCGGACGTCCGGTCGAACGCGAGGTCCTGGCACGCCTCCTGGAACGTGTCGAGCAGCAGACTCACGAAGATGCCGGCGGTAATGGCGGCCTCATGTTCGCGGCGCGGCTTCGAAAGCACGAACACGGTGTCGCCCCGCAACACCATGCTCTTCGGGTCGATCAGTCGCGGGTCCGAGGGGGACAGGTCCATGCGCGCGCATACGTCCGGGTTCGCGAGGATCGCGAACGCGTTCATCACGCCGAACCACTGCGAGTCCTTCTGACGCGGGTCGACGTGGGGCAGTGCGTTCAACGTCGCGGCCCACTGGTTCATCTCACGTTGTGGCGTGTTGTGGCGGATCAGGTCGGCGGCCTCCTGTGCGGCCTCCGGCGACCGGCTCCACTTGTAGCAGTCGTTGATGGTCCTATCCGAGATCGCCGCCGCATACAGCATGGCCTGCACGTACTGCGCGGCGGACACGCCCCACTCCTGGTTGTTGGAGCCGGATCCCATGCCGGTGATCGCGATCATGGTCTGTGCGCGGCGCATGGCCGTGGCCGGGTCGTCGCAGCCCTGCAAAGGTGTCCAGAACATGTTGTGACGGGTCTGCGGATCGTTCTCCGCGACGCCTTCCGGGTCGAAGATGTGGGTGGTTCCCTCGCCGCGCGCCCCGTACACGGCGCCCGTGGTACGGTCGGTCACGCCAAGCTCGCGCAGGGAACGGGTCGCCTTGATGATGTCGCCGCGCGTCGAGGTGGCAAGGACGAAACCCGGGGCCTCGACCACGGCGGGGATGACCACGCACACGGTCTTGCCCGAACGGGCCGGCCCCACCACGTACAGGTGCCGTTCGCATCCCAGCCATACTTCCATGTGGTGGCATCGGCCCACGAGCATGGCGGCATGCCATGGCTTCGGCATGACCGCGCCCGGCCTGCGCTCCTGGAATTCGGACAATGTGCGCGGCAGGACCGCCGGTACCACGTCGCGCATCACGCTGCGCGGACCATAGGAGTCCGCGATCTGACGCCACGAGGCCATGCCCGGACGCGAACCAAGCCAGTCGGCCGCACGCTCGCCCGAATCCCGGTACGAATCCCAGAAGATCCACAATGAAAGGATCGTGACGAAACAGCCCACCCACCAAGGCAGGCAGGCGAGGACCGTCGTCAGGGGATCGCCCCCGGCCATGACGAACGAGAACAGGGTGGCGATCACGGCGAGCAACAGTGCAATGGCGCCCACGTGCTTGACCAGGACGCTTTCCTCATCCGACAATACCTCATACAGGCGCGTGTGCCGGTCGAGCCAGACGCCCAGATCGGAATCCTCGAACCGTTTCCATTTCGCCATGGCCTCGCGTCGGTTCTCCGCGTTGAGTTCCTCGGCGTCGTACCGCAGGCCCGTACGCGGGCCGTCCGCAAGGTCCCCGTCGGGTGCCAGCGTCTCGTACCATGGTCGTTCGTCCATCATGCTCCTCCGTTTCCTGATAGGTGGCCTTTTTCCGGGTCCCGTGGCCTTAGGATGCCTTGCGCAGTCCGGAAGTGTCGAACGTCGCGGCCCAACGGGGGCCCGCGACGGGAAGAATCATGCGCGGATGGGACCGGCCGATACGCCAGATGCCGAATCCCTGCGCCAATTGCGGGATCATGTCCAGCTCGTCCTCGCTCAGATCGGGAACCAGCTGGTTGAGCAGCGTAATGTTCTCGCCTCCCTGACGGTAGATGATCTTCGTCTCCATCAGGTTCATCAGCTGTTCGACCTTGCCGCGCAGACCGGATCCCTGGTTGAACACCTGCGTCATGTCCGCGACGCCGTGCACGATCAGCCATGTGGCGCAACCCCAATGGCCGGCGGAACGCTGCCTGGTCTGCAACGAGTCGACCAGCTGCGGGTTGCCCAGCAGGTCCCACGCCTCCTCGCACACGATGATGCGGCGCAATCCGTCGCGCGCCTGCAGCAGACGGTCGATCCACGAGCTGACCGCGGCCGTGTACACGCGTTTCAATGTGGGATCCTGGAACACGGGGCCGGAAGTGTCGAACACGATGATCGGCGCGTCCGGATCCAACGTGATGGTGCTTTCCCGGTCGAACATGCCGCTCATCGTTCCCCCGTGGACCATGGGCGCGAACACTCGCGCGGCCTCGCTGGCCTTCTCACGCGCCAGATCCCGGTAATGCTCGAAGCCGCGGATGTTGGCGTACACGGAATCCACCCACTGCCAGTCGCTCAGACGGTCCACGGCCGCCTCCAACGTCATCGGCCCGGTGTCGTACGAGGCGATCAGCTGGTCGATCAAGGACAGCATGTCCTTGTCCAACGGGAAGGGCCGATCCTGTTCGCGGACGGCTTCGGCCAACGCCATGACGGCGCTCTTGCGGCCGGACAGGACCTCCTGGCGGAACGCCTCACGCTCCTCCCTGCCGGTCAGATGGCTCGCGTCGGGCATGGCAAACGGGTTGAGATAGTTGCCCGCGCCCGGGGAAACGACCTGTCCGCCGGGAATGTCCCGTGCGATGCGCACCCATTCGCCCTGACGGTCCGACTGGACGATCACGTGCCGGCCGTAGCCCATCTCCCTGACCGCGAGGGTCTTCATGCAGAAGCTCTTGCCCTGGCCGCGCAATCCCGACGTGAAGATGTCCGGACTGGTGGTCAGCCTGGCATCGTACGTGCCCCAACAGTCGAAGGTGAACAGTTCACGGCTGAACACGTCCAGGCCGACGGGCGGGCCGGGGATCACGGGAGCGCCGCTGCCGGCGACGAACGTGGTCAATACGCCAGCACGACCCGTGCTGGTCTGATGCCAGGGGATCAGCGGACGGGCGTTGAAGTCCTTGGTGATGAAATCGATGGGCGTGGGCGAGCCCAACGGAAGCTGGCCGGCGGCGTCGCCCAGACGCTCCCTGCGCGCCTTCCGGGCTTTGCGGATCTGCCCGGCGACCATGCCCGACAGGCGGCTTCTCGCATCCGATACCGCGTTCCCGTCGGCCCGTGTGAACGCGTGCGGGGGAACGGGCGGCAGATCGATGCCGTCCAGTCGCGCCTCGGCCGATGCCTGCAGCCATGCCAGTTCCAGGAGCGTCGGCCTGGTCGGGGCGGGCACGAAGCCGATGCAGTCGACTCCGCGACGTGCCTGGGAGCCGAGACGATGCCCGTCATCCTCCAATGCGGGAATGGCGTCGTCCCCGGCGATCCCGTCCGTGTCGGCGTCGTCGGCGTTCTCCCATCGTTCGTTCTCTTCCGTCATCATGTCCACATCGGTCCGATCCTTGAAAAACGTTACGGAACGCGGTCCCGGCCGGTGAAGCGTTCCACCGGACGGGACCGACGGGCAGGCCGGGGGAGCCGGCCTGTTTTCCCCATTGACGCGGCCGTCACACCGAATAGCCCGAATGGGCGAGCACGATGCCGACCGTGATCATGAGCAGGAAGCAGACCACGGCGCACACGAGCATCACGATCGCCCTGGATCTACGTTTCCTCATACCCATGGCGAGCACACGGTCCTTGGCCCTGCGACCCACCGTCGTGCTGTTCTCCTTGACGGTCAGCAGCACGAACGCCCTGTACAGGAACGTCGCCGCGCCGGCCATGAGAACGACCATGATGATTGCTGGCATTTGGATCCTCCCTCACCGATGAAACACGTCGGAAGACGCTCTCGAGGATCGTCTTCCGTCCAATCCACGTGAGGGCGGGCCGATATCCGTACGGGACGGCGCGATATCATTCCAGGTCCCGGCCGGCACGGTCCCGTTCCGAATGCAGGCGCCGCGCCTGCATGTCCCCCATACGCGCCGCGACGCATAGGGAGACGACCAACATGCCACCGGCCATGCCGGCGACGAACAATACGATGTCGATGACGAGCCCCATCACGGTTCCTTCCCATAGGTGAGAGGTCTTCCGGAGAAACCACCCCGCACGCCCGCGATATCGCGGATGGGACGGCCACGCCATTCCCTTTCCTTGCCCATTCGGCGATTCCCGCATGAGGGAGGGATTGTCAAGGGACGCGGCGACGGAAGGCCATGCTGCCTCCGACCGGTCACGGGACCGCATTGACGGGAATCGGCCCGGCCGTCTTCCGGATCGGCGATCGGATCGGTGGATTGTGCGGTGTCGGATGAAAAACGTCTCGCCGATCTCTGATGACCGACGAACGTTCCCTCATCGCGGAGACGATTCGTTCCGTGACGACGGGGGAGAGACGCTGGTCGGAGGAAAGCTGGCCATGGATGATGGCGGGCACGTCCGCCAGCCGGTCCGGATCGTATTTGCCCCGATCGTCGATGAGGGACAGCCGCCGGTACGCATTGTCCCCGTCGCCCTAATCGTCGATCCGGAATGGTTTCGTCCGACAGTCGCCGTTGTTCATGGCATCAGGTTCCATGCCGTTCCGCGGGCTCGCCCCGCTGTCGAAGATCGGCGCCAGTCTGATCGCGAAGGCCTCCACATCCCTTATCAGGCCGAGATCGTTGCAGTGCCGGTCCGTGTTACGCAACGGGAAGTCAAGGAAAAGGAAATCATCGGTGGCACGGCGGGCCGCGTCACGGTCGACTCCGAGCCGTTCGCAGGCATCCGCCCAGCCATCATCGGCCTCCGTGACACGATGATCGGATCCGGACCCTTCCATGGCAGCAATGGAGGCATCGCCGTCCCTCAGAAAAAAGAATCAAAGCCGGAACGGTGCGGTTTACGTTCCGGCCCCGCATGGGAACCCGTGTTTGCATTACCCTCCGCCAGACGACCCGGCTCACTGCGATGAAACGGCATGAGCGGCGCGACGGAAAGTTCCCGTACGGTAAGACATGAACCACATGCCCGGCCTCCCGGACGGAAGGAAGGGCATGAAGTTCAAGCCATACCCCCAATGTATCCACGATTCCCGCAACACGCCAAACGGACCCCTGAGCGGACCGGAGCCGGAAAGGAAACCGGCCGTTCCGGACGGGGGACCGACGTTGGGGCATGGAATCGAGAAAGAAGGAGGGGTGGAGGATGGCCGTTCGCCGGATCATCCTCCACCCCTTCACGGTGCCAGGCCCGTGGAATCCCGTTTCCCGTCCCATGGCGTGGGCTGGGAAACGGGATCATTGACGGGATCTTCTCGCTCACCTGCCGGAGTGCGCGCCGCGCGGGCCGGTGCCGGCCGCCTTGCAGCGTGCCAGGAGCAGGCCCGTGCCAAGAGCGCCGACCGCGATCACGGCGAGCAGCATGCCGCCGATCGCGGCGCCGGTCCGGGCGAGGGACGGGCGGTAGCCGCTCCAATCGTCGGTGTTGGACTCGACCTTCGTGTCGGAGCACAGGGTGACGGTCTTGTCGCCGTCCTTGACGTCGACGGCGTTGGACGGACGGGTCTCGTCGTTCTTGCCGCCGAACGGGTCGGTGTCGGTGACGGGGCATTCGACGAGCGGCGTGCCGGTGACCTTGACGCGGTCGGTGTGCCTGCCGCCCTGCCGGACGCCCTTGAGCGTGCCGGTCACGATGGTGGACTCGCCGGGCTTGAGCACCAGGGTGTCCCAATCGTCCGGATACTTCAGGTCCACGACCTCGCCCTCGCCGGCGATGGTCTTGTCGACCATCTGCAGATCCCTGGCCAGATACCAGGCGCCCTCGCCGGTCGAGGAGTCGGTCTTGGACGTGTTGGTGATCTTGAACGCGATCTGCTGGCTGTCGCCGGCCATCTTCAACGCGTCCTTCACATCGTCGCGGTCACCGGCCTGTTCGCCGGACTCCACGTCGTACTTCTCGATGTGGATGCTCGGGGTCATGTCCGGGGTACGGGTCCACACGATGTTGGACGGGAGGACCTTGTCGTTCAGATACTCGGTGAACTGGTTCTCGATCTTCTCGCCGACCTTGACGCGCTTGCACTGGATGTACGCGCGCCAGCCGTTCTCATGGTCGTTGTCCGCGGACACGAGCTTGCGATAGGCCTCGGTGGCCTCGACGGTCACAACGCCCTTGTCGTCGGCGGATGCGTCGAACAGGTCGCCGCCGAACTTCGAGGAGTCGAAGCCGTTGCCGGCGATCCTGTCGCCCTTCGCGGCGATCACCTTGCCGTCCCTGTACAGGTCACGGCTCGCGTACACGGCCCACTGGCCCGTGTACTGGTCGTATGCGGTGTTCAGCGGGTCGACGATCTTCCACTGGTCGACCTGCGGGTAGGCTCGGCCGGCCGGCAGGATGGAGCTGTCGAGCTGGTAGAGGAAGGTGCGGTTGAGATACACCGACTTGCCGTCGATGCTTTCGCCGCCGACCTTGATGGTCACGTCCTTCTTCGGGTTGATGGGCTTCAACGGGTTGGACACCTCGTTGGTCTCCTTGCTCAGATCGTTGGTGACCTGGATGGCCTTGTTCATCACCGTGTAGCCGTCCTTGACCTTGGAGACCTTGTACGGCATGATCACCTGGTATTCCTGGCCGAGGAGGTTCTGGTCGATCGCCGGATCCGTCATCGCGTCGAGCTTGCGGGTCGAGTACTCCCGCAGGTCGGAGGGCTGCGGGTCGCCCTTCACGGTCTCGCCGGTCGCGGGAATCTCGGTGTCGACGGTCTTCGCGAACACGTAGGCGACGCCGTCCTTGATCTGGACGTTGAACTTGCCGGTCACGTCCTGTCCCTTCTCGTCCAACACTTCGATCTTGGTCTGGTCGACGTCCAGGTACTCGTCGTCGAAATCATCGACGATGCCGAGACGCTGGACCTTGTATGCGGTGGAGTCCTTGGACAGGTGCTTCGCGTCCAGGGTCACGACGTAGTTGCCGGTGTCGCCCAGGAGCAGGGTCTTGCCGTCGATGCTGACGGTCTTGTCCTTGCTGGACACGTCCTCCTTCTTCGGAACGAGTTCCGGGGGCGTGTTGTACACCCTGTTCGACGGGGTCAGGCTGTTGTTCAACGTGAGTCCCCACTGGTTGCCGACCCTGTGGTCGGTCGGGGCCTTCTCGGACACGGTGCCCTCGAAGCGGACGAGCACGCGCGGGTTCTGGCCCTTGCCCCAGTTCGCCTTCACGTACGCGGCCGTGAAGTCGAGGCGGAAGCTGTGGGACTTCTCGTCCCACTTCGTCGAATACTGCTTCTTGGAAATGGTCTTGCCGGATTCCAGGTCGCGGACCTCCAGGGTCTGCTTGTCCGGCACGAGATACTGGTCGTACGTGTCGGTGAAGACGACCTGCTCGACGTCGTCCGCGAGCTGGGACGGGAGCTTCGGCGTGGTGGCCAGCTGGTATTCGACCTTCTGGCCCGGGAACACGACCTTGCCCTGCACGCTTTCCTGCTCGCCGCCCTGGCTGGCCTCGGACACGACGTCCTTCCTGACCGGCGGCACGTAGCCGCAGATCTTCGGCTCGTTCGTGCTGACGGCCTGGTTGTTGACGATCTCCTTGCCCGCATTGGTCAACGCGTGCCCGTCCTTGCCGGCGGTGCAGAACGTGGTCTCGTCGCCCTCGGCCACGCCCATGTCCTTACGGACCTGGGCCGCGCCCTTGCCGTTCGCGAAGTTGATCTTGCCGGGGATCAGGAGCGTGACCTGCCTGGCCTTCGCCATGCCGGTGAGTTCCTTCAAATGGGCGGCCTTCGCGGTGGCGGTGACCTTGGTGTCCTCGACGGTGATCGTGTACTGGTCGGTCACGTCCTTGCCGACGGTGTTGATGCCGTTGACGCTGGACTGGTCCTCACGGTCGGCGTCCGCCTCGTACACGCGGATCTCGGACTTCGCGTCCGCGTCGAACAGGTAGTCGGCGTTCGCGTAGTCGTCCTCGATCTGGAAGGTGGCGAGCTGGTCCTTGACGAGGTCCTTCGCGACGGTCGCGTTGACCGCGCTGGCGGCCTTGTCGCCGTCGAGGAAGACGTTGTCGTCCGCGCCGGTCGTGTTGCTTTCGGTCGGGTCGATGACGGTCTTCCAGGTCTTGGACTTGGCGTCCCACTTGACCCAGCTTTTGTCCGGGTTCGGCTTCCAGGTCGGGAACTCGTGTTCGGGCGTGTCCTTGTCCTGGCTCTTGGTGACGCCCTTCCAGGACACGTGGCCCTTGTCCTTGACGAGGCTGGTCTCGGGCGTGTGCACGGTCACGTCGAATGCGAACTCGAAATCATGGTCGTCGGGCAGGCTTCCGCCGTTCCATGTGGCGGTCAGCACGTTGCCGGACGGTGTGGCTCCGTTGGCGCTGTTGAACGTGTAGGAGCCGGTCATGTCCTTGCCGGCGGTCTTGTCGGTGACCTTCAGGTTCGACACGGTGTACTGCTGGCCATGCGGGTCGAACGTGTCCTTGAAGTCGAGCTTGGTGCCCTTCCTGCCGGTCTTGGATTCAATGGTCGTGGTGTTCGTCATCGAGTCCGCGCTGACGCCGTCGCTGATGCGCTTGGTCGGAGCCGCCGGTGGAGTGTCGACCGGCGGCTCGTCCTGGTCGAGGACGATGGCGATGACGGCGCGTGGGGCCTTGTCCATCTCACGGATGGCGAGACTATTGATGGAAGTCTGTCCATCAGAGAAGAACGAACGGGTCGTGTAGTTGACTCCCTGATAGGAATAAGTGTTGCCCGGAATGCCGGAATCGTTGTAGGCCTTCTTCCACTGGGCGGCGTCGAAGGTGCCGTTCGCGCCCGTGTACCAGTCGCCGGACGCGCCGGGCGTATGCACGAAACCCACGGACACGAGGCGGCAGTCCGGGCTCTGGTTGCCGGAGGCCTTCGCGCGCGCCACGCATTCGTCCTTCGCGCCGGTGACGGCATCGTCGATGGCTTGGTTCGATTCGGCGCCGTCCATCGACCGCACGCCAGCGGACGCCATCGCGGCCTTCACGGCCTCACGGGTCGGCGCGCCGAAGGAGTCCTTGTACACCCAGCTGATAGTGCCGGTGCCGCCTGCGGTGCCGTCGCCCGACCCGGACCCGGATCCGGATCCGCCGCCGCCGTCAGCCGCGAACGCTCCGGCCACCGGAGTGCACAGGGTCGCTGCGGCGACCATGGTCGCCAGAGCGGTTTTGCCCCATTTCTTGTTTGTGGAACCCAATGTCCCGTCTCCTTTCAGAGATTTCTGCCTGCAGATTCGTTCCCCGCCTATGCGGTCCGGGAACGCCGGATGGCGGAAACGCGTTTCCCCTCCATCCAATCCGTTCCACGTGCGCGCGCCTCGATGAGGGGCAATATCGATTCGGGGCGTATGCCGTATGGACGAAAACGGCCCCGTCCAAAAATGGACGGGGCCTGCGAAGGACAAGGGGAAAATGAGTCATCCGATAGGGCAGAAACCACCGGACGCACAAGAAGGATTAATGGTTACAGTGCCTTCCCAGTCGTAGTGGATGTCGTCAGAGGCAGAAGACGAGGAAGAGCCCGCGTTTGAGGAAGAGCCTCCCTGGGAGCCGCCTGAATACGATCCGCCGGAATAGGACTGTCCACCGGCGGAACCGGACCAGCCGCCGGACGAATACGAACCGTACGAGTACGAGCGTTGCGCCTGCGCCTGCTGTTGGGCCTGCTGTGCGGCGGCCGCCTGGGCCGCGGCCTCCTGTTCGGCCTGCGCCTTCGCGGCGGCCTCGGCGTCGGCCCTGTCCTTCGCCGTCTTCGAATCGTTCACGGCCTTCACGGCCTTGGCGATGGCATCCGCGTCGCGCTTGGCGATGGCCTGCTTCAACGCCTCACGGGTCTTCTCGTCCTGGACCTTGCCATCCGTCGACGAGTACAGTCCGTCCGCGTCGGCCACCGTCTTGTCGAGCTTCGACGATTCGACCGCCCTGACGGCCGACTCCAACGTCTTCGCATCCGCCTTCACGCCCTTGGTCGTCTTGTCCGCCTTCGCGGCGGCCTCGTCCAGACCGGTCTTGTCGGACGCGTCGCACCTGACCATGCCGGGCGTCTCCACCCCAACGGCCTGCTTCAACGCGTCAAGGGTCTTCGCGTCCTTCACGCTTGTCGCATCCGTCTTCAACGCGGCCGTCGTGGCGTCCGCGTTGAGCAGCGCCTTATACGATTTCACGGCCTTCGACTGATCCGCGACGGCCGATGCGCACGCCTGGCGCGCCAGAGACACCCGATGGTTCTCGTAGACCCTGTATCCGCACACGCCGCCGACAGCCAGGACGGTCGCCGCGACGGCCGCCACGGCGATGATGATCGGCCTGCGGTCCTTCCTCGTTGGAATGTCCTCCGTGCCGGCCGGTGGAATGGCTGCCGGGACAGTGTTCTTCTCTTCCATGACGGTTCCTCCTTGATGTCTTTTCGATATGCTCATACTACCCACATAACCCCCTGACAATATCGGCAGGGGAGAAGCATGGGTTTTTCGGTCTGGCGGCCCGGAAGGAACGTCCGCCCATGGAGTTCGGAATCCGGGAAACGGTTGCGGATGGAAAACAGGAGTCGCGGAACGCCATGGGAGCACCACGTAGCAGTCAACTCAGAAGGTCGATACTCCGGACATAGTGGAGGCTTGTTCCCGGTTTCCTTTCATCGGACGTCGGTCCCTTCTTCAACGACTTCGGATAATACAGTCCGTTGTCATCCCGTCCCGGACCAAGATGCCATGCCGAGCCACCGAAATACAATCGGACACGACTATTGCCCGACTCCACCACGAGTTCGGCCTTATCCAATTCGAATGCGCCGGCAATCACATCGGCCTTGGCTTTCAACCAGTTCGCATCACCGGTCGGCGCGACCCTCTTCGGAGAGATACGCTTCCGCGCGAGCAGATCGACATACAGACGACGTGCGGGCAATGACCGCCTGCGATGGTCGTCGGCATAATAATCCAAGCCACACAAGTGAGCGAAGTTCTCAGCCCTCCACCGTATCGCCACCTCGAAACCGTCGTCACAGACGATTCGCGTGGTCCGGCCAACGAGACACTGGTACGACAGGGCGGCCTTGCGCGCCTCGCCAAGCATGCGCTCCTTCTCCCTGGTGACGTTCAAACCCGATCCTCCCGCGAAAAAAGAAGGGGCGTCGAACCAACGCCCCTTCGGAAGCAGACGGCAAGTCTTTTTACAGTCTTCTGCGTGACTTGACGCTCCCTTGTCAGGGAGGATGAACGGCTTCGGCCCGTTCCGGCCATCTGGTCCAGCCGCTGGACGAGACGTCCCGCTATCGCGGATGACGCGGCCATCGTCATCGGACGCCTGCGGCAGCATGCCATCTGTTCCGGACCCGAAACCCCGCCCACGACCAAAACGGGGTCAGGCTTCAAGGTCTATACGATTCTATTCACAGACCATGGACGAGTCCATCCAAAGGATTCATAGGCTCCTGCCATGTGTGCGGACGAGCAGGTACGCCCAGACCATCAGATTCACGGCCTGCACCACCAGCAGAATCACATCCACGCCGGAAACAGTGTCGGTCCAACCATCCCGTATGCGCATGAGCCCATGACCCAACCCGTACGAGTAGGCGAGCACGCCGATCCACCCGGCCAATCGGCACACCGAGTCGCGCCGCCGTTGTTCTTCCGAACATCGACGGGAACCGTTCGGGATCATGTATGGTCCGACCAGTCGGACGCACGCCACGAGATTCAGCACGCATACAAGGCTTTTCAACAGGTTCACCCAATTCACTGAATGTCTCCTTCCCACCATCCGGCGCTTTCGCGCACCTGTTCCATCAGATCCTCCAACGTGGCCTGTGCCGTACGACGGGACGTTCTCCTGCAGGCGATCCCCTATGATGATAGCGTTGATGATACGAAAATCCCGTATGCCGGGCGAATGGAGGGAGAGGCCATGAGCGTTCAATTCCGACCCATCACGGGCAGGGAGGACGGGGACTGGTTCGACGAGGAGGAACCGTTCCGTATCCCGCCCTCGTACATGCTCGTGGACAACGGTCTCGTATGGGCATGGTCGCCGAACGGATGCTACAGATGCTCGTTCCGGTATCTGGAAAGCGCGATGGTGTTCACGTTCCTTGACCGGTGGGGATACCGGCATGACCGGATCGTCGCCTGGAACGTCCTGGACGACATGGGATTCCTCTCACGGGCCTTCAAAATCCAGATCGGCAGGGAACTGTCGGTGAGGACGAATTACTCGAAACTCATGGGGGAAAGCTACCTGGCCGTCAACTGTTCACACTGCGGCGCCATCCAGGGAGTCAACTTCATCATCAACGACTACCTCGGCAGGGGCGGCGTATTCTCCAACCCGCGATACGATTCGATCCCCATCCAGGTCAAAAGGCTCCCGCTTCTCACCCGGGACAAGCCGGGAACGTACCGGTGGGCGTTCGAGGACCCGTTCACGCGCGATGTCCCCGCACGCAGGCTCGTGGCGGACCAGCCGTTCCGTTTCCACCCGGCCCCCACGTCACGGAATCCTTCGCCATGGAACCCTCAGGCAAGACCATAAGGCCATGACGCCATGAAGGGCACGGGGAACGGTCCGGCAGTCAGCGTCCGCGATGCCGCCAGGCGAGAATGATCCACACGAGCGTGTTGGCCGTGACCAATGCCAGATTCACGTAATCGACCGGCAGCACATCATCATCCCACCCGAACCGCAGGTACATCAGGCTCTTGCCCACGCCGCACGCGTACAACACCGTCAGAATCCATCCCGCAGCACGCAGTCCACGGGCCATGCCCGTGGACGGGTCGGGACCGTGACGGCACGTCGGCATCATCCGATCGCCCAGCACCTTCACGCACAGGATAAGCTCCACCGCGTACATGACGCCTCTTGCCAGATCGGTCCAGTTCATCCATGCCTCCCCGTTCCGGCGGAACGCGTTGCCGTCGTCATCCGTCATCTTCCTTCGACCCCTGGCCGGCACGTATGGAATCCACGGTCTGTTCCGACAATGATTCAAGGATGGAGGCCATGCGATCCAATTCGTCCGGATCGGCCGACCCCGCATCCATTTCCTTCGCCTTGTCGTACTCCTGGCCGAGTCTCGTGCGCAGATACGGCAGGTTCAGGTCCGCGTCCCGCGTATCGTCCAACACGCGTTCGGCCTTTTCCAACGCCGTATGGAACCGTTCGCGCCTGTCCTTGTCGGCCTTGCGGCCCAGCACGTCCGACGCCTTTCCGTACAGGGACTTCAGGGTCCTGCGGGCCTTGCGCATCCGCGTGGCTTCACCGTCGGCCTTTTCCTTGGCCCTCTTCAACGTCGTATTGTCGCAATCCGCGTCGCAGCTGATCTCCGACACGCTCGGACGGTTCCTCGCCTTGACCCAGCGTCGTGCCAGGTCCTTGTCGGCCTTACGCAACGCCTCCGCGTCGATGTTTGTCCCGTACCGTTCCGAATCCTTGTCGAACAGGCCGGCCTGACGGTCGCGTGACAGCACGGCCCGCTCGCATGTTGTCACGTTCCCGTCATGCGTCATATCCATCCGATCAACGAGGATGATGCCGCCGACACCCGCCACCGCGCATATGGCCGCGCCTATGGCGATGATCCTCACCATGGGAGAGTCGCCGGGATGACGATCACGACGATCATGCCTCCCGCAGTCATCGGGGCCGGCTGCAGTGTCATACGCCGTCGGCATCCAGTCGGCGTTGAATCCTTCCATTCGCGTCTCCTCCTTCGGGGTTCGTCGTGGATTCCGCCACGGAAAACGGCCGGCCCCGACGCTCAGAGAGGAGAAGGGGAAGAGACGCGTCGGGGCCGGCATCCATGCCCGAACGGAGAGAACCTTCGGACACGGCCTGTTCAATTATCCGAGGACGGGAGCGGGGGAGAGACCATGAATGGCCAAGGGGAAATGATCCCGGACAGGGGGAAGCGTCCGGAGAAAGGAGCAGGCGTCCACGGACCGGCTCTCCCGTTCCGTCATGACCATCACGCGACCTGTATCCGATATCGTCACGCGAAACGATGCGACGGGGCGGATGCCGGCGATCCACGATCGAAACGAATCCGCCGATAACCTATCCCAGCACGTCGGACGCCAACTCCAACAGGCGACGGTTCTTATGCCAGTCCGGCATGTTCAATATGCGGCTGAACCATTCCGGATCCGTACGAACCTGGATGAAACCGCCGATCTGACGTCCCTCATGCAACAGGCATAGCGGGAAGTATTCGACCATATGCTCGCCGTCCTTCCGTTTGGATGGAGGTCCGAGCGTGAACGTGACGTTGGTGAAACGTGTGGTGGAAACGCGAACGTATTCCTCGGAAAAATCCACGGGTTCCAATCTGACGTCGTCAAGAGTGGAAAGAGCCGCAGCGACCGGACCATCCTTGGACACGCATTGACCGTACAGGTCCTGTTCCGGCAGTCCCATGAACAGCATCTGCGGCAGGTTGCAGTAGGTGGAATCGTAATTCAGCCATGCCTTGTCGTTCCGCCATAGGATCAACGCCCTCTGCAGTCTCTTGATGCCAAGGCGTATTCCCGAAGCGCGCCGCCACGCGTATTCCACCCGGTCGAACCGGTCCCTCATAATCTGGTACAAGGCCAATGCCGTGGGATTGGACGGGGGACGACGCGAACCGGGATCACGATGATATCCCGGATTCGAATACGAGCATTCCAGATACGCCGTCTCGTCATATACGGCCACTCCAGGCACGTCATGCCCGACGTGTCTTCCATACGGGCGTCGATGGCCGGCATCCAGTTCGCGACGGTTCAGACCGACCATGCGGACGGGATTGTCGCATTCGGGACAGACCGCGTACAACCTCCTATGCCCGCCCTCCGCAACCACGAAAGGCTCCATGCCCTTGGTCTCCATGAAATAATTCTCCTGACTGATGGCAATGGCCCTGCATTCCCCGACACGGGTCTTGAACACATCCATAGGACACCTCCGATTGGAACCGATATCGGTTCCAATCGTAGAGCCGTTCGACCATCGACGGTTCGGACGGGGTCTACCGGTATCTCCTGTTGATTCCTATCCACCATTCCGGTGGCAGTGGTGGTATCGCCCGCTCGTGTTCGGCGAATGCCAGGCACGCGAGGACCGTGGTCAGTCCGATGCCGAACTCGCGATCGTCCTGGCGCATGAGGAACACGTAGTCCTCCGTGCAGTCGTCGCAGTCCATGTGGTCGATGATCCGTCTGCGGGCCAGACGCGCCAGATCGGGTTCGGCCGTATCGTTCGTCATTCGTTCGCCTCGTTTCCGTATGATGTCCGGGCCGATCCCGGACGGGCCTTCCGTCATATCCACATGCACTGCAGACGCGGATGGGCGATGGATGAGGCATCGGGACACGATCGCTTCGCCTTCCCCCGCACGTATTCCGAACACACCCATCGGAAAAGACCTCTGCGATCGGAAAACCGAGAGCCCGACCCGGCCCAATAATTGTGGTACAATTATTTCCGTGATTATCTTCGATTCCAAATCGGCCTACAAGCATTTCGAGGAGGATCGGCTTGACGAGGATGAGATACGCAGGGCCATGGCGCACCCGGAATGGATCGCGCTCATTGACCCCGCCGACCCATCCATCCCGCCCGGAACACCCGGCAGCACGGCGGCGCTCGTCATATGCCTGCGCCGTCCCGGCGCATGGCATGACGACCTGATAGAAGTGCTCGCACGACCGCAAGGACGCGACATGCTCGTGTTCCATGTCGAGCATCTGACTGGCAAATGGCGTGACTATTGGATGAAATGGAGACGATAGCAATGACCGATATCTACGAACGGCTGGCCGACGAAAACGACCCGGCCCCCACGACAGCTCCGGCCGCGCAGTTCACGGGCGGCCGGGCTTCCGACCTGATGGCCTCGCTCATGGCCGAGGACGCCGATGCCACGGCCATCCTCACCGCGCTGGCCGGCCCGGGCCGCCCGACGGGCGATGAAAAACGTGAGAAAAGCGTACAGGAACGCTTCCGTGTCCCGGCCTCGTGGAGCTCGTACATAGAGTACGCGGCGAAACGCGAGGGACTTAATAAAAGCAGATACCTGAAGGCCCTCATCATCCAGGATGCCCGCGCGCACCACGAGGAGCATCGCCTGCAGGCCGCATGACGCGATGGCACGAGAAGGTCCACGACGTTCGGGAGCGTCGTGGACCTTTTTCATATCCGGGGCCGTGGATTTCCGGGAAAACGGCCTTAGGCGTCGGGACCCGTGGTAGATGTTGAAACGAATGGTACGGACGGGCGACGGAAAGGATATGCCAGATGTTCAAATCGAAGAGGGAACTGCGCGCGGATAACCGCCGGCCTCGGTGGGAAAACGAAGACCTGAGGAAACAGAAGGACACACTGAAGGACGAAGTCAGTGTGTACAGACAGAAAATCGAATGCGCGACCGGGCATGTCAATATCAACCCTCTCATAGAAACGGTGGAGGCGTTATGCACCAATCCTGAATATGACAAGTGGGCTAACCATCCCGCGGCGACGATCCTCGTTCGTCTGTCATCCGCGCAGCATCTCCTCCGCATATGCGCGACCGAGATGGATCCCGGGGGGACGGCTCCCATGCCAGGGCGACGTTGTCGAACTCACGATCGTCCTGGCGCATGAGGAGCACGTAGTCCTCCGTGCAGTCGTCGCGGTCCGTGTGGTCGATGATCCGTCTGCGGGCCAGACGCGCCAGATCGGGTTCGGCCGTATCGTTCGTCATTCGTTCGCCCCGTTTCCGTATGATGTCCGGGCCGATTCCGGACAGACCCTCCGTCATACCCACATGCACCGAACGGGTCGAAAGAAGATAATAAGGACGCCGGAAACGGAGAGGAACGCTACCGTAGCCCGGCATCGTCGGCGACGGAAAGGGCCGGTCCGGGGAAAGGATCCTCCGCATCCGAGGACGAGGGCATGGGAAGATCGTCCGTCGACCGGTCCGGCGTAGGCCGGGGGATGGTGAAACATGTGGTTCCATGATTGGATGAGACCGTCTCGTCACGGACCGTCACGGCCGTTGCGACACGCTTCACGAGGCTCGACCTGATCGCTTCGATGCGGACCGGGGAAAGCATGCCGTTGGCCGTCAGACGGTGGGCCACCTCGTCGGGCCAATCCGCCAGAACGTCAAGATCGTACCTCGACCAATCCGCGATGAGACGCAGCTGACGCAACGCCGTAGGGGTCTTATAGGTCGAATAGAACGGTTTCGTCCTGTAATCGGCGTTGTCCACCCTCAACTCGCCGGCCCACAGGCTCATCCCCGTATCGAACAACGGGGCGGGCCGCACCTCAAGACTGTCCACGTTCCTGATCAGGCCGAAATTGTTGTAATGCCTGTCGATGTTACGGACCAGCCAGTCCACGAGAAGCCAATCGTCGGTCGCGTCGCTGACGGCTTTGCGCGCGCAACCCAGCGAGACCGCGTCCGACAGCCATTGATCCCGCATGCTCAGCCTGTTGTCACGCTTGATGGATCCCATGAGCTGCCATGCGGGGATCAGTTCCTCGTCACGGGAGAGCATCTCGTCGCACAGGCTGACGGGACGGTTGTCGTATTCCCCGAGCCGGTACTCCACGGCCCGGATGCCCAATCCGCGCGCGAGACGTGAGGCTATGAGCTCGTTGACGGGTTCCTGTCCGGTCCTGCCGCCCTTGACGAGGACCCTCACACCGGACGGGCCGATGGTCCAACGTTTGGGCAGGTCGCCGCCGGTGGACGCGTCCGGCACGTTGAGGCTGAACCCGTGGGACGAGGAGACCGGGGTGAGCAGCATTCGCCCGAACTCCTCGTCGAATGGATTGTCGAAGAAGTTGACGTCCTCCCAACGTACCGGGTCGGAAGCGTCCCTGACCCAATACTGGTCGGATAGGCTCAACCCGTACGACCGGTTCAGGAGATCCACCGTGGAACGCACCCCAAGGAGATCCAACGCGCGGCGGATGCCGTCCCGCGAGGAGGGGATGGCCCGCCGGCGCCACCACATGTCGACCCGTTTCGCGTAGACCGCGCTCTTGCCGTGCGTGGTCAATTCCAACGGAAGCCTCGCCCTGTCCAGGATCGTGCCGGTCCCGACGGCGCAGGCGCGACGTCGGTCGTAATCGAAGGAAAGCACCGGGCGACGTGCGCACATCAGAAGACGTTCGACGCTCATCAAAACCACCTTCCCGCCCAACGGGCCACGACGGACACGACCACATGCCTCATACTACCCGCCAAAACCCGGATCGGCCCCGCCCCACGGGAATCTCAGGCGTCCACAGGCAGGACGAACGGCTCGCCGCCCACGGTCCAAAGGTTCCTTTCCCCGGTCCGGGCGTTCATCCGAGGATACGGCCGGCAATCTCGAGAAGGCGCTCGTCCCTTCTGCCATGTGTCAACGTCCGGGTCCGTTCGAGCCAGCCGCCCTCGGCCGTGATGCGCAGGTCCGAGGCCACCTCGCGACCGTCGACGCGGATATGCGATGGAATGAAGAACTTGTTTCCGCGGGAGCTGTCACGCCGAAATCTTCGTAATGCTCACGGCATCATCGCTTGAATCAGGAATCTCATCGTGAGCACGTCCAAGAGGAACGAGCTCAATCGACAACAGCTCAGATACCCAATGGCAGGATCGTGGTCAACGCGGCCCGCTGCTGGCCCTTCATCGAGGAGAGCCTCATATGCCAGTTCTTGGCCTTCTGCTGCATGTCACGGTCGAACACGTCCAGGTCCGGCAGGCTTTTCGCGAACAGGGCGATAAAGCCCTGATGATCCGTATCGGGCCAGTTCGCTTCCTGTTCGAGCTCACGTAGCCGCTGTTCCTTCTCCTCACGACGTTCGTCGCGGTTCTTCTCGCGCTGGTCCTGCAGCCTGCTGCGTTGGCGGATGCTGCTCTTCCTGTTGCGCAGGTCCGCTTCCGACTGGTCCATCGTCAACGGACGCCAGATATGACAGAACGCCATCATGCGTTTACCGGCGACCAGGTCACGGATCCAACCGGCCTGCACGTCGGTGTCGGGCCATTGGTAGACCCAATACGTTCTCGCGACGCAGGAATCCAAGGTGATGTAGTCATGCTCCTTGGCTTCCTCGCACCAGGTCACCGTCGGATCATCCCTGTTGACGTGGACGCGATCGGCCGCATGCTCGGGATCCGCGACCGTGCGGATCAGATAGCGCAGGTCGTCCACATCGCACCAGTGGATGCTGCCGCGTCGGGCGCCGCAATCCAGCAGGTCGGGCGCCATGGTCCGTTTGACGAGCTCGCCCAACGCGATGCCCACGCTCGCGCGTTCCGTCTTCGCGTGACGGTTCACGCCCGCAAGCCGGTCGGCCGACACGCTCGCGCTGATGTAGTTCACGTTCTGCAAAGGAGTGAGGATGTCGGGCATACGCCACAGATCGGCCAGATCGTCACGGGCCCACTGCGGGGTCGACTCATCCCGCAGATACGCGGGTTCCGGGGGAGTGGGTCCCGGCAGGACGAAACTCGTCTCCTTCAGTTCGACGAACCCGTCCGTTTCGGACAGGTCCTTGAGCATCGTGTTCAACGCCATCGCCCGGGAGGCCTTGCTCTCGTCGGATGACATCGTCCACTCCTCGACGTGCGCGGTCAACGTGGCGGTGGCCTGACGCTTGTCGGGATCCCACAGATAGCAGGCGCCCATGAACGGCGTGCCTATGACCTCCACGTCACGGCCCTCGATGGCCTGCGCCCGATCCTCGGCATGCCCATACAGGCCGAGCACGCCCAACGGGCGGCCCGCGGCGAGGGGACTGTAGGCCCAACGGTTCGTACCGTCCTTCAACCTGGCCCGCCATCGCATCCAGATCCACGTCCACGACAACAGGCTCAGCCCATGCACGCGCACCACACCATACACGATGTCCAGACCGCCGACGATCATCAGCGGGCCGTTCAATCCCATGGCACCTCCCGCGACCAGCAAGGCGACGCCCGTGACCGTGACGATCAACTGCGCCTTGTCCAGGCCGAACAGCACGTTCGTGGCCGACAGTCGACTGAACGACGCGGCCGGGATCTTGGTCTTTTCCTGTGCAACCATGGGAATCCGACACCTCCAAAAAAATATGCGATCACGGCATGATCCGGACAAAAGGGGAAACGGGCCACGCCTAGGATTCCACGTGGAATCCCGAGGACGCGACCCGAATAAAGGGAAAACCAGGTCAGCCGACGGTCGGACCCGACGGACCGCCATGCGACGGCGTGGGGAAACCGACGCCGCCATCGCCGCCACGGCCTCCCGTGCCGCCATGCGCAGTGGCGTCGCCTCCCCGGCCACCCTGTGACCGGGACTGCGACGACGAACTGGAATCACCGCCCTGCCCGCCGTCCGCGCCACGGCCTCCCGTCCCTCCGGAAGCGGTGGCGTCGCCTCCCCGGCCTCCGGGCGCGCCGGGCATGGCTTGGGAAGGTGACGTGGAACCGGAACCGTCCCGTCCGCCGTCCGCGGCGGGAACCCCGGAAACGGGTTCGGGCTGCGGCATATCGGACGTTCGGACATCGACCCCGTCCATATCGGACCGGTCCGCGTCATCGATGCCGGGAACACTATCCGGTGACGGCGCTTGGGAAGGCATGGTTGCCGGCAGACCGTCCTCCGTACCGGTCCGCCCTGACGTGTCGGACGCGTCCGACTGGTTCCGGCCGGCCGCGTCCACGGTGGGTGAGGAGTCGGAATCCGAATGCTTGCCCTTGCCGTCGGATTTGTCGTCCTTGCCGCCCAGCATGTCGCCGATGGCTTCGCCCGCACCGGACGCGTCTCCCCTGAGCATGCCGCCGACCATGTCCGCCAGACCGGACGTGGCGCCGCCGACGCCCGACAGGCCCGCCGTGGCCGAAGCCACGATACCCGCCGTGACCTGGGCCGCGGTCTTGACGGCGCCGGGACCGACCTTGCCGCCACGCTCCTGCATCTCACCGGTCACGTTAGCGCCGATGAAACTCACCGCGGGCATGACGAGACGCGGACTGAAACAACACATGAACAACGTCGCCAAACCGATAAGGGTGGGAAAGAACGACGAGGAGAAGTTCGTATCGTTGTTCGCGACGTTGAGCAGTGCGCTGCCGACCATGAGGATCAACGCCGACAACGGTTTGACCAGCATCACGCCGGCCACCGCCTCGACCCATTTCAAAGCGGCCGGGCGGGTGGTCCTCCAGCCGGACATCATGATCGGCAGCGGAGCCACGGCGGCCAGAAGAACCAGGCTCAGCAATCTGGCCGCGAGCATGCCCGACAACGCCAGGGATGCGATCCACACGAGGACATAGACGACCAGCCGGATCAGCATGTCGGCCTGCGCACCGTATTTCGTCGCGGTACCGACCAGATTCGACACGACACCGTCACTGAACTCGCCGGAAGCCGTATCGCCGGACAACTGCACGTTCAGGATCTTCGCGCTGACCGTCCCGACGATACCCTCCAACGTGATCATCACGCTCACGCTGACCGCGGTCAAAGGCCAGGCGAGCACGCACATCGCGAAACTCTTGACCGATTCGGCCACGCTGCCCTTGACCGCGGCATGCAGCGAGCCGATGATGCATATCGCCATGTTCACGAAACCCATGATCCAGCCGATACGGTTCGCGGCGGTGATCGCGATGTTCCACTGACTGTTCGACACCGTTCCCGCCGTGCCGGTGAACGCGCCCGTGATCATGTTGCTGGCCGCATTGTCCAAGGGTTTGAAAAGCCAGTCGATGAAATTGCTGAGAACGGTCTGGACTATCTCGGACATGCACGCCTCCCCGCGTCATCGCGGAAAGGTGCCATGACCGTGGCACGGCCACGGCACCCATCGGATTGAAAGGACATCATCCCTCTTCAGAACAGCGCCTGCGTCGCGAAGAACTTCACGATCGCCATGGAACTGCCCAGGATCATCGTCGCCAGAGCGCACCAGATGAACACGGTGCCGGAATACTGCTGCATCGGACCCGAATGGATCACCCTGCCCATGATCCATGCGATCGCGGCGCAGATCCAGGCGGCGATGGCGATATACAGGCTCATCGCCCACAATCCGCCGACCATGTTCTGCACAAGCTCCATGAACGGGAAGAAACTGAAGTTCGGGCTCACGTTCAGACTCGAGAGATCCGAATCGGTCAATCCGGCGGCGACGGTCAGGAAACCGTTCGCCGTTGTCAGGGAAGAGACAGCGGCGACGGCCGTAATATGGTGAAACATGATTCACACTCCTTTCAAGCAGACCCACGCCGAGCCCTGACACAGCAAGCCGATAATCGGATAGGAGGGACGGTTCAACGGCCGCTGCCCGACCCGTTCGTCTTCTTGGAGGTGGTCCTCTTGGTCTTGGACGCCGGCGACGAATCCCCGGAGGTGTCCGAACCATTGCCGAACACCTCGTCCCACGTCTTCCTGATGTAATCCCAACCCTTTTGGAACACGTTGCCGTCACCGTCGCCGCCCGTAAGCCACTTCCAGCCCTCCAACGACTTCTTGACCGTGGATGACACGGCATCCTTCACCGTGTCGCCGATGGAGGAGGCGATGTCCTTGCCGAGCTGGGAGGCCAGGGAGCCGAGACTGTCGCTGCCTTTCTCCCGACCGTCCTTCAACGCGTCGCTATCGACCTTCCGTCCGGCGACCGAATACGAGGTGTTCGACTTCAACCCATCGCTGCCGAACAGGTTCGCGCTCCACGCCCAACCGGTACACGCCGCACCGATCGTGAAGGGGACCATGAGCGCGGCGGCCAGACGCTTCCAGGAGAACGCCCGTTCCATCATGTTGTTCGTGATCAGTCCCGGTACCATGCTGATGCATCCGATGACGATCACGCCCACGGCGAGGACGAGCGCGACCGCGACGACGCCGCCGACCATGTCGCGTACGCCCTGGACATCCCAGGAAGCGTCGGGCACCAGTCCCTTGAGCTCCTCGTCCGCGGCGATAACCATGCCGATCATCATGTCTCCCTCCATATATGTCAGTACCAGTTCCGCGTCTGCCAGACGGCCCACGCGCCGCAAGGCGTCTTGTATCGTTGGAGGATGTAATCCAAACCCCATTTGATCTGCGTCGAGGCATTGTCCCGCCAATCCTGTCCGGCCGACGCCATCTTGCTTCCCGGCAACGATTGGGGGATGCCGTACGCTCCGGACGACGTGTTCTCCGCGTTCCACCGCCAACCCGACTCGCGGGTCCAGATTTGCACGAGGCACTCATACTCGTCGTCGTCATCCCACCCATAGGCCTTCATCCTGCTTCTGGCGATCTTCTTCGCGTCCTCCGCGCTGGCGTGCGTGCCGTCCACGTCACCGTCCGAACCGGACGACGACGCCACGCACTGCTCCACGTCGGACGAGCCCGCCGTGCCGGCGCCGGTGATCTTGCCGTCGGGTAGTACGTAGGTGCCACCGTTAACGATCGGCATCGTCCGTGAATACACCTTGTAGCCGGCACCCTTCTCGCTCGTGGTGATGGTGCCTTTCGCGGTGTCCACGGACTCGACGACACCCACATGACCGTATGTGGAATCCGATCCCTGCACGCCGGCCGGCCAGCTGATGATCGCACCGGCGACGGGAGCGTCCTTGGTGGTCCTGAAACCGGCCTTCGCGCCGCTCGCGGCCCAGTCCTGACCATTGCCCCAATACCGGCCCACACCCGTCCAGCCGAGTTTCTTCGCCCTCATGCACGTCCACCAGGTGCACTGGCCGTACGCGTAGGTGGCGCAGAAATCGTCCGGGCCCTGCCGGCCGTCGAACCAGGCCATGGCATCCTGTTCGCTCATGCCGACCAGTTCGGTCGATCCGGTACCGCCCGAAACGGCCTGCCCGTTCGACGTGCCCGACGATCCGATGATGTTGCCCGTACCCTTATAGCGGAAATAGGCGGTGTATCCAGCCGCATACGAGGTGACGCTGATCTCGTTGCCGGTCTGGTCCCCGGCTTTGCCTCCGCTGATGCCACCGTTCTCGTCCTGATGGGCGCCAACGAACCTGCCGTCACCGATGTAGATCTCCGTATGAGCGGACTGCCAGACCACATCACCGGTCTGCAGGTCGGCGACCTTGGTCCAGTCATGACGTTCGAACCCGGCCTTCTCCAATATGGCCGGCTCGCCGGTCGTGTTGAACGCGTAGGAGCCGACGTCCAATCCCGCGTTCTTCAACGCGTAGTACACCAGGCTCGAACAGTCATAGTCCGGATCGCCGTTACGATTCGACTGGCTGTACCCGTGGGAATCGTCATCCGCGATCCGTTTCGCCCACGCTACCCATGAAGTCGATGACAGCGAATCCGAACCGCAGGTCGTGCCATATTGCGATTGGACCAACGCGATCAGGATCGTCATCAATGACACGACGATCACCAACGGGATCGCGAAAACCGCCACCGGCGCCACGATACCGGCGATGACCATGGTGCCGGCGCCACGCCCGGCGTTCGAAGAAGCCTTGGATCCGGCCATGAGATCTTCCCTCCCGCACGACGACGAACGGCCCCGTGGGATGGACCCTGGGACGCGGCCCGACGTGCGCCGATACGACAACAACGATTTACAACCAAGGTCACGCGTCCGAAGAACGGAAAGCGGCCGATAATCGGCCGAACGGGGATTTTCGAACCTAGGAGCCGGAACCGGCCAAGGGTGAGAGGATGTCCAGGATTAGACTGAGTTTCCTGCCGAGATCCGAATCGGCCGGATCCCGTCCCCCGAACGAACCATCGGCCGCATGCACGTCAAGGATGCGCTGCAGGCCGACGCTGCCGGACACCATGCCACCGGTCATGCGATTGACGACCTGCCGCTGATGTTCGGGCACGGTACGTGTGTAGTGACGCACCACGACCTCCTGGGTCGAGTCGCCGATGCTGTCCATCGCCTCACGGATCGTGCCGCCGGATTGCATCAGCAAAGTCGTATGGGTCACCCTCAACGTCCGGAACGTCGCGGTCGGGCATCCCGCGACCTCACGCGCCCGACGGAAATGGTTGCCCAACGTCTGCGGCGGCAGGATCATGCTCCTCTTTCCCTGGAACACGTAAGGGCTTGACTGGTCGCGACGCGTCCGGATATGCTCACGGATCAAAGGGACCAGCAGATCGGGCAGTACGCACACCCGTTTCGAATGATCGGACTTCACCGGCCCCAACCGCAACGGTCCCGAATCCTGATCGCCACGGCATACGGAATGGTTCACGCTCATGGTCCGCGCCTCGAAATCGAAATCATCCACCGTCAACGCGCACACCTCACCGATCCTCATGCCACCGGCCCACGCGGCCAGCAACACGCTCAACCGGTCGGATTCCGGCATCGACTCGTACAAAGCCGCCAACTGCACGCCCGTCAACGGCGGCACGCTCCATGACTTCGGTTCCGGATCCGGCGGTATCGGCAACACGAACGGATTCGACTCCAACAGCGGCATACCCGTACCGAACCTGTCCGAACAGGCGATATCCAGAATCGCCTTCAACCGTTGACAGGTCCGGGGAAACACCCACGCACCCTCGTCATGCGGGCCGAAATACCATTTCGAGACCACCTCCGGGGTGATGTCCGTCAGACGCATCCCGCCGAACACATCCTTCAAATGCTGCACATCCGTCTTCAGGTTACGTTTCGCCGCGCCCCTCAACGCGGTCCCGTCCGGTTTGCGATGCGTGTCGACGTACCAGTCGGCCAGCTCGTCGAACTTCATGAGGGAAGCGCGGGCACGCCGGGAACGCGCGGTGGGGTGCACCCATTTCTGTACGCCGCGCCGATGCAGATTGACAAGCATCTCCTCGCTGTTAAGCCAGGCCTGCGCATCCTCCGAGGTCCTGAAGGAACGCTGCACACGCCGCGAGGGATCCAAAGGAGACGCGTAGCGAGCGAGCCAGGAACCTACGCTTCCATCGGCTCTTTTCCTTGCGATCACTGTGCCGAATCGGCGGCGCCTATCCGCTTCCATCCACATCTCCTTCCAGGGATTCCAATTCGAGACTAGTACCGGAATCCCTGGAATAGTGCACCCGAATTGGAACCTATCATCACGAGATCAGGGGAGGCTTCTTCGCCTATTCTCTCAGTTCGGGCTTATTATCCGTCCCTCTCATAGGGAATCTCGCGAGTGTCCAGGACGCTATCCCTCGAGGGTCTCAACGTGATTCCCGCTCTTCTGGAACTGCAGATGCAGCCAGAGCAGGATGAGAATCATGAGAATTTGGTTCGAGTCCCACCGGGGGCACGATCGTGACGAACGGCCTTGGCCGGGCAACACCGGCCGAGGCCGTTCCGTTATTCCCGGCCTTGGGCCTGACCGGATAAAGGGGTGTCCCGGCGCCTACGGGAACGCCTTGCCGGTCTTGATTCTTTTTCATTCCGAGCTCATGCATGAACGCATCATTCATGAGCTCGTCGGGCGTGGCGTCCAGAAAATTCGCGGCATTGACCAGATCGGAAACGGACCAGGCGCTTTTCCCCGCGAGCTTCACTGAGATTGTCGATCTTTTCACACTGGGGAACGTGTTCGAGACCCGCCCTCGCGGTGTGGACGTCGGCGGGATCATGCGTGTCGCCACGGCCACGAGCGCCGGATGTCCGGACGACGGATTCCTTCCGGAATTCACCCAGTCCCGCCGTCACCCGGACGGGGACGCAACTCCCGTCGGATTGAGGAATGGCATCCGGTACGAACGGTCCGGTGGATGGCTGGTGTAGACTTTTCGGGAGAGGAACGGTCCCGCCGCCGGGCGGGAACTCCATTGGAATCAAGACCAGGTGACGCATGGACTTCTATGACCTCGACTACATCGTCTCGCATCAGTCTTCCGATTCGGCGCTGCGCGTGGCCGCGATACTTGTCCTGCTCGTGACGGGCATGGTCTTCGGCGTGCTCTACCTACGCGACAGGATACGGACCCGGTGGAGGGACGTGGGAGTGGGCGCCCTCGTCCTCTCGCTGATACTGATAGGCGTGCAGGCCGAGCAATACCTTCAGGTGAGTAACCGGATATCCCAGTCCCAACTGCTCGTGAGCTTCATCAAGGGCGTCGCCAAGGATCAGCACGTTCCGGAGGACGAGGTCCTGGTGAATTCCACGAGCCTGAAGGACGGCATCATCGTGCGTTTCAATGAAAGGGATTACCTCGTCCACCTCAACGACGACAACAACTCCTACACGCTCGAACGGACGCACATCATCGATCACAACGTCTACGTGAATGGGAATCGCTGACATGGGTTTCTATACATTGACGATCATCAAGTTCTCGCTGGGCATGCTCGTGATGATCCTCCAGATCAATATCCTCGGGAAACGCGAATTCTCCCTCAACACCCCGCTCAACCAAGTCCAGAACTACGTGCTGGGCGGCATCATCGGCGGGGTGATCTACAACCCATCGGTCACGGTGCTCCAGTTCCTGATAGTCCTCCTCATCTGGTCCCTTGTCATCGTGGCGGCGAAGCTCCTTTTCGGGAGCAGTGGGACGCTCAGACGGGCCATCGCCTGCCAACCCGAGCTCCTCGTCTGCGACGGGAAGGTGGACATCGCCCGATGTGCGAAGGTCGGCCTCACCGCGGAACAGCTCAGTGGGAGCCTGCGTGAGAAGGGCATCCCCAGCGTGGCGGATGTGGAGGCGGCCGTTATGGAGACCGACGGCAGGCTCACGATTCGCGTGGCCGGCACACGGGATGGGAGCCCGCTGCTGCCATTGGTGAGCGACGGACACCTGGTCCGTGATGGTCTGAAGCTTGCGGGCAGGGACGAAACATGGGTGACGGAACGGCTCAGGGAACAAGGATATGACTCGGTGAGGCGGGTCTTCCTGGCTGAACTCGTGGATGGGAGCCTTGAAGTGGTTCCGTTCTCGGACGCGGCACGTCCGATGGCCTAGTTCCCATCGCCATCACGCGGGTCCCATCCACATGACCGACGGCCCACGCAAAAAACGAGTGGCATTCGCACCTTGGCGATCGTGTTTCAGAAAATCGCCGGCCTCGCCGCCGGCCAGAGCAGACAGGTAGACCGCGATCCGCGTGTATGCGGGCATCGCAACGTATCGCATTCTTAATGTTTTGCCGTCCACTGGTCGGATTCGCCATGATTCGGGTTCCGGGCCCGATGGAATGGGCAGGATGAAAGGATTCGTCTCGATGAGAGGAGAGGCGCCGTCGCTTGGTTTCGTGGCTTTTTCCAGGATTGATTTGAGTCGTTCGCGTTCCCTCCAAGGTCCACGAGGAGCTTTTCCTCCTCGAGCCAGCTTTGTGCCTGGATCCTGCCGTCCTTGCCGAATGAGCGTTGGCATCGGATTCCCTTGTAGGTGTATCGTCCGATCCATGTCTGGGCCTTGCCGCTGGGGTTCCTTCTGAGCAGCACGGTCCCGAATTGGCGTCTCTTTTTCCTCTTCTCTGTCATGCGGTCGTCCTTTTTTCCGGTTATAGAAACAGCCCGTCGGAAAATGTCATCCTTGGGTTAATGTGTCACCCTAGGAGACGCCTTCGCGACGGGCTGAAACGGGGATTCAGGTTCGGGCTTTGTGAGAGATGCGTATGCGGGCTGCGATCGTCATGCTGTAAAGCAGCAGGAGACAGGCGGGGTCTGGGATGATGGGGTCCGACTCGTCAGTCTGGCCTATGGTCATGGGTTCGAGTTCCGCCGGGGCACCTGAAACGACGAAGAATCGCGGATAGGCCGATTGGGAAATGATCGTGTCCGCGAGATTTCGATGATTATGGACGATGCATATCCTCCAAACTCAGCGCAGGTGATGGTTTTCGAGGAATATGCGTGTGCTGGATATCGCATGCGAAGATGAGGTGGACTATCTCACACGCTTAAGCGTTTTTGGTGTAATTCTTCTTGAAATAGTATCATGTTGATGTCATATTTTCAGTACGTGTGATTGCGGTACGGGAGGGCTTGATGGATTTGTTCGTTCATACGCTCGTTTCCGGGCTTGTCCAGTTTGCGCTGGCCGTGCTCATCGCTTTCGTCTGGTGGTGGTTTAGCGCGCGCCATCAGCGGCGGTTCACTCAATGGATCGGTCTTACGAAGATCAAGGGCGGGACGAAGACCTTCTCGTTCATGCTCCTTACGCTTCTGATCCTGTTCGGGTGTGGCTGGCTTGTCATTCAGGTGATACCGAGTACATATACCTATACCGCGTCCACGCAATTCGGAGGTTTGGGATGGGCGGCTCTGCCATCCGTTCTCGTACATGCGTTGCTGAACACGTCGGGGTGGGAGGAGATCTTCTTCCGGGGACTCCTGTTGAAGCGTCTGATGGGCAAGTGCGGACTGTTCGTCGCCAATGCCCTTCAAGCCGTCCTGTTCGGTCTTATGCATGGTGTCCCTTTGTTTCTCATGACGGGAATGAGTGTCGTTCAGGCTGCCGTCATCACCCTGTTCACCGGATTGGCGGGCTGGTGCATGGGGTATATGAACGAAAAGCATGCGCAAGGGTCCATCTTCCCGAGCTGGACGGTGCATATGCTGTCCAATGTGGCGTCGGGAACGCTATCCGCCTTCAACATGATCTAAAGCATGAGCATGACTTGCAAAGGTATGGAAGAATCGGCGCATCTCATCACGTAGCAGGATGGGAACGTTCCTCCGGCGTCCGGCGACTGCGTCATGTTGGAACGCAAGCGCAGACTTGGTTTACGCGACACGCATATATAGGTGGCTGCTATTATCATTTCAGAAAGAACAAGGAGGCAGGCTGGCTGGAGCCGTCTGCTACCGGCTTTATGCGGATTGAACCAGAGCCTTGCGGAGGTGGTGTTCGAGTCCCGTTCGGGGCGCGTGACACACGTCGAATCAATCCGGGTCTAGGTGGGATTGGCATCGAGCCGGGCATGGGTGCGATAGTGAAAAGAGACTGATATGGCTGCAAGGAAGAAGACCACTGATTCGGCTGAAGTGAGCGAGGTGCTCACTGACGAAGAGCTCAAGGCCGCTGCGGAGCCTGAAGAGGCCTCAACCAAGGAAGGCGAACCGCATAAGCGTACCGTTGTGGTGGCCGAAGATGAATCGGTGAATCGCATGGATCTGGTCGCCATGCTTGAAGACAATGGCTACGAGGTCGTCGGTGAAGCGGCCAATGGTGAGGAGGCCATCGAACTGACCCGTAAGTACCGTCCGGACGTGGTGTGCATGGATGTGAAGATGCCTCGTACCGACGGCATCACCGCGGCCGGCGTGATCTGCGATGAGAACATCGCCCCGGTCGTCATGCTCACCGCATTCTCTCAGCCTGATTTGGTCAAGCAGGCCACCGGCGCGGGTGCCATGGCATATGTGACCAAGCCATATGAGGAATCCAAGCTGCTGCCGGCCCTCGAAGTGGCCATGGGTCGCTTTGCTGAGATCAATGATCTGCTTGACAATGTGGAGCGTAGCGAATCCAAGTTGCGCGACACTGAGGAGCAGCTCAAGAAGGCCGAGGAACAGCTTAAGAAGGCTGAGGAGACCCTTGAGGAACGCAAGCTTGTCGATCGGGCCAAGGGTCTGTTGATGGACAAGGCGGACTTCTCCGAGCAGGGCGCCTTCCGTTGGATTCAGAAGACCTCCATGGATCAGCGCATCCCGAAGAAGCGTTTGGCCATGGCCATCATCGCCAAGTATGGCGAGCAGAAGTCGGAAGCAGAGGATGAGCGCTAACACAGCAACTGTGGAAGGCACTTCACGCGGAACGCTATTGGTCGTTGATGGCCATTCCTTGGCGTTCCGCGCTTTTTTTGCCTTGCCCGTAGAGAATTTCAGCACTTCGGCCGGTCAGGCCACCAATGCGGTATGGGGCTTCGCCACCATGCTGTCGCAGGTGATTGACACCGAGCATCCCGACCATTTGGCGGTGGCGTTCGATGTCAAGGGCGGCACCTTCCGAAATACGATGCTGCCGCAGTACAAAGGCACACGGGATGCCGCTCCGGAGGATCTGCTCAGTCAGCTGCCATTGATTCAGAGGATGCTTTCCGCCCTAGGAGTCACCTATATAGAACAGCCCGGCTATGAGGGCGACGACGTGATCGGCACCTTGGCGACCATGGGAGACAAGGCCGGATACCGTACGTTGGTGCTTTCCGGCGACCGTGACGCCTTCCAGCTGATCAATGACAACATCACCGTGTTGTATCCAGGTCATCATTTCAAGGATTTGAAGCATATGACCTCTGATGCGGTGGTGGAAAAATACCATGTCACACCGGAACAGTACCCCGATTTGGCCGCATTACGCGGTGAAACCGCCGACAATATCCCGGGAGTGCCGGGCGTGGGTGACGGGTTCGCCGCGAAATGGATCAACCAATATGGCGGGCTTGACCAAATCATCGAGCATGCCGACGAAATCACGGGCAAAAAGGGCGAAGCCCTGCGTGAGAACATCGAACAGGTCAAGTTGAATCGTTCCGTGAACGCGTTGGTGCGAGATCTCGAACTTGATGTGACTCTTGACGATTTGACGTTCGGAACCGTTGACACCGCGCGACTCAATGACTTGTTCTCCAAACTGGAATTCGGCATTCGCACCAGAAATCGCGTGCTGAAGACCTTCAATGCGGGTACGACGACGGCAGGCGTCACGGTCCAGCCGGAGTCCAATCGGGTCGTGCTGCCGGAAGTCATGACGATTACCCATGGAGACGAACTGCGTACATGGGTGGATGCGAACATGCCACCGGCCGATGAACATCTGCATGGGGATGATGAGGATGCGAATCCGGCCATTGATGCCGGATCCCTCATTGGGAACACCATGACATGCACCAATGCCGTCAACCACTCCTGGGTGCTGCAGGCCGAAGGCGTGGCCAAGCCAGGAAACGCAAGCATGGCTTCACTGATGCTGATGGTGAACGGCAAAGGTGCCCAGATCGAGCATGTCGATGACTCGATTGCGAACGAACTTCAGCATATGCTCGACGGATACCATCGTTCTATGGTGGTGCATGGCTACAAGGAACAGCAGCATCTGCTCGAATCCGTCGGCATCACCTTGCCTACGCCGCTGTTCGACACCAAGCTGGCGGGCTATTTGGTACATCCGGATTTCCACGCGGAATCGCTTGAACAGGCGGCCGGCCACTTCCTTGACCTGCACTTCGAGGAGCAGTCGTCCGAGGCTACGCAGGGCACACTTGATCTGGATGATATGGACGGATCCTCGAATACGCAAGCCGATGAACTGCAACGTCATGCGGCCATCGTCGACATGCTGGCGAATGTGCTGGCGGACCTGCTGGATCAGCGTGCACAGTTCGGGCTGCTCAAGTCCATCGAATTGCCGGTATCGAAGGTACTGTATGGCATGGAGCATGCAGGCGCCCAAGTCGACATGATACGTTTGACCGAAATGCGTGACCAGTTCGCCGCCGATGCGCGTCAGGCCCAGGAGATCGCTTGGGAAAGCGCCGGCGAGCGTGTGAATCTGCAAAGCCCCAAGCAATTGCAGAAGATCCTGTTCGAAGACATGGGCCTGAAGCCCACGAAGAAGACCAAGTCGGGCTCCTACACCACGAATGCGGCCGCACTGCAGACACTGTACGAGCATTCCCTCGATAATGACCGCGCGAACCAGTTTCTGGGAGCATTGCTGAGGCACCGCGAAACCAACAAGCTCAAGCAGATCGTACAGACGCTGATCGACGCCACGAACCCTCGTGACGGTCGTATTCACACGACGTTCGAGCAGACGGTCGCCGCGACGGGCAGACTCAGTTCCGTGGATCCGAATCTGCAGAACATTCCCAATCGCAATGCGGCAGGCCGGGAGATTCGCTCGGCATTCGTGCCGGGGGAGGGATACGAGTCGCTGCTCAGCTCCGACTACTCGCAGGTGGAGCTACGTATCATGGCCGATCTTTCCGGCGACGAGGCGCTGATTGAAGCATTTCGTTCCGGTAGGGACTTCCACAAATATGTGGCCAGCCTGGTCTATGGCATTCCTGTGGAGGAGATCACCTCCGACCAGCGTAGCCACGTCAAGGCGATGAGTTACGGTCTGGCCTACGGCCTGAGCACCTATGGGTTGGCTCAGCAGCTCAAAATCTCCCCGAAAGAAGCGGAATCATTGAGGAACCAGTACTTCGCCACTTTCGGCAAAGTACATGAATACCTTGAATCACTGGTCTCCACTGCACGCGAGAAAGGCTATACCGAAACGATTTATGGTCGTCGCCGGTATTTCCCCGGATTGAAGTCACCGAATCGTGCGGTTCGTGATGCGGCCGAACGTGCCGCGTTGAACGCTCCGATTCAAGGATCGGCCGCCGATATCATGAAAATCGCCATGATTCGTGCTTCGGATTCCTTGCGCGACGCGTGCCTGAAGAGTCGAATCATCCTGCAGATTCATGATGAACTCGTCGTGGAAATCGCTCCGGGCGAAGCCGAACAGGCCACTGCATTGGTCAGGAACGCGATGGAACATGCCGTTACGATGGCCGTGCCGTTGGACGCTTCCACAGGTATCGGTTCGGATTGGCAGCTTGCAGCACATTGATCACAGCGAGGAAGGGAGAATCATTCAATGGCAACCCTCAAACAGGTCGTCGACGTATTGGAAACGCTGTATCCGCTACGCTATGCGGAGGAATGGGACGAACCCGGTCTTATTGTGGGCGATCTTCGACATGAAGTCTCCAATATCGCATTTGCGGCCGATCCTTCCATGGCGGTGATCGATGAGGCCATCGTCAACCACGTTGATCTGCTGATCTGCCATCACCCGCTGTTCTTCCGTTCCGTGCATGCGGTTTCCGGACTTGGATTCCGTGGTGAAATCGTACGCAAGCTCAATGAGGCGGGATGCGCCCTGTGGGTGGGGCATACGAACGCCGACGCCTCATATCGAGGTGTCGGTCAGGCGGCCGCCGATATGTTCGGTTTGGAAGATCAGCGCCCGCTGGTGCCCATCGATGATGCGAAGGCCGAGCATGCGGTCGGATTGGGACGCGTGGGGCGTTTGCCGGAACCGATGCCTCTGCGCGATTTCGCCCGTCGTGTGGCGGATGCGTTGCCTTATACCGAGCTCGGTGTACAGGTTTGCGGCGAACTCGATGCTCCGGTGCGTACGGTGGCCGTGCTTCCCGGTTCCGGAGACTCGCTGTTCGACGAGGTTCGTGCCGCGGGAGTGGACGTGTATGTGGCCAGCGACCTACGCCACCATCCGGTGACGGATGCTATCGAACAGGCCCGATACGAAGCCTCCATGCGTGCTCAGGGAGTGTGCATCGGCCAAGGCGACGATCAGGTACGTCCCGCGTTCATCAATACGCCTCACAGTGCCATCGAATCGATGTGGTTCCAGTATGCTATGGGCGACGTGCCCCGTGCCGTAGCTGAAGCCACCGGCGACATTCCGGCGGTGCGGTGGATCTCCATGAACACCGATCCATGGAATCTAGTGCTACCGTCAAGCGGTCAGGAACGTTGAATATGAATATCGACAGCGTGAGCAAAGCGCTGGAGCGTTCCGGAGACGGTGTCGATATGGAACGTCCGGTCACGGTGGTGAGTCGCGAGCTGGTATATCAAGGGGCGATTTTCAGCGTCGAGGATATGCGGCTTGGACTCCATCTGCACCACGGCGGGCAGACGGTAATCCGCAGACAGGTCATGCGTCATGCGCCTTGCGTGGTCATGCTGGTGCATGACCTGAAACGGGACCTGTACCTGATAGAACGGGAATACCGTGTCGGCAGCGATATGTTTGCTTACGGCCTTCCCGCCGGTCTCATCGATGATGGCGAAGACGTCGAACAGGCCGCGCTACGTGAGCTCGTCGAGGAAACCGGTGTGAGGCCTATCCGTGGCGACGACATGGCGTTCGATCATGTGGGGGAGTTCTATTCATCGGAGGGCATGACCGATGAGCTGGCCCACATCATGATCATTCATCTTGGCTCCTGGCAGTCCGTTGAACGGCATTTCGATGCCGACGAACATGTCGAATCCGCGTGGATCACTTGGGAGCAGCTGCGGAGGACGCGTATCACGGCGTCCAATTCCATGATTGCGATTCAATACGAGCAGATTCGTAGAATGAAGGAAAACGGGCGATAAAATTTCAAGTCGCACTACAATCGCCGGAAAAATCGCAGATAAACCGGTTCCGCCCGAAGTCGTGAGATACTTGAAGGTATGCAAATCAGACCTGGTTCGATGTATCCACTCGGAGCAAGCTATGACGGGGCGGGAGTGAACTTCGCCCTTTTCTCTCAAGTCGCACAGAAAGTGGAGCTCTGTCTCTTCGACGAAGAAGACAATGAAACCCGCATCGAAATGACCGAACAGAATTCTTATGTCTGGCATAACTATCTGCCGGGCATACAGCCCGGGCAACGATATGGATACCGTGTCTACGGACCATACGACCCGTCGCGCGGTCTACGGTGCAATCCGAACAAGCTACTGCTTGACCCATATGCGAAAGCCATCGAAGGCAACATCGACGGCGACGAAAGCCTGTTCTCCTACTGGTTCAGCAGTCCCGACGACCTAGGGAACATGAACACGCTGGACTCGTCCGCACACACCATGAAAGCGGCCGTGGTCAACCCGTATTTCGACTGGGGCAACGACCAGCATCCGAACATCTCATACCACGATTCCGTCATCTACGAGGCCCATGTACGCGGCATGACCAACCTCAACAAGGACGTACCTGCGGATATTCGAGGCACCTATGCCGGACTGGCCTATCCGTCGGTCATCGAATACCTTAAGAAACTCGGTGTCACGGCCATAGAGCTCATGCCGATTCACCAGTTCGTCAACGACAGTTTCCTACAGGAAAAAGGACTGAGCAACTACTGGGGCTACAACACCATCGGCTTCTTCGCACCGCATAACGCCTACTCCAGTTCCGGGCAACGCGGCGAACAGGTCAACGAATTCAAATCCATGGTCAAGGCGTATCATCGCGCCGGCATGGAAGTGATTCTCGACGTGGTGTACAACCATACCGCCGAAGGCAACGACCGTGGCCCCACCTTGAGCTTCAAAGGCATTGACAACGGTTCTTACTATCGACTCGTCGACAACGATCCACGACACTATTTCGATACCACCGGCACAGGCAACTCCCTGCTGATGCGCTCGCCGCACGCGCTGCAGCTCATCACCGACAGCCTGCGCTACTGGGTCACCGAAATGCACGTTGACGGCTTCCGCTTCGACCTGGCCGCCACACTGGCCCGTCAGTTCCAAGAGGTCGACAAGCTATCCGCATTCTTCGACATCGTCGAACAGGATCCGGTCATCTCCCGCGTCAAGCTCATCGCCGAACCATGGGATCTCGGTTCCGGCGGCTATCAGGTGGGAGGCTTCCCGTCCAGCTGGTCGGAATGGAACGGACGCTATCGCGATTGCGTGCGTGATTTCTGGCGCTCGCAGCCGTCCACGTTGCCGGAATTCGCCAGTCGACTGATGGGCAGCTCCGACCTGTACCAGATGAACGGTCGCCGCCCGGTCGCCTCCGTGAACTTCATTACCGCCCATGACGGCTTTACGATGAACGATCTGGTGAGCTACAACGAGAAGCACAACACGGCCAACGGCGAAGGCAATAGAGACGGCGAAAGCAACAATCGTTCGTGGAACTGCGGTGTGGAGGGCCCCACCACCATCAAGGACGTGAATGACCTGCGCCAACAGCAGATGCGCAACATGTTCGCCACGTTGCTTCTGAGCCAGGGAATTCCCATGATCTGCGGCGGCGACGAGGTGGCGCGCACCCAGCAGGGCAATAACAACGCCTATTGCCAGGACAATGCGATTTCCTGGACGAATTGGGATCTGGACGACACTCAGAAGGATCTGTTCGAGTTTGTTGCGAAGCTAATTCATCTGCGTCTGGAACATCCGGTGCTGCACCGCCGTCGTTTCTTTACCGGGCGTGAGCCTGGCGATGCCAGCAGCATGATTCCCCAAGTCGAATGGATGGATCATACCGGTTCCATCATGGACATGGACGATTGGTCGAATACGCACGCGTTCTCGGTGATGATCTACCTGAACGGTTCGGACATTCCGGAAACCGACTGGTATGGCAATCAGATGGTCGACAACGACTTCATCCTGATCTTCAACGCACATTACGAGCCGATCATGTTCACCCTGCCGGACGAGCAATATGGCAAAAAATGGCGTCTGGTCATCGACACGCATAATCCGAAGGGACCGGAGCTCAACTATGAGGCCGGTTTCGCGATCACCGCGCAGTCGAGAAGCTTCCTGCTGCTCATGAGCGACAAGAAGCCGGATAAGAAGGTAAACGAGTTCTAACGTTTGCCGCAGGCAAAGGCTGTGGGCCACCCATATCCAACATGGGTGGCCCGCTACTTTTGATGCGGCCGATCAGCGTTCAGAGGCCAGACGTGAGGTTATATCCGGAACAACTGCATTTGCCTCGACGATGTCCTCGACGTTCTTCGGTCCGCTGGTCTGTGCCAGCACCAGCTGCGTTTGCACGCGATCTGCTTCGATGGCGGCGATCTGGCGGGAGAAGATAATGAACCAGCCCAAGAACATCAGACCGGCCAATGCCTCGACGTTCGTCAACGTATTATGCCCGCTCATCCACTGGAATCCAGCGAAAGCACCGACGGCGATCGCGAGATCCGACACGACATACACCGCTTTGGAAAGCTGCGGGGCGAGCCAAGGCAATCCTATCAACAGTACGCTCATCAGGCAGGGGAGTCCTCGCGCGAACACGTTATGCAGAATCGGATGCGGCGTATACCGAAACATGCCGATACCGATGAAGGCGACGCCCGCCAGCGTCAGCATGAACGCCAATAGCAGGATTCGTATTTTGAAATGCCTAGGAGATTCGTCAAGCCCGGTCTGCTGCGCATACTCCCGACGCAGTCGATTGGTGGTGATCAGCTCGGAGATGGCGAAGTAGCTGATAATGACGATGCAGATGCCAGCCAGCATCAGCGTGGAGTTGAACATGCGCGCCGCGAACGTGGTGCGGTCACCCAGCTGGGAGAAGTTGTTGTTATACCAATACGGATCGTCCGAGGTAAGTCCGGCGATGCTTACGCCCGACACCACGAAGAACGGCAACAACGCGGCGATGGTTTTGGCATCCATCAGTTCCGCTTGCACGAAGGTAATGTAACCTACGATGCCTGCAATGCCGGCGCAGAGCATCGGCAGATAGCCGTTAAGCGTACGTGTGCCCATGATGCTGTTGATGATGGAAAGCATCATGAATGAGGTGACGAAGATCGTGGAGGCGTAGACCACCGAGAGGGCCAGGATTTCGAATATACGGCGGATGGGGACCATCCAGCCGTGTTTCAGCGTGAGCGAACGGGACTTACGCGCATAGCCCAAGCTGAAGGAAACCACGCCGCAGGCGGCCACGATGCCGGAGCAGATGGTGAACAGGCGCTGGCTGACACGCCAGATGGCCGGGGCGTACTGCGTGTACAGATCCATGGCAAAACCTGCGACCACGGCGCAAATCATGAAGGAGATAATGCCGGAGGTCTCGGCCTGTTGATGACGTCCCATATCTGCCCCTTCATGCTAAACACTCGCCATTCTAGCCTGTCGTTGTCCAAACATACGCTACAATGGTTCCTTGTGCTCATACGCTAATTGCGTTTCGTGCACGAACGGGCTGTAGCGCAGTTTGGTAGCGCGTCTGCTTTGGGAGCAGAATGTCGCAGGTTCAAATCCTGTCAGCCCGACCGAAAGCCCGGAATTCCAACGATTTCACCACATGGAATTTCAGGCTTCACCGTTTCCGGACACAGTGGGGCACAATGACCGCGCAATCTCCTCGATTGCAGTCATCCGTTCCGCGCTCGCGGAACGCACCGATCTCGTTCACTATGTCATCCAAGGCGAGACAAACACGATGTTTTCCGCGGGCTTTGGCTACGATGGGAGACATGAACGCACCTCAAGAGAACCTGTGGCCGGCACCGTTCGCCGGCAAGCCCCTGAACGCCACCGTAGTGGTGCCGGGCAGCAAATCACTGTCGAATCGTTATCTCATTCTCGCGGCGCTTGGATCCGCACCCGTCCGTCTGGTCGGCTTGCTGCGCTCGCGTGACACCGAGCTGATGATGGACGCGTTGCGTGCGCTTGGCGTACGTTGCGAGATCGATGCCGCTACCGATACTACGGTTACGGTCGTTCCGCCTGCGAATGATCGGTTCCGAGGCAATACAAAAGTATTCTGCGGTCTTGCAGGTACGGTGATGCGCTTCGTGCCAGGGCTTGCGATGTTCGCCGACGGTCCCGTCGACTTTGATGGCGACGAGCAGGCGTACGCCCGTCCGATGAAGCCGGTGTTGGATGGTCTGCAACAGTTAGGTGCGACCATCGAATACCACGGTGAGGAAGGCCGTCTACCGTTCACGATCACCCCGCCTACGGTTGACCCGGCCGCACGGGCGACGCCGAGCGTGGTCTCCATCGATTCGTCCGGCTCGTCGCAGTTTATCTCCGGTTTGCTACTGGTTGGCTCGCGTGTACCGGGCGGTCTTGAGTTGCATCACACGGGGGAGAAGACCCCAAGCCTGCCGCATATCCGCATGACGGTCGCTGATCTTCGAGGTTCCGGCGTGAGCGTTCAGGCTGACGAAGAGGCACGTGTATGGACCGTGCGACCAGGCGCCGTACAGTTGCCGAATGCGGTGACCGTCGAACCTGACTTGTCAAACGCCGCGCCATTCCTGGGAGCCGCACTGATTGCGGGTGGAACGGTTCGTGTGCCGCATTGGCCTGAAAACACCACGCAGCCTGGTGGACTGCTTCCCGGATATTTGGAGCGTATGGGGGCGAAGGTGTCGTTCCCTTCGGAGAACGGAATCCGCTACTGTGAAGTGAGGGGAGACGGCCATATCAAAGGCCTTGGCGATTTTGATTTGACTGCAGCCGGTGAAATCGCACCGTCGCTTGCCGCAGTGTTGGTGTTTGCTGATGAGCCGACCCGCATGTTGGGTATCGGGCACCTGCGTGGCCATGAGACCAACCGTTTGGAAGCGCTGGTCAATGAAATCAAGCGCATAGGAGGAGAAGCCCGTGAGCTGTCTGACGGGTTGGAAATTGTTCCGGTGAGTAGCGAAAACCTCAAACCGTCTGAAATGGAAACCTATGCCGACCATCGTATGGCTACGTTTGCCGCCATGCTGGGCCTGCGCATCAAGGGAATTCAGGTTCATAACGTAGCCACTACCGCGAAGACCCTACCGGATTTCGTGAACATGTGGAACGGCATGCTTGCGTGAATGGCTCAGGGCGTTCCAATAGTGGTTATGCCGGCCACCAGATGCGGGTGAGCGGAAGGATTGAGCGGGTTTCTTCGTCGGCTTTGTCGTAGACTTCAACATAGTGGCGTACGAACGAGTCAAGATCGAGCAGACGTATGGGGATGGTGGCTCGGTCGGCTTCGTAGCGGGCTTCCTTGGTAAATCCGCCGGTAGACACATACAGGCCGCGATCCCCGGCTCGAAGTCCGCCAATGAACGAGCGTACCGCCGGAGCGCCCATGGCACCTTTGCGGTGTTTGACTTCGGCCACGATGCGGGGAGATTCCAATCCCAGCGCGTCAGGCGATGCCACTACGTCGCGGCCGCCATCGGGGCCTTATGGTAAAGGCGTGTCGCCGGGTCATACATGACGACGGTCGATCCTTGTTCCATATCATGGGCAAAACGGTAGATCTGTCCCACTGCGGCGGCCTCCAGCTATGGCACGCGCGAATACTACGTGTTCTCGGCATGGCACCAGGGATCTTGCGTATCAGGCTTTGACAGTGCAGATAAAATGCATGAAAACACTGACGAACGCTTTTGATGCAATGTCTGTTTTCGTGGTTTGAAAAGAGTTGGGACCTATGTCCCACGACATGCGCCCATACGGGCCGTAGGGGCATTCTCTCTTCACCCGTGCTTTTTTAAAATCGGGATAACGGATTAGCTCGATGATGAGAAGGGAGACAGCCATGGGTGTAGAGAGCGTCAATTACCAGTGTCCGGCATGCGGAGGCCCCCTACGCTACGACGGTGCAAAGGCGCTACTTGTTTGTGACCACTGCGACTCGGAATTTGCGTTGGCCGATATCGAGGCCCGCTATGCGGCCAAGCAAGAGAGCGCGGAAGAGAGAGCCCAAGCAGTTGCAGGCAACGCTGGCGGTGCGGCGCAAGCAGGGGCCGCAACTGAAGCCGAGAGCCTTAACGGCGCCTACGTGTGCTCGTCTTGTGCAGCCGAGCTTGTCTGTGATGATACAACCGCCGTTTCCGAGTGCCCCTACTGTGGAAACCCCGTGGTTGCGGCTGGGCGCTTCTCAGGAGATTTCCGTCCCGATCTTGTGATTCCTTTCAAACTTGATCGCAAGGCGGCCGAGAGTGCATTGGCCGAGCACTACAAGGGCAAGGTGTTGCTTCCCAAGAGTTTTGCCGGCGGCAACAGAATCAAAGAAGTCCAAGGCGTTTACGTTCCCTTCTGGCTCATGGATGCCGACGCTGCGGGCTCCGCGACCTTTGAAGCCACGCGTACGCGTCGGCATTATGAGGGCGATGACGAGGTTATCGAGACCGATCACTTCAACGTTGAGCGTGAGGGCTCCGTATCCTTTGAACGTATTCCAGTGGATGGCTCGAGCAAGATGCCCGATGCCCACATGGATGCCATCGAGCCGTTCGACTACGGTGCGCTTGTGCCGTACTCGGTGGCCTATATGCCGGGATTCGTGGCAAACCGCTACGACGAGGACGCTGAGACCTGTCGCGGACGTGCGGAAAAGCGCATTGATACGAGCGTGCGCCAAGCGCTCGAGAACTCTATTGAAGGCTATGACGACGTTACGTGCGATAGCTGCGAAGTCGAGAAAAACTGGGCTGATCCGGTCTATGCGCTCATGCCCGTCTGGATGCTCGGTACCATCTGGGAAGGCGAGCAGTTCCTCTTTGCCATGAACGGCCAGACGGGTCGTTTGGTGGGTGACCTGCCGGTGGACAAGAAAAAGCGTACGTTCATAGGCGTGGGTATTTTTGCCGCTTTCTTCCTCATCTGCTTTGCCGCGGTCAACTTCGGTGGATTCCTTGCCGAGAATGCAGCGGCTTTGCAATGGGGCTTCATGCTCCTCACTCCACTGTTGGTGGCGCTTATCGTATGTGCGGTGCTAACGGGTCAGATGAAGAGCGCGGTCGAAGCAACAGAAGCTGACCGTTACCTTGACGCCTCTTCGATAAACATCACGCGCCAGCTCGACACCTTTACGCATACCACCACCAAGCGCATCCATCACGAGAAAAGTGAAAAGGATTAATCGTTTGACTTCCGGTTCGGCATAACGAATGCGAGCTCGGGGTCATAAGTTTTGACGAAACGGTTTTTCATGAAAGGAGAAGATCATGGGACTTCTGAAGGCAGGCGTCGGGGCGGCTGGCGGCGTATTGGCCGATCAATGGCGTGAGTACTTTTATTGCGAGGCTCTGGACGCCGATACGTTGGTTGCCAAGGGTGAGAAGCGCGTCGGCAAGCGCGGATCCAACACCAAGGGAGAGAACAACGTTATCTCGGATGGCTCGATCGTGGCGGTAGCCGACGGCCAGTGCATGATGATTGTCGAGAATGGTGCGGTGGTTGACGTCTGCGCCGAGCCCGGCGAATTCGTCTACGACACGGGTACTGAGCCCTCGGTGTTCTCGGGCAAACTCGGCGACATGGTCAAGAAATCGTTCGAACAGGTGGGGCGTCGCTTTACTTTCGGCGGGGACGCTGGCAAGGATCAGCGCATCTACTACTTCAACACCAAGGAGATCGTAGGCAACAAGTACGGCACCGCAAGCCCTGTGCCGTTTCGCGTGGTCGACGAGAAAATCGGTTTGGATGTCGACATCACCGTGCGCTGTAACGGCGAGTACTCCTACAAGCTGGTCGATCCGCTGATGTTCTACAAGAACGTCTGCGGCAACGTCGAGAGTGCCTATACGCGCGATCTTATCGACTCGCAACTCAAGAGCGAGCTGCTTACGGCCCTGCAGCCGGCTTTCGCCCGCATCAGCGAGATGGGCATTCGCTACAGTGCCGTGCCCGCCCACACCAGGGAGCTGGCCGATGCGCTCAACGAGGAACTTTCGCACGAGTGGAAGGAGCGGCGCGGCATCGAGATCGCGGCCTTTGGCGTAAATACCATCTCGGCGCCCGAGGATCAGGAACAGATGATTCGCGACCTGCAGAAGGCGGCCGTCATGGCCAATCCTGCGATGGCGGCGGCCAACATCGCCTCGGCGCAGAGCGATGCCATGCGTACCGCTGCGGCCAATCCTGCCGGTGCCGCCATGGGCTTTATGGGCATGGGCATGGCCAGCGGTATGGGTGGCATGAACGCCGCGCAGCTCTTTGGTCAGGCGTCTCAAGCACAGCAGGCTCCCGCTCAGGCGTCTCAAGCGCAGCAGGCTCCCGCTCAGACGCAGCCTGCTGGTGCAGCTGGCGGAGTCGCGGCGGGTACCGGCACGGCGGCGGGCGCCGCCTGGACCTGTTCGTGTGGTGCTCAGAACACCGGAAAGTTTTGCGGCAACTGTGGGAGCCCTAAGCCCGAGGCTGCAGGACCTTGGTTCTGCACCAACTGCGGCACCCAGAACACGGGGAACTTCTGCTCTGGCTGCGGGAGTAAACGCCCGTAGCAAGAAGATGCGGGGTCACAGGACGATGGCATGATGTCGCGCGCATAAGTCGCCGTCGACAGCCGGCTTGGCTGGCGTGTTAGGGTACGTATCCCAGTCCAAAGTGGCCGTCGGCGGCCCTGTGATCCTCAATAAAAAGCAAGATCGCGTGAGAAAGGAGCACGCCATGAAAAAGAAACTCAAATCCCTTATTGCTGTGGCCCTGTGTGCGCTTGCTACATGCTTCGTGCTCGTCGGTTGCTCACCCGTTTCCGGTGGCAAGAACGCGAAGATGGTCGGTTACTGGGAGCTTGTCAGCGGTACTTCCGGTGGTCTTGAAATTACCGAGGACGACGTCAAGACCATGTCGGAGGAGGGGTCACAGTGCATCCTGCATCTAGGCGATGACGGTAAGGCTACGCTCGATCTCTTTGGTGATATCGAAGACGCGGCGTGGGACATGGACAAGGCGACCGTGGACTTCGATGACGAAGATGGCATTTTGGTGCTCTCCGGTGATCGCCTGACCCTCTCCAATAGGAATGATGATGACGAGAAGCTCGTCTTTAAGAAGGGCGACGACAGCCTGAAAGAAAAGATCAAGAAGGATCGCAAGTCGCAGGAGGAATCCAACGAGAGTGCCGATGTTGCCAGCGGAAACGACGCCAAGACCGAGAGCGTGGCAATTGACCCGGTGGTGACCATCGCCGACGATGAGACCGCGACCATTACCGCAACTGCCCGTGTTGTGGACGAAAACGGCATGGCCGGCATCATGTTCTCGATTACCAACAACAGTGAGGCCAGGATCTGCATGCATATGCTCGACGATTCCACCGTCAACGGCGGCACGTATGAAAACTACTTCTACGGGGACGTCTCACCGGGGGAGACAGCCAACGAGATCTGCGCTTACGACGGTCTTACTTCGATAGACGAGTTGAAAGACATTCATGCCCAGCTCAGTGTGTACGACAGCAAGACCTTTGCCGACATCGCGATCTACGATATCAACATCGAGTAAGAGATGTGATGGCATTGGCTGGCTCGTGAGATAGCAAGGCGACGAGGCGGCCGGGGATGGTAATCTCCCGGCCGCTTTTTGCTGGGGATACTTCGATTACGCCTCGTCGTTCAAGCCGGGAACGATATTGCCCTCGGCCACCGCATGCACAGCCAGGCGCAGGATGTTGTCGTAGCCGGTCTTGGCGAGAATTTCGCCGATACGCCGCTTAACGGTTCCCTCGCTCATGTAGAGCTCGGCCGCAATCTCTTTGCGCGTTTTGGCCTCGCACGTCAGTCGTAGGATCTGAATCTCTACGTCCGTGAGCGAGGCTGTGCCTGAAAAGATCGAGTCAGGCGTTTTTTGGGGAAAGGTCTGGTAACCCGAGGCGGTCGAGCGCATGACGGCCATGAGTTCGCCGATGCCGACGTTCTTGTATACAAAGCTGTCGACGCCGGCGGCTTTTGCCTGCTCGACAAAAGTAACTTCGGGCATACCCGTCATGATGACCACGCGCACCGTGGGGTCCGCCTCCTTGATGCGCCGGGCGGCCACGATGCCGTTGGAGCCGTTCTCGGTGCAGACGTCCATGAGCACGAGTCCGCATCCGAGTCTGGCTGTGCGTTCAGGGGCCTCAGTGGCATCTGCGAGGCTAGCTGCGACGTGCATGTCTTCCTGGGCGTTTATCGCGCAGGCCAGGCTCTCGCGCAACATCGCCTGGTCCTCAACGAGCAGAACTTCAATCATTGCCAGTCCCCCCTCTATGCAAGCGGCCCCATCGTAGGTTGTTGCGTCGTGCGGCACGGTGTTGTTGCCCGTTCCCTCGTGCTCCCGCTAACGGGGATTTCGGCACGAACCGTGAACGTCGGCTCCCAGCCCACGCTCAGCGTACCGCCCAACGATGCTATCTCTCTTCTCATTCCCGTGATGCCGCCCCGTTCAATAAGCGGTTGTGGTGACGACTCGCCATCGTCGGTGATGGCGAGGTGGGCTGTGCCGCCGGTACACTCCAGCTCAACAAAAACCTGTTTGGCATGGGCATGCCGACATGAGTTTGTGCAGGCCTCTCGGATTATGTGCGTGAAGGCTACGCCGGCACTGCCCTCCGGAAGCTCACCGTTCATCTTGATCGCGACGCCCACCAGCGCAAAAGCCGATACAACGGCTTCGAGCTCGGTGGAAGCGTCGGCTTCCGTGCCACGGCGCAAATCGACCATGACGGATGAGAGGAGCCGCTCGAGTTCGGCAACCGATGTGGGGTCGGTCATGCCCATCTCGAGATAGCGATGGAGAATCGAGAGCCGCTGCCCAATGACGTCGTGCACACGCGAGCGCATACTCAGGTAGGCGGAGGCTTGTGCCACGCGCTCGATGTCGGCAAGGCGCATCCGTAGCTCGGTGGCGGCCTCCTCAAGTTCGCGGTTGGTCTTGGCGAGGGCCGCATTTGCACGCGCTGCCTCGGTGACGTCGAGGCATACGATTCTTCTCAGGGGACGGTGGCCGCCGGTTGTATCTCGGACGAATAAACACGTTGTGCTATCGGGAAGATTCACCAAAAGGCGGTCTTTATCCTCCATTAGCGTCTCGGGCACGCCTAGGAAGTCTGCTTCAACGGCCAAGTCGCGGCCGATTTCGGAAAGGCTTGCCCATAGCTGGGTCTGATCTCCGAGGTCGCAGGGCAACTCCAATGCAGAGAGGCATTCCCTCATCCGCACGTTCATAAAGGTGGATCCGCCGGTGGGGCCGATGACCAGTACGCCCGCGGGCATTCCCATTAACGTTTCGGCCGTGCTGAGTTCCGAGAGGCCCTCTGAGCGTCTGACGAGATCGCGAGCGATTCCAGAAAGTCCACGGAACAGGAACCAGGTTAGGTCGAGCAAGGCAATTAGGTTCCATAACGTGCTGAGCGCGGTGATGGCCGCTGGTGTGCACAGGGCCATGAGCAGGGCGTCGAACATAAAGTCGATGCGTCTTGCACGTAATGCGAGGGCAAACGTCCATGTTGCAAAGAGCGCGTTGATCCATAGCACGCCAAAGGCGGGAAAGGATGCCAGTGCCCGGGCCAGGACCGGCGCACCGATGAGCCCTGCACCGACGGTGAGGATTAACGCAAGGGCCAGGTGACCCAGAATCGCAGCCTCGAGGATGCACATGAGCCGCCTTGATTTCGGAGCCGTCTGAAACGCAACCAGGAACAGGTGGACCACCTGAAGGCTTGCGCACACGAACTCGCCGGCAACCACGAGCATCAGGCAGGGCTCGTTGAGCAAGAGCGGGTTCATACGCACTCACCGCCCTTTACGCGGGCGAGCAACACTAGCTGTCCGGTATTGCCGGTCAGCGCGTAGATGACGTCGCATTTGTCTAGGCGTTCCCGCAAGGCCTGCGTGCGGGGTAGTGAGCTAAGGTCTTCTTCGTCGTCGGATTGTAGATGGGCCCGTAGCTCAATCAAGCCGTCATCGCGTTCGCCAAGATGATAGATGAGTGCTGGAGACGAGCATTCAAATGCCATAAAGGCCATATCATAGATGCAGTCGTAGAGCGTGCTCGCCTGCTGGGCCGCAACGGGATGGTCGAGATTGACGAGAGCTGCGCAATCGATACCGACGGCGCGCAGATCACAGGCCAACTCGTTAGCGATAAGGCGGATACGGTCGCGGTCAAGCTCCGGGTCGGCCGCTTCTGCAAGGACGAGCGAGCCCTTGCGCTTGCAATAGGCAACGAGCATGCGCGCACGTTCCAGCTGTCGCTGGCGAGCGTGTGGCTCGGTCGGCAGGTTGTTCAACAACGCTGTGACCTCGGCCATGGACGCGGATAGTGCGGCGTCGACATCGTCCACAAGGCGCGACTTCACCTCGAGTTCCGTCAGTAGTTCGACAAGCTCACGGTCGTGTTCGAGGGCCTCAAGGTCGCGTTTGAGTTCGGTGCCTTGTTTGCCTAGGGTTCGGTTGAGTTCGTTGAGTCCGCTCATGTCCTGGGTGAGGAGCGCCGTTCCGCCAGAAAGCGGCCAGACGATGAATAGACTGTCGGGGAGGTCTGGCAGTCTGAACGATCCTGGTGTGCCGTGATTCGCGCGGTTGACGGCGTTTGCATTCAGCGGGCCGGCCACTTTGGTCTGGTGATACAGGGAGCCGTTGCGTGACAAGATCTTGAGATCGAAAGGAAGATCGTCGAATACCTTTTTGAACGACCTCGTGGAGGGGATGAGTCCTAGGTCGAGGCAGAGTTCGAGTGTCACCATGACGATGATTCCGTACACGAGGGAGAAGTTGAACGAAACCGCCCATTTCGCACGGAGGGCGTAAGCGGCGCAAAAGAGGAGTCCTGCCGTTGCGACCGTGGCTGCTGGCACCACGAGACCGCGCATTGCGCTTCTGCTCGAGCGCCACAAAACGCAGAAAAAGGCGAGGTAATACAGGGTATTGTAGACAAAGAAGGCCCAGTAGGCAGGGCCGTAGGAGTACATGCCCACAAGGCCCGGGTTGGGTACGTCAAAGGTAAAGAAGAGCCGGTGGACGTCGTTGGTGAGCGCGAGCACGGCAAGCACGATGCCGAGCGCTATGCAAGCGGTTTTAAGCCGTACAGCCGTTTTGCCAAGCTCAATGCCGGCTGACTTCAGCGCGCAAGAAAGGCAGAGCGGTGGCAGACAGGCCATGGGGATGTAGTAGCCGTACCAGAGGTAGCGCGCAAGCTTGAGGTCGGTCGTGTTCCATTTGATGGTCACGGCCGTGAGCCACAAGGTGAGTATCACGGCTATGGCGGCAAGGCGACGTGAGATTCGCGGGTCGAGGCAACGCAGGTAAGCCATGACGCCCCAGAACGAGAACACGATGCCGAAGATGCAGTTGAGAGCGGTGCGATCGATGAAAGAGAAGGCACTGGCGTTATCGGAGGACGGCACGGGGGCCGAGGGAGGCCAGGCGCAGGCGAGGGCGATCACCAACGCAAGGTAGAGGAGGGTGACACTCGCGCATATGGTGGTCAGGAGGCCGCGGCGTGAGCGTGTGAAGATGGACAAAACGGTGCCGTTGGGCATATGAACATCTCCCCGTTACAGAAAAGTTGATAGCGCGCCGAAAGTGAGTGCTGGCACTTGGCATCTACCTAATATCCTGCCCATGCACATGCGAAATAGGCCCGCATGGCATCTTGACTTACGGCTAAGCGCGACGATGGCATCCATGACAGCATGCGTCATGGATGCCATCTATCGTATCATGCACGTATATCGCACGTATTCCTGTTACTCCCACTCGGTAGTGGATAGGAATTTGGATTGATTGGTTGACCTGCGGGTTTATGGTATGGACCAATGGACGATGGAAGGACGATGGAAGAAAAAATCGGGCATGGTGTTTGGTCCAACCATGCCCGATTTTTGGTCTGGGGTTTGGTCCAGCTAGAAAAGCTTCGACACTGCGTCCACGGCGGCGCGTTTGGCGTCCATGTTGACGTGCGTGTAGATGTCCATGGTGATCTGAGAGCTGTAGTGGCTGGCGAGCTCCTGCATGACCTTGGGATGCACGCCGCCCATTGCGAGCATCGTTAGATACGTGTGACGAAGCTCGTGAAGCGTGTAGCCCTCGAGCCCGAACTCCTTGCGGTCGACGCTCCACCAGCGGCTCATGGTTCCCGACTGCACGCGCTCGCCGTAGTGCCCAGCGATGACGGGGCCGTCCTCGGTCTGCTCCAGGTAGCCCTCCTCCGGCTTGCGGAAGCTGTTGGTCTTGGCGAACTGGGCCGCCTGAGCCTCCTTCATCTTGAGCAGCGCGTCCTTGGTCACCGGGGACAGGGGCAAAAGGCGCATGCCGGCCTTGATCTTGGTTCCCTTGAGGTTGCCCAAGTTGTCGTAGCTGTGGCTGATGTCGACGATGTTGCGCTCGAAGTCGATGTCGTTCCACGACAGGCCACAGATCTCGCCGCGGCGAAGCCCCAGCGTGACGGCGAGCAGGTAGGCGCACTCGTGCGGGTCGGTCGGGTCGAGCTCGGCGACGAGCTCGCGCACCTTATCCGGGTGGATGGCCTTCTTGGGCTTGGTGTCCATCTTGGGCGGGTCTGCCTTGTCGCATGGGTTCGAAACGAGGATGCCCTCCTTGATGGCATGCTGGAACACGAGCGTTATGTTGTCGTGAATCTGGTTAACGTAGCTGCCGCCAGACTTGCGCCCCGAGAGCGTGTCGCCCTGCATCATGGCAACGTACACGTCGTTGAGCATCCTGGGCGTGACCTCCTCGAGCTTCACGTGCCCGATGTGATGGCAAACGGCCTTGAACTGCCATTCCTGCTTGCCGATCGTGGTCTCGGCGACCTCCTTCTTGGCCCGGCGCATCTCGAGGTAGCGGTCGCAGTACTCGGCCAGGGTGTAGGACGTGCGCCGCTGCACGGTGCCGCCCTCCACCTCTTTGATGAACGCACGGAGCTGGCGCTGGGCCTCGGTGTAGGTGCCCTTGACGATGCGGGTCTTCTGCTCGTACTTGCCCGTGCGAGGGTTCTTGCCAGTGCAGACGCGGAGCTGCTAGCGGCGGCACTTGCCCTTGGGCTTGTCCTTCTCCATCTGGATGATGGAGCCTTCTCCTTTGATCTTCGGCATGGCTTCCCCTTACGCCTGTTCCTTGAGCGGCTCGATGATGGCGAGCGCAGCATCGAGGCTGCCGACGAGCGCCCAGTAGCGGTCGTCGCCCTTGTCCTCGGCGAAGTCGGCGAGCAGCTGCATCGCACCTCTTATCTGGGAGCATGCGAGGGCGACGCCGCGCAGGTCGTTTCCGTCGGGCGGGAGGTTCTGGCCCAGGGGCTGGTATGCGCGAACGCCAAGTACAACGGCATCCAGTGCAACCCGTGGGCGGACTTCAACAAGCAGGTGCTCTCGGTGAGGATCGCAGCGGACATGAGCGCACTGCCGGCGGTGAACACGAACTACTGGTTCTACGCGTGCTCGGCGCTGACGTCGGTTGCGGGCATGGGCAACCTGCGCGGCGTGTCGCTGATGCAGTTCACGTTCAACGCGTGCTCGGCGCTGACGGAGCTGGACATGCGCGGGCTCGACCCGTCCGGGCTGACGAACGTGAGCTACCTGTTCGGCGGGTGCTCGGCGCTGAAGACGATCCTGATGGACGCGGACTGGGCGCTGCCGAAGAGCGGGCTTTCGGGCATGGCTACGTTCTACAACTGCAAGGCCATCGTGGGCGGCAACGGGACGACGTACAGCTCGTCGAACTACGGGTACGCGATGATGCGGGTTGATACGGCGGGGGCGGCCGGGTATTTGACGGCGGGGTGATGGGAAGGCCCGCGCTCCGGGTGTGGGGCGCGGGCCTTGGTGACGCTTGGCTTTTGCGGTCAGCTATTCTGAAATCGCTACGTACTCCAGCGTTTGCTCCGTGAGTCTTTGCACGCGCTGCTCCTTCTCGACGATAAATCGCTTGTGGTAGAAGAGGTCGGCGAAATCGAGGATGGTGTTCATCTGCGCCGTGTCGAACAGGGCGCCGAAGCCCGCGCCCACCACGGGAACGAGCCTGCCGACGTTCTTGAGCGTCAGCTTCTGGCCGATCTGCGTGAGGGTCTTCTTGAAGACGCCGGCCTCGATGGCCTTCTTGCCGCCTTGCTCCAACGCCTTCTGGGCTGCCTTGTTGGCCAGCGCGCGCATCTGGGCGATGGCGAGCGCGGCTCCGCCCTTCTCGATCATCGCCGCCCAGCCTTTCTTGGCCGCCTGCTTCACGGCCGCGCTCTCGGCGTACACGAGGACCTTGCCAATGTAGTCGGTGGCGGGGTTGCCCTTCGTGCTCGGCGACATGGTCCTCTGGAACACCTCGCTCGCGATGACGAGCTCCGCCGGGTCCTCCTTGACGTCGTAGCCGTAGAACATGGCGACCGACTGGACCGCGCGGAAGTAGATGAGCATGCTGAGCGCGAGATTCGCGGGCAGGCCCCAGAACCCGGCCGCGCCTGTGCCGCCGCCCTCGACGAACGCTATGCCCATGTGCTGTGGGCGCTCCTTGGCCGTGACGGCCGCGATGTCGTATGCGCGAAGCAGGCAGATCTCCGAGATGTCGGAGATCTTCTGCTCCTGCTTGCCAGCGTTGATGCACTGGATGACGTGCTCCTTGCTCACGCTGGCCTTGGCCGCCTGCTTCTCGAGCTCGCCGAAGCCCTCCGCCGCCTTCTTGACGGCGGCCGCCATGAGCTCCTGCTCTGTGAGGCCGTTGAAGGTGTCTTTGGCCGCCTTGCCGACCTTCCCGGCGATCTCCTTGATCGGAGCCGGGGCGAGCTCGCCAGCCTTCTTGCCGGCCTTGGCCAGCACGCCGGGAGAGGTCATCTTCTCGTAGCGCTTCGCGATGGAGTCGATCTCCTCGCACTCGCGGTCGTCGATTATCGGCTCCGGCAGGATGTACTCGCCATCGTCGGTGGCTACGTTGCCTTTGAAGGTGTCCCCGTATTCGCCGCCGAATGCCTGATGAACTCTCTTGGCGCCGTTTGCGGCCCTCTGGGCCACGTTCTTGGCCATGCCTGCGAAGTCGGGCGCCTTCTTCTTGTTGGTGATCTCTTCCACGGGGGGTCTCCCTTCTTAACGATTTCGCCTGTCTTTATAAGGCATGCAAATTTCGCGAGATGCCACACGGGCTATGAGCATCGGCGAAACGGGGCTTGTTTACGCGGTTTCAGATTTTACATCTAGCGAACTGTCCGCCTGTCAGCTCCCAGCTGATTTGTGACTGCCTTGGAAGATAGAGCCGGTAAATGGGGCCGGTCTTGCTTGGGGGGGTCGTGCATGGAGTCGATCTTGGTGGCGCTCATCGGGGGCGCGGTGACGCTGGCGGGCGTGGTGGCGTCCAACTCGCGCAGCCGCGCGGTGCTTGAGCAGAAGGTCGACGAGCTTAGCCGCCGGGTGGAGAAGCACAACTGCCTGGTGGAGCGCACCTACCGCCTGGAGCGGGACGTAGCCCTGGTGAGGCGCGACGTGGAGTCGCTGGAAGAAAGGGCTGGGAAATGAACGACTTCTTGACGAGCAACGAGTGGCAGTGGCGACTTTTGCGCACGATCGCCCAGGGCGTTTTGGGCGTGGTGGTGGCAAACATCGACCTGCTGGTGGGCGTGGCGGTGCTGGAGCCCACATGGCGCGCGCTGGTGGTGGCGCTGGTGATGGCGGTGCTTTCGCAGCTGATGGCGGAGATCGGCAAGGCTGGCGGCGAGGGCGCGCCTGTTCTGGAGAGGGGCGAGGGCGATGAGTAAGTTCGAGCTTTCTGAGGAGCAGGCTGCGGCAATCGAGGCGCGCCAGGCCGAGGGGTGCCCGAACGACTGGGCGCCGGAGCTCGAGGAGGTGGAGCAAGATGGCTAGCGTCGCGGAGTTCATCCAGTGCGATTCGCGCAACTACACGGCCGGGCGCCAGGGTAACCGCATCCGCAAGATCGTGGTGCACTACACTGGCACAGAGGCGTCGGCACACAACAACCTGCTGTACTTCTCGCGCTCTTCTGCCGGGGCTTCGGCGCACTACTTCATCGACAAGGACGGTACGCTGCGCCAGTTGGTGAGCGAGGGCGACACCGCATGGCACGCCGGGCACTGGGCGACCAACCTGTGCTCGGTGGGCATCGAGGTGGTATCCGGCGGGGCGGACTTCACCGAGGCTCAGATCAACACGCTGGCCACGCTGGTTGCCGACATCCGCTCGCGCTGCGGCGTCTCGGCCGACGACGTGATCCGGCACTACGACGTGACGGGCAAGCTGTGCCCGGCGCCGTACGTGGACGGCTCGAAGTGGGCGGCGCTGCATGAGAGGATCTGCGGGGGCGCGGCTTCGTCTGGCGGCGGCTCGGGGTCCGGCGGCTCGGGCGGCGGGCCTGCGCCGAGCGGCGACGTGAGCGAGTTGGCGCGGCGCGTGATCAACGGGGAGTTCGGCAACGGCGATGTGCGCAAGGCGGCGCTGGGTTCCAGCTACTCGGCCGTGCAAACGCGCGTCAACGAGATGTTGGGGTGTGGCTCTTCTGGCGGCGGCTCGGGCTCTGCCGGCGTCGACATCGATGCGCTCGCCCGTGCCGTCATCAACGGCGACTACGGCAACGGCGAGGAGCGCAGGCAGCGCTTGGGCGCCAACTACGCGGCTGTGCAGAGGCGCGTGAACGAGATGCTGTCGTGACGCGGCAGAAGCTCCGGGAAGAGATCGCTTGGTGGCTGGCCGTGATCGCTGGCGGGCTGCTGTGCCTGATCCTGCTTCCGCTGTATCCGCTCTGCTGGGTGGTCGATAAGTTCGAGAATGAGTTACGGGATTAGCGAGGGAGCCCGCCCCACCCTGCTGCGCTGGCAACTGGGCAACCGCCCCACCCCGGCGGCGCCAGCCGCCGGGGTCTGCTCTTTCGGGTAGGCGTGGCCATGCACGAGTTTCCAACAACGCGGCGCGGCGGGTG
>OIXV01000121.1_pt1 | contig 75664 bp, 98 predicted proteins | sample 1587771 | NCBI WGS metagenome assembly OIXV01 (sample SAMEA3888893, study PRJEB22519) | human gut metagenome | biome: human gut; feature: human-associated habitat; material: faeces | place: Denmark | collected 2010
AGCCGCCGGAGCGGTGCTTAAGCCGTAAGGCGGGAATTATGCGGTGTTGCCTTATATCCGCTTTACGCCATGAAATCCGGCAGGGGCTTGCCCTCCTTCAGCCATTGGTGATACTCGGCGGTAGCGGCAAACTCAACGTCGCCAGCGGAGTTCAGCGCCGTCTCGACCGAATCCTGGATGACACCAATGATAAAGCCGACACCAACGACCTGCATTGCAATGTCATTGGAAATGCCGAACAGCGAGCAGGCCATAGGGATCAGCAGCAGCGAACCGCCCGCAACGCCGGAGGCACCGCACGCGCCCAGGGCCGACATGATGGACAGCAGGATGGCGGCGGGCAAAGAGACCTCCATGCCCAGCGTGTTGGCCGCAGCCAGCGTCATGATCGTGATGGTGATGGCCGCGCCGTCCATGTTGATAGTCGCACCAAGCGGAATAGAGACGGAGTAGATGTCCTTATCCAGGCCGAGCTTCTCACACAGAGACATATTGACCGGGATGTTGGCCGCGGAACTGCGGGTAAAAAAGGCGGTCAGGCCGCTCTCACGCAGACAGCGAAGCACCAGCGGGTACGGGTTGCGGTGCAGATAGATGAAGATGATCAGCGGATTGATGACCAGCGCCATCAGCAGCATAGTGCCGACCAGCAACAGCAGCAGGCGACCATACTGAGTGAAGATAGACAGGCCGTTGTCCGACACATTGGCGAAAACCAGTCCCATGATGCCGAACGGTGCCAGGTTGATGATCCAGCGCACGATGGTGGAGACCGCGTCCGCAGTGTTGACCATAAAGTTCTTAGTCGTGTCACTTCCCAGGCGCTTCATCGCCAGGCCGAACAGACAGGCCCACATCAGGATGCCTATGTAGTTGCCGTTCATGATCGACGCCACCGGGTTGGAAACAATGTTGGCCAGCAGCGTGTGCATGACGTCACCCAGACCCTGCGGCACAACGTCCGCCGTGGCGGCCTCGGCCAGAACCAGCGTCTGCGGGAACAGCTTGCTGGTCAACACGCTCAGCGCTGCGGCCACAAAGGTCGTCAGCATATACAGCCAGACAACGGTGCCGAAGCGGCGGTCCAGCTTGGATGAACCCTGTGCCAGTGCGCTGGCAACGATGACGAAAACCAGCACCGGGGCAATGCCCTTCAACGCGCCGACAAACAGGCTGCCGAATTCTTCCAGCCATACGGCACCGGGGCAGATCAGCGCCAGCGCCGCGCCGATAAGCAGACCGATGGCAATACGCAGGATCAAGCTGGTCTCGTTGTACTTGGCGGCCAGCGACTTGACCGCCTTGGTGAATCGATTCATGTGAAGCTCCTCTTCCTTATTATAATAGTCTGGCACGCTTTGCAGGGTGTGTGCCGTTTGCAGCCGCCCGCACAGGCGGCTCGCGTGACAATCCACATTATAGCGCATCCCGTGCAGATTGCAAGAGAAGTACAGCTGTAGTACCATCAAAAACAGTCAATTCTGGTCGGTGTAACGTGGGAAAAAAATTGCAAAAAATGTTTTTGTGCGCGGGATAGGTGTATTTGTACCGCGTACATTTCGCAGTTGCATAGGGCATCACGCCTACAGCGCCGCAGGGGTCAATGCTCGCCAGCGACCCGGGACGTTTGCAGTAATGGCAAGGCTCCGCGGGCGGATATGGAATCCGCCCCTACGGTGCGGGGGACGATGCTTGTTATCCCAGACAAATCACTAAAACAAAAAATCCCCGAACAAACGTTCGAGGATTTTGGTGCAGCTGTGAAGAGTCAAAACGAACTTTTTCTGCATCCTGTGAGGGCGCAGAAAAATCCGCAGAATCGGGAGAATCCCCCGGACTTTCGGGAGAATCTTCCACACCGATAGGAATATCTACCGGCGTTTTTCCGCCTGTCGGGTCAAAGGTGATCTTGAGGTGGTCATCATAGAGATCAACCCGGACGAGGAATGTATCGAACAGGGCGGCCAGGTACTTTTTATCGTCAAGGCTGCCCTTACGGTAGCGGGTCAGAATTGCGATAAGATCCTCCCGCTCGATGGGAACCATCTCCGACTTGGCGGCATCGATCTTTGCCAGCAGACAACCTTGTTCCTGCTCCAGTTCCAGCAGACGGGCTTTTGTTGTGTCAGTGATGATGCCCATTTCGATGGCTTTCAAGAGGTTGGCAGTTGCCGTTTTGTTGGCATTCAGCTGATCCTGCAATCCCTGCAAGCGGTACTCGATTTCAGTCTTGGCATTATAAGCCATCGTCTGATCTACCATCCATAGGATGGTTTCATCGTCGAGCAGCTGCTGCTGGATAGCGACAGCCACAGCCTTTTCAATCTGGTCGCGGCGGACGGCTTTCTTATCGCAGCTGTGTTCCGTGCGGCGTTTCTGGCAGGTGTAGTAATAGTGCATGGCCCCGGTCTTACTGGTTCCGGCAATGCCCGTCATGGGGCTGCCGCAGTGGCCGCAGTACAGCTTCCCGGTCAGCAGGTATTCTTCATAGCCGCTGCGCTTACGGCGGCCCTGCGGATTCTTTTTCACTTTGAGTACCTCCTGCACCTTGTAGAATAATTCGTCCGAAATGATGCGCGGGATGCCACCCTCAACGCGGACATCGCGGTAAATATAGATGCCCCTGTACCGCTCGTTGCGGCATATCGTGTGGAAGCTGCTGCGCCCCCACTCTGCTCCCTTTTTGGTTTTGATGCCCCGGCGGTTCAAATCACGGGCAATATCGATGAATGGCTCATAACAGGCCACGCGCGTGAAAATTTCCTGCACAACAGCGGCCTCCGCTTCATCCAGCACGACCTTGTGATCCTCGCCGGGCTTGTAGCCGAGCGGCAGGCTGCCGTTGGACAGACACTTGGAGGCGTTGTCCATCAGACCGCGCGAAATGTCTTCGGCCATATTCTCAACATAGAACTGGTTGACATTCATCATATTGCGCAGCGCAAAGCGCCCGGCAGCGGTGTCGTCAAAATCTTCTTCGGCGTAGATGGTGCGGATGCCGTTATCGCGCAGCCGTTCCTCGTTCGTCATGGCTTGCAGCATATTACGGCCCATGCGGTTTGATTTCCATGCCAGCACAATGTCAAAGATGCCGCGGTCGGCATCTTTCATCATGCGCTGAAAACTGGGGCGCCGGTCCGTTTTGCCGCTGATGGCGCGGTCTTCGTACACCTCGATGACGGCCAAGCCGAGACGAGCGGCCAGTTCGCGGCACTTGGCGACCTGCTGCTCGATGGAGCAATCCCGCTGGTTGGCGCTGGAGTATCGGGCATAGATGACGGCACGGGCTTCGGGGGCAATATTTGCTTTCTTTCTCATGCCGTCACGCTCCTTTTCTGGTTATAATTATTCGCCGTCAGCCTTGGCAAGCTCCATGCGCAGCCGGTAGATATGCTTGCACGGCAGCTTGCGGACAAAATAATCTCGGCAGGTGCAGGTGGTTTCTGTGACCTCATACGGCTTTTTGCCGGACCCCTTGAAAACACCCGTTCTAGCTTCATAGTCGATAGATTGCGGAGCGCACTTCGGCTCCTTGGCTTTTGCAATGCGCTTGATTTGCTCTGGGTCGGAATCAATATCAGCGGAATTCTTGATATTATCCAGCTGCTCCTTGTTATATCCGCCAGGCGCTCTTTTTATGATCTCGATGATGCCGAGCTCAACGGCCAGGCGGTAGATGTGCTTGCAAGGGAGTTTCCGACCTTGGAAGTCATAGCAGTTGCACTCACTCAATGTGGTCGTATAGAACGGCAAGTCCGATGTGCTGGAGAAAGTACCCGTCTTCTTTCTTTTGCTGATTTTGAAGTCGAACGGATAGGTCATGGCCCGCCCCTGCCGGGAGATCTGTGCTTCGTCAGCATGGATAGATTCATCCCAATCTGGCCAAGGCTTGAGGAATTTGCAACGGCCGATAATTTTCTCGTTCTCCGCCATGATGAAAACCTCCTCGATTGATTTTACATTCTTTTGCTATATTCTTGCATTTTCATGCAAAAAGCGTGTTCCTGTGCTATAATGCCATTGTGCCGGCAATATTTTTGGGAATGGAGTGAAGTGGTATGAACCCCGATGAGTTGAAGGAACTCACCATGCTATTGTCCGGCCTGTCCTACGATGACAAAATCGCGTTCAGGGATTTTCTGATTTCGTTGAAAGGTAGCGCAGATAATTCAGCGCCTCTTTCTTCTGATCGGCAGTCAGACCCATAAACAACTTGATAATTTCTGCATTAAGGCTGTCCTCTTCACTGGGGGCAGCCTTTTTTGCTTCTTCGGCTTCTTCATCCCAACCCATGATGTAGGACGGCGTTGTTTCCAGCGCGTCCGCAATGGCTTTGATTTTGGACTGTTTCAAAGAATACAGGTCCAGTTCGATTTTATTGATTGATGACCGTGACTTATATCCGACCTTTTTTGCGAGGTCGTCCTGAGACATATTAAGTTCTTCGCGGCGGATTTTGATTCTCTGTCCAATCGTCATTCTGCTTATCTCCTTGAATCTGATGCCTTTATTATAATACGCAGTAGCTCCAGCGTCAACAATTTTTCAAGTTTTGATAAAAAATTGTTGACAATCAAGCTACATGGTGGTAATATACGAACCAGTAGATGAATAATCTACACGCTAACTACGAAAAGAGGTGACAAAAATGACGAATACCGATTTGCTCAAGGCCAAGATTGAGAGTTCCGGTTACAAGCTGAAGTACATTGCAGCGAAGATTGGCCTGTCGTACCAGGGCTTTTTGAACAAGATCAACAATAAGACCGAGTTCACTGCACCGGAGATCAAGGGACTTTGCGACCTGCTGGAAATCTCTATCGAAGAGAAAGAACCGATTTTTTTTGCCAGTGATGTAGATGAATAATCTACAAGCGGACGCTTTCTAAAGGAGAACCCCACATGAACACCAAAATTCAGCCCGTGCGCCCGGCGGGAATATCGGACGAAGCCGCCGAGCGACTGGCGGCTGCAACGCTGGCGTTCTACCACCGCTTCATGCAGCGCCCGGATGCCCGCGAGATTCTGGAAGAGGAAAAGGCCGAACTCCGCAAGCGCGGTTTGATTTGAGAGGAGGATAGAAAATGATGCGAGGACTTGTGATCGCCACCAACGGTGATATGCGAGTGCAGACCTTTACCGCACCGGCGCTGGAGGATGTGCAGAAAGTTGTCGGCGGCTATGTGGAGACTGTTCCCGTCCGAAACATCGAGGGCCACTACCTGCTGATGGTGGACGAGGATGCCCGCCTGCAATGGCCGAGGCCCGTTGTCAACGAGGTTGCCAGCTTTCTGGCCTGCACAAAGATTTTCGGCACTGTAGTTCTGACAAGCGCCTACGGCCCGGAACTGGGCCTGCCCGATGACATTGCCCATGTTCTGGGGGATGTCATCATGGCAACGCTGCCGGGCCGGTGCAGATGGGAGGGTGAAGCATGATCCGTTTGCTGAAAAAGGCAATGCAGTTTGTCTGCCTTGCGCTGATGCTGGTAGTGCTGATGGCCGTGGTTTCCGTGGCCGATGGCGATATGCCCCTGCTGAACGGCGTGATCCTGTTCATCAGCTGTCTGCTGGGCGTAAATACCTGCCTTGGAATCTGGTTCAAGCTGGACGATAAGGAGCGTGGCCGCTGTGAGTAATCTGCCCGATGCCGCCTACATCCGCAACCTGCGGAACACCGGCTACCGTGACGGCAAAGACCCGACCTATCCGGTCTGCCCGATATGCGAACAGACCTGCGAAACCATCTACATCAGCGCCGACAACGAGATCGTTGGCTGCGACCAGTGCATGACGACCCGCAATGCGTGGGAAGTCACCGAATGCTTCGGAGAATGAGAGGTACACCATGAAGTTCTATTTCACCTACAGCAGCAGCGGCATGGCCTACAAGGGCGGCTGGACGGAGGTTGAAGCTCCATCCAGAGCCACCGCCATGCAGGCGTTTTCCGCTTTCCACCGCCCCGTCAACGGCATGACGGCCTGCCCGGACATCTACACCGAGGAGGCATTCCGCAAGACCGGGATGCTGGATGGCGGCAACTTCGACGCTAAGACACGCGAGAAAATCACCATTACGCGGGAGTTTTTCTAAATCCCGCACACAAAGAAAGGAGTATACCACATGGACGGAAATTCCGAACAACTGCAAGTCATCAACTTAAAGCAGCTGCCCATCATCGAGGAGCGGCTGCGGGATGTCAAAGCTAAAATCGAGCAGCGGACCAGCGCCGTCATGGCTCTGGCCGTGACCGAGGAAACCCGCACCGATGTCAAGAAGATCCGCACCGAAGTCCGCAAAGAGTTGGAGGGTTACGAGGCCCAGCGCATGGCCGTCAAAAAGGCCATTATGACCCCCTACGAACAGTTTGAAGCTGTCTACAAAGAGTGCGTCTCGAACCCCTACAAAGCCGCCGATGAAGCGCTTGGCAAGAAAATTGCTGATGTGGAGGTCGGCATCAAGCAGCAGAAAGAGGACGATGTCCGGGCTTTCTTTAACGAACTGACCAGCGGCTTCGGGCTGGATTGGCTGAAGTTTGAACAGATGAATCTCAAGGTCACGCTGACCTGCACACCCAAGGCCATGAAGTCCGCCATCACACAGAGCGTCACAAAAATCGTCCGTGACTGCGCCGCGCTGGAGGAAAACCCAGACCGTGACGAGATCATGGTCGAATATCAGAAATCGCTCGACCTTGGTTCTGCCTGCCAGATCGTGCAGCAGCGTCACAAGCAGCTGGAAGCCCAGCGCCGCGCTGCCGAAGAACGCCGCGCCCGCCAGCAGGCTCAGCAGGAGGCCGAAGCCAAGGCCAAGGCGGCCATTGAGGCTGAGGCCGCCAAGAGGGCGGTGGAGCAGCCCGCCCCGCCGCACGAGGTCGCTACACCCCCGCAGGCGGAAAGCCCCGCACAGGCCCCGGCAGCCGCCCCCGCGCCTGCTGCCGCCCACGCCGAGAAAAAATATCTTGCGAAGTTTGCTGTGACAGGCACGCTGCCGCAGCTGAAAGCACTGAAAGCATTCATGGAAAAGGAAGGTATGCAGTATGACACAATCTCTTAACAGCGCCCCGCAGAAACAGAAGTTCAGCGTTGCCATCAACAGCAAAATGTATCAGAACCTTATCGCCAGCACGCTGCGCGACCCGGCCCGTGCCCGCCGCTTTAGCGCCGCGATCACCAGCGCCGTGGCCGTCAACCCCGCCTTGCAGGAATGCGATGCCGGCACGATCCTTGCCGGCGCTCTGCTGGGCGAAAGCCTCAACCTCAGCCCTTCCCCGCAGTTGGGTCAGTATTACCTCGTGCCGTTCAAGCAGAAGGCCAAGTATGACCGCGGCGGCAACATGGTTCGCCCGGAAACCACCACCGCCACATTCGTGCTGGGCTACAAGGGCTACATTCAGCTGGCGCTGCGCAGCGGCCAGTACAAGGATCTGGATGTCATGGTCATCAAACAGGGCGAGTACATGGGCAAAGACCCGGAAACCGGCAAGGCCAAGTTCCAGTTCATCGAGGACGATGACGAGCGCGAGACCCTGCCCACCATCGGCTACATGGCCTACTTCGAGTACCTCAACGGTTTCCGCAAGGTCGTCTACTGGTCCAAGGAAAAGATGATGACCCACGCAGATACTTTCTCCAAGGCGTTCAGCCGCCAAGGCTATGAGGACTTGATGGCTGGCCGCGTTCCCGAAAAGGATATGTGGCGCTACTCCTCGTTCTGGTACAAGAACTTTGACGACATGGCGAAAAAGACCCTGCTGCGGCACATCATCAGCCGTTGGGGCATCATGTCCATTGAAATGACTACTGCGCTGGAGCATGACGATGCCGTCAACGTGGCCGATGACGGGCAGATCGTGACCGAGACCGTGGAGGCCGCCCGCGCCAGTATCCCGGCAGACGCGCAGGAAGTGCCGAGCGCCGAGCCCGAAGCCCCCGCCCCGACAGCAGAGGCCGAGCTCGAAGCTGTTGACATCAGTGCACTCTAATGGAGTACAAAATCATTTCCACCGGCAGCAAGGGCAATGCCGTGGTGGTGGATGGCTGCATCTTGATTGACTGCGGCGTTCCGTTCCGCCGTCTGGAAAGCGTCTACCGCGATCTGGACGCGGTGCTGCTGACGCACATCCACAGCGACCACTTCCAGCCAAAGACGCTGGCTCGGCTGGCCGCCGAGCGCCCGTCACTTCGGTTCTTTGCCTGCCCGTGGCTTGGGCCTGACCTGCAGAACGCGGGCGTGCCGCTGCGGCAGATCACCATCACGACACCTGACCGCTGGTACGACACCGGGTACTGCTTCGTCAAAGCCTGCGAGACAAAGCACAATGTGCGGAACTGCTGCTGGCATATCTGGTTCAACGATGGCAGCAAGGTCTTCTACGCCACCGATATGGGCAACCTCAACGGCATCACAGCCCCGTACTATGACCTGTATCTGGTTGAGGCCAACTACCGTGACGAGGAAATCCAAGCCAAAATTGCCGAGAAAAAGGTCAACGGCGAGTACATCTACGAGAAGCGCGTCCTCCGCGACCACATGAGTGAGCAGGATGCCATCGACTGGGTGTATGGCAATATGCGCCCCGATTCAACCTATGTCTGGCTGCACTGCCACAAGGAGGAATCCAAATGAGGGCGCGGCTGGTGCGCATGGAGCCCGGCTACCGTGGCCGACAGCGCATCGTCATTGAGATTGCCGGGGATTTCCGGGAGCAGTTCGACCAGCTGCAAGGGGCGCTGCTGGAGGTGCAGATCACCCGCGCGATACCCCGGCGCAGCTTGGCGTCCAACAACTACTTTCACGCGCTGGTGAGTCGCATAGCCTCCACCGTCTGGGGCGAGTTTGACGAAATCAAAAGCGATTTGGTGGTCGAGTACGGAACGCCGTGTCTGGATAAGGCCGGTCAGGTCGTCATGGTGGACTTGCCGGAGGGTACCGACCCGCACAGCTATTACCCCTACACCCGCCTTATCACCACCCACGAAAAGGACGGCAGCCGCTATTGCAGCTACATCCTGTATAAGCGCACCAGCGCAATGAACAGTTCGGAAATGAGCCACCTGATAGATGGCGCACGGCAAGAGGCCCAAGAGTTGGGCATTGATATTTGAAAGGAGCGTGACCCTTATGCAAAAAGTAGTTTGCCCATATTGTGGCCGCGTTGCCAAATATGTAGATAGTTCTGTTATCTACTACGGCCATAGCTACGGCATGGCTTATCTGTGCCGCCCATGTAACGCCTATGTAGGCGTACATTCCGGCACAGACCGCCCCAAAGGCAGCCTTGCCAATGCTGAACTTCGAGGTTGGCGCAAGGCAACACACGCCCGTTTCGACCCGCTGTGGCGAGACGGACCATTCAAAAAGCGCAATGCAGCCTATCGGTGGCTGTCTGAACAAATGAAATTGCCGATTGAACAGACCCATATCGGAATGTTCACTGTTGAGCAGTGCAAGGCGGCACTGGAAATTATCAATAAAGGAGTAACCGTATGAACAACTATTCTCAAGCAGACATGGCTTTCAAAAAGCTGATTGATTCCATGAAGCAGGACGGCAATACGCACCCCACCATCGAAGAAATGGCAAAGGCGTTCGACTCCATCTACGACCAGAACGGCACGGATGATGAAGATCTGGTCTGCATCCCTCTTTCCCGCTATGAGGAACTGCTCCGCAGCGAGAGTGAAATCGACATCCTCTGCACCCTCGTGGAATCCTCCTATGTGGCAGACAAAACCGCTCTGGCTGCGCTGGAAAGTGTTGCCGACATGCGCGATAAGCGCCTGAACGACTGCGAGGACGACACCGATGAAGAATAAACCGTCCTGCCCGCCCGGTGGGCCAAGGGAGGTGGTGCAATGCTCCGACCTTATTTCTGTGCCTACCACAGCTACCTTGAAAACATGGAGCTTTTGAACTCGGAGGAACGTGGACGGCTTTTCACCGCCCTGCTGGAATACAGCAAGGATGGCACATTGATACCTCTCACCGGAAATGAGCGGTTTGTTTTTCCCGGCATCCGTTCCCAGATTGACCGGGACAAGGAGCAATGGAAAAAGACTGACGAACAGCAAGCGTCCTATGGCCGTAAAGGTGGCCGTCCACGGAAAAAACCGCCTGACGGAGAAAATGAAAAAGCTACCCTTTTAAATGACACAGATAAAAAGGGTGGCTTTTCTGAAAAAGGCTCCCTTTTTTCAAAAAGCCTAGAGAAGAAGAAGGATAAGGAAAAGGATAAGGATAATATATCTTCTTCTACTGCTACTGCTGAAAACGACATTTCCGCTTGCGTCCAAGCCTACGAGCAGAACATCGGCCCTATCGCACGGGCGGCGTTTGATGACATTTCCCGCCAGCTGGCCGACCTGCCCGCAGACCTGATCTGCGAGGCCATCGGCGAGGCGGCGCTCAACAATAAGCGCAGCTGGAATTATGTCAAGGCAATTCTCAAGCGCTGCCGGGAGCAGAACATCCTGTCCGTGGATGCCTACCGCGCCGAGAAAGAAAACCACGCCGCCGCAGCGGCGGCCAGAGCCGCGCCCGCTGCCCGCCCACAGAGCAAGCAGGCGGCAGTACGCGAACGGCTCAAAAAGCGTCTGGAAGAGATGGGAGGTGCGCAGAGTGACGACCCAGCAGACAACCGAATTTATGTTGAAGCTACTGAACTGGTGGCCGAACCTTTACCGGGAGAATGACCCGGACGAAATGTCCGATGCGTGGGCGGTGTCGCTGACCGATGTTCCCTATGATGCCGCCATGGCCGGTGCGGTTGCCCTAAGCCGCACGCTGCGATGGCCGCCCACTGTGGCGGAGATCTGTGAGGCAGCCAAGCCGTACATAGGATTTCAGCCCGATTTGCTGAATGTGAAGGTCGCCATCGATGCCCACGAAGAACTGAACCTGCCACTGCCGCCGTGGTTCTACGCCGCCGCGCAGAAGTACGCGGACAAGTTGCCGGCAGCGTATCAGCCTGCGGCACTGCTGCAAGGAGGTTTGCTTAATGGAAAATAACCGCAAAGACCCCCGTCGCCAGCTGATCGGCGCGGTGAGCAAGGCGCTGGGCCAGCAGTTTGAGCGCGACATCAACGCCGCGTTCGAGCACTACCGCCGTCTGGGCGTGGCATCCATCGAAAAGACGCCCGAACCGTTCCACATGACGGGCCGCGAGAACGGCGGAAAGGTCGTGGGCTTCTACGAGAAAAAAGCCCAGCCAGACTACGCCGGCACACTCCGCGGCGGCAGGTCCGTCTACATGGAGGCCAAGTTCACCGGATCGAACCGCATGGAGCAATCCCGCGTCAGCCCCGGCCAGACCGAGTATCTGGACGAAAAGATGCGGCTCGGTGCTTTCTGCTATGTTCTGGCCGGATTTTCCCACGGCGGTGCGTACTGCATCCCATGGAGCGTCTGGCGCTCCATGAAAGAACACTATGGCCGCAAGTACATTACCGAAAATGACATTACGCAATACAAAATTCCGAGAACCACCACAGGCATGCTGGCGATTCTCGGCACCGGAAAGGAGTAACCCCCTATGAAAATGAATGAAGAAGCGACTTTCGCCGTCTACCAGAAAAAGCTGAAGGGCATCTGCGAGGAAAACGACTTGCAGGCCACTTTCAACCGCAGCGGCTACCCGCTGACCATGACGGTGCGGCCTCTGCAGGATGTGGCCGGCCAGATGTCGATGCTGGAAAAGGTCGAGGACAACGGCTACACCAGCCCCGATGCTTCCATCAAGTTCAGCTACGAGGACGGCGCTATCAAGTACACCTTGAGCAAAGAGTTTGTGATCTCCGATGCGCTGTTTACCAAGCTGAAGAACCTGTTCCGCAATCTGCACGACACTTGGCTCCAGTATTTCCACCGCACCGTCATCCAGAAAAAGCTGCTGAACGCCAATGTGCCCGACATTCCCGAAGATGCGGACGGCTTCGGAGACATTGACCCGGACGACCTTAACGCGGATGGTCTGGTCGATACCACCCCGCCCGAAGACACGGACGAGGAGGAGTAAACCATGGCAAAGGTGGTGCGGGGCGTTGATGACTACAAGAAAGAGTTCCTGCGGCTGTTTGACAGCCTGTGCGGAAAATATAGCCGATGGGAAGTCTGGTCGGATTTTATTCAGCTGACGGCCATTGATATGAGCAACGCGACCGACAAGGTCAATGCTCCGAAGCGAATGGAAACCGGCAAAACAATCCGCAAGAAATACCGTGATGCAGATATGGAAACCATGGGCAATATGCTCATGCAGCTTGTCTACGGTATGGACGCCGACACCGATCAGGACTTTCTCGGCGAGCTGTACATGGCCTGCAACTTGGGCAATGACCACGCGGGACAGTTCTTCACACCGTACAACGTGTGCCGGTGTATGAGCGAAATCACATACGATGTTCCCGCCCTGCTGGACGGCAAAGGTTTTATCGCGGTCAATGACCCCGCCTGCGGCGCCGGTGCGCTGCTGCTGTCGTTCGCCAATGCCTGCAAGCGCCACGACATCAACTACCAGCAAAAGGTGCTGTTCGTTGCACAGGACATCGACTACACCGTTGGGCTGATGTGCTACATCCAGCTTAGCTTGATGGGCTGCGCCGGATATGTTGTTATCGGCGACACACTTATCAACCCCTGCACCGCCTACGATAAAAAAGGCCTGCTGCCCGCAGGCGACCCGGAACGGATATGGTTCACGCCGCTGTTCTCCGATGGCATCTGGTACGGACGCCGTCTGGCAGCACAGATGGATCTGCTGATTTCGGGAAGTTCACGGAAAAGCCCCGAAAATGTCAATTCGTTCACGGAAAAGCCCAAAAAAGTGGCAGATTCGCCCGCGAAAGACACAAAAAAGCCATGTTCGTTCACAGAACCTGCAAAAGCAGCAGCGCCGGTTTCCACCCCGGTTTCCACTAAAAAAGTGGAAACATGGAAACCCGCCGAGTTGAACGAAACCAAAAACGGGCAGCTGACTTTTTTCTGAAATGAGGTGATGACATGGAAGATGAGAAACTGGCCGATAAGCTGCTGGACCGCATTCTGATGGTTCTGATGCCCTACGACCAGATTGATGTAGAGAGAATCAAGGCCAAGCTGACAGTGGTTTTGGATGACTACCAAATTTGCCCCAAGCAAGAGGCTCTGGTGGTCTACACCGAGGGCAAAAACGACTACTATCTCCGAAAATTCCTGCTCGCCAAGGCCGTTGCAGGGCGGCAGGAGCGCACGCTGCGCCAGTACAAAGATGAAGTCGGCAGGGCGCTGCGAGGCATCGGCAAGGATGCTGACACCATAACCGCAGATGACATTCAAGTCTATCTGGCGAAAGTCCTGTCGAGGGGCGGGTCGAAATGTTACTGCGACAACATCCGCCGAGACCTCAGCAGCTTCTACAACTGGCTATACCGTGAGGAAATCATCCGCACTAATCCGATGAATAAGATCGACAACATCAAGTTCAAACGGGAAAAGGAAAAAGCCCTCACTGACATGGAAATCGAAATGATGCGGCAGGCCTGCCAGACCACTATGCAAAAGGCAATTATGGAAATGCTGCTCTCCACCGGCTGCCGCGCAGCAGAACTTGTATCCATCAAAATCGCGGACATGGACGAGGATAAGGTTTCTATTCTGGGTAAGGGCGGCAAGTGGCGCACGGTGTACATCAACGCCAAGGCTTTCGTGGCTATAAAAAATTATCTGGCTGACCGCAAAGACACAAACCCCTATCTCTTCCCGCGAGAAATCAATACGAAGGATCGCACGATGATTTCCAACTTCAGCCGAAAAGACTGGTTCAAAGACCCCCGACTGGTGACAAAAGCGGACCACTTCGGGCGCGACAGCGTCAACAACATGGTTCGCACTATCGGTAAGCGGGCCGGGGTCAAGGGTGTGCATACTCACCGTTTCCGCCGCACCTGCGCCACGCAGGCACTGCGGCATGGGATGCCGATTGAACTGGTTTCCATGATGCTGGGCCACGAGCAAATTTCCACCACACAGATTTATCTGGACATCCGTGATGACGATCTGCAAGCAGCCCATCGCAAATATGTTGTGTGAGGTGTTATCCATGACACAGTTATATGTTTTGAGCCAGGACGGAACTTCGGCTATCAATCATAGCCAGTTCGAGTATGTCTACATTGGCGAGGACAACAGAATCAAGGCTGTCAACGGCCAGAAAATGATCCGCTTGGGGGATTACAAAAGCCGAGATGGCGCAAAATTCGCCCTTGCCACGATGCTGTACTACGCCGGCAAGAATCCGGGGGCCGGCTGGTATCAGATGATGCGCGGCGATGCCGCCGAGGAACACGTTGTCCGCAGCCGTGACCCCGCTCCGAACCAATTTGCCGCCAACGGCAAAAAGCCCGTGCGCCGGGGCGGCTCTTAATCTAACTTAATCTAAATCTCAATCTAATTTTTAGATAGTTTTAGCAAAGAACTTAGCCAATCCAATAAGCAAAGGAGTATACCACTATGAATACCAATGTCACAATGATTCCTGTTGCGCAGCTGCACCCCCACCCGGACAACCCCTGAAAGGATTTGGGCGACATTACCGAGTTGACCGCCAGCATCAAGGCAAACGGCGTTTTGCAGAATCTGACCGTTGTGCCCCGCGCAAACCCTGATGTGAATTACGAGGAACTGTGCCGGCAGTATTATGCCGACCCCACCGAGGAAAACCGCACGAAGCTGAACCAGTTCCGCAACACGGACGGCTACACTGTCATCATCGGCCACCGCCGTCTGGCCGCTGCCAAGGCTGCCGGGCTTATGGAGTTGCCCTGCATCGTGGTTGAGGATATGACCCCCGAAGAGCAAATCTCTACCATGATGACCGAGAATATGCAGCGCAGCGATCTGACCGTCTATGAGGAGGCAGAGGGCTTCCAGATGATGATGGACTTCGGCAACAGCGTGGAGCAGGTCGCCGACAAGGCGGGCTTTTCCGAAAGTACGATCCGCCGCCGCGTGAAACTGCTCTCACTTGATCGCAAGGAGTTCAAAAAGAGCGTCAAGCGCGGGGCCACGCTGGCCGACTTTGCTCTGCTGGACAAGCTGGACACCGAGGAGGCCAAGAACGAGGTACTGAAAAGCATCGGCACCAACAACTTCCGCGCCTGCCTTGACCGGGCCCTGCGGGAGCAGAAAGACCGGAAAACGATGAACGCCATCCGGGAGGTGGTTGCATCTTATGCAACCAAGGCCGACAGCAAAGCGGATATGCCGGAAAACTGCCTGTTCTATGCCAACTACGGCTCATGGTCGAGAATCACCAAAGCTCCGGCTGATGCCGGAGAACACGCCTACTGGTACACGGAGAGCGTCTACGGCATCACTGTCTACCGCGAACGCACCGAAGAAGGCGAGCCCGCCGAGAAGACCCCGGAGCAGCTTGCGCGGGAGGCTAAAATCGAAGAATATCGCGAGAAGTGCCGCGTCATTGAGGAGGATGAAGAATCCGCCTACCGCCTGCGACTGAACTATCTCAAAGAGTACGGATTCCCCAAAAAGGCCGCCGAGACCGTCGCCCTTGCAGCCTGCCGCATGATGATCTTGAACCCCGATGCGCTGGGCGATATGGACGAGGACACCATCGAGGCCGTCTATGGTGATGGCATCTACAATGACGAGCATGATCTCGATACGGCTGTGCTGATGGAAAATGCGCAGGTAAATCCCATGAAGATGCTCATGGTGCTGCTGTTCGCCTTGACAGAGCCTGTGAATCACCGGGTGCACGATACCGAGTGGCTTGGCGGGTTCTACAAGTGCATCAAGGATGATGAATCCGTCTACCCGGGCATTTATTCTGCACTGGACGGCATCGGCTATGAAATTTCCGATATGGAAAAATCGCTGCTGGATGGTACGCACCCGTCCTATGAAAGCGCAGAGGAGGAATCGTGATGCCTGTTGTTTCGAGCCTTGCCAACTTGCCTAAGGATGGAGAGTTCTACTCAAACAACTGCGTAGACGGTCACTGCATCGGCTGCGGCGAGTGCTGTACCGACCTGCTGCCCACTACCCGGCGTGAGATCGTCCGCCTGCGGGATTATGCCAAGAAGCACCAGCTGAAAGAACACCGGCTGCCAGCGGGCGCTGCAATGGAAAGCGTGGACCTGACCTGCCCGTTCCGCAATGAGGAAACAAAGCGCTGCGAGGTATATCCGGTGCGGCCACTGATCTGCAGGGCGTTTATCTGCTCCCGTACGCTGCAAGCAGCCCGGAAAACGCGGGATCTCGTCCAAAGTGACCGCGACATCCACTCCCTGCGGTGGGAGATATTCAAGAACCCGGAGAGCATCGCTCTGATACAGGCGGCACAGAGGGCTGCAACGAAAAAATGACATACATACCGAAAGGCACAAAACGCCATTGGACAGCTGAAGAAGAATCCCTCCTTGCTGAAAGCTGGGGTGTTTGCGGGATACCTGCTCTCGCCAAAAAGCTGAACCGCAGCCAACAAGCTATAAAGATACGCGCATCGCGGCTGCACCTTGGACCACTGCTGATGGGCGGTGATTATGTAACGCTGAATCAACTGGTCACAGCTTTTAATCGCACAGGCTCATATAGTTACAAAATGATAAGCTGGGTTGAAAACCGTGGGCTGCCGGTTCACAACAAGCGGGTGCAGCAGAACACATTCCGCGTGGTCTATCTCAAAGAGTTTTGGACATGGGCCGAGAAAAACCGTTCATTTCTGGATTTCTCCAAGTTGGAACCGCTGGCGTTCGGTGAAGAACCCGCATGGGTGGCCGAGCAGCGAAAGCGAGATTTCAAAGCCTGCTCCCTCCAGCGGAAAGACCCATGGACTCCCGCCGAGGATGCCAAGCTGCGGATGCTGCTGGAACAGTACAAATACACCTACGAGCAAATGTCCGATATGCTGCGGCGCTCTCCCGGTGCCATCCAGCGGCGCTGCGCAGACCTTGGGCTGAAAGGCCGCCCGGTGCGCATCAACCCGCATGGACCGGAGGCGGTCTGGCACCAAGAAGATTACGACAGGCTGGCCGAGGGTATCAAGAGCGGTGAAAGCTATATGTCCATCAGCAAAGCACTGGGCAAGTCCGAAAAGGCCATTCGCGGCAAAGTCTACTACTGCTACCTCACCGAGAACGCCGACAAGGTTCGCGCCATGATGGCGGGCGGCAACTGGGGCGATGGTGCCCCAGAACCTACCGTCTGGCAGGCAAGGCTACTTTCCCGCAGCAGGGCAGAAATGCAGACTACCATGACGATGCTGGTAGAGGCTCTGAACTGCCGCATCCGGCAGGTCGGTTACGATCCGGCACTGGAAGACCATTGGAACCAATACTGGCAGCGCACGACATGCCTGCATTGGGATGACCTGAAGCACTGTACGGCTGGCTGCACCGATTGTGACAGCTGCGCCGAGTACAAGAAAATTCCGCCGCAGTATTGCGCCCGATGCGGGGCTACATTCTACGAGCGCAAAGAAAACACATTCTGCCTGCAATGCCGTTTTGACAGGAAAAAGCAGGCACAGCGGCACTGGTGCCGCGTAAATGCAAAACGAGGAGAAAGACCGTGAAAAGGAAACATGACCTTTTGAAAGAAAAGGACAACACCCGGGATGCGGTGGCCCAGATCGCTGGCTGGTGCTTAATCGTGGCTCTGCATCAGAGGTTTGGCGTTGGCAAGGATCGCATAAATCGCGTAGCTGCGGCGGCGAGCAATCTTGAAAAAGAAGTCGGCGCTATCATTGATGAATACGGCCGTGCAGAGGCCATCCGGAAATTGCAGCGCCGTTTGGACGGTATCTGCGCCACTGAGATGCGGGTGCCGTTGAACCGCAATACCAAAAGCCGCCGCGAAGTTGAACTGCGTGGAGCAGCAGACCAAAGTATGACATTGGTTTGGTGCATTTTCGCTCTTAGCGTGCGTGAAGCCCTTGGCTTTGGCCCAGATCGCCTGAACAAACTGCGCAAAGAGACCGTGGAAAACTACCGCCAAGTCAATGAAATGAGCATGGGCGGAACTCAATATGACCGGCAGTACGCTTTTGAAAAACTGGCCCACTGTGCCGAGCAAGCCACCGGAGAAAAAATCAATGTAGTGCAGGAAAGCGATGACTACGATAAGCGCGCCCGTTTGTGGGAACAGCAGATTGATGATTACATTAAGGCAGGCACCCACAAGGTTAGGGCGGAAATGAAGCGCCGCGACAGTGTAAACAAGCTTGCTACTAATGTTCTCTCCGATGCCGCCCGCCAGCAGGCAGCGCTGAAAGTGCAGCAAGACTTTTTTGGAGGTGGGTATCGGTGATTCTTGAAATTCTGACCGCCTTCTTGAAGATGGCACTTACCTTTGCGGTTCTCTGCATCGTGGCGGGTGCTGCGGCCTTTGCTGGCGGCATTGTGGCACTGGCCGTGGCCCTTCTGCACCGACTGGCGGATGAAATCGACAAGCGGCGTGGCCGCAGATAGGAGATGCTGAAATGAAAATCAATGACCTCGGTTTCGATAACCTCAACAGCTGCTGCAAGCCGCTGGAACGGCCCAGCAAAGAACTGGTTCGGCAACTGGATATTCTGGCCGTGGAGCGCCGCCCGGAGGCTTGCCTCGGCTGCGGGATGGAGCATGACTGTTCTGTCCACGGATGCGCCGTCATCAACAAGGCGGCTGACCTTTTGCGAGGTGATGTGAAATGATGGTTTTTAACTGCAAGGCTTGCGGAAAGCCGATTGTGTTTATTACCACCGTGGCCGGGAAAAAGATGCCCTGTGATGCGATGGTACGGGCCTACGAGCCATATGCGGACGGCCCGGACACCATCATTACCAAGGACGGTCAGACGGTGCGTGGGCGCGTCTTAGCGCCTGCTGCAGACGGCGGCAAGCTGGGGCGTATTCCGCACTGGGCAAGTTGCCCCGGCGCCGCAGGGCTGCGCAAAACGCGGAATCCGAAGTGATTTTTGCTGAAACGCTTAATTTACGCTGAAATTTAAGCGGATTGCGCTGAATTTGCGTACAACATGTGTAAAACTCGCTGAAATTTGGAACTGACTTGGAACTAAATTGCAACCAGTTTTAATTGTTCAGTCACAATCAGCGACTATTTCAAAAGATAATCGAAAGATGGAGAAATAATGAACCGGGAAGACTACATCGCAAAGGCCCCTACCTTTACGATATATGACGGCTTTTGCAAGACAAAAAGCGTCCTTGAAAATCACAGCAGAATCATAGTCTCCGTATCTGGCGGATCGGACAGCGATGACATGGTAGACATTGTCGAGCATCTAAAGCCAGATGATGGGTGCGAATCGGTTTATGTCTGGTTCGATACGGGCATTGAAATGGCTGCCACAAAGCGCCATCTAAAGTACCTGCAAGAGCGCTATGGCATCGAAATTCACACGGAATCTGGACATAAAAAAGTTGCTGCTGCCGTTCTTTCCGATGGGTACCCCTTTATGAACAAGGTCGTATCAGAATACATTGACCGTTTGCAAACGCATGATTTTCAGTGGGAAGACAAGCCTTTTGATGTGCTTTGCCAAGAATACACAAACTGCAAAGCAGCCTTGCGGTGGTGGTGCAACAACTGGAAAAGCGAACCGCACAAGCCGCTCCAAACAGAAATTGCATCCAGAGGCAGGCTGAAAGAGTTTATGATTTTGAATCCGCCAACATTCCGCATATCCAAGCGATGCTGTGACTTGGCAAAGAAAAGCGCCGGCGATTTGGCAAGGACAAAGTTTGATGTCGGAATCCAGCTAATCGGGGTGAGAAAAGCCGAGGGCGGGCCGAGATCAACCGTCTATAAAAGCTGTATGGCTGACGGAAAGCACGGCTTGCAGCATTTTCCACTGTTCTGGTGGAGCAATGACGATAAGCGAGCATTTGAGCGAACTTATGATATTCGACACAGCGATGCCTACACCGTCTATGGCTGCTCTCGCACTGGCTGTGCCGGGTGCCCATTTGGCAGTAGATTTGAATCTGAACTTGAAATGCTAAATACATTTGAGCCAAGCCTCGGCATGGCGGTCTCCCGCATTTTTTCTCCATCATACGAATACACACGAGCATTCAGAGATTTTAAAAAGGAGGCCACAAGATGGAATTTATAGTTTATTCGTGGTCTAATATCCGTGAATTCTTTACGGTGAGCGTTGACGATGAAATCTTAAAAAAATACACAAAGGCGGAGGTGCAGAAATGACTTTACCGATTGTAGTGACCGCGCTGATCCAGACGGCTGCCTGTGTGCTGTGCGTGGGGCTAGGCTATCAGATGGGATTCCGTGAGGGTGAGAAAATCGAGCGCGAAAAGCACATCGAGGATGACAGCCCTATTGGAATGGAACACCGCCACGGTGAATAGGAGGAATGACAGATGTTTTGCAATATTCCGGGAATGAGCCAGCCGAAAGATGCCCCGGCACTGGCTACCGAAATGGACAAGTTGGCCACCAAACTGACCGAGATGGGCATTCAGTTTGAAGATCGCCAGATATGCTTTACCACAGGCCGCCAGATTACCGTCTACGAAAAAGGTCGCAAGGTGTGGGATGCTGTTTGCAGCCCGTTTCACTACGGCGGCCAGTGCGGATTGCTGGAGGTCATGGGCGTTATCGTGGACGGAAAACTCGAGAACGGCGAGGTGAAAGGCTGGCAGACCGCCGATAATGTTATCCAGATGGTGAGGGATTACAAATGCAACAAGTCACGCTGAAAAACACCCGCGTCCTATTTGCCGCCGCTCTCCCGATGAATAACCACATTGTCAATAAGACCCGCGTTCTGATTGGTGCGAAAGTTGCCCCGCAGTTCGAGAAGATGATTCAGAAAGAGTACGAGCAGATGCAGCGGATGCGGTACTTTGACCCGCACAGGTCGGCGTACATACCCATCCAAACTTTGCCGAACGGCAAAATTCAACTGGCAATCCGCAGCACTGAGAACAACTGCCGCTATAATCGCCGTCAGGCAGAGCGGATGATGAATAGTCCCTGCGACTTGGTTCTGTATCTGAATGCCTATGCTTCGCCCAGCAACCAAGGTGTGCGGTGTCGGTTGGTGAATTTCACGATACTGGACGGCAAAGAAGAAAAAAATCTGCCGAGAATCGGCAGTTGGAGGAGCGATGATATATGAACGAGGATAAAAGCCCTAAAGTTTGTCCGCTGCTGAAGCAGCATTGCCTTGAATCAAGCTGCGCGTGGTATATGCAGGGTTGCCGCCGTTGCGCCATGCTGGTGATGGGTGAGGCTGGCGAAATCGCCACCACCACGGCCATCATCATCCCAAAATGAATGCGCCCTGCCGAGACTGCCCGGAGCGATGCATCGGCTGCCGGCGAAGCTGCCGCCGCTGGAAAGCCTATCAGCTGACGCTGAAGATTATCAAGTTACGGGCAAAAAAGCACTGTTACCTTGACCCGATGCCCGATTCCCGGACGAACGAAGTCAAAAACCGCACGAAAAAAATACAAAGGCTTCAGCCAGTGAGGTGAATGTGATGCTGACACTCCCCATCAAAAGAAAGTGGTTCGACATGATCTGCCGGGGCGAAAAACGCGAGGAATACCGTGAGCCTACGGACTACTGGAAAGAAAGGCTTTTCCGCGCTCGCGGCAGGGCACCCGAAAATGAAATACCGGACCCGTTTCATCTGAAAATATTCCCTATCCAAATCCGCGCGGGCTATCGGCAGGACAGCCCTACGGCGTGTCTCATGGTGACGATTCAATTCGGAAAATACGGTGTGCCGGAATGGGGTGCTGACCCGGGCAAAGAGTATATCATTATCAGAATTCTAAGCGTCGAAGATATTCATAATTGGAAAGCGAGTGAAACTGATGGAAGATAAACGAATTGCTGCGCAGAAACGCGCGGCAGAGTATAACCGCAAGATGATTGGCCAGCTGTACCGGCACTTCAAGGGTGACTTCTACCGGGTCCTGTTTGTGGCAGTACACAGTGAGACAGCAGAACTGCTGGTCATTTATTGCAAGCCAGAAGACACAACCAAGGTCTGGGCTCGACCTCTGGCGATGTTCCTTTCCCCGGTGGACACCAAAAAATATCCGGACGCAAAGCAGAAAATGCGCTTTGCACTGGTACGGGAGGTGAAATAGATGGTATTCTATAAATGTGATATTTGCGGCTGCGCGGTGCAGCATCCGCAGATCCTGCCGGCCGTCATTATGGATCGGGATAGCGCCTTGTACGAGGGCCGCGAAACCGTGGATGTCTGCCCGAAGTGCATGGCCGCTATATGTCAGGCGGTCAGTAAACTGCAAGAAACTGCCGAGGGTGCGCAATGCTTGTCGTGACCGTACTGGTGGACGGCGGAGATCAAGAAGCGCTGGGCGCCAAGGAGGCTATATGCAACCTGTTGGAGCGGTTCGGCAGTGTCCGGGCCTACAAGGTGCGCGAGGTCAAAAAGCCGCCTGCAGAACAGACCGAGCAGCTTAGCTTCACAGCCAAGAAAACATGATTTGGGAGGAAACCATGACTTTGCAGGAATTGAGCGAACACTACCAGCTGCGGGCACAGCTGGAAAAGGACGAGGATATACTGTACAACCTGCGCATGGCTGCTATCCCATCGGCCCACCCGCTGGACGGTATGCCCCGCGCCCCAGGCGTGAGCGATAAGGTCGGCGCACTTGCCATCGCTATTGTGGACATGGAGGAGCGCATTTCCTATCTGAAAGAGCAGATCGCCCAGCAGGAAGGAAAAATCTCGGCGTGGATATCGACCATTGAAAACGACCAGACGCGGCAGATATTCCGCATGAGGTTCATCGGCTGCCTGACATGGGCCGAAGTTGCACAAGTCATCGGCGGGCGGAATACCGAGAACGGCGTGAAGTCGGTGTGTTACCGATACTTAGGGGCTTCTCCCGATGGTTGCGGCGGTGAGTAGCCCTGCGCTGCTTGCAACTGCGCTTAAAGGATGATATTGTTATACTCGTAAAATTCAATCAAGAACCAAGGCGACCACCCGTCAAACGGTGGCCGCCAATTTTTATGCAAGGAGGTCGATGTTTGCAGACCGTCCGGCGTTTCTCCTTTACGCCGGGTGTTGGTGATGTCCCCGACACGAATAGCGGGAACATCATCCGGGGCAGTTCGCCATGCTTCGGAGATAAGCAAAGGAGAAATACCTCATGTATCAGAAAATCAGAAATAAATTTCGGGAAAGACCGACCCTGTTCTATGCCTGCTCCATCGTGGCATCGTGGGCGGGTGTCGGCTCTTTGATGAACTTTCGCACCATTGCACTGAACTACGGCGCAGTACCGGCTATCATCTGGGCTGTGTTCAACTCGCTGGCCTGTATCCTGTTCGGCCTGTTCGTTGACCGCGTTCCGTCCATCAGACGCATCATGCAGAGCAAGGTCATGTTCTACTTCATCGGTCTGCTGACGCTGTTCCAGACATGGACGCAGATGTCGGGCATCTATGAGATCTTCGGAGACACACCAATAGGCACAAGCGGCGGTATGGTTATCGTGTATATAACCTGCGCCGTTTTTCTTATCATGCTGCTGAAAGACGGCATGATCCGCAACGTGCTTTCCGATGGGTTCTCGTGGGTGGTCGTGTATGGGCTGCTGGGCGTTGTGGTCGTTGCCGCGCTGATTTACACACGCGGCGCGTTTGCCAGCATTGATATGGGCACAAATGCTGCCGGTATCAAGGCGGGCGTTTACAACGGTCTGCTCCTGCTGCCCGGCCCGTTTGCCTGTCCGTATTACTACTCGCTGTACGAATACAACGACAGCAACGCAGACGGCACACGCCGCAGCAACATCAAAATGTCCTTTGTCTGGGCGGGGCTGATGTTCGGCATTTACATGGTGCTGGCAGCGCTGCTGACATGGGTTCAGTTCAGCCCCGTGCTGAACGTGATGAAAGCCATCTTGATCACAGTCATTGCGATTTCCTCTTTGTCCACCTATCTGTATTGTGAATATCTGGTATTTGGTAAAAAAATCGGTTTTGCGCTGGATGTCTTTACGGTTGCATCATGGCAGATTCTTATTCCGCTGGGCGTTATGGGAATCTGGCAGCTTATGAGCACCATCCGTATCTATGTGGTGCTGGTCGCTGTCGTGATTTCAATCGCGGTGAATCTCACCTCCGACAAAAAGGAGGCTGCGCAATGAAAATCACAGTAAAGAAGCTGGCCGACCTGCACAAGCCCGCGCACAATATCCGCCGCCACTCCGACAAGCAGATCACCGAGTATATCCGCAGCATTGAAATGTTCGGACAAATTAAACCGCTGGTCGTGGACGAGCACGGAGAAATCATTGCGGGCAACGGCCTATTTGAAGCCCTGACCCGCATGGGCCGCGAAACCTGTGACTGCTATGTTGTGACCGGGCTGACCGATGTGCAGAAGAAAAAGCTGATGATGGCCGACAACAAGGTCTATGAACTTGGCTTTACCGACACTGATGCCATCGAGCAGCTGGTGAAGGAACTGGACGGCGACACGGATGTGCCCGGTTGGGATGCAGACCTCTTGAAGATGCTGGATTCCACCATCGAAGAGGCTGACGAGATCGTGAACGATTACGGCTCGTTCCCCGACACCGAAGTGGCGAACATGAATCGCCGCCCGGTGGAGGAGCACATTCCGTATGCGGACACACCCAGCTATCCTGTGACCCCGCCCTCAGACGAAACACAGTCTGCACCTGCTCAGCCCGCCGCGCAGCCGTCCGCTGCCGTCTCCGCCGATACAGGGGTATCGACATATACCCCGCAGGACAGCCCCGCACAGCCGCCCCAGAGCGGCGATGACGGGCGCAGATATATCATCTGCCCGAAGTGTGGTGAGCGGATATGCCTATAAAAGTGGTTGAGGGCAGCATGAATGTGCTGGACGCGGCCATAACCCGCGTGCGGAATGTGTTCAAGAACGACTGCAAAATCTATCTTAGCTTTTCCTCCGGCAAAGACAGTCTGTGCATGGCAAGCATCGTCTATGACCTGATCCGCGCCGGCGAGATTGACGGCACAAAGCTGACGGTGACCTTTATTGACGAGGAGGGCTTGTACCCCTCCATGGTCGAAGCGGCACACCGCTGGCGGCGCAACTTCCTGTCTGCCGGTGCAAAATTCCTGTGGTTTTGTCTGCCGTTCAAGCAGGTGTCGGTCATCGACCATCTTTCGAGCTCGGAATCATGGATAACATGGGAGCCTGGCAAGGAAGATGTCTGGATGCGCAAGCCGCCAGACTTTGCCATCATGTACAGTCCCTACCTGCACTACCCCGGAGAAATGAACTATCAGACATTCTGCGGAAAAGCGTTTGCTGACGGAATCCAGCTTGTCGGCCTGCGCACAGCAGAAAGCCTGACCCGCCTAAAGTGCATTGCCAACGCTAAAATGGAGCGCATTGTGCGCGGCGGGAAATTTTACCCTATCTACGATTGGCGTGATTCCGATGTTTGGCTTTACATCAAGCAGCGGGATCTTGAATTTCCTGAAATCTATATGCGGCTATACGAGGCCGGCGTCAGAAAGAACGCCCTGCGCCTGTGCGCTTTCTTCGGAGATTGCAGCACACAGGGTTTGCGCTGGGTAGCTGAAACAGATGCCGACCTGTGGGATAGAATCCAGAAACGCGAGCCGAACGCCTACCTTGTACTGCTGTACTGGGATAGCGAAATGTTCCGCCGCTCTACCAAGAAGCGCCGTGACCTTGAAGCCGGCACAGAGAAAAAGGACTACAAAGCCCTGTGCAAAGACATCCTGTTCCTGCACCCGGAGAAATACACCATCGCCAAGGACACAAAAGCCCACCTTGATATGTGGCGCGGAATGTTTATCAAAACCTACGGCATCGCCATGGACAAGCACTACAAGACCATGTACGAGGGCCTGCTTTACGGCGACCCTAAAATGCGTGTGCTGCGAATCCTTTGGACGGAAATCTACAACGACCACAATATGATGATCAAGGAGGCCCAACGTGGAAAACAACAGCATTGATTTATTCGCACCGTTGGCATCCCTGCAATGGGTGGACCGCGACAAACTCCATGCCAACGACTACAACCCCAACAAAGTAAGCGAGGAAAACCTCAAACTGCTGGTACAATCCATCCTCACCAACGGCTGGACGCTGCCTATTGTGGTGCGGCCTGACTACACCATCATAGACGGATTCCACCGCTGGACAGTATCGGGCCGCGAACCCCTGCGCACAAAGCTGGGCGGCAAAGTACCCTGCGTTATTGTGGACCATCACGGAGACGAGAGCGCGGATGTGTACGGCACTATCACCCACAACCGTGCGCGTGGTACGCACCTGCTGGAGCCCATGAAAGCCATTGTAAAGAAGCTGATGGACGAAGGTAAGACCGTGGAAGAGATCGGCAAGCAGCTGGGCATGAAGCCCGAAGAGGTGTTCCGCCTGTCTGGCTTTACCCGGGATGAGTTCTTGGAGCTTATGACGAAAGATCACCCAGTTTACTCCAAGGCGCGGGTCATCCGCAGCGTGTGAGTTGCGTGTAAGTTCTTCGCACGAAAATCGCACGGCGTGTGATCTGTGTAAGCGAGCGTGCGTTCTGCCGCGTGTTTTTCGCTCGATTCTCGCTCATCTCTGGATGGCTGGACCATCAAGCGGCAGCCTGGCCGGGCAAAAGGTACTGTGAAACCCCGACCCCGACCTGAGCGGGGCCGACGAGCCCAAAAGGCGCTTAGTTAGTGGGGTGATTTTTGGGGATTTCGCTACGGCTTGTAATACGACTTTTACTGATTTTATCCACTTTGTACACGCAGAAAGGAGTTGATTTTGAGATGGCTGCGAGAGAAAAAGTTGCGGACAAAAATGTTGCCACGACTGAGCTTGCCGCTGTGCTTGGAATCAGCGCCAGACGGGTGCAGCAGCTGGCCCAGGACGGCATACTGGACACCGTGGAGCGCGGGAAATTTGAACTCAGCGCGGCGGTGCAGGCCTATATCCGTTTCCTTGGGCGGGATGCCATGACCGAGGAGGATAAAAAACTGGAAAGCGCGAAGCGCAAGGCCGAGGCCACGCTGAAGCTGTCAAAAGCAAAAATCGCAAAGGCACAGGCAGACGAACTGTCCGGCCAGATGCACCGCAGCGAGGATGTGGCCGCCATGACCGCCGACCTTATCTATACGATACGCGGTGCGCTGATGGCTTTCTCGGGCCGCGTGGCGATTGATGCCGCTGCCATAACGGACGCTGCTGAAGAAGCCGAGTACCTGCGCAAAGAGGTCAATATCCTGTGCGCCCAGCTGGCGCAGTACCGCTATGACCCGAAAGCCTATGAGGCACGGGTGCGGGAGCGGATGTCTTGGGGCGAAAAAGACCACGAGGATGACGATGAGTAGCGCCGCCGACATCAAGAGGCTGAACGCCGTACTTGCCAAGGTGCTGGACGGCATGAAGCCCCCGGAGGATGTGACCGTTACCGAGTGGGCCGAAAAGCACCGCAAACTGTCCAGTGAATCCAGCGCCGAGGTTGGCACATGGCGCACGAGCCGCACCCCATACCTGCGAGAACCGATGAACGCCTTTTGCGACCCGAAAATCCACCATCTTGTGATGGTGGCCGCCTCGCAGGTTGGCAAATCCGAGTTGATGAACAACTGCATGGGCTACATCATTGACTGTGACCCCGGCAGCATCCTGTTCATCCAGCCAACGACTGTGGACGCCAAGGAGTACAGCAAGCTGCGCATTGCCCCCATGATACGCGACTGCCCGACACTGCGGCGGCGAGTGGCTGACCCCAAGAGCCGCGACAGCTCCAACACGATCTTGCAAAAAAGCTACCCCGGCGGCATCCTGACGATGTGCGGGTCTACCGAGGCCCACGCGCTGGCATCGAAGCCTATACGGTATGTGTTCGGTGACGAACGAGACCGCTGGGCGGCCAGCGCAGGCATCGAAGGTGACCCGTGGGGGCTGGCTATGGCCCGACAGACCACATTCTACAATGCCAAGGCTGTTGAGGTTTCGACCCCCACCGTCAAGGGCTCCAGCGTTATCGCAAAAAGCTATGCCAAAGGCACTATGGAGCGCTGGATGAGCCGCTGCCCGCATTGCAGGGAGTACCACGAAATCCAGTGGGAAGACATACGCTATGAATCCGAAACCGGTATCGTGAACAATGAGAAAACCTACAAGGTCGGAAATGTCTGGTATGTCTGCCCCGGATGCGGGTGCATCAGTGATGAATACACCATGAAACGCGCTCCGGCCAAGTGGGTTGCGGACAACCCTGCCGCCTACGACAACGGCATCCGCAGCTTTTGGCTGAATGCCTTTGTGAGCCAGTGGGCTACATGGAAGTCTATCGTGCTGAAATTCCTTGAAGCCATTGGCGATACAGCCAAGATGCAGGTCGTGTACAACACCTGTTTTGGCAAGCTGTGGGAAAACCGCGGCGACATACAGGACGAGGACACGCTGCTGGGCCGCCGTGAGGAATACGAGGCCGAGCTGCCAGATGGTGTGCTTGTACTGACTGCCGGCATTGACACACAGGATGACCGTATGGAGTACGAAATCAAAGGCCACGGCCACTTTGGCGAGACATGGGGCATCGAAAAAGGCATTGTGATGGGGCGACCCGATGACGATGCCACGTGGGAGCAGTTGGACAATCTGGTCTTTAACCGCTATTTTCAGTTCAAAGACGGAATCAAGCTGCGCGTTTCAATGTCCTTCGTTGATGAAGGCGGCCATTTTACCCAAGAGGTGCGCCAGCGCTGCCGGGAACGCATAGGCCGCAAGGTGTTCTGCATCAAAGGCTTTGCAGGCCCGGACAGGCCCTACACCGGGCCGCCCAAGCAGGTTAAAATCGTGGTGAACGGCACCCATGTGGGCACCTGCTGGCAGTACCAGATTGGCGTTGATGCCGGAAAGCAAATCATTATGGATAATCTGCGAGTCGGCACGGTTGGGCCGAAATACTGCCATTTCCCGAAGCGGGATGACTACGGCATCGGCTATTTCAACGGCCTGCTGTCGGAGCATCTTGTGTACAAAAAAGACAAGCGCCAGCCATGGCAATGGGAGAAAATTCCCGGCCACGAGCGAAACGAGGCGCTGGACTGCTGCAACTATGCAATGGCGGCCTTCAAGGCGCTGCCGTGCGACCTTGACGGCATTGACCGGGCACTGAAACGCGCCCGCGGCGTGGCGGTAGATGCACCTGCCGCGCTGGAAGTACCGCAAACCAAAAGCCCGCAGCCGAAACGGCGCGGGCTTTCCAAATACTATGATGAATGGTGAGGGTCATTATGGACAGAACGATGATTGAAAAGCGGCTGAAATTCCACACCGAAAGGCTGGATAATCTGTATGATGCCTACAATGCGCTGGTAAACAGCCGCGCAAAAAGCTACCGGCTGGATGACCGCGAACTCACCAGATTCGACCTTGACACGCTCAGCGATGAAATTGAAGATGCCGAGCGGAAAGTCGAGGAACTGACCGCGCTGCTGAACGGCCAGAGCGCCCGCAAGGCGTTCGGTGTGATCCCGCGCGATTGGTGACACTCTACTTTGGGTACTGGCCGCTCCCCAAGCTATAACGGCGGCCTTTACCGCGGGCGATGGTTTCTTTCACTACTCCTTTTCTTTTCCATCTGCCCGCTTAGTTTGAAAATTACGGAGGCGATTGTACTTGAGCAACATGAGAAAGCCCAGCGCACCGCAGGCAAGCGGATACAGCAACGCCGGCGGCAGCCTTACACGGCGGGCCACGCGCAGTTTTAGGCCCGACAGCAATTCGCCGAGTCAAGATATAGACCAGAATAGCGCCACACTGCGCCAGCGCAGCCGCATGCTGTATATGAGCAGCCCCATTGCGGCAAGCGCCATCAACACGAACCGCACCAAGGTTGTGGGCACCGGCCTGACGCTGAAAACGGCCATTGACCGCGATGTGCTGGGACTGACCCCGGAAACAGCCAAAAAGTGGCAGAGCCAGACGGAGGCCGAGTTCCGATTGTGGGCGGAGAACCGCCGCAACTGTGACGCGCTGGGCATGAACAACTTTTACGGATTGCAGCAGCTGGCCTTGAAAAGCTGGCTGATGAGCGGTGATGTGTTCGCCCTTATCAAGCGGGCGCAGCAAGCCACAAAGCTGAACCCCTACACGCTGCGGCTGCATCTGGTGGAGGCTGACCGCGTCAGCACCCCGGACACCTGCGGCGATGTCGTGAACCGTTGGGCGAACATCACCGAGGGCAAGAACACCAACAACGGCAACAAAATCTATGACGGCGTGGAGGTAGACGGCAGCGGCCTTGCCGTGGCCTACTGGGTGCGCAACACCTACCCCCGCGAGATTTCGCAGGAGCAGACCAAGTGGCAGCGCATTGAGGCTGTGGGCAGGCAGACCGGCCTGCCGAACATCCTGCACATCATGGACAGCGAACGCCCGGACCAGTACCGCGGCGTGCCGTATCTGGCCCCGGTCATTGAAATGCTGCTCCAGCTGCGGCGCTACACGGAATCCGAACTGATGGCCGCACTGGTGCAGAGCTTCTTTACCGCGTGGATCGTGACCAACACCGACAAGACCGCTATCCCCACAAATGAGGTGGGCGGCGGCGATATTGCCGGTGTGCCTGTGGAGAACCCCGACACTGACAACATCAGCCACAGCGACAATGAGTACGAGATGGGGCCCGGTCAGGTTTATCACCTCGGCCCGGACGAGGATATCAAGTTTGGAAGCCCCAATGTACCGACAGCCGGGTTTGATACATTCGTAAAAACCATGTGCAAGATGGTGGGCAGCGGCCTTGAGCAGCCCTACGAGGTGCTGCTGAAAGAGTTCAACAGCAATTATTCCGCCAGCCGCGGCGCACTGCTGGAAGCGTGGGAGGCGTACAAGATGCGCCGGGTCTGGCTGGTGGACGGCTTTTGCCAGCCAGTGTATGAACTCTGGTTGGCCGAGGCCGTAGCCCGTGGGCGTATCAAAGCGCCGGGCTTTTTTGATGACCCGTTGCTCCGCGCTGCATGGTGCGGGGCACGGTGGATCGGCCCTGTGCAGGGTACGCTTGACCCCAAGAAAGAGGTCGAAGCCGCTATCCTGCAAGTACATCACGGTTTCCGTACCCATGAGCAGGTTGCCCGCGAACTGGGCGGCGGTGACTGGGAGGAAAATGTTGAGCAGCTGAAGCGTGAGAATGAAATGCTGAAAGCTGCCGGCGTAGAAAAAGTGGAAGAAACCACCAAAAGCATGATTGAAGGAGGAGACGAAGATGGCGAAGACCAGCAAAATCCCGGTGGCGGCGAGGAGTAATCTGCCCGCCGCCGTGAGCATCCAGCGCCCGTGCTACGCTATGGCAACCACGGACGGCCAGAGCGCCGATATTACCATGTACGGCGAGATTGTCGAGGAACAGCCCGTGGACTGGGGGACGGGTGAACCCATCCCCGGCCAGTACATCATTGAGAGCGAATTTCTGGACGATCTGAACAGAATTTCCGGGTGCGACAATATTACCATCCACATGGACAGCTTGGGCGGCAATGCCGGGGTATCTATCCTGGTCCACAACAAGCTGCGGGATTTGGCTGCCAAAGGTGCAAAGCTGACCTGCATTGTGGATGGTGTTGCCATGAGCGGCGGCAGTCTTATCATGTGCGCCTGCAACACGGTCAAAGTGAATCCCTCAAGCCTTGTGATGATCCACAAGTGTTGGTCGTTCATCTGGGGCGCGTACAATGCCGAGGATCTGCGCAAGGCCGCCGATGTCAACGATGCCTGGGACAAGTCGCAGGTCAGCATCTACAAGCGCAAGACCGGGCTCTCCGAGACAGTGCTGCTGCACATGATGGCAGACACTACCTACATGACCGGCAAAGAGGCCGTGGAGAAAGGCTTTGCCGATGAACTGCTGGACGATGCCGAGCCGCTGGAGATTTCCGCCAGCGCCGACAGCCAGACGATTTCCTGCAAGGGCCACGCGCTGCGGCTGATGCCCGGCGTGAAGCTGCCCGACAATATCCCTTTGGCAAAAGCGCCCGCCCCCGTGGCGCCCGCTGCTGCAAATACAAAAACGGCGGTAGAACCCGCCAACACCAACGAAGGAGGACAAACCCCTATGGCAAACGAAACCAATGGTGCCCAGACCCCCACGCCCGCCGTGGAGAACCCGCAGGCCGCAGTCGATGCCGCCGTAAGCGCTGAACGCCACCGGCTGGAAGAGATCGACCAGATCGCAGGCCTGTTCAACGCCGAGATGGTCCACGAGGCCAAGTATGGCGCAACCGCCTGTGACGCCCGTGAACTGGCGTTCCGTGCCGCGCAGCAGGCTACCCGGCAGGGCCGCGATTTCCTGACCGCGCTGGGTAATGACAACAAGCAGAGCGGTGCGCAGAGCGTGAGCGCTGTACCCGGCGAAAGCGCCGAGGGCAGCCCGGAGGGCACCCCCGCCGAGCTGACCCCTGCCGAGAAGATGGCAGCAGCCCGCCAGAGCGTGAAAGCGCTGCTGCACCCCGAAACCAACAAGGAGGGCAAGAACAATGGCTGAAAAGTTATTGAGCAAGAAGCTTGGCGAGGTCGAGGTTGACGGCCTCGTGACCGCCATCGACCCGCACATCGTCATTGGTGCGGGTGTGATCCGCAAGGCATCCAGCGGCACTCTGAAGCTGACCCGTGGCACGGTGCTGGCAAAGTCTACCGGCACTGCCGGTGACAACAAGCTGGTCGTGCTGGGCACCGCCGCCAGTGGTGATACCGAGACGCTGACCGCCAACTGCATCCTGTGCGATGATGTGGAGGTCGGCACCGCCGCAGATGCCACCGTGGCCGTGTATCTGGCCGGGTGCTTTGACCCTGGCAAGATCGTTATGACCAACAGCCACACGCTGACCGAGGCCGACAAGGACGCCCTGCGCGATGCGGGCATCGTCTTTAAGGCTGCATCGCCTGCACTGTAAGGAGGACACAACAATGCCTGCAATTTCTTTGAATATGCTGGAAACCTACACGCTGATGGCCATCGGCGAGGAGATCGTGCCCCGCGCAAACTTCTTCCGTGACCGCTATTTCCCCACGGAGGCCGGTGACCTGTTTGCCAGCGACAAGGTCCTGACCGAGTACCGCAAGGGTGACCGCAAGATGGCCTCTTTCGTGTCCCCGCGCGTTGGTGACATCCCGATGGATCGCCGCGGCTATGAAATCCACGAGTACCAGCCTGCTCGCATTGCGCCCAGCCGCCCGCTGACTGCCGATGAACTGAACAAGCGCGGCTTCGGCGAGGCGCTGTACAGCCAGAGCACTCAGGCACAGCGGGCTGCCCGTCTGCTGCAGGGTGACCTGCGCGACATGGATCTGCGCATTGAGCGCCGCGAGGAGTGGATGTGCGCTAAGACCATGATCGACAACGGCTGTACCATGCAGGAGTATCTGGACGATAAGACCAAGGGCGACACCCTTATCGTGAAGTTCTACGATACCGCCACCGAACACAAGTACACCCCCGCCAAGAAGTGGAACGCCGCCGGTGCTACCTACGCCGACTTCAAGAACGATGTCATCGCTGCCTGCCATCTGCTGACCCGGCGCGGTCTGCCCGCTGAGGATATGCTGATCGGCGCCGATGTGAATAGCTGGCTCCAGTCCAACGCCGAGTTCCAGAAGCTGGTTGACCGCAACAGCGGCATCCTCACCGGCACGGTGAACGAGCAGCTGACCCGCTACCCCGGTGTGACCTACATCGGGCGCTTCAACTTCGGCGGCCACAATCTGGATCTGTTCTGTGTGGACGAAGAATACGAGGACGAGAACGGCCAGAGCGCTAAATTCTTCCCCGCGACCAGCGTGGAGATCACGGCCCCCGGCTGCGGCCATCTGATGTACGGCCAGATTACCCAGATTGACTACGGCCAGACCGACTTTACCTCCTATGTGGCAAAGCGCGTTCCCAAGCTGATCGTGGATCAGGCCAACGACCTGCGCAAACTGCGCTATGCCTGCCGCCCGCTGGCCGCCCCGAAAAACTACACGCCGTGGATCTACATGGAGAGTGTCATCGACTGAGCTGAAAGGAGTACGCCATGAAAGTGAGAATCATCTGCGGCAGCTACGGTTACCGCACGAAGTTCGGCGTGAAGCCTGTCATGCTGGGCGAAACCTGCGAGGTTGACGGCATGGAGGCGGGCCGCCTGGCAGGGCTGGGCGTTGCCGAAATTGTGGATGCGCCCGCCGCGCCGTCTGCCGCCGTCCCTGCACAGGCTGCCGCCGAGCAGGAATATAACGACACCCCTGCCGAGAAAAGTGTCGCAGAGAAGCCCGCAGCCGCCCATCTGGTGCCCGAAGATCTTGCCGACATGACCGTTGCCAATCTGAAGAAGATGGCCGCCGACATGGGCATTGACACCAAGGCGCTGAAGACCAAGGACGCGCTGATTCAGGCAATCTGCGCCGAGGAGGTTTACCCCGGCGAACCTATGGACGGCCCCGATCTGGGCGCTGAAGCGCCCGTGGTGTGAGCGGGTTCCGTGACGCTGTGCAGGATGACCTGCATGGCGTTTTTTTGAACCTTGACGAGTTTGGCGAGCGCCACACGGTCATGTATGACGGCGAAACCTACGAGGATATCCCGGTAGTTATCACCGGGCTGCACGAACGTGACCGCCGACAGCTGCAGAGCGACCATGCACAGGGGCTGTACCTTGTGAGCCGCGTTATGCACTGCGCCCTTGATGATCTGGGCGGCAACCAGCCCGAAAAAGGCTGCCGTATCCGCATCAACGAGCGCGAGGGCGGCAGCTTTTTCCATGATTACTATGTGGCATCGTCCATCTGCGAGATGGGTATGCTGCGCGTGGAACTGGAGGATGTGGACGAATGAGCGTTTCTACCGCGTCCAACGGCGCTATCAACATCTACCTTACAGGCGGTGCGCTGGACAGGGCCGAGAAGATGCTGGCGGGCGTACCCGGCGGCACCGAAAAGGCCGTGAAAAGCGCCATGAGCCGTGCTGTGAGTAGTATGCGCAGCAACGCTGTAAAGGAAATTCGCAAGGAATACGACATCGGTGCCGCTGCCGTGCGCAGTAACCAGAACATCAAGAGCCGCTACACCTACGCGGGCGGGAATGTGACCGCCACCGTTTTGTTTGCAGGGCACAAAATTCCTTTGTACCGCTACAACGGCACCAGCCCGAAGATGCCGACGGTGGACAAAGGCAAAACGGTCATTGCCATCATCAACGGCAAGCATGTTCCTGTTCATCCCGGCGTGGCCGCCAGCGGCCACCAAAAGACGGACACCTCCGTCACGAAGTTCGACAATGCCTTTATCGCCCGGATGAAATCCGGCCATGTTGGCATTTTTGAACGCACTGGGGGCCAGATGGCAGGCGGCGGCGATGCAATCCACGAGTTGATGGGCTCATCTGTGCCCACGATGGTGGGCAACGAAGCCGTGCGCGAGGAATTAACCCGCGCCGCGTGGAAGAAGTTCGATGAACGCCTTGACCATGAGATCATGGCGCTGATGAACGGCTGGAGGTGATGTAAATGACTACGCTGATTCTGCTGGACAGGCTGACAGACTTTACCCGCGATGCGGTGAAGGATCTGCTGCTGCCCGTGCGCCAGCAGGAAAACGATGCCGAAGCCCTCGCCATGCGGGCGGCGGAGGTGTACAAAATGCGGCTGCCCGATTCCGGCAGCGCCAAGAAGAAAGCGCCGTACATCATCCACCAAGTCGTGACCACAAACGACTTGCAGCCGCAGGGCGAACAAATCCACGCCACGGCCAAGCTGCGCACGGTGTTCTGTGTGTACAGCCCCAACGAGGAAGAAGGCTCGTTGATGCTTTTGAACCTTATGGAGCGGCTGCGCATTGCGCTGCTGAAGCAGGTCGTCATCGGCCACCAGTTTACGCTGGACACCACGGCGGGGCTGGAACGGCTGATGTATCTGGATGACACAGCGCCCTACTACATCGGAGAGATGGCGACAGAATGGATCCTGCCGCCTGTCCAGAGGGAGGTAAGCCCATGGGAACCAAACCCCAGACCATGACCGCTGACGGTGAGTTTTGCGTCTACCTTGGCCCGACCATCGTGGGGGTCATCCAGTACGGGGCCATCTACATGGGCAGCAAGGAGCAGGCTTTGGAGTCTGTCGCTGCTGCCATTGAGAAGTACCCGTTGATAGCGCGGCTGATCGTGACGAGCAAGACGCTTGCCCAAGACCGCATCAAAATCAAAACACCGGGCAATCTGCTGTACGAAACGCGGCGGCAGCTGACCCGGAAATTTTAAGGAGGAAAACCTATGCCTACGAAACATGGCGTGTATACCACGCAGGCCGCTACCGGCGTGAGCACCCAGTCCGTTGCTGACAGCGGCATCCCGTTTGTTGTCGGCGCGGCCCCGGTGCAGTCTGCCGACAACTATTCTGCCGCAGCGCTGGGCCTGCCCGTGCTTTGCACCAGCTTTGCCGAAGCAAAAGCGGCGCTGGGGTACAGTGACGATTTTGCCAGCTATGACCTGTGCGAAGTGATGTACACCCACTTCCAGCTGTTCGGCTGCCAGCCCGTCATCCTGTGCAATATGCTGAACCCGGCAACGATGAAAGCAACTGTGACTGCTGCCGACATCAACCTGACCGACCACAAAGCGCTGCTGCCCATTGATGCCATCAATGATGCTTCGCTGGTCGTAAAGCCCAGCACCAGCGGCAGCGCACTGACCAAGGGCACCGACTACGAGGCCTACTACAGCGGGGAGAACCTTGTCGTTGAGGCCATCGAGGGCGGCAGCGCCTATTCTGCCTCCAAGCTGAACATCGCCTACAACAAAGTGGACACCAGCAAGGTCACCAAGAACGTTGTTGCCGGTGGCTTTGCTGCGGTTGACAGCTGCATGAGCACCGTGGGCATCGTGCCCGACCTGCTGCTTGCCCCGAAGTACAGCAGCGAGAGCGAGGTTGCCGCCGTGATGGCAACCAAGGCGGGCGGCATCAACGGTATGTTCGGCGCTAAGGCGCTGGTCGATCTTGATACCGCCACCGCGAACAGCTACACCGCCGCTGTGTCCACCAAGGCCGACAAGGGCATGACCGATGCCAACGAGATCGTGTGCTGGCCTATGGCTACGCTCGGCGACCGCAAGCTGCACATGAGCTGCATTGTGGCTGGCCGCATGGCTGCCACCGACACCGACAATGCCGGTGTGCCCTACGAGAGCCCGTCCAACAAGGACGCGAAAATCGACGGCCTGTGCCTTGCCGACGGTACTGCCGTGGTGCTGACCTTTGAGCAGGCCAACGCACTGAACGGCGGCGGCATCGTGACTGCGCTTAACTTCATGGGAGCGTGGAAGGTCTGGGGCAACTACACCGGATGCTATCCGTCCAGCACCGACCCCAAGGACATGTTCATTCCGTGCGGGCGTATGTTCGCCTATGTGCAGAACACCATCATCCGCACCTGCTGGCAGTTCCTTGACAAACCCATGAACCGCCGCCTGCTGGATACCATCACCGACACGGTGAATATCTGGCTGAACGGCCTTGTGGGCAGCGGCTACCTGCTGGGCGCCCGCGTGGAGATCAGTGAGGACGAGAATCCCGTGACCCAGCTGATGGCGGGCATCATCAAGATTCATGTCTACATGACCCCGGCCAGCCCGGCACAGGAAATCGACTTCGTTCTGGAGTATGATTCCAGCTATGTGACCAGCGCTCTGACCGCGTAAAGGAGGAATAAACAATGCCGAGAGTAGATCAGTCTACCATCAACTGGGCCGTCTATGAGGACAACACCGAGTACGCCGGCATGGCACAGGCCACGCTGCCGAACCTTACCGCGCTGACCCAGAGCATCAGCGGTGCGGGCATCGCGGGCAATGTCGATGCAGTCATTCTGGGCCACTTTGATGCCATGAGCATGACGCTGAACTACCGCACCATGACCGAGCAGGCTGTACGCCTGAGCGAGCCCCGCCGCCACAACATCGACCTGCGCTATGCTGTGCAGGATGAAGACCCTGTTGCGGCCGCTGTGCAGATTCGCGCCATCAAGCATATTCTGGTGGTTATCCCCAAGACGCATACCCCCGGTACTGTTGCCCCGGCTACCCCGGAGAACGGTACCGGCGAGTTCGCCGTGCGTTACTGGGCCACCTATATCGACGGCAAGAAAGTCCGCGAGATCGACCCGCTGAACTTTATCTGCCTGATCGATGGCACCGACTACCTGGCCGATGTCCGTAAGGCCCTGGGCAAGTAATTTGCCCGGCAAAATCCGCTGACCCTGCCTGTAGTTGCGTGACAGATGGCTCACACATTTATGACAACACCCCATGCTGGTCAGCAAATTACAGGCAAGTTAGATATGCCCGGAGAGAAGCCCTCTCCGGGCGTTTTTTTGAAGAATGAAAGGAGTTTGGCAAATGAGCGCCATTGACAACAAGCAGCTGAAAGCTGCACAGGCCGAGGCGGCAACCGCCACCGATACTTATACCCATGTGTTCAAGAAACCGTTCACCTATGAGGACAAGACCTACGAACAGCTGACGCTTGATTTCGGCAGCTTGACGGGGCGCGACTTCATGGCGATTGACCGTGAGGTGCGCGAGCGCGAAGGGCGTGTGCCCATTGTGCCGGTGTACGACACCAGTTTCCTGATGCGCATGGTCTGCCGCGCCAGCAAGGAGAAAATCGACTATGACACGATTGTTGCTGCACCGTTTGCAGAGTTCAACGCGATCCGCGATAAGGCGCGCAGTTTTTTGCTGCGCACGGAGATGTAATAGACCGGGACTGCCTGTGGCTGCGTAAGCAGTGCATGATGCTGGCCCGGAACTGTTGCACCCCCGTGGATTACTGGCTGTCAATGACACTGGCCGAGTTGCAGGTCTGGATTGATGCCAACAACGACCTGTTTGACAAGGACAATGCCAAACAATAACCCATAAAGGAGGCTGCCGTGGCAAGCCGTAAAGAATACGAAATGCTATTCCAGTTGGATGCAAAGCTCGGCAGCAGCTATACATCCACATTTTCCAAAGCAAAGAGCGGCCCCAGCGAACTGCAAAAAGAAATCCGCAGTTTGCAGAGTGTGCAGGCTGACATATCGGCCTACACCAAACAGCAGGCCGCCGTTGAAAAGACCCAAGCCAAGCTGGACAATCTGAACAAGCAGTATCAGTTGCTACAGCAGGAAATCAAGGAGACCAACGGCCCGACCACTTCCCTTGAACGCGAGAGCGCCAAGCTGGAGCAGCGCATTGGTGACACCAGCAATGCGCTGGCGGCCCAAAAGGAAAAGCTGGGCTCGACTGCCAAATCGCTGAATGAGGCAGGTGTCGGCACGGACAATCTGGGCGCAAAAAGCCAAGATCTTGCTGATAAGCTGAACACCCTGCGGGCCAAGGAAGAAGCCGCAGCCGAGAGTGCTGAGGAATACGGCGACAAGGGCACGAGCTCCATCGAAGCTGTATCGCAGGCATTTGCTGCCGCAAAAGTCTATGAAGCCCTTGAACAGATCAAGGATGCGTACATGGACTGCATCAACTCTGCCGGTGACTTTGAAGCGTCCATGAGCAACGTGGAGGCGTTGAGCGGTGCCAGCGGCGACCAGCTGCAGGCCCTGACCGACAAGGCCAAGGAGATGGGCGCGACCACCAAATTCACTGCCGGTGAATCGGCAGATGCACTGTCCTACATGGCGTTGGCCGGGTGGGATACCCAATCGATGCTGCAAGGCATCAGCCCCGTCATGGAGTTGGCCGCTGCTGCCAACATGGATCTGGCATCAGCCTCAGACATCGTGACCGACTACCTGACCGCATTCGGCCTGACGGCATCCGATACCACGCATTTTGTGGATGTGATGGCCTACGCCATGAGTCACTCCAACACCAATGTGGAGCAGCTGGGCGAAGCCTACAAGGCATGCGCCGCAACTGCGAAATCCATGGGCTACTCTGTGGAGGAAACCACCGCGGTGCTGGCTACGATGGCGAACGCCGGTGTCAAGGGCGGCGAGGCCGGTACGGCTCTGAACGCCATTATGACCCGCCTTGCCACCAACACCAAGGGCTGCGCCGATGAGCTGGAAAAGTACGGCGTAAGTATCTATGATTCGCAGGGCAACATGAACAGCCTGTCGGACATTCTGACAGGTTTGTCTGCCGCGTGGGACAACCTGACCGACCAAGAGCAGGCCAACCTTGCGAAAACCATTGCCGGCACGAACCAGTATTCCAAGCTGCAAACGATTATGGCCGGGTGCAGCGAACAGGCAGCCAAGGGCGGCCAGAGTTTCAGCGACTACGCCTCTGCGCTGGAGAACTGCTCCGGCACTGCCGGGAAGATGGCCGGCACGATGCTGGACAATCTGAACGGCAAAATGACGCTGTTTGAATCTGCCGCAGACGGCTTGGAAATCGCTGTTGGTGAGCAGCTGACCCCTGCCATGAGTGACTTGTACGAAGTGGGCGCAGATGTGCTTTCCGGCATGACCGAGTTTGTCAACGACAATCCCGGCGTGGTCAAGGGCATCACAACTATGGTCGGCATCATCGGAACAGCTACCGCTGGGCTGACCGGGTATGTGGCCGTTGCAGGCGTTGCAAAGGCTGTTACAGCCGCAATAGGTGCAACTGCTGCGGCCTCACTTGGGCCGATTGCGCTTGGTGTGGCCGGTATTGCCGCAGTAGCCGGTGCTTTCGTGGCTGTTACGAGTGCCGCAGATGCTGCGGTTGAGGCATCCGGTGACTGGCCGCCTGCGCTGGACGAGATCACCACCGCCGCCAACGGTGTGACCAACGCGCTGGACGATGCCAACGCCACCATGCAGGCCAGCGCCGAAACTACAATGGCGACTGCCGGCACGGCGGATCTGTACATCACCAAGCTGGAAGAAATGGGCGACTATGCCAAGCTGAGCGCCGATGACCAGCAGGAATACCGCAATGTGCTGACGCTGCTATGTGACCTAATTCCCGATCTGGCCGGGTATATTGATACCACCACCGGTGAGATACAGGGCGGCACCACAGCGCTGCGCGGATATGCCAAGGCGTGGCAGGACAGCGCCAAGGCGCAGGCCTACCAAGAGTTCATGTCCGATGTGTCGCAGCAGTACAACGATGTCACCAAGGAGCTGTACCAGAACCAGCTGAAGCTGACCGAGGCACAGACCAAGGGCGAAGCCGCCAGCAAGGGCATGGACGAGACCTATCAAAAGCTGCTGTCCACCCTGGGCATGACGGATGACGAATTCCAGAAAACCTACGGCAGCGTGAGTGCCATTGCGGGTGTTCACCTTGACCCCGAGATCGCTGACGAGGTTATGGACCTGCGCGACAGCTACGAGGAATATTCCAACCAGCAGCTGGAGGCCGCCGAGAACGAAAAGGTCTACCAGCAGGCCGTTGACGATGGCATCACCAAACAGGGCGAGGCCCAGCAGGCCATTGAAGACGCGCAGACCGCCTACGAGAATCTGGAGGCCGCCCAGTCCGGGGCCACAAGCTCTGCATCCGAGGGCGCGGCTGAGCTCGGACAGGCCATCAGCGATGTGACAGTCGAAGCCCAAAAGCTGGTTGAAGCCTACAACACCGCCTATGATGCTGCCGAGAAATCCATCGGCGGCCAGTACGAGATTTGGGATAAGGCATCCAGCGTGAGCGCCACCAGCGTGGAAACGCTGAACAAAAACCTTGAAAGCCAGACCACCTACTGGCAGGACTATAACACCAACCTTGATACCCTGCGCGAAAAAGCCGGGAGCATAGAGGGCTTGAGTGATATGGTAGCCGGCTTCGCCGATGGCAGTAAGGAATCTGTGGACGCTATCGCCGGTATGGCCCAGGCGGCCCAGGATGGCGGCGGCAAGCTGGAAACGATGGTGAAGAACTGGCAGGATCTGCAGCAGGCACAGAAGGATGCCAGCGGAGCGCTTGCCGACCTGACCACAGACTTCAGCAGCAAAATGGATGAACTGGCCCAAAAGGCCGGTGACACTGTAGATGAACTGGATATGAGTGCCGAGGCTGCAAAAAACGGCAAGGCCACGGTTCAGGCGTTCATCGACAGTGCATCCAATATGCTGCCCGATGTGCAGACCGCCTATGCGAAGATCGGCACGACTGCGGCCAATGCCCTGCAGAGCAAGCTGGACAAAGCCAACACCAGCGGACGCGCCCGGAAAACCGGCGCACAGGCCACAGGCACGCGCAATGCCGAACCCGGCTGGACGCTGGTTGGCGAGTACGGGCCGGAAATCGTCTACATGCAGGGCGGCGAGGGCGTTTTGAATGCCGCCCAGACCAAGGATGTGCTGCCCGCACTGGATGACCGCTACACCGATACCCGCGCTGAGAATGCCGAAGCGCCTGCCCCGAAAGAAACGGCGCAGGCTGCCGAGAGCGCCGCCGTCAACCCCCACGAGGGCATACGGAACGACACCAGAGCAGCCCAGACCCCTGCCACAACCGCGCGAGTGATGCCACAGACGGCTGATGGACCCGCAGAGGCGGTCTCCGCGCCAGCTGTGAACCAACCCAAGGTAGGCATACCCCAAGAGGTCGAAGCGGCGCAGAAACCCGTCTCCGCCGCCGTGGCAGTCGATGTACCTGACACTGTGAGCGCGGCTGAACCATTTTCGGGAATTCCCGAAAATGGTATGCAGTACGCCGAGACTGTGCAGGCAGAGGACGCCTACCCGGCAAGTGCTGCCCAGCCCGCCGCTGAGGCGGCTGCTTTTGCCCCTGCCGAGGCTGATAAGGTAGACATACCCCTTGATGGGCAAACGCCCGAAAACGGCCTGTCTGCCGCCGAGATGAACCATGCCGCTGAAGCTGACGCAATGCTGGCCGACTATACCGCTGTTATCAGCCCGCGGGCCGTGGATGCGATGGGCAGCTTTGCCGCCCAGAACGCCAAGCCAGCCGCCGAGGCGGTACAGGCTGAGAGCGCCAAAAGCAGCACCACAACCCAGTTGCAGCCCATGAGCCTTTCGCCGGTATTCCAGATCAGCGGCATGCAGGACAGCCAGCAGCTGCGCAGCGCACTGAACCAGAGCGTTGAGGATATGCGCCAGATGATACTGGATGTTGTGCAGAGCGCCAGAGATGACGAGGAAAGGATGAATTTCAGCTAATGACCTATACGACTGTACAGGGCGATATGTGGGATTCCATCGCCTATAAAATCTTTGGCAATGTGGCTGCCACCGACCAGCTGATGGCGCTGAACCAGCAGTATCTGCACACCTACATTTTCTCGGCAGGGATCGTACTGACCCTGCCCGAAGCCAAAACGGAAAGCGAGCAACCGACCGGGATGGTACCGTGGAAGAAGGTGGACACATGAGCGTTTTAGCCCGCCGCAGCAAACTGCTGATGTGGTTTGACGGCGTGAATATCAGCGATGATATAGCGCCGTATTTTCTGACCGCGACCTATACCGACAACGATGACGGCGTATCCGATGATTTGCAGGTCACTTTGCAGGACCGCGATAAAATCTGGATGAAAAGCTGGCTGAACGAAATGGTGAACGCCGCTGCCGGGGATGCCTTGAAAATCCGCGCCAAGATCTGGATAAACTACTGGAACGGCTACGATGTGGAGGAGTTCCTCGACTGCGGCGAATTTGAGCTTGATTCCGTCTCGTTGTCCGGCCCGCCGAACACGGTGACCATCAAGGCATGCAGCCTGCCGTTTACGAGCCAGATACGCCAGACCAAAAAATCCAAGGCGTGGGAGAATTACAGCCTGTCCGCAATCCTTGCAGAAATTGCAGGGGCAAACGGCATGGGATATTTCTTTGATACGCCTAACGACCCTTTTTATGACCGCGTGGAGCAAAGCAAGACCAGCGACATCACCTTTTTGCAGCGGCTTTGCACCAATGCGGGGCTGAATATCAAGGCTACCAAGGGCAAGCTGGTCATCTATGACCAGAGCGACTACGAGCAGCGGCCTGTTGTGATTGAGGCAGACTACCGCGATACCAGCTTTACCAAGTGGAAGTTGGACACCAAGACTGCCGACACCAAGTACGCCAGCTGCCGTGTGAGCTATGTTGAGCCCGCCACAGGTGCCTGTATTGAGTACACGGCTTACACCGAAGACTATGACGAGGACGCCAAGACCAACCAGCAGTTGGAGCTCTACGCCAAGGTCGGCAGCGTGGCCGAAGCCAAAACGATGGCTGAAAAGCACCTTCGGCTGCACAACAAATTTTCTAAGACGGTGCAGTTTACCCACACCGGCCATGTTTGGTATGTGGCCGGTGTGGGTATCCGTGTCAAAGGCTACGGCTTTTGGGATGGACGCTATATCTGCACACAGGCAAAGCACACAATCAACGAAAACGGCTATACAACAACCGTTACAGGCCGCAGGATACTGGAGGGATATTGATGGCTGATGAAGTAACCCGACTGCGTATCGGCACCGTGTCTGCTGTCGATAAGGCCAATCTGGCCGCCCGCGTCATTTTCAAGGACGAAAACATCGTATCCGGTTGGCTGCCTGTTTTGCAGCGAACCGGGGAAATTGTTACGGTTGCCACTGCCGGCAAGCACGACCACGATGTTGACGGCGACTGCACCGTAAAAAATACCACCAAAACGCCGACCACATGGACAGACAGCGAAGGTAAGGTGCATACCAGCTATGACACCGCCCACAGTCATGGGGCCAAGGTGAACTACTGGCTGCCAAAGGTCAATGAGACCGTGGCGTGCCTGTATCTGCCGACCTTTAACGGCGATGGTGTGATACTGGGGGCGATTAAAACATGATTGTCGGCTGCCTTGGAGACCTTATCTTTCAGGTCAGTTCTGATACGGTGCTGACCGTAAGCAACTTTGTGGAGAGCGCATCCACCCGGTACGCCATCCACCAGCGCCACAACAACAGTGCCTGCCTCGAGTACACCGGCATGGACCCAGACCAGCTCACCTTTGATATTGAGTTGTCCGAGTATCTGGGCGTGTATCCGCAGAGTGCCATCAACATACTGTGGGGCTACATCCGCAGCGGACAGCCGGTATCCATGGTACTGGGCCGGACCGTGTACGGGAAATGGCGCTGGGTAATCAAGAGTATGGCCATCAAGATGAAGCACACCGACAAGGACGGAACATGGACGCACTGCACCGTCAGTGTGACCTTGATGGAATATCTGGCGCAGTAAGGAGGGCTGAAAATGAGTTACCTTGTGAGCGCCCTGCCGGACGATGAACTGCTTTTGAACTGCACAGACACCGTAACAAGTGTGCTGCAGAACATCAAGTGCATCATCCAGACCCGCAAGGGCGACATACCCCTGCACCGGGGCATCGGCCTGACGGGGAGCTGGATCGACAAGCCGATTACAGTTGCCCCTACACTGATGGTGGCAGACCTCAAAGAAGCCATAGAGGAGGGCGAGCCCCGCGCCGAGTTTGTGCAGGCGACCTTTGAGATTGACCCGAACGACCCGGCGCATCTAATCCCAACCGTGGAGGTGAATATCCGAGATGAGTAGAAACCCCTTGTATCAGTTCGTGGACACCGACACGACCAAGCTGGAGGCCGCGCTCGTGGATGCCTATGAGGCTATTGTCGGCCACAGCGCCCAGCCAAGCAGCCCGGAGCGCATTTTTATTGCGTGGGTCGCAAGCATCATTTTGCAGGAAAGGGTGTATCTGAACCATGCGGGAAACCAGAACATACCGAGCCGCGCCGAGGGCGCAAACCTTGATGCCCTGGGCGAGTTATTCTACCAGCGGACGCGCCCGGCCGCGACCTCCTCCACCGTGACGATGCGGTTCAATATCAGCGAGGCGCAGACCAGCGCCGTGCTGATCCCGAAAGGTACGCGCGTGAGCAATGGACAGAATATGTTCTGGGCTACCGTGGAGGACCGCTACATTGCAGCCGGGCAGACCCACGGCGATGTGACAGCCGAGTGCATGACTGCTGGCACAGCGGGAAACGGCTACCTTGCAGGCCAGATCGCCACCATTGTGGATGTGTTCGACTACTACACCAGCTGCACAAATCTGACCGAGAGCGGCGGCGGCAGCGATGCCCCCACCGATGACGAGTTCTACGAGCAGCTGCGCCAGAGTGAGGACAACTATTCCACCGCGGGGCCGAAAGGCGGCTACATTGCCAAGGCCAAAGCCGTGAGCAATGACATTGCCGATGTGCTGCCCAACAGCCCGACCCCCGGCGAGGTGCGCATCTATGTTCTGATGGAAGACGGCACGATTGCCGGGCAGGAAGTGAAGAATGCCGTGCTGGCTGCCTGCAATGCCGATGAAACCCGCCCGCTGACCGACCATGTACTGGTGGAAGACCCCGAAACGGTGGCGTACGATATTGATGTGACCTACTATCTGAACCGCGGCGGCCCGTCTGCCGCTGATGTGCAGAGCGAGGTGAACGCCGCCGTGGATGCCTATGTGAAATGGCAGGCAGGCAAGCTGGGCCGGGACATCAACCCCAGCGAACTGACCCGCCGTATGATGGTGAACGGTGTAAAGCGCGTTGTTATCCGCAGCCCTGTCTACACAGAGCTGCGCAGCGGCAATGTGGCTACCGATGCCAGCGGGCGTGTGGCGCTGGCCGACCTGACGGATACCGTGCCGCAGGTTGGTAAGCTGCGTGGCCGCACCGTGACGAGCGGAGGGTATGAAGATGAGTAATACCCCCACCGCCGAGGAGTTCCTGCGGGCGCTGCCGCCCGTACTGCGCAATGACAGTCGCATGATAGCGCTGGGGCAGGTTGTGGCCGAAGAACTTTCGGACCGCATGAGCGAGATCGAGAAAGCGGCCATCTACCCCCGCATTGACGAACTGGATGAAGCACTGCTGGACATACTGGCTTACGATTTCAAGGTGGACTGGTACGGCTATGACTACCCGCTGGAAACGAAGCGGGCACTGCTGAAATCCAGCTTCTATATCCACCGTCACCTTGGCACCAAGGGCGCTGTTGAGGCGGCCATTCAATCGGTGTACCCCAAGAGCATCGTGGAAGAATGGTTCGACTATGTGGAGGGCGGCAACCCCTACACATTCCGCATTGTACTGGACGCATCGACCCCCGCCGTGCCGGTGAACAACACAGACCTTTTGAGGGCGGTAAACCTGTACAAAAGTCTGCGCAGCCATCTGGACGGTATCATGTTCCGCAGCACACACCGTTTCGAGATCCGCACGGGCTGCGGATGGTGCGTGTACACGGCCCGCCTGTGCGGCACCTATCCGGTGCAGGCCAGGGAGGGAGCAATCTACAATTTCCCTGTGGTGGTGGAGACCGAGCACGGCGGCGAGGCGTACACCATGCCGCTGACAGGCCAGCCGACTGCCGGCACATTCCCGGCTCCTGCCGTGCAGGGCGTTATCGCCGGGGAAAATGTTTCCGTTGCCACAGCCGAAGATGGACAGACCTATACAAGCCCCATGACGGGCTATGCCACGGTGGGTACGCACCCCGCTGCGGCAGTGCAGGGGTCTATCCTTGACGGCGTACTTATGACCGACACAGCCAGCGGGAGCGCGGGCTTCGAGGCTACCCCCTGCGGGCTGGAGCCGGGATCACTTTTTTAGGAGGTATGACCCATGATTGACAGTGCAGGGTTTACCGACCTGCGGAACTACATCAAGCGGCGTGTCGCTTATGCCAAGTACCGTGTCGGAAATACCTACATCAAAACGGACCTGTCCGATGTGGCGGTGCTGCCCAACGGCACTGTGCGGGCGCAGCTGACCATCAGCGCCGAAAGTACCCCGCTGACCGTGACCCGCGTGGAACTGTACAACTCGGACAATGCGCTGTGGGCGCATCAGGATTGCAGCATCACGGTCAACACCGGGCAGACGGGCATCTTGTACTGGTTCGACTTTACCGTGACCGAGCAAGTTGTAAAAAAGCTGCTTGCGAAAGGTGCCAAGCCTACGCAGAACTATGTCGTGACCGAGCAGGAGGTGAAATGAAATGTATTATCCTACCCAGTGGAAAGACCATGTGACGAATCCGAGCAACTGCTTCAACATCACGAAGAACGATGACGGCACCTACCAGATCACTCGCGCCGGCACTGTGATGCAGCAGGGTACGCCGCAGGATGCGGCACATTTTACCAACCAAGAGGACGGCATCTGGGAACTGTTTGCCTGCTATGGGTTGCTGCTGAACTACGCCCGCCAGATGGGCTGGGATGTGGAGCGCGGCAGCATCAACCTGACGAACACCGCCAAGCCGTACCCGTTCAACAACAGTCAGAAGACCGTGGCCTTGCAGATGCAGCGCCCCAGCCGTGACTATATCGTCATCACCGAGGCAAGCAATGTGAAGGGCAACCTCGGTCAGATCGAGGTGAGCGACCAGCTGTCCAACGGCTTTAAGGTCGCCTACACCGGCAGCGCCACTGCTGCCACCATCAACTACATTGTGATCGGAGGGTACATGAAATGATTATCGTTGAGAAGAACCCCGGCCAGAAAATCGACTACGAGGTGAACAAGACCAAGATCACCTTTGACGATGACCTGACCCTGAACCTTGCCAAACGCGAGGAAGACTACGCCGTACACATTGATGTGTGCTTTGACGAGGACGGGGCGCTGTGCATCGGCGCTGCTGCCGGGCGCAGCTATGTAGCCCAGATCGACATCCCGCCCCGCCAGTACAAGGAAGTGCCTGCCACGGCGGCGGAGACGGCCACCGGCGAGGCGGCAGACGATGCAGACGGTAGCCATACCCCGCAGCAAACAACCGCAAGGGAGCCGCTGCCGTTGGACATGAACACCGTGACGCTGACGCTGTGGAGCATCGAGTAAGGAGGTAAACCCCTATGGCTGATAATTTTGACCTGATGGCAACCGCACTGAAAGCGGTCTGCCCGAACAATGAGATCCTGCTGGACAACGCCGGCAAGCCCAGCGTTATGGTCCGCATCCCGAAGATGACCTATGCCCAGCTGGGTATGGGCGAATCCACCGCACTGTTCCCGGCGTTTATCATCAACGGGCAGGAAGTGGACGAGATCTACATCTCCAAGTATCTGAACATCGTGCAGAATGGCCGTGCGTACAGTCTGCCCGGCGTTGACCCTGCCGCAAGCATGAACTTTGACCAGGCCCGCAGCTACTGCGAGGCAAAAGGTGACGGCTGGCACTGCATGACCCGCATGGAGTGGGGTCTGCTGATGCGCATCTGCGAGATGCAGGGCTTTATCCCGCTGGGCAACAACAACTACGGCAAGCACAGTTCGGAGCAGTTCTATAAAGCAATCCCGACTTTCATCGACACGGGCGCTGGCGGCAAGACCGGACGCACCGCTACCGGCACCGGACCGCTGACTTGGTACCACGACAACAGCCCCAGCGGTATTGCTGACCCTGTCGGTAATGTGTGGGAGTGGGCCGGTGGTGTCCGTACTGTGTACGGCGAGCTGCAGGTCATGGCCAACAACAATGGCGCAGACGCTGCCAACTCGCAGGGCGTAAGCAGCACCAAGTGGATGGCTATCAGCGCTGATGACGGCAGCTACATCACCCCGGACGGCAGCGGCACTACGGCCAACTCCGTCAAGCTGGACATCGTCAGCGGGCACATCCAGTGGTCCAAGACCATTACCACCCGCAACAAAGATTCCGACTGGCCGAGCTGCAGCTTTGCTGCTATCACCTGTGACAGCACGATCAGTGATGCCGCCAAGCTGGTATTGCAGTGCCTTGGTATGCTGCCGTACAAGGCCACAGATTTGTGCGCTAAGGCGGGTCACCAGTGCTGGTTCCGCAACCTCGATGCCGAACGCGCTTTCTTTTCGGGCGGCTACTGGAGCTACTCTTCCTATGGCTTGGCTTCGTTCAACGGCCACCTCCCGCGGTCGAATTCGTGGACGTACATTGGCTTCCGCGCCGCTTTTGTAAAACTGCCCACTGCGTAACTGCGCACTGGAGACCGCGCGATAGCGCGGTCTTGGGTAGCAGAGCGATTGCGGGATAGCCGCGCACAGAGATTCCCTCAGTCCGGCCCCGAAGGGGCCGGTTTATAAAATTGATTTTTCGGATTTTGGGTATTTTCTGCGATTTTTCCGACAGAATCTACCAAAACGACCCGCCGGGCGGGAAAAAGCTATATAATGCCCTGTGGGCTGGAGGTGCTGACAATGGCCGAAGAACTTAAAATCATGCAGAAAGTCTTTGACATGATGCAGTATGGGTACGGAGCCCTTGCGCAGTATCCGAAGTCTGAAAAGTTTGCTCTCTGCACCGACATCAAGCGCTGCATGGACACCATGCTGGAGCGCACGATTGAGGCGCAGAAGAAATACTACAAAAAGACCACCTTGCAGGATCTGGATGTGGAAGTGGCAAAGCTGCGGGCTTATCTGCGGTTGAGCCATGAACTCGGATTTCTCCCGATGAAGAAGTACGAGGTCTGGTCAGGCATGGCAGTCGAAATCGGAAAGATGCTCGGCGGTTGGCTTAAAACCATCAAGAGCCAGCCGAAGACATAGGGTATCAGCCGTGACGCGCTTTCTATTCGGGCGGCAACTGGAACAACTCTTCCTATGGCTTGGCTTCGTTCAACGGCAACAACCCGCGGTCGAATTCGAGGACGAACATTGGCTTCCGCGCCGCTTTACCTCATAGTCAGATATTGCAAGCTCGCGGGCTTGCTCTCAGTACAGAGGGATAAAGGGGCTGGTCTCCTTGGTTGCAGGGTAAAAGCTGCGGCCTTAAAATTTTAGCAGCTTTGCCGGTGTTCCGATGGCATACCTCCATACGGCACCTGCGGGGCTGCGAACCTCAAGGAGTGGCATTAGATTGGAAAAACACAGACATATTTTTGAGCAGTTTGCAACCTTCGACAATATGTATGATGGTTATTTGCTGGCGCGAAAACATAAGCGCTATCAGGATTGTGTGCTTGAGTACACCAATCTCCTTGAGGATAATTTGATCGATGCGGTGAATCGGCTCCAATGGCATGAGTACCAGACGGGGCCGCTTCACCAATTTTATGAGTATTATCCCAAGAAACGAATCATCAGCAGCCTGCCGTTTTATGACCGCGTTGTAAACTGCGCCGCGTACAATGTGACGTGGCCGATTTACAGCAAGTCGTTCTACGAACACAGTTATGGCAGCGTTCCCGGTAAGGGCCCTGTGCGGTGTGCAAACACGATACAGGGCTGGATGCGAGAGGCTGCGGCCAAACCCGGCGACTGGTACTTTGTGAAGATGGACATTACAAAGTTCTTCTTTCGTATTCCTACCGAAGTACAGCTGCGGGAACTGGGCCGCCCGCTGGATGATGCCGACATGATGTGGTTCTTTGAACGCGCTATCCGCTGCGATGGCCGCCCGCTGGGGCTGCCGCTGCACTGCACCGATGTTACCACAGCGGAACGCATTGCGGGCCGCGGGATGCAGGTGGGCAGTTTGGTATCGCAGATGACGGCCAATGTGGTTATGACACCTGCGGATCACTACATCAAGCGGGAGCTGTGTGCGCCGTATTACGCCCGGTACATGGACGATATGGGCGCAATCATCGAGGGCAAGGCCGCCGCGTGGGAACTTGTGGAGGAAGTGGACAACTACCTGCAAACAAACCTTGGGCTGAATCTGAACCAGAAAACCGCCGTCATTCCCATCGGAAACCCGGTGGAATTCGTGGGGCGGAAAATCAGCCCGGTCAAAATTGAACTGCGCCGGCAGACCACCCTCGGCATGAAAAAGCACTTACGGTATGTGCAGGATGCCTATGCTGCGGGTGAGATTGATCTTGACTATGCGTTGAGCGTCATCACCAGCTACCGGGGGCTGTTCAAGGATGTTACCAGCGATGCTTTCCTTGAAAAGATGCTGGATGAATTCGTACTATCCCGGCCTGCGCTTGAAGCGTAGGGCGACAACTCAATAAGAAATCGGCAACCCAGCCACTGTGGCAGGGCTGCCGATTTTTTATACAAATTTTTACCGAGAGGAGCGACAGACCATGACCGACAAGGAACTTGAAAACGGCGTTGACATCACTGCTGAATGCGATGCTGAGACCAGCAACGGCAAGGGGGTTGAGGACGATGAGTGATTGCTCTTTCGTAGACCTGACTTGCATTTCACCAAACTGCAACCGCCCGCGCAAGTACGCTGTCAGCAAAATCACCCCGCACCACATGGCGGGCAATCTGACGCTGGAGCAGATCGCTGCCATGGAGGCCAAGCCCAGCCGCCAGATGTCCAGCAACTATGCGATTTCCAGTGACGGCGGTATTGCGCTGCTGTGCCACGAGGCAGACCGCAGTTGGTGCAGCAGCAGCCCTGCCAACGACCACAGGGCCATTACCGTGGAGGTTGCCAACGACCAGATTGGCGGGCAGTGGCATGTCTCTGATGCAGCGCTGGAGGCGCTGGTAAAACTGTGCGTGGACATCTGCCAGCGCAACCCCGCACTGAAGAATGGCCTCAACTACACCGGCGATGCCCGCGGCAACCTTACCAAGCACAGCTACTTTACCAGTACCGCTTGCCCCGGCCCGTACCTCGGCGGCAAGTTCAGCTGGCTGGCTGAGGAGGTCAACAAGCGGCTGGCCGGTGGCGTTACCGTGGTGGGCGATGCCCTGCGGGCGGGGATGGCACTGCATCTGGAGCGCACCAACCTGTACATTGCCAGTGCTTCGCTGGCTATCGCCGGGGTGCGCACGGGTACCTATTACCTGTGGGGCACCGAGGTGGTCAATGGCCGTGTGCGCATTACCAACAGCACCAGCAATGTGGGCAAGTACGGCAAGGTCACTGGCTGGATTAGTGTGGACGATGCCAAGGCTGGTGCCGGGCTGCGTGACCAGACTACCGACAGCCGCGGCCTGACAAAGATCGTCATCGACTACGCCAGCAATGTGCAGGCCATGGCGGTGTACAATCTGGCCCAGCAGCTTGACCTCGTTGCCCCTGGCTACTACCGCAGCAGGTACATTGATACCGCCAAGACGGCGCAGTACATCGAAATCGGTCAGATCAGCGCGGGCGATGCCGAGCATGTCACCACCCTGTGCAAAAAGGCTGCCATCGAGTACAAGACCGCTGCATAGTTGGGAGGTGGAGGCAATGACCGAATGGGGCGTTGTGGGCGTGATTGTTGTGCTGCTGGGTTTGCTTGGCACTGTGACCGCGCCTATGATTCGACTGAACACCACCTTGACCAAGCTCAACGACAAATTCGACACCTTGGACGAAAGGCTGACGGATGTGTCGGCGAGCAACCACGCATCCCACAGGCGGCTGTGGGAACATGAAGAAATGCAGGACTCCAAGCTGCACGACCATGAGACCAGAATTCAGATTCTGGAGCATGGGCCGGGCTGTCCTGCGAACCATTCCACAAAGGAGGAATATACATGAATATCAACTGGCGCGTCCGTATCAAAAACAAGGCGTTCTGGCTGGCTCTGATTCCGGCTGTACTGCTGCTGGTGCAGGTCGTGGCTGCCGTGTTCGGCTACACGCTCGACCTCGGTGATCTCGGCAACAAACTGCTTGCCGTTGTCAATGCGGTGTTTGCCGTGCTGTCGATCCTCGGCATTGTGACCGACCCGACCACGGCGGGCATCGGCGACAGCCCGCAGGCGATGACCTACGAAGAGCCCAAGCAGAACCCCTATAATTAAAATGAGCCCCCGGCTGACTACCTGCTACGGTAGTTGGCCGGGGGCTTTTGTCGTTTATTGGCCAACGCTATCGGCCAACGGTTCAATACGCCATTCTTTTGGGTTTTCCTGCTCTGCTCTGATACGTTCGAGAGGCTCACGTTCTTCACAGACGGCATACTGCACCCAACGATAGCTTTGAAAAGTGCGGTTTTTAGTGAGTGGTTCGTGTGGGATGTATAGCTGTTTGTATTCAAGTGCGTACATTATTCATATCTCCGATTACATTGACGCTTTATTTGAGAACACTGTCGATGATTTTTGTCTGCTCCCACTCTTCCAGCGGGAGGGGCAGGTCCGCAAACGCGCGGAGAGCCTCGTCAGAGCCGCAGTCATCGCAGATATATAGACCGCTTACCTCTCTGGACAGTGCGTTTGAGGAGGCGGCCCGCTGGGTCTGCGGGTCGATCTTGAGCGGCTTGCCGCAGCGCGGGCAGAACGGCCAGCCGTTTTTCTGGTCGGAGATCATGCGGGCGGTGAGCTCGGTGTTGGTGAATTTCATGGTATCAGTCCTCCTTGATTTTTGTGACGATGATGGAGATACCGCAGATGCCGCCGATGGAGTGGCAGGTTTCCGACCAGCAATCAGCGACCTCGTACTGCTGCATGACGGGCAGGGGTAAATCGCCCGCCGGGCCGAAGTAGATGAGGCCGGCGTCTGCCTCGGCCATGCGGATATAGGTGTCGAGGTCGAGGGGCTGCAAAAAGTCGGTCAGCGTCATTGCGGGTTCCTCCTCAATTTTTCCACTCGCGGCATCCAGCGGCCCGGAGGTACTCGGTTGCGTCGTTGTCCTCGTCGATGAAACCTAGCGGGATCTGACAGTTCGGGTCAATGCGGTTCCTTGTGTGCAGGATGACCGGCTTGTATGCGATTTTCCTGCGGCTGTCCACGATTGCCAGCACCACATCGGAATCCCGCTTGACGATCGGTGCATTGGCGTAGTCCAGCAGCTCCTCCATATCGTGGTAGCCGAACGTGTTGGACAGGCAGCAGCCATACGATACGAACGTGAATTTCTTTTCATCAACATAAGCTCTGATCGTGGCCCGCACCAGATAGGGCATATCCGGGTCAGTGGGATTCAAGCGTCTGAATTTCCCGTTGTCGATCAGCACCTTTTGCGACTTGATGCCGTACTCGTCGGCATCTGCAAGGTCAATCCGAACGACGGGCATCTCGTGCATATTGATTGCAACCGCAATTTCCTGGGGAGTGTTAAGCATTTTCATGGTCTGCCTCCTTAAAATCCCTGCGCCTCAAAGTCGCGGAGGGCATCTTGCGCGGCAAAGAATTTCTTAATTGCCTCGTTATAAGCCGCTTTTGCGGTATCAACTGCCTTTACTGCCTCGACCAAACTGGGGTCGTTTTTGTCATCAGCCGCAGCTGCCAGTTCTTCAACAAAGTCCTCCTTGTTGTGGAGCTTTTCAAGGGCGATTTCCTGCGCCCGCTGTTTGGTCCAGCACTCATTCTTCAGCAGTTCGTGGATTTTCTCGAGCGTTGCAATAGTCATTTTTAGCACTCCTATTTTTTTAGTTTGAAAGTGTCGTAGGCGAAGTTCCCATCCTTGTCGAACACGGTCACTATGTCGCAGAGATTGCCGAGAGCCTTGGACATGGGAGAACCGTATGTGCCACGTTCCCACAGGCCGGATTTCTCGGCCAACTTCCAGAAGTAGCCCACCTCAATCCCGGCGTTGGGGCCAGCGAATGGGTGATGCTTCGTAAAGGCGGCACGAATGAAGTTCTCGCACCATTCAACCTTGATAATTTTCATTGTGACGACCTCCTATGTTAGTGCAGACGGTAGATCTCGCTGCGGTAGCTGACAACGTAGCCCTTGCTGTCCTTGTGGATGCGGACATTGGCTTTCTGGACGCGGGTGCAGCCTGTGCGCTTTTTGACGATGCTGACCGCCAGAGGGAGGTAGCGGTCAGTCAAATCGATGTAGGGGCTGGTCTTGCTCTTTGCCTTGTAGCGTTCTACGCTGAGGGCTTCGGCCCGTTCTGCCTCTGCTTTCGTGCCGTAGAATGTGTTACCGCGGCGCTTGCTGGAGCCAATTTCGTAGAAGCGCTCACTCTCGATGACCTCAAGCCGGTTGTTCCAGATAGTATTGTAGCGGACGGTGTCGTAGGGAACGACCTTATCTGCGGGAGTGCCGACAACGATTTCCAGACCGGACAGGCTGTTGAAGCTGTCGTGCTCGGTGAAGTTGTCCAGCAGGACGCGGACAACCTGCTTGCCGTCCGTCAAATCAACATGGGCAACCTCGCCCTGACTGCCGCTCATCGTGGCGGTGTTGATGGTGTAGCCCTTGGCGATATACTCGGCGACTTTAGCGGTAAATTTCTGGTTGATATCGATGTACTTCATTTTGCTTCCCTCTTGTCTTTTCTGCCTTACTCTGATAAAATAGAGGGCGGCCGGGGTAAGGCTCCCGGCTCGCCGTTATTGATTTGCGGTGCGGAGTGGCGTTCTTAGCGGGGCGGCCACTCTTTTTTATTCCATTGCGGTCGTGATGCTGTCGATTACCTCGTTGAGCGTGTCGGCTGCATCGTTCAGATTGTCACACGCTTCATCAGCGCGTTCGTACTTTTCGCTGCTCTGGAGGTTTTCGGGGATATTGTCGCGGTATTCTTCTTCCTCGTAGGTGATTTCTTCGAGGTCGGCCTTGATGTCCTCCAGCCGGTCAATGATGGTCTGCAAATTCTTTCTGCGAATCTTATTCATATCATTTTCTCCTTGCTTTATCGGCTATCCGTGTGTATAATCAAAGAAGTGGGGGCGGCGGCTCCATCCGCCGCCCCTCTTCTACGGAATTACTGTTCCGTGGGCTTGCCCTGAATCAGCTTGCTGGGTTTAATCGTGATCGTGATCCGTTCTGCCAGTTCGGGATGTTCGACCAAGATTTCCAGAAGCTTTTTCAGGGCTTCTTTTGTTTCGGGCTTGTCCATGTTGTCTCACCTCCTTTCAACATCTTTATTATACAGGATTTCCTTTATATTGTCAAGGGTTTTCTTTAAGATTTTCCTTTATTTTTAAATATTTTCCTTGACGCGGTAAAGGTTTTCCTATATAATGATAGTGAGGTGATAACTATGGATTTCTCCACAAAAATCAGAATGGGCGAGGCGGTAGCCAAAATGTCAGAGGCTGAGCTTGCCCGCAAGATAGGCACGACACCGCAGGCATTCAACCAGCGTGTGAAAACAGGAAAGTTCAAGTACGAGGAATTAGAAAGCATCGCATCCGCTCTCGGCGCGGAACTGGTACTGAAATTCCGCTTTTCAGACGGAACCGAGGTGTAAAGGAAAAGCCCGAACCGCATGGCAGTCCGGGCAAGGGATAGGGTTATTTGCGGCGCTCCGGGGCGGGGCCCATTCGCTGCCGTGTGCGTTCGTCTATCTTCTCCTCGCGCACGAGAATCTCGTTGATGTCACAGTCCAGCGCTTTGCATATCTGGTCGAGCTGCTCCAGACTGACCCGGTCCGTCATTTCGTGGTACAGGTCGTTGATAGTAGAAGCCCTGATTCCTGTCTCTCGGACGAGATCCGCTTGCGTCCACTTCCTTTCGCCAAGGCGGGTGGACAGTAAAATTCTAATCATAGAACCTATCTCCTTTACGTCGTATTCTATCAAATCCTCACGGGTTTGTAAGGAATATGGTAGAATTTGGCGTGGAAACGGTATATTCTAACGCAAAAATTTTACAATTTATACAACAAAAAAAGAGGGGCAATCGCAGCTTTTCCACCTGTTGCGATTGCCCCTCTTTTTGTTGTCAATGAGTCAGCGAGGGAATAGAACAAAACAAAACGAACACATTACCGACCATTTTAATGGTGTCTTGTGTTCGTTTTGCTCTCGTTTGGTGCGGATGAAGGGATTTGAACCCACACTCTTTTAAGGGAACTAGAACCTGAATCTAGCGCGTCTGCCAGTTCCGCCACATCCGCATATTCTTTTCGCCGCGGGCCGTGGCCCTGACGACGTGTATTATTATAACGGCTGGCAGAAGAAATGTCAAGCGATTTTTTGAGAAAAATGCTGCTTTTTTCAACAAAAAATGCGGCCCTCCGCTTTTCGACGAAAGACCGCATTTTATGAAAAGATTACCAGAGGTTGACGACCTCGTTGTACAGGCCCTCGTAGCTCTTGGCGGAGTTGGACCAGCTAAAGTCGCACTCCATGGCGCGCTTGACCAGCACGGGCCAGCCGTCCTTCTGCCAATAGCCTTCCTTGGCGCGCCAGCAGGCCTCATACAGCTCATGGGCGTTGTAGTTGGCAAAGGTAAAGCCGTTGCCGTAGCCGTCGCCGGAGTCGCGGATAGAGTCCTTCAGGCCGCCGGTCTCGCGGATAACGGGGATCGTGCCGTAGCGGCAGGAGACCATCTGGGCCAGGCCGCAGGGCTCGGAGCGGGACGGCATCAGGAAGATGTCGGCACCGGCGTAGATCTGCTGTGCCAGCTTGGCGTTGAAGCCGATGTAGACACCGACGCGGCCCGGGTTGCGTGCGCACAGCTCGTTGAAGAAGTTCTCATACTGGGTCTCGCCGGAGCCGAGGATGACCAGCTCGATGCCCTGCTGCAGCAGACCCTCGGCGATGGCCTGAACCAGGTCAACGCCCTTGTGGCCAACCAGACGGGTGACCATGGCCATGACCGGGCTGCCGTCCTTATGCAGGCCGAACTCGTCCTGCAGGGCCTCTTTGCAGACAGCCTTGCCCTCCTGGAAGGTCTCGGCGTCGTAGTTTTTGGCAATGTCAGGGTCGGTGGCAGGGTTAAAGACATCGACGTCAATACCGTTCAGAATGCCGCACAGCTTATACTGCTTCTGGCGCAGCAAGCCGTCCAGACCGTGGCTGAACCACGGGTCGAGGATTTCCTGCGCGTAGGTCGGGCTGACGGTGGTGACCTTGTCTGCACACTCGATAGCGCCCTTCATGAAGTTGGCACAGCCGTCATACTCCACAACATGGGCGTCACGTGCGCCGATGCCGCAGGTATCCTCGAGAATATCCAGACCATACTTGCCCTGGTAGGCAATGTTGTGGATCGTGAACACCGTCTTGATGCGGCTGAACTTATCCAGATGGCGGTAGTACAGATTCAGGTAGACGGGCGTCAGTGCGGTCTGCCAGTCATTGCAGTTGATGATGTCCGGCTCAAAGTCGGTGTAGAACAGCATCTCCAGAATGGCGCGGGAGAAGAACGCGAAACGCTCGCCGTCGTCATAGAAGCCGTACAGGCCGCTGCGCTTGAAGTAATACTCGTTGTCGATGAAGTAAAAGACAACGCCGTCGCGCTCGGCCTTGAACAGGCCGCAGTATTGGCTGCGCCAGCCCACGGGCACGCTGAAGTTGGTGACATAGGTCAGCGTATCCTTGAATTTCAGGTCGCCGTACAGCGGCATAACGACGCGGGCGTCGATGCCGTCGCGGACCAGCGCCTTGGGCAGAGCGCCCGCAACATCGGCCAGGCCGCCGGACTTGGCAAAGGGTGCAGCCTCGCTGGCTGCGTACAGAATTTTCATAAGCACCTCCGTGCGAGTTTCACAAAATGAGGGCGAGGGAAAGTCTGGCTCTCCCCCGCCCTCTCATCAAAGTCGTCTCCGGGGAGAGGGAGTTCGACCTCTATGAGCGTTATGTCTCCCCTGTGTCAGCGTTTTGCTGGCGGGGTATTTTATACGCTGTGGCCCTTGGCGACGAACACCGGGAAGGTGTCGGTGCCGGTCAGCTTCTTGTCCTCGGTGATGTGGACGTTCTTGTCGGTGACGACGTACTCCACATTGCAGTTCGGCTCAACAACGGTATCCTGCATCAGGACGCAGTTCTTGACAACAGCGCCCTTCTTGATCTTGCAGCCGCGGAACAGCACGCTGTTCTCAACGGAGCCCTCGATGACGCAGCCGTCAGCCAGCAGGCTGTTCTTGACAGAGCTGCCCTCCAGGTAGCGGGTCGGGTTATCGTCACGAATCTTCGTGTAGATGGGCGCGGGTCCGAACAGGGCGTCCATGCTGCCTTCCTGGAGCAGACGCATATTCTCGTCGAAGTAGCTCTTCATGTCGGAGACGCGGGCGACATAGCCGTCGAACCGGTAGGCATGGACGTTCAGCAGCTTGAGGTTGCGGGCCAGGATGTCGCGCTCGAAGTAGACGAGGCCGCGGACGGAGGCATCGTGGATCAGGTGGATCAGGCTCTCGCGCTCAATGACATAGATGTTCATGGCGAGGTTCTGCTCACCGATGCGGTAGTCGTTGGACAGAATCTCAACAACGCGGTCATTGTCATCCAGACGGATGGTGTAGTTATCACTGCGGGCACCCTCGGGGATGGCGGCGCGGTTGTAAACCATCGTGACGTCAGCGCCGGACTTGACATGAGCATCGATCAGCTTATTGAAGTCGAAGTTCATGGCAATGTAGGAGTCGGACAGGATGACGTAGCGCTCCTTCTGCGCCTCGAGCCAGTTCAGGATGCTGTCCAGTGCGTCCACACGGCCGGAGTACAGCTTGACGCTGCGCTCGGCAAAGGGCGGGACGATGTTCAGGCCGCCGCGCTTACGGGTCAGGTCCCACTCACGGCCTGCGCCCAGGTGATCCATCAGAGAGTGGTAGTTTTTACGCACGATGACGGACACGTTGTCGATGCCGGCGTTGGCCATGCTGGACAGCGTGAAGTCGATCAGGCGGTAACGTCCGCCGAACGGGATGGAGGCCATGGAGCGCTCCGCCACCAGTTCGGGAACGAGGTTATCATACGTATTGGCGAAAATGACGCCGAGAGCATTCACATTGCTGTTTACCATTGTTCCTCACCATCCTTTACATCGCTGGAGACCATTGCCTTGGGGCCAACCACTGCGCCCTTGCCGATGACAACGCCGGAGCCGACGGTGGCGACATCGCCGGGCTCGGCAATGTTCAGGCCGCCCTCGGGCATAGCGCCGACGGTTGCGCCCTCCTCGATCGTGACGTTCTCGGCCACGATGCAGTGCTTGACGGACGCACCGGCCTTGATGACCGTGCCGCCCATAACGACGGCTGCTTCCACCGTAGCGCCCTTCTCAACGACTGCGCCGGGGAACAGGATGGAATTGTTGACCGTACCGTTGACCTTGCAGCCCTCGGAGATCATCGAGTTGGAGATGGTGGCGTCGCTGCCAATCTGCTGGCAGGGACGGCCCGTGTTGCGGGAGTAGATCTTCCAGTTCTCATCGAACAGGTTGATGCCGGAATGCTTCGGGTCCAGGACCTCCATGTTGGCCTGCCACAGGCTGGAGATCGTGCCGACGTCCTTCCAGTAGCCGCTGAAGTGGTACGCATACATACGGCGGCCATCCTTCAGCAGGTTGGGAATGACGTTCTTGCCAAAGTCGTTCTCGGAGTTGGGGTCAGCCTCGTCCTCGCTCAGGTATTTCTTCAGGATGTCCCAGTTGAAGATGTAGATGCCCATGGAAGCCAGATTGGACTTGGGCTCCTTCGGCTTTTCCTGGAAGGCGTTGATGCGGTCATCCTCGTCGGTGACCATCAGGCCGAAGCGGGATGCCTCGCTCCATGGCACCTCCATGACGGCGACGGAGAACTCTGCGTTCTTCTCCTTATGGAAGCGCAGGAAGTCAGAGTAATCCTGCTTGCAGATCTGGTCGCCGGACAGGATGATGACATACTTGGGGTCATAGCGGTCAATGAAAGACAGGTTCTGATAGATGGCGTTGGCCGTGCCCTTGTACCAGTCAGAGCCGGAAGCCTGCTGGTACGGCGGCAGAACGTGAACACCGCCGTGCAGGCGGTCAAGGTCCCACGGCTGGCCGTTGCCGATGTACTCGTTCAGGACGAGGGGCTGATACTGGGTCAGGATGCCCACCGTGTCAATATCAGAATTGACACAGTTGGACAGCGGGAAGTCGATGATACGATACTTTCCGCCAAACGGAACTGCCGGCTTGGCGAGCTTCTGGGTCAGCGCGTACAGACGCGAGCCCTGGCCGCCTGCCAGGATCATTGCGATCATTTCTTTAGCCATAAGATTTCTCCCCTTAAAATTTCGGCAGAATGCCGTGTTTAACATATATCCAAAGACGGCTTACACCGTCGTTTTGGCCTTGGGCGGACGTCCGCGGCGCTTGGGAGCCGCCTCGGTCACGGCGTCTGCGGCAGGGGCCGCAGTCTTGGCAGTGGTTTTTGCCGTCTTTTTGGCGGCGGGCTTGGCGGGCTTTTCCGCTGCCTTGTCCGCCGCCTTGGCGGCGCGCGGCTTGCGGGCAGCGGGCACGCTCAGGTAGAGGGTGGACAGCGGCGGCAGCGTCAGCGAAATATGCTGGTCGAAGCCGTGCATCGGGCCCTTCTTCGCCTTGACCGTGCCGTTGGTCACGCCGGAGCCGCCGTACTTCTTATCGTCGGAGTTGAGGATCTCCTTGTAGCTGCCGGGGTTCGGCACGCCCATCTGGTACTCCTTGCGCAGCACCGGGTTGAAGTTGCATACGACAAGCACCATCTTGCCCGCAGCGTCGCGGCGCAGGAACGCGATGACGCTCTGCTTGCTGTCGTCGGGCACGATCCACTGGAAGCCCTCCCAGCTGTAATCGACCTGCCACAGGGCGGGCGTGTCACGGTAGAAGTGGTTCAGATCCCTGACGTAGCTTTGCAGCTCACGGTGCTTATCGTAGCCGAGCAGCATCCAGTCGAGCGGCTTCTTCTCGTCCCACTCGATAAACTGGCCGAAGTCCTGGCCCATAAAGAGCAGCTTTTTGCCGGGATGGGCCATCATGTAGCCAAAGAAGGTGCGCAGGTTCGAGAATTTTTCCTCATAATCGCCGGGCATCTTGTTCAGCAGGCTGCACTTGCCGTGGACGACCTCGTCGTGGCTGATGGGCAGCACGAAGTTCTCACTGAACGCATAGAAGAAGCTGAACGTGACCTTGCCGTGGTTGCCGGCGCGGAAGAGCGGGTCGGTTTTCATGTAGCTGAGCATGTCGTTCATCCAGCCCATGTTCCACTTGAAATTGAAGCCCAAGCCCCCGTCGGACGCGGGCTTTGTGACCAGCGGCCAGGCGGTGGATTCCTCGGCGATCATCATTTTATGCGGATAGCGGCCCAGAATAGCCGTGTTCAGCTTCTGCAGGAAGGCGATGGCCTCGAGATTTTCCTTGCCGCCGTTGACGTTCTGCTCCCACTCGCCGTCCTTGCGGTTGTAGTCGAGATAGAGCATACTGGCGACAGCATCGACGCGCAGACCGTCCACATGATAGCGGTCCACCCAGAACATGGCGCTGGAGATCAGGAAGCTCTCGACCTCCTTCATGCCGTAGTTAAAGACCATCGTGCCCCATTCCTTGTGCTCACCGCGGCGGGGGTTGGGGTCCTCATAGCAGGGGGCGCCGTCGAACATGTACAGGCCGTAGCCATCCTTCGGGAAGTGGGCCGGGACCCAGTCCAGAATGACGCCGATGCCCGCCTGATGCAGCTTGTCGACGAAGGCCATGAAGTCCTTCGGCGTGCCGTAGCGGCTTGTCGGGGCAAAATAGCCCGTGACCTGATAGCCCCAGCTGCCGTCGAAGGGATACTCGGTGATGGGCAGCAGCTCCACATGGGTGTAGCCCATTTCCTTTATGTACGGGATCAACTCGTCGGCCAGCTCGGCATAGTTGTAGGGCACGCCGTTTTCGGGGTCCTTCATCTTCCAGCTGCCGGCCTGCAGCTCGTAAATGGACATCGGGCTGTTGATGACATCCCGCTTTTCCTCGTCACTGACCCAGGCGGCATCCCCCCAGGTGTAGCCCTCAATATCATAGACCTTGCTGCCGTTGGACGGGCGGGTCTCGGTATGGAAGGCATACGGGTCAGCCTTATAGACCAGCTCATCCGCCGGGGTGGTGATGCAGTATTTGTAGACATCAAATTGTTTGATGCCGGGAACGAAGCGCTCCCAGATACCGTCCGTCACCTTTTCCATGGGGTGCTCGCCGGGCGTCCAGCTGTTGAAGTCACCCACAATGGAAACAGCCTTGGCGTGCGGTGCCCAGACACGGAACACCGCGCCGGCCTCGCCGTTTTCCTCGCACAGATGCGCACCGAAGTAGCGATAGGCCTCCTGATTGTTGCCCTGCTTGAACAGATAAATGGGCAGATCGGAGCTTTTGGGCGTTTCTTTGCGCTGTTTCAACGTAATCTCCCCTTTTGAGCGGTGCTGTAGTGGATACAGTACACCGACTCTATATAATCTCTGTCTCTATATTACCTGTTTCTTACGGGAAATGCAAGGTCTTTTGTGTAATATTCTGCTAAAATTTTCGTATGTTGCCTATTCGTTTTGTACAAGTTCGACATAAATCGGGCGTTTTTTCGGACAAACGTACAAAAAAAGTCCCCTGCAAGGTTCTTTTTACACTTTGCAGGGGATTTGTGCAATCCGGAAATTATTTTCAGGTCCCGTAGATGTAGTACGGGTTCTCGCCGCTGTAGACGCTGCGGCGGTTCCAGACCGTGTGGGTGGCCAGATATTCGGCCCAGGCATGGTAGCCCGCGGCATTGAAGTGGACGCCGTCCTTCGTGGCGTAGTCGTCGATCTGGCTGCCGTCGGCGGGGTTGGTCAGGGCCTCGCGGATGTTGATATAGTAGCAGCCCTTGCGCAGCGCCATGTTGGCCAGCAGGTCGTTGACCGTGGCAATGCGGGTGTTGTCCAGACCGGGCTTGGAGGCGACCACATCCTCCTGTACGCCTGGGATGGACTGGATATAAATCGTCACGCCGGGGTTCAGCTGCTCACGCAGCATATCAATGAGGCGCTCGTAGTAAGCGATAAAGCTGTCCTCACTGCCCTGCACGACGAGGTTGTTCGTGCCGACAAGGATATAAAGATAATCCGGCTGGCTGACGGCAATGGTCTCCATCGGGGTCTCGTTCGCACCGGTGACGGCGTTCTTGACGCTGACATTGTTGACAAAGGTCTGCACGCCCGCGCTGACGTAGGTGGCGTAGTGGGCATTGTGGTAGCCTGTATCGTAGATGCCAAGGCCCGACGCGATGCTGTCGCCCGCGAAGGTGACGGTGTTGAAATAGTCGTTCGTCACGGTGCCCAGCATCGGGACGGCCACCATGCGGTGATCGGTGTTGCGGTACTCGGTGTCGATCGTGGCCGCGACGGCCTCGGACTTGTCCCACGCGGCGGTATCGACGCCCGGCAGGATGCGCTGCGGCTCGGCAATGTCTGCCGGGGCTGCCGAGGGGGCCTCGGTGGGCGCAGCGGCGGATGCGGCCTGCTCCGGCGTAGCGGATTCCGCTGGGGAAGTCTGAGCCGGGGCACTCTGCCGCGTGAACCAGAAGTAGCCCACGCCGATGCAGAGCGCCGCCAAAACAACGATGAGGATCAGGAACAGTCTGCGCTTGCGGCGCCTGCCTGCGACCTCATTGCGGTAGGTATAAAAATCAGCCATAAAAGCTCCTATTCTTTACGCAATCAAGCATGTATAGCTATTATACGCCGGAACCGCACCGGGTACAAGTGGCCACAGCAAATTTTACAGACCGAAAAAGGGACGTTTGCAAAAATTAGCTTGACGCTTTTCTCCTGTACCCCTATAATAAGAGTAAGAATAGACGTGACCAATCATCACAGAACGGAGGTCCTGCCCCATGGCATGGATGATCGTATCCGACAGCTCCTGCGAGATCCGCGAGCTGGAAAACCCGGCACCGGGCGTGCAGTTTGCCCTTGTACCGTTTAAAATCCGCGTTGGTGAACGCGAGTATGTTGACCTTGCCACGCTGAACACCCAGCAGATGCTGCAGGCCATGACCGACTACAACGGTGCCAGCACCACCGCCTGCCCCAGCCCCGAGGAATGGGCCGAATATTTTTTGCAGGCGGACAACGTGTTTGCCTTCACCATCAGCAGCAACCTGTCCGGCAGCTACAATGCCGCCATGGCCGCGCGCGAGATGGTGCTGGAGGAGCACCCCGAAAAGAAAATTTTTGTGCTGGACACGCTGAGCTGCTCCGGTGCGCTGGCCGGTGCCGCCGAGCTGGCCAACAAGCTGATCGGCGAGGATCAGACATTTGACGACATCTGCTTTGCGCTGAAAAAGTTTGCCGATAGCACCCACATCCTGTTTGCACTGGCGAGCTTTGACAATCTGGCCAAGAACGGCCGTGTCAACAGGGTAGTCGGTTTTATCGCAGGCCGCCTGAACATGCGCGTTCTGGGCCGCCGCACGCCGGACGGCAAGATTGACTTTTACTTCAAGACCCGCGGCGAGACCCGCGTGCTGGCAAAGATTCTGGAGCAGATGGACGAGGACAAATACGATGGTGTCCATCCGGTGCTCATCAGCGAGTGCGGGAACCAGACTGCCGCCCAGCTGCTGCACCACGGCATTGAGGCCAAGTGGCCCGGCGCTCCGGTGAAGATCGTGCCCTGCTCCGGCCTGTGCAGCTTCTACGCGCAGGATCAGGGCATCATTATCACGTACTGAGGCAAAAATATACCGCCGTGCATGGATTTGCACGGCGGTTTTTGGTTTGTTGGCTTCCCCCTTGGGGGAAGCTGTCAGCGGCCCTGACCGCTGACTGACGAGGGGCAGGTGTACGGCCATCATCCGTTGGCGGGATATAACATAGACCCGCCCCCTCATCCGGCCTCGGGCGGGGCCTCGGCCACCTTCCCCCGCCCGCGGGGGAAGGCATTCTTATTCCGGCAGCCGCTCCTTCACGAAATCCAGGAAGGCCTGGGCGGCGGGGGCGAGGTTCTCGCCGCAGGCGAGACCGATCTCCATCATCTGGTGGGGATTCATCGGGCGCTCCACGACGCCGGGATAGCCGTCCTGGTGGTTGATGGCATTGTTTACGCTGATGCCCAAGCCCGCCGATACCATGGCATAGGTCGCCGTGATGTCCATCGTGGAATAGCGTGCGTCGGGGCGGGCCTTCAGCTTGTCAAAAATCAGGGTGATGTCGGTCTCCATGCCCGGGTAGCTGTCGATGAACGGCTCGGTCTTCAGGCTTTCCACCGGGAAGGACTCACGGTCCGCCAGCGGGTGGTTTTTGGGCAGCAGGACCATCAGCTCGTCCTGGCGGATGGGCAGCCAGACCGGCAGCGAGTCACGGTGGCTGATGAGGCAGAAATCCGTGCGGTGGTCCAGCAGCATCTCGGCCAGCTCGCTGCTGGTGCCGTTGACGATCTTGATGACCACGCCGGGGTGCCGTGTGCGGAACGCCGCCATCATCCGGGTGACCCACTCATAGTAGCAGTTATACGCCGTACCGATGACAATGGTGCCGCAGTCTGCGCCGCGCACCTTGGCTGCGGTCTGTTCCAGCCGCTCCTGCGCAAACAGCAACTCACGCACCGACGGCAGCAGCTGGCGGCATTCCGCGGTGGGCTGCACGCCGCTTTTGGCGCGGTGCAGCAGCGCAAAGCCCAGCTCCTTTTCCAGCGTTGCCACGCTGCGGCTGATGCCGGAGACCGTAAACCCCATCTCCTCCGCCGCCGCACGTAGGCTGCCGCGGTCAATTGCCTTTAATAAGATCTGCCAGCGTTCTGTATCCATCTTGTACCTCTTGTTGCTATATTTGCAATTTTGTAAAAATCGTGTTACGTTTTCATCAATCATAAGACAGAACGCCGGATTTGTCAAGAGCGGGAGGACGGAAAATAAAAAAAGCCTCCCCCGGTTACGAGGGAGGTGCCCCGCAGAGACGGAGCTTGGGGTTCATCACTCTTTTATATTCCGCTCCTGCTTGCGCTTCATGCGCTCAAGCAGAGCTGCTTTCTGCTTATCCCATTTGGCATCGTACTCCGGGGTAGCCGGGTCGATGCAGCGGGCAAAGCTCCAATGCAGGCCGTCGCGGCGGCTCAGCTTAAATCGCAGATACCAGTGCCCGCAGTAGGGGCAGACTGCTCTGGTAAAGTAGCCCGTGTTGCCGCGCTTGAGCCAGACCTCGTCGTTTTGCAGCGGCGCGCCGCACTCAGGGCAGCCGGCCTGATACAGCTCGGGCACGCTGCGGTAGTCGTCGTGTTCCATGCGGTTCATGAACAGCTGCACGTCGCGGCCCGTGTTCTCGGCACCGAGCAGCGCCTCGGTCAGCAGCTCCTCCTCCGTCGGATAGGTCGCGAGGCCCTCGGCCAGCGGCAGCTTGCGGCAGACCCTGGCCGTATAGAGCGCGTCGTCCAGTGCGTTGTGGAACGGTTCTTCCTTGGGGATGCCCAGGCGGTCCACAACGCTTTCCAGGGTCAGGCCCTCTCCCTCCTTGCGGGGGTAAGCCTGCAGGAAGATGCGCTGCAGGTCGTACCAGCGGTTCGGCCAGTTTTCATCCAGCCCGACGAGGAACAGGTTTTGCTTTAAAACCGGCACGTCGTCCAGGCCCCACTCGGCCAGCTCGGCATCGTCGCCCGCCCAGTCAAGAAATTTCTGCAGGCCCTCCTTCATCGGCAGGCCCGCGTCCAGATCGCCCTGGGACAGACCCGTGACCTTGGCGATATGATGCTGCAATTTGCGGAAAATGTGCGGCTTGAGGTTGACCTCAAACGTATCCAGCACGTCGCCGCGGTCATTGATGCGGGCCGCGCCGATCTGAATGATTTCACCGCGCAGCGTCAGCTCCGTGCCGTGATAGAGGAAGGTTTTCGGCTGGTAGCCGATGTTCCATTCCAAATCGAAAACGATCAGATTCACAGGTCAGGTCTCCTCATTCAAAATAAACTTTTCCACTGCCAGGCCCACGCCGTCGTGGTCGTTATCGGCGGTCAGGTATTTGGCTGCGGCCTTGACCGGCGGCTGGGCGTTGCCCATGGCCACGCCCATACCGGCCAGGCGTATCATCGGCAGGTCGTTCCAGCCGTCACCGCAGGCCATCAGGTTGGCGGGGGTCAGGCCCTTGGCGCGCAGCAGAATTTCCAGCGAGGTATCCTTGCCGACGCCGAGGGGCATTGTTTCAATAAAGAAAGGTGCGCTGCGGCAGATGGACAGCTTGCCCGCAAACTCCTGCTGCATCAGCTCCTCAACGTGCGGCATGTCGGCGGGGTCGCCGGTCAGCAGCAGCTTGTTGATGGGGTAGGTCACCTCGGCGGGCAGGTTTTCCACCTTGCGCACGGGGATCTTGTTGATGCGGGCTTCCTCCAGCACGTAGGGGGCGTCGGGAACCTCGGTCACGATGCCGTTTTTGTCGTAGGTCAGCGGCACGACGTTCCAATAGCGGCTGAACGTGCAGACCGGCTCGATCAAGTCTGCCGGGAAGGCATGCTGCACCAGCGTCTGTCCGGTCCGGCAGTCGATGATCTTGCCGCCGTTGTAACTCAAAATACAGCCGCCGTACTTTTCGAGCTCGAGCTCCCTGGCCAGCGGCTCAATGCCGACGGTGGGCCGCCCGCTGGCCAGCACGATGCAGACGCCGCGGCGGGCCGCCTCCTGCAATGCCGCCTTTGTGCGCGGCGTGATGACTTTTTCGGTGTTGGTCAGGGTGCCGTCAAGGTCCAGCGCCAAAACTTTATATTGCATGGTTATTCCCCCGGAATGCAGATTTGTGTATATTGTACTCTAAAATGGGGGATTATGCAAGATGGGAAAGAAAGGCTTCCCCCCGCGGGGGAAGCTGTCAGCGGCCCCGACCACTGACTGATGAGGGCCAAGCTTGCCGATACTTCCCGTTTTGGGGATGTCTCGCAAGCTCGGCCCTCATCCGGCCTGCGGCCACCTTCCCCCACAGGGGAAGGCTTTTGCCGGATTAGCCATTTCTAACGTATTGACAAGCATTCTCACCTATGCTACACTATCCGAAGCAATAAGGGAGTAGTCAGCGCAGCGGTGGAGCAGCCGCCGCGCAGTTCTGCCAACACAATGAGCGTTTGCTCTGGCTTTACTTTAAACGACGAGACTTATCTGCCCGTTTTCACGGGTGGATAGGTCTTTTTTATTGTCTGCACCCTGCCAAAACGGAGGAGAAAATCATGACTTTATTCGACCTGATCCTGATTGCCGTCAGCCTCTCGATGGACGCATTCGCCGTCTCGATCTGCAAGGGGCTGTCCGTCCGCAAGGTAAGTCTGCAGCACGCTATGATCTGCGGCGTCTGGTTCGGCGGGTTCCAGTTTTTGATGCCTGCACTGGGCTATTTTCTCGGTGACCGGTTTGCCGCGCTGCTGACGAAGTTCGGCCCGTGGATCGCGTTTGTGCTGCTGGCGCTCATCGGTACGAACATGATCAAGGAGAGTTTTGGTGGCGACGAGCAGCTGGACGACGACTACTCCGCCAAAGCCATGCTGCCGCTGGCCATCGCCACCAGCATTGATGCGTTCGCCGTCGGTGTCAGCTTTGCAGCCATGCAGGTGGACATTCTGCCCGCTGCCGGGCTGATCGGCGTTATCACCTGCCTGCTGTCCGCCATCGGCGTCAAGGTCGGTGCCATGTTCGGCGACAAGTACCGCGCCCCCGCCGAGCGCATCGGCGGCATTGTGCTGATCCTGATCGGTGTCAAGACGCTGCTGACGGGGCTTGGTGTGCTGTAATTTGGTGTACCTGTAGGGGCCGGGCATGCCCGGCCCGCGGCTTACCCGCAAACGCCCGGATGAGCGGGCGGATATGGAATCCGCCCCTACGGCGTGGGGGTCGATACTCGTCATCTCCCCGAAAGCGCCTGGGCTGCCGGAAGCTAACAGGTCGCAGATGTGCAGTTTCTGCAATGCTGCAAGACAAGCAAAAACGCTCCGGGCGGTATGGAACATTTTCCATACCGTCCGGAGCGTCATTTATTATTGTAAGGTTCAGCGCAGCATCAGCTGTCCGTTCCCATCCGCATCCACGGTCAGGGTGTCCCCTGCCGTGTGGGCGCCGCCGATGATCTCCTTGGCGATCATCGTTTCCACATGGGACTGGATGTACCGCTTCAAGGGGCGGGCGCCGTAGATTGGGTCATAGCCGCCGTCGATGATGGCGTTCTTGGCCGCGTCGGTGACAACCAGTTTCAGCTGTTTGTCCTCCAGACGCTTGCGCAGGTCGGCCAGCATCAGGTCAACGATGGAGCCGATTTCGGTCTTGGTCAGGCTCTTGTAGTAGACAATGTCGTCCAGACGGTTCAGGAACTCGGGGCGGAACTGGCGCTTGAGCAGCTGGTCAATGGCGTTTCTGGCCTCGTCGGACAGCTCGTTGCTGCCGTTGGCGCGGCTCTTTTCCAGATCCTCCAAAATCAGGTCAGAGCCCAGGTTCGACGTCAGGATGATGACGGTGTTCTTGAAGTCCACCGTGCGGCCCTGGCTGTCGGTAATGCGGCCATCGTCCAGCACCTGCAGCAGGATGTTGAACACGTCCGGGTGGGCCTTTTCGACCTCATCGAACAGCACAACGCTGTAGGGGTGGCGGCGCACGGCCTCGGTCAGCTGGCCGCCCTCCTCATAGCCGACGTATCCCGGAGGCGCACCGATCAGACGCGAGACGCTGAATTTTTCCATATACTCGGTCATGTCGATACGGACCATGTTCTTCTCGTCGTCAAACAGGGCCTGCGCCAGTGCCTTGGCCAGCTCGGTCTTGCCGACGCCCGTGGGGCCGAGGAACAGGAAGCTGCCGATGGGGCGGTTCGGGTTCGCGATGCCGGCGCGGGAGCGCAGGATAGCGTCCGAGACCTTCTGCACGGCCTCGTCCTGGCCGATGACCCGCTGATGCAGCGTGTCCGGCAGGCGGAGCAGCTTCTCGCGTTCGCCTTCGACGAGCTTGGAGACCGGGATGCCGGTCCAGCGGGCGACGATGTTCGCAATTTCTTCTTCCGTTACGCGGTCACGAAGCAGGCTGGATTCTTTCTTTGCCTCGGCCAGCTTTTCTTCTTCCTCCAACTGCTTTTGCAGGGTGGGCAGCTTGCCGTATTGCAGCTCACCGGCCTTGGCGTAGTCGCCGGTGCGGGTCGCCTTTTCGATCTCGGCCTTGGTGGATTCCACCTCGGCGCGCAGGCTCTGCACCTTGTTCACGGCGTTCTTCTCGTTCTCCCACTGCGCCTTCTTGCTGTTGAAGCTGTCGCGCAGCTCGGCCATCTCCTTTTCCAGCGTGGCCAGACGCTGCTTGGACAGCTCGTCGGTCTCTTTCTTTAAAGAGGCCTCCTCGATTTGCAGCTGGGTGATGCGGTGGTTCATCTCGTCCAGCTCGGCGGGCATCGAATCCAGCTCGGTCTTGACCATAGCGCAAGCCTCATCGACGAGGTCGATGGCCTTATCGGGCAGGAAGCGATCCGTGATGTAGCGGTCCGACAGCGTCGCAGCGGCGATCAGGGCGGCGTCCTGAATCTTGACGCCGTGGTAGACCTCGTAGCGCTCCTTCAGGCCGCGCAGGATCGAGATGGTGTCCTCGACAGTCGGTTCATTGACCATGACCGGCTGGAAACGACGCTCCAGTGCGGGGTCCTTCTCGATATACTCGCGGTACTCGTCCAGTGTGGTCGCGCCGATACAGTGCAGCTCGCCGCGGGCCAACATGGGCTTGAGCAGGTTGCCGGCATCCATCGCGCCGTCGGTCTTGCCCGCGCCCACGATGGTGTGCAGCTCATCGATGAAGAGGATGATCTTGCCCTCGGACTTCTTGACCTCGTTGAGGACGCTCTTCAAGCGTTCCTCAAACTCGCCGCGGTATTTGGCACCTGCGACCAGCGCACCCATGTCCAGACTGAACACGGTATGATCCTTCAGGTTTTCGGGCACATCTCCGCTTTCGATCCGCTGCGCCAGCCCCTCGGCGATGGCGGTCTTACCGACACCGGCCTCACCGATCAGCACGGGGTTGTTCTTGCGTTTGCGGGAGAGGATACGGATGACATTGCGAATTTCCGTATCGCGTCCAATCACAGGGTCAAGTTTATGCGCCTTTGCCATCTCGACAAGGTCCTGACCGTACTTTTTCAGGGCATTGTAGGTGTCCTCCGGGTTATCACTCGTTACCCTCTGATTGCCACGCACCGTACTCAGCTGCTTCATAAACTTCTCGGTTGTGATGCCGAAAGTCTTGAAGATTTCGCTGGCAGCCTTGCCTGGCCGCTGCAAAATACCGAGGAATACATGCTCTACGCTGATGTATTCATCCTTCATCTGCTTGGCCTGCTGCTCGGCGGCATTGAGGGCACGATCCAAATCGTTGGAGATGTAGATCTTCTCCGGGTCACGGCCCGAGCCGGTCACGCGGGGCAGCGCCTCGACCTTCTGCAAAGCCGCCTGGGCAAAGGCATTGGCGTCAACGCCGAGGGTCTGCAGCATCTGCGGGATGAGCCCGTCCTGCTGCTGGGCAAGGGCGGCCAGCAGATGCTCCTGCTCCACCGCGTTGTTGGAATATTCCACCGCGATGCGCTGTGCAGCCTGCAAAGCCTCACGGGTTTTCTGTGTCATTTGTTCGATGTTCATAGTGCGTACCTCCTTTAGTGCAGATAGCGCATTGTTCTGGCAGTCTCGCACGTAAAGTGCTTGGATTTTGCAGCTCAAGAATCTGCCTTCGCAAATTCTGTGTGTTCGTTTTTCTTTAGCACTCTATCTGTTCGACTGCTAATATTGTAGCACATTCGCATACCATGTCAATAGGAAAATTGCAAACAAATTGTGAATTTGCAGGAAAAATCATTGGTAAAAGTTGGAGAAACAGTCGGAGGGGAGCGGATAGTTAGATATTTTTCAAAATATCTATTGACAACGGCAGGTGCATAGGAGTATAGTAAAGGCATAGACAGTTAGACGTTTATCTAATTGTTTATCAGGAAAGGAGTTGTTCTGTTTGGGAGATGCTTTCAAGGCGCTGGCCGACCCGACGCGGCGGCGCATTTTAGAACTGCTGGCACAGGGCGATCTGACCGCCGGGGAGATCGCCGCACATTTTGATATGACAAAGCCGTCCGTCAGTCACCATCTGAACATTTTAAAAAGTGCGGCGCTTATTACCGATGAGCGCCGCGGCCAGAACATTGTGTACAGTGTGAATCTGACCGTATTTCAGGAATTGATGAAGTGGTTTTATGACTGCGGACTTGTAAAGGGAGACGATAGCAATGAAAAAGAATAAGCTGTTCTGGATTTTAACCGTGGTCTGCGTGCTGAATTTTGCCGCGCACCTGTACTTCTACCCCTCCCTGCCGGACATTGTGCCCACCCACTGGGGAGCAAGCGGGCAGGTCAATGGCTGGGGGCCGAAATCCACGGTTTTGATTTTGGCCGCGCTGCCGTTTGCGATGTTGATTTTGTTTGAGGTCATCCGCAAAATCGACCCCAAGCACCAGAATTTTGAGAAGTTCGGCAAGGTATGGAACCTGTTCGTAGTGCTGTTCACCGTGATGATGGCCGCGTTCAGCTGGCTGAGTGAGCTGGCTGTTTTCGGTAAGCTGCCGGACAGCAGCAACCTCGTCAGCATTCTGGTCTGCGGCGGCATCGGCGTATTGTTTATCATCCTGGGCAATTTTATGCCGCAGATCAAGCAGAATTATACCTTCGGCTGCCGCACGCCCTGGGCGCTGAACGACGAGCACAACTGGCAGCGCACCCAGCGCATGGGCGGGTACACCTTTGTCGTTATGGGCATTGTCCTGTTGGTGCTTGCCTTCCTGGGCGGCCTGCTGGGCGACATTGCTACGCTGATCGTGCTGCTGGCCGCCGTTCTTGGCGGCAGCGCGTGGATTTATTTGTATTCGTATCTGGTGTATGTGGGGAAGATGAAGTAAGAGCCTAAAGCCTTCCCCTTTGGGGGAAGGTGGCCCCGCAGGGCCGGATGAGGGGCGGGTGTGCCATTGCTATCCGTTAGCGAGTTTTGACGGCAGGTCGCCCCTCATCAGTCAGCGGGCGTGGCCGCTGACAGCTTCCCCCGAGGGGGAAGCCATATAGGCAAGCAGCCCGTGCTTCGATTGGGAAGCACGGGCTGTTGTTATGTCTTATTCAATTCCTTTTCAATAAACTCCGGGCCCTTATTTATACAGCTCGACCAGATTCAGCAAAATTTCGACGCCCTGGTCCATCTTCTCGGCGGTGATGCACTCGCAGGGGCCGTGGAAGTTGAAGCCGCCGGTGCCGAGGTTCGGGCAGGGCAGGCCCATATAGCTCAGGGTCGCGCCGTCGGTGCCGCCGCGGACCGGGGTCTCGATGGGTTCAAGGCCCGCCGCGCGGATGGCCTTGCGGGCGTTCTCGACCAGATGGAAGTGGGGCTGAATTTTCTCCAACATATTATAATAGCTGTCCTTGATGTCCAGCTCCACCGTGCCCGCACCGTAGCGGTCATTCAGGCAGGCGGCAATATGCTGCATCTGGGCCTTGCGGGCGGCAAACTTGGCGGCATCGTGGTCGCGCACGATGTAGCCCAGGTGCGCGGTGGTCACGTCACCCTGCATACTCGTCAGGTGGAAGAAGCCCTCACGGCCCTCGGTGTGCTCGGGGCGGGAGAAGGCGGGCAGCGCGGCGTGGAACTCCATGGCCACGTTCTGGGCGTTGATCATCGTGCCCTTGGCGCTGCCGGGGTGGACGCTGAAGCCGTGCACGGTCACGACGGCAGCGGCGGCATTGAAGTTTTCATAGCTGATCTCGCCGACGTCCTCGCCGTCAACGGTGTAGGCGTAGGCCGCGCCGAAGCCCTCGACGTCAAACAGGCTCGCGCCCTCGCCGATCTCCTCATCGGGGGTGAAGCCGATGCAGAGCTTGCCGTGGGGGCGATTTTCGGCAATGATGCGCTCCAGCGCGGTCATGATCTCGGCCACACCGGCCTTATCGTCAGCGCCCAGCAGCGTCGAGCCGTCGGTGGTGATGAGAGTCTGGCCCTTCATCTCGCGCAGGAACGGGAACACCTTGGGGTCCAGCACCGTGCCGGTGGCGGGTAGCGTGACAGCCTCGCCGTCGTAGTTTTCGTGGATCTGCGGCCGGACGTTCTCACCGCTGGCGTCGTCCGCCGTGTCCATGTGGGCGATAAGGCCCAGCGGCGCGGCGCTCTCCTGCCCCGGGGTGGCGGGCAGCGTGGCGTAGACATAGCAGTGCTCGTCCACGT
>OIXV01000127.1_pt1 | contig 73951 bp, 70 predicted proteins | sample 1587771 | NCBI WGS metagenome assembly OIXV01 (sample SAMEA3888893, study PRJEB22519) | human gut metagenome | biome: human gut; feature: human-associated habitat; material: faeces | place: Denmark | collected 2010
ATTTTTCAGGAGTGTGAATACTATGACACCTAATGAGTACCAGAAAGAAGCACTTCGGACCGCATCCGGAATGTCTAAGGAATACCCTCGTATTCTCAACGGCCTGATGGGTCTGAACGGCGAAGCCGGAGAATGCATTGATATTCTCAAAAAGCATCTTTACCAGGGCCACGCTTTCGATAGCGAACACATGGCAAAAGAACTTGGCGATGTCGCATGGTATCTGGCCATCAGCGCAGAAGCTATCGGCTATGATCTGGAGACGATCTTCCAGATGAACATTGATAAGCTCCGCGCCCGCTATCCCGATGGTTTTGATGCCGAACACAGTCTGCATCGCAGAGTGAATGATATTTGAAAGGAGCTTGTGAAAATGGATGAGAAAAAAATCCACTCAATCATTGATGAAGCAATGGCGGCTCGTGACCGCTCTGTGTCCATTTATATTTCGCCTGATGGCGGTGTTTCTGTTTCGGTCTTCCCGTGGCCGGACGAGGAGACACTTCGCGACATGAGAGCCAGCGGTCTGATCTCTCACAATGACTACCGGACACGACTTGGCCTGTCGCCTATGAAAGACTAAGGAGGATCGCAATGAACGAAAAAGTTCTAAGACATAAGGAAATCTGCGATGGGCTGAACGAGCTCTACGCACGCAAAAACCACGACTATGGCGACAGCTTCCATGCCACTTTCGTCGAGGAAGGTCTCGCTATGGCCCGTATCCGTCTGGGAGATAAGTTCTCCCGCTTCAAGACCCTGTCTCGCCTTTCCTGCAATGACCGCGACCAGCAGCAAGTTACGGATGAGTCCATTCGTGATACACTGCTCGATCTCGCAAACTATGCCATCATGACTGTGTTGGAGATGGATGCACCAGATGAGAGTCATGCGACTATGTACGCTTATGACAAGCCATTCTATACTGTTGGGGAGGATAAGTAAGATGAAAGCTAAGAGAGCGCTTTGTATGCTTGCAGCGATCCTTCTCGTTGTCGCCATGATGCTGATGTTCCTGACGGGTTGTAACAGACAAGTCATCGACACGACATTCAGCTATGACAATGCTATCCTGGCGCTTCCCGATGGTTCAGTCATCAGCGGGAAAATTGAAAGCTGGAAAGACTATGATGACGGCGATCAGATTCAGGTAAAAATTGACGGAACTACATATCTGGTTCATTCCGTCAACATCGTACTGATAAAGGAGTAATGATTATGTGGAAGCGCGAACTGATCCGCAACAAGATCTATGCGGTATTGATGGTACTGGCATCTTTGCCGGTTGTTATTTTGGAGAGGGATGGTACGGTCCTTCTCCTTTCTCTTTTCTTCGGAGTTCCGATGTTCTTCGCAAAAGAAAACTGGATCATGGGAGGACCCGTTCATGAAAGTAAAGAAAGCCGGAAAAAGAGTGTTCGGAGCCGTAATGTCTGCTGCCGAGAAAAAGGCTATGGACATGGAGATACAGCGACAGCTCGCAGAGTACGATCGAAAGCATATCCGAGAGATCGACGCTCTGGTTCTGTGGGAGCTGCGTGAACAGCTCGGCTTCGGCAACAAGCGGCTTAAAAAATTCTATGACAACTTCTCCCGCGGCATCGAGGCTTTGATCTGTCGTTATGAGATGGAGCAGGGCGACGATGTCTGGCTCTGTACCTACAAGCTGAAAGAGATCGGATGTGATCTTGAAAAGTGGGAGAAAGAAAGAGGTGACCAATGAGCGACCGAAAAAACTCGGAGGGCTACTCAGATCCGACAGCCTACCAGGCCATGATGAACCTTGAAATCGAGGAGCTTCGCTTTAAGAAGTTGCTCAGGTCTATCAAGGATGTGTGTGACTTGGCAGACTTTGAGATCGAAGGTCGTGTCGTTTTGATCGACAAACGGTCCGGACGAGTATGGAGGTAGCCTCTCCAAACTGCGTGAATTTGCCCCGGTTCTGTCTAATCTAAGATAGAATTCGGGGCTCTTTCATGCGCAAAAATCGTGGCCACTTTTGTTTTGAAAAACGGGCTTCTGCCCACTTTCTTTCGGAAACTTGATATATTCGAGCGAGATATTCGAGCGAGTTAAGAGACTTGTAGAGACGGTTCTGGCCAAAAAAAGTGGGTTTTTGCCCGGTTTTATTTGAAAAGTGGGCGGGCTGAAACCGTTGGTACACAAGGCTTTGCGGGCTTTCTGCCCACTTTCCCACTTTTTTCTTTAATTAGTGTGAAGAAAAAATGTAAAAAAATATATAAGTGACGAGAAAAAGTGGGTTTTTGGCCAAAGCCTGATTTTTCCTCAAAAAACTCTGACTTCCTTTTCGTGCGCGAGTGTGATATACTAAGCTTGCGACACAATTAAATCTTCTTATCCGCTTCACTATGGGAGAATTACTTGGCAACAAGTGTTTCTCTCTTAACTCGTTATACCCATAGTGGTGGTAAGAGGATTGTGTCGCAGCAATGAGAGATGCGCTTTTGCAGGGTGCGTCTCTTCGTTGGGGCGCACCTTTTTTATTTGCACTCTTACGAGGGGAGGACGGAGCGTGGCACGGCCTTACACTGAACAGCAAGTTCTCAAGAAACTGGATATTCCTGATTTCAGACATTTGACAAAAGAAAAAGTCATTGCTTTTGCGACGATGGTTCCGAAGATGAACCCCGAAGTTGCAAAGAAAGCTCTTGAGCAATTTCCGAACTTCGCTTCGACTTCACTTGATGTTTTGAAAGAGTACCGCAGCGTCATCCAGGAAGCGATGGAAGACGATCGAGAGAGTATGCGCGGTTGTTACGATATGTATAACCGCGTGATGGATTCTCTTGAAAAAATGCTGGACAACGACGACCTGACATTTGAGCAGAAGACTTATATTCTCGATCAGATGCAGGAAGTTGCCGCAGCGGTAGCGGATAAGGACTCTGAAAAATCGAGGAACCGTTTGAAGCTCATTGGGGTTATCGGCGGCGTAGCTGCTGCCATTGTCGCGGCTTTGGCTTCGAGTCTTGGAGGTAACATCGCACTGAAAGAAAGCAACAACATTGATGATGACAACATAACGGATTTATGAGAAAGGACAGACAGCATGAGTAAAGGTAACGGAAAGCGTAGCACTGGTGGACTGATCCTCGATGTGATACTTACTTTCTGCACAGGAGGTCTGTGGCTGATTTGGATACTCATTCGGTATCTGCGAAATAATAGCTGACCCTCTGGATATTTGACCGAGACGCTTGAAAAGGTGTCTCGGCTTTTTTTATGCCCTTTTTGGCTTCCGCAGAAAAAACAGGGTCTTTTATGGAGAAGAGAGAGATGTGTTACACATTTCCCTCTCTCCATTTTATTTTTTGTCGAAAGGAGGTCATTTCGTGGCCAGAAGTTCCAGACTTGAGAGCGGATTTCAAGACCGTTTAATCGAGTCATTGAAAGCGTTGTTCCCTGGATGCATGGTTTTCAAGATGGACCAAATTCAGGGACTTCCCGATCTGTTGATTCTTTATGGCGAGAAGTGGGCCTCCCTCGAATGCAAGAGGTCTGCGACAGCTAAGAAGCGCCCAAATCAGGACTACTATGTCGAGAAGATGAACGATATGTCATTCTCTCGCTTTGTGTGTCCGGAAAATAAAGAGGAGGTATTGAATGAACTTCAACAGGCATTCCAACCTTGAAGGTCAGCACGCCTTCCTTGGTGCAAGTAAGTATCACTGGATCAATTACACCGATGATAAAATCGCGGACTCCTATGTGAGATTTCTGGCAACACAGAAAGGAACTGTTCTTCACGCATTCGCCGCTCAGTGTATTCTTTTGGGGCAGAAACTTCCCAAGTCTCAGAAGACTCTTAACATGTATGTGAATGACGCTATCGGTTATAAGATGACGCCGGAACAGATCCTCTACTATTCCCCGAACTGTTTCGGAACGACCGATGCGATTTGTTTCCGAAATAATTTTCTTCGCATCCATGATTTGAAGACCGGAGAAATTGATGCTCACATTGAACAGTTGGAGGTCTATGCCGCTCTGTTCTGTTTGGAGTATCATATTCGTCCAGCCGACATTGAAATGGAACTGCGTATCTACCAGCACGACCAAATTCTGTACCATAAGCCGACTGTTGAGGATATTCTGCCAATCATGGACAGGATCATCACAGCCGATAAGGTCATCAACAAAATTAGAGAAGAGGAGGGTTAAGCTATGGATCTCGTAGAGGAAGATATTCTGATGCACTATGGCGTCAAACGGCGCTCTGGGCGCTATCCGTGGGGTTCCGGTGATAACCCTTACCAACATGGCGGCGACTTTCTTGCTCGCGTTGAAGAGCTTCAGCGGCTCGGCAAAACTGAAAAACAGATTGCTGATGAACTTCATCTTTCGACGACTGACTTGCGGATGCAGGTTCGCGTCGCAAAGCATGAACGCCGTGCTCTTCAGGCAGACCGTGCCCGTTCTTTGCGGGAAGACGGTAAGACGCTGGATGAGATCGCCTCAATCCTCGGTTATGCGAATGACTCTTCTGTTCGCGCACTGCTGAATGAGAATACGGCAGCCAATAAGAATAAGGCGCAAGCCACGGCAGAGATTCTGAAGAAAGAGCTTGCGGAAAAAGGAGCCATTGATGTGGGCACCGGCGTTGAGCGGCAGCTTGGTGTTTCTACCGGTGTTCTTCAAGAGGCTCTTTTCATTTTGGAAACCGAGGGCTATAACCGCTATGGCGTCGGCGTTCCCCAGGTAAACGACCCGAAGAAACGCACGATCACCCCCGTTATTTCCGTTCCTGAGATTGACCAGAGAGAGGTTTATCAAAACCTTGATTTGGTGAAGTCTGTTGGCGACTACCATTCTACTGATGGTGGCGAGTCTTGGGACAAGCGTGAGTATCCGGCGAGCATTGATTCCAGCCGTGTGAAGATCCTTTATGGCGATGAGGGTGGCGCACTGAAAGACGGTGTCATTGAGATTCGTCGCGGCGTTGCTGACCTTGATTTGGGAGATTCTCACTATGCTCAGGTTCGTATCCTTGTGGATGGTACTCATTACCTCAAAGGAATGGCGATGTATTCTGACGATATGCCAGATGGCGCAGACATTGTCTTTAACACAAACAAGCATACCGGAACACCTAAGATGGATGTTCTGAAGAAAATTCAGGATGATCCCGACAACCCTTTCGGGGCCTTGATTAAGGCTAATGGCCAGAGTCACTATATCGACGCCGACGGCAATGAGAAGCTTTCTGCAATCAACAAGCTGAAAGAAGAGGGCGACTGGGACAAGATGAGTAAAAATCTTTCTTCCCAGTTCCTTTCCAAGCAGCCCATCCAGCTTATCAAGAAGCAGTTGGATTTGACTTACGCTGATGCTGCTGACGAGTTCTCGGAGATCTGTTCGTTGAACAATCCTACCGTAAAGCGGAAGCTCCTGTTAGACTTTGCGGATGAGTGCGACTCGGCTGCTGTCCATCTGAAAGCGGCTGCTCTTCCTCGTCAGAGCACACAGGTCATACTACCGCTCAATGCGATGAAAGAGACCGAGATCTTTGCCCCGAACTATCGTGATGGCGAAAAGGTCGTGCTAATTCGCTATCCGCATGGTGGTACCTTTGAGATCCCTGAGCTTACGGTCAATAACAAAAACCCGACTGCCGTTTCCGTTCTCGGAAAGAACATTCGGGATGCTGTGGGTATCAATCCTAAGGTTGCAGAGCGTCTTTCTGGTGCTGACTTTGATGGCGACCAGGTCGTTGTCATTCCTACCGGTGGGAGGGTGAAAATCCAATCTACCCCCGCCCTTAAGGATTTGAAGGACTTCGATCCTAAGACTGACTACTCAACTGAGGGCAAGACTGGCATTCGGCTCCTTGCAAAGGGTGCTGCTACACAGAGACAGATGGGTGAGATTTCAAATCTCATTACTGACATGACTCTGAAAGGCGCTACTGAGCCTGAGATCGCAAGGGCGGTCAAACACAGCATGGTTGTCATTGATGCGGCCAAGCACAAGCTCGACTACCGGCAGTCTGAGAAAGACAATGGTATCGCCGAGCTCAAGAAGAAGTATCAAGGCTTTGACGACGAGACTGGTCACCATGGCGGCGCCTCTACCCTCCTATCCCGTAGAAAGCAGGATGTTGAGGTACCGGAGCGTCAGGGCAGCGGTGTCATTGATCCTCTGACAGGAAAAGTCGTTTACAAGGAGTCCGGCAGAACTTATGTGGACCCCCGTACCGGAAAGACGGTAGCGGCAACCACTAAGGTTAAACGCATCCTCGCAGTTGATGATGTTCGTTCGATGTCTTCTGGAACGCTTCAGGAAGAGGCCTATGCCGACTATGCCAACAAGATGAAAGACCTTGCCAACAAGGCCCGTCTTGAATACAAGGCTACCCCTACTCTGAAGCGCTCTGCCAGTGCGGCCAAGGCCTTTGAGCCCGAAGTGAACCGCCTTATGGCCGCTCTCAAGGTCGCACAGTTGAATGCTCCTCTTGAACGAGAAGCTCAACGAATTGCAAATGCTCGTGTAAAAGCAAAGGTTCAGGCAAACAACATTACTGACAAAGATGAGATTTCCAAGATCCGTCGTGCTGCCATCAGTGATGCCAGAAATTCTACTGGTGCAAGCGGAAAGCGAACTCGCATTACAATCAGCGATGGCGAATGGACTGCAATTCAGTCTGGTGCAATTTCAGACACAACTTTGAGCGAGATCTTGCGTTATGCCGAACCGAAAACCGTTAGAGAACGAGCAACGCCGAGAAGAACAACACAGTTGTCCGATGCTCGCATTAGCAGAATCAAAGCAATGGCGAATTCTGGCCATACAAATGCTGAAATCGCTGAAGCTTTGGGAATTTCGACTTCTGCCGTTTCCAAGTATCTGAATTCATGAAAGGAAGTGAGAGAAAATGGCTCAATCATGCGCGCTGACTACGACAGATAATCCGTATGATCCCTTTACCCAGTACGATGCTTGGTATCGCTTTGATGAAGGCAAAGGCTATCACTCTTGCGCCTACCTGGCCCGTATAGCCAGGACCTCCGATCAGCTTTCAGATGCTGAAAACGAACAGGAACTTGAGCGTGCCATCGACGACATCATCAAATACGATCCCCTTGGGATCTACAAAAAAGTAAAAGCAGACACAAAGGATTCGCCTCCTGTGAGTGCATAAAGGCTTTAGCAGTCTCTTTCGCTCAAATCTGGAGGCTTTATCTTTGGCTCTGCTTTTGCAACACAATAAGTTTTAACTCCTAATCACCTTTTGCTTAGCGAGACTACCTTGCTTTCCAAAAGGTATAGGGGGGGGTCGCAAAAACAGCACCCCCTCTGCATCGCGGCGGTCTTTGAAAATTCTCCGGGGGATATTTTTGAAAAATGTTTTTCGGGGTTGGGGGGCAGCCGGCGGGAGTTTTGGGTGACGAGACAGGGTTTGAACGGGCCCACAGGGCTGATATTTCACCTCCTGATGTGTTCTTCTTTCCATGGAATTGCCACGACCGGGTCATGCAAGTGCTTTCTCTACCTCCATCTTTCATTTGGAGATTTCTCCTTTCAACTTGTTCAGCCAGTCAGTTCTGTGGGTTCTTTCAAGCCCTGTCTCAAAGTCCAAATAAGTGATGCAAAACACAGTGAATACCATGATCAAACACAGTGAGAGGAGGTGGCAAGGATGGCAAAGGCCGCAAGATCATCTGAGAAAGTACCTAAATCCCGTGCGGCTCTTACTCCTGAAGCAAGAGAGAAGCAACTGATCGCCTTAGCCATTGATGTTGCCGAAGAGCAAATGCGCAACGGCACTGCTTCCTCTCAGGTGATTTCCCATTTTCTGAAACTCGGCTCCACCAGAGCCCAGATCGAAAAAGAATTGCTTGAGAAGCAGAGGGATCTTGCCGCGGCAAAGGCCGAAGCGATCGAGTCCTCCGCCAAGATGGAGGATCTGTACCTCAAGGCGGCCAAGGCTATGAAGAGCTATCAGGGGCAGGAGGACGAAGAGGATGAATATTAAAAGCTATTCAGAGCTTGTTCTTCTTCCAACCTTTGAAGATCGCTTTGAGTATCTTCGGCTTGACGGCATCGTCGGCGAAACGACTTTCGGCTTCGACCGTTATATGAACCAGGTCTTTTACAGGTCGCTGGAATGGAAGAAGATTCGAGACACGGTGATTGCAAGAGATCTTGGCTGCGACCTTGGCATCGAAGGTCACGAGATATTTGGTCGAGTCATCATTCACCATCTGAACCCGATTCGGCAGAGAGATCTTCTGGAACGGACAGACATTCTACTCGACCCTGAGTATCTCATCACAACGACTCATGAAACGCATCAGGCAATTCACTACGGTGACAAAAATCTGTTGCTCACCGAACCACCTAAGCGGACAAGGAATGATACCTGTCCCTGGAAACATTAAACCAAAGGAGGAACCGACTATGCAGAATAATCCTCGCAAGCAGGACATCATTCAGGAGCTTCGCGGTAAGCGTCAGGATGTGACGGAACTCTGCACTGAGGCAGAAGCGGTCAATGAGCCGCATACTGGCTCAGGCATTGTTACGGACTGTCTCTATCTGAATGTGCGTAAGCTGCCTGACATCAACGCAGATGTTGCGGTCGTCATTGACGCGCTGACACAGGTCTGCGTTGACTTGGATGCGTCCACGGAAGACTTTTACAAAGTTCGCACTTCTGATGGGGTCGAGGGCTTTTGTATGAGAAAGTACATTGCCCTTTCCAAGTAAGGAGTGCATCTATGGATACGACTGAAAGCATCCTGACATCGGTGAAAAAGCTTCTCGGAATTGACGAGAGTTACACTCACTTTGATGCTGACCTTATCATGCACATCAACTCTGTCTTTTCCATTCTTGGACAGATGGGAGTTGGCCCGAAGAAAGGCTTTGCCATTTCAGGGGCTGATGAAAAGTGGTCTGACTTTCTGGAGGATGACCCTGGTCGGCTTGCCCTTGTAAAATCTTATATGCACCTTAAAGTTCGGCTGCTTTTCGACCTGCCTACCGCTTCCTCTGCTGTTGACGCGATGAACCGTCAAATCAGCGAGTTTGAGTGGCGGCTTTTCGTGGCGGCCGATAATGCTGCAAGAGAGGAGGAAAGTCAAAATGGATGAACTTTGCCACTATGGTATCAAAGGCCAGAAATGGGGCGTTCGCCGTTTCCAGAATTCAGACGGCAGTTACACTTCTGAGGGAAAACGCCGCGCTCAGCAGCAGGAGAAGAAAGATCCTGTGAAAGAGATGAAAGATGAAGACCTTAGAAAGGCAATCAATCGGTTATCTCTGGAAAACAAATATAAGGATCTGACTAAAAAGCCGACCCCGCCCTCCAAGCTTGAGTCGACCAAGAAAGCTGTGGATGCCACTTCCGAACTTGTCAATCGGGCGAAGAAGATGGATCAGGACAGCCGCAATGCTACGAAGAAAGAGCGGATGGACCTGAGCAAGAAGACAGACAAGGAGCTTCGCGACCAGATCAACCGCGAGCTTTTGGAACGGCAGTACAACGATCTGTTTGCCAAGGAATCGGTGTCTAAAGGCCGCCGCTATCTTTCCGATGTGCTTGACAACGCTGGAACGGTTTTGGCTGTCGGCAGCTCGGCTCTGAGCATTGCTCTCGCAATTCAGCAGTTGCAGAAGAAGGCGGGGTAATACTGAATGGCCCTGTCGAATACTGCTGTTCCCCGGTATTACGGAAAGTTTCGTGAAGCGGTGATTCGTGGTGAGATCCCTGTCTGCAAAGAGATTTCGATGGAGATGAACCGGATCGACGATCTGATCGCAAATCCAGGAATCTATTACGATGATAAAGCCGTTGAGGGCTGGATCAAGTATTGCGAGGCAGAGATGACCCTGACGGATGGTTCCGATCTTCACCTCCTTGACAGCTTCAAGCTGTGGGGCGAGCAGGTATTCGGCTGGTATTACTTTGTTGAGCGCACGGTCTATGAGCCAAACGCGGACGGACGAGGCGGCCACTATGTCAAGAAGATGATCAAGAAGCGGCTTGTGAACAAGCAATACCTGATCGTCGGACGAGGCGCCGCTAAGTCGATCTATGATTCGTGCATCCAATCATTCTTTGAGAATGTGGACACAAGTACGACCCATCAGATCACGACAGCTCCAACCATGAAGCTTGCCGAAGAGGTCATGTCACCAATCCGCACTGCCATTACAAGAGCCCGCGGCCCCGTATTCCAATTTCTGACCCAAGGCTCGCTCCAGAACACGACCGGTTCGCAGGCCAATCGCGTCAAGTTGGCCTCGACCAAGAAAGGAATTGAGAACTTTCTGACCGGCTCTCTCATTGAGATCCGTCCTATGTCGATCAACAAGCTGCAAGGTCTTCGATGCAAGATTGCAACCGTAGACGAGTGGCTCTCCGGCGATATTCGCGAGGATGTTATCGGTGCTATCGAGCAGGGCGCTTCCAAGGTGGACGACTATCTGATCGTGGCCACCAGTTCGGAGGGTACTGTTCGTAACGGCGCCGGCGACACCATCAAAATGGAGCTTATGAGCATTCTCAAGGGGGATTATCCAAACCCGCATGTTTCGATCTGGTGGTACAAGCTCGACTCTGTCGATGAGGTCGGCTATCCGGAGATGTGGATGAAGGCAAACCCGAACATCGGAAAGACGGTAAGTTACGAGACTTATCAGCTTGATGTGGAACGCGCCGAGAAAGCGCCTGCCGCAAGGAATGATATTCTTGCCAAACGTTTCGGACTGCCGATGGAGGGTTATACCTATTACTTCACCTACGAAGAGACGCTGCCGCATCGCAAACGCGATTACTGGCAGATGGCCTGCGCGCTGGGCGGAGACCTTTCTCAGGGTGACGACTTCTGTTCGTTCACCTTTTTGTTCCCGCTGCGTAACGGTTCCTTTGGCGTGAAGACCAGAAACTACATTACTTCCAGAACGCTGAATAAGCTGCCCGCTGCTATGCGTAATAAGTATGAGCAGTTTATGGATGAGGGTAGTCTTGTCGTTTTGGATGGAACGGTTCTGGACCCGATGCAGGTCTATGAGGACTTGGACGAGTATATCGTTGCGTGTGGGTATGATGTCCGCTGCTTTGGCTATGACCCATACAACGCAAAGGAGTTTGTGGAACGCTGGGCGGCTGAGAACGGCCCGTTCGGCATTGAGAAAGTCATTCAGGGCGCGAAGACGGAGTCCGTTCCATTGGGTGAGCTGAAGAAGCTGGCCGAAGACCGGATGCTCCTCTTTGACGAAGAGTTGATGACCTATGCTATGGGTAACTGCATCGCCATGGAAGATACCAATGGAAACCGGAAGCTGATGAAGAAGCGGTACGAGCAGAAGATCGACGCTGTGTCGGCTATGATGGATGCCTATATCGCTTACAAGCGGAATCCGGAAGCATTTGAATAAGAGAGGAGGATGTCATGGATTACATTGACAAGCCTGACCCGCAAACTTTTATCGCTCACCATGGCATTAAAGGCCAGAAGTGGGGCGTTCGCCGTTTCCAGAATGCGGACGGTAGCTTGACAAAGGCTGGGAAAGAGCGATACAATGAACAAAACAGCTCCGATTCAAGTGATAACCACGAGAACCAAAAGTTTCATTTGACTGAAAAGCAGAAGAAATATTGCAAAACTGTTGCGATTGCCACAGGAGCCGCATTGGTCGCTTATGCTGGTTTTAAGCTTGCAGATAGTGGTGAATTGAATAGACTCTGCGAAAAAGCAAAAGAGTTGAGCCTTGGTGCTGACTATAAAAGCTTTTCAAGAAACGATTCTTTTACAGGTGAGATGAGCGTATCACAAGTAAAAGAGAGGTTCCTTAATCGCATTAACCCTGAGTATGGCAATTCTCTCGGAAGTTTCATGAATTGTAGGCGGTGTACTTTTGCCTATGAACTTTCAAGGCGTTGCTATGATGTGCAGGCGACTAAAACTCTTATTGGAACGGGTCAGGATGCAAACGGAATGAACCAAATGCTGTTTGTGCCACGATTCACGAAAAAAGAGTACAAGGAAGCTTGGAATGCATATACTCATGATTCTTCCATCTATGCCGCTAATAACTTTATAAAAAGGCTTACTGGTGGTTTTTCAGAGGACATACATCTTTCTAAGAAAAATGCCATCGGGGATGTGTATGACGCATTGAGCAAAATGCCTAATTCTGCAAGAGGCGAGTTATCCGTAACGTGGAAGGGGCATAATGGCGGTCATAGTCTTGCTTGGGAAGTCATCAATAACAAGCCTGTTATTTTTGATTTCCAGACCCATAAAGTATATGAGACGCCCGATAAGTTTTCTGAAATTGCCAACATGTTCGACGGACTTAGTACCGCTACATCATGCCGACTTGATGATAAGGACCTAAATCTCGATCTTCTTCGGCGATGGGTAAAGCACAGCTAAATTTCTGGAGGCCTAATGATGAAAGAGCAAAGGTTTGATAAACAACCGCTTAATTCCGCAATCAAATTTAAGTCTACAAATATGCTTTTGGAAGAGTTTATTTCCGATTACTTCAAGCGACACCCAGAAGCAAAGCATACCAGTCAAGCTGAAAGAAGATTGAAACGAGAGTTCTATTTGTCTATACTGAAACGGAGCTTTCTACGCAAATCTTCAAGCAGTTTAGATAATTAAATCATTTACCATGCTCCGCAGACTTTGAACGGTCTGCGGAATTTTTTATGCCATAAAGGAGGTGATGAGTTCCGAATGGAAATGACAGTTGCCACGCGGCTAAAGCACGCATGGAATACATTCATGAACCGAGATTCTTATGTTTCTCGGATGTCGATTGGGCCGAGTTACGGTTATCGCCCCGACCGTCCACTCTTCAGCCGTGGAAATGAGCGCTCGATCATTACCTCGGTCTATAACCGTATTGCGCTGGATGTCTCGTCTATGACCGTTCAGCATGTGCGACTGGATGGCAGCGACCGATTCAAGGAGGTCATCGAGAGTGGGCTTAATAACTGTTTAACGGTAGAAGCCAATGTTGACCAGACCGGAAGGGCCTTTATGCAGGACATTGTTATGTCGATGCTGGACGAGGGCTGCGTCGCTATCATCCCTGTCGATACAAACTTTGATCCTGAGAAAACCGGCGGCATTGACATCGAGACGATGCGGACCGGCAAGATTCTTGAATGGTTCCCGCAGCATGTAAAGGTTCGCGTCTACAATGACCAGCGCGGTGAGAAAGAGGATATTCTTGTCCCCAAGAGTACCGTCGGCATTGTGGAGAATCCTTTCTATGCTGTCATGAATGAACCGAACTCTACGATGCAGCGGCTTATCCGAAAGCTGAACCTGCTGGACGCCATTGACGAGCAGAACAGTTCCGGAAAGCTGAACCTCATCATTCAGTTGCCGTATGTCATCAAGACAGAAGCACGTCGTCAACAGGCGGAATTGCGCCGACAAGATATCGAGAACCAGTTAGCCAGCTCCAAATACGGTGTTGCGTACACCGACGGAACTGAGCATGTGGTCCAACTGAATCGCCCCGTCGAGAACAACCTGATGTCCCAGATCGAATACCTAACGAGTATGCTTTACAGCCAGTTAGGTTTGACCCAGGGCATTCTGGATGGCTCTGCCGACGATAAGACGATGCAGAACTACCTGACTCGAATCGTTGAGCCAATCCTCTCTGCCATTGTTGATGAGATCAAGAGGAAATTCCTCACCAAAACTGCTCGGTCGCAAAAGCAGTCCATCCTGTTCTTCCGAGATCCCTTCAAGCTGGTGCCTGTCGATAAGATTGCTGAGATGACTGACAAGTTCACCCGCAACGAGGTCATGACCTCGAATGAGATCCGGCAGAAGATCGGCATGAAGCCTTCTTCCGACCCAAAGGCGGACGAGCTGCGCAACAGCAATCTGAGCGCACCGGCGGAAAGCACGCCGGCATCAACACCGAAGGAGGACAACAATCAAAATGGAGAAGAAACTTAAGTACGACTTCAGCGGCTGGGCGACGCGCAATGACCTTGTGTGCAGTGATGGCCGCACCATTCGCCGTGATGCGTTTGCGCATTGCGACGGAAAGACCGTCCCCCTCGTATGGAATCACCAGCATGACGACCCGACCAATATTCTGGGCCATGCGCTGCTGGAAAACCGCGAGGATGGCGTTTACGCTTACTGCACATTCAACGAAACTGCTGCCGGTAAGGCTGCTAAGCTGATCGTGCAGCATGGAGATGTGGATTCCCTGTCCATCTATGCCAACGGCCTGAAGCAGCAGGGCGGAAATGTGATGCATGGTGACATCAAGGAGCTGAGCCTTGTGGTCGCCGGTGCAAATCCCGGAGCATTCATCGACTTTGTCGATCTTGCTCATGGAGAGGGCGCTGAGCAGGAAGTTATCTTCTGTGCCAACGAACCTATCACGCTCGCCCATGCAGATGAAGGCAAAGCTGATGACTCTGCCGATGACGGCAAGAAGTCCGCCGATGGCGACAAGAAAGACACCGGAGATGGCGACACCGTTGAAGATGTCATCAACAGCCTGACCGAAAAGCAGAAGACCGTTGTGGTTGCTCTGCTCGCCAATGCTATGGCCCACAGCGATTCTGACGATGATGGCGAAGAGAAGAAGGACGACGGCCACATCGAACATTCTGACAAATCCGAAGGAGGAGATAAGACTATGAAACACAATGTTTTCGAGAAGCCTGAGGACAATCAGGCGACCATCCTGAGCCATTCCGCTCAGACCGAGATCATCGCCAGCGCCAAGCTCAAGAGCGTCGGCACTCTTCAGGGGGCTATGAAGCTCTACGCCGAGCAGCATAACGATACTCTGAAGCACGGTATCGACGACATCGAGGCCCTGTTCCCCGAGTATAAGGATCTGCGCACCGGCGCTCCTGAGCTCATCACCCGTGACCAGGGCTGGGTCAATGTGGTCATGAACAAGGTCCACAAGAGCCCTATCAGCCGTATCCGTACCCGCAACATGGATGCCCGCGGCGATGATATCCGCGCGCATGGTTACCAGAAGGGCAAGAAGAAGGTTCCTTCCGGCAACATGAAGCTGATGAAGCGCACCACCGATCCGCAGACCATCTACATCACCGACTCCATGCACCGCGATGACATCATCGACATCACCGATTTCGATGTGGTCGAGTACCAGTACGGTGTGATGCGTCAGACTCTGCTGGAAGAGGTCGCTACCGCTATCCTGATCGGTGACGGTCGCGATGAGGCGGATGAGCACAAGATCTCTGAGGAGCATGTCCGTTCTATCTGGAATGACGACGATCTCTACACCATTCACTATGATGTGGACATCGAGGCTGCCCGCAACGAGCTTCAGGGTACCGGCACCGCTTCCCGTTTCGGCGAGAACTACATCTACGCCGAGGCGATCATCACGGCTGCCCTTTACTCCCGCGAGAAGTTCAAGGGCACCGGCACTCCCGATTTCTTCTGCACGCCGCATCTGGTGAATGTGATGCTGCTGGCCCGCGACACCAACGGTCGCCGCATCTACAACTCCAAGGCTGATCTGGCTGCTGCGCTGAACATCAACGAGCTGCACACTGCTGAGCAGTTCGAGGGTCTGGCCCGCACCGACAAGACCGGCAAGAAGCATAACCTGCTGGGTATCTTCGTCAACCTGAGTGACTACACCGTCGGCTCTACCAAGGGCGGCGAGATCACCCGCTTCAACCAGTTCGACATCGACTTCAACCAGGAGAAGTACCTGATCGAGACTCGTCTGTCCGGCGCGCTGACCAGACTGTGGTCTGCTATCGCACTGGAAGAGCCCGTGAAGGCCTCTTCCGGCCAGACCGAGGATGCCGGTCACGACGGCACCTAAGGGAGAAAATTCAAAATGGCAAAATTTTACGGACCGGTAGGCTATGCTGAAACGGTGGAAACGGCGCCTGGTGTATATGTGGAAAAGATCACGGAGCGGATGTACTTCGGAGACTTGACCCGTAACACCAGGCGTCTTCAGTCATCGGAAACGCTCAATGACGACATCAATGTTGCGAATGAGATCAGCATAGTCGCCGATCCGTTTGCCAACCAGAATTTCCACCGAATGCGGTATGTTGGCTTTATGGGGGCAAATTGGAAAATCTCCAATGTTGAAGTCCATTATCCAAGATTGATCCTGACGATCGGAGGTGTCTACAATGGAGAGACTGCTTCTTCAGAAGACGCTATCTGACATTCTTGGATGCCCAGAACGAGGCGAAAAGTGCCGTGTGTACTTTCAGCCTCCCGCCAGCAAGGAAATGATTTATGACTGCATCGTTTACGAGCGCAGCCGTATTGAACCTACTTTTGCTGACAATCAGCCTTATGCGCTTCACGACCGGTATCAGGTGACTGTGATTTACAGAAATCCCGACAGCGAGACCCCAAGCAAGATCGCGCTTCTTCCGATGTGCAGCCATGAACGCCACTATACCAAAGAAAACCTGAACCATGATGTGTTCAACCTATATTTCTAACCTTACAAGGAGGAAACAACTATGAGTAAGATCAAGTGGGACGAAGTTGGTAAGCGCCTGTATGAAACTGGCGTTGACCACGGTGTTCTGTTCCCGATGGGCGAGGACAATGCATACGGCAAAGGTGTTCCCTGGTACGGCCTGAGCGCCGTTAACGAGAGCCCCTCCGGCGGCGAGCCTAATGCCGTATGGGCGGACAACATCAAGTACCTGAACCTGATGAGTGCCGAGGATTTCGGCGCCACCATCGAGGCTTACACCTATCCCGATGAGTTCGAAGCCTGCAACGGCTGCGCTGAGATCGCCCCGGGCGTCACCATCGCCCAGCAGGATCGCAAGATGTTCGGCTTCTGCTATCGCACGCTGATCGGCAACGATACGGTTGGTACGAACTATGGCTACAAGCTCCATCTGGTTTACGGTGCGCAGGCTTCTCCCTCTGAGAAGAACAACCAGACCGTGAACGACAGCCCCGAGGCTGCTACCATGAGCTGGGAGATCAGCACCACGCCTGTGGATGTTCCCAATTTCAAGCCGACCGCGCATCTGGTCATTGACTCCACCAAGACCGACAAGGCCAAGCTCGCGAAGCTGGAGGAGATGCTGTACGGCACCGATGGCGACCAGGCCACCGAACCCACGCTTCCGATGCCCGAGAAGGTCATCGAGCTGACGAAGGCTGCCGGCTGATCCACGGTACAAGAACTTCTAAAGCGGGGCTCTCTTCACCGAGGGCTCCGCTTTCTTTAATTTTTGAAAGGAGAAAGCATCATGCTTAAGAAAACCATCGCTTATACCGACTACAACGGTACCACTCGCAAGGAGGATTTTTACTTCAACCTGACACAGGCTGAGGTGACTGAACTGGAGGTCTCTGTTGAGGGAGGCCTGGTCGAAATGATCAACCGCATCGTTGCCGCGCAGAATGGCAAGGTCATCATTGAGACCTTCAAGGACATCATTCTGCGCGCTTACGGTGAGAAGTCTCCGGATGGCCGTCGATTCATCAAGAACCAGGAAGTTCGCGATGCCTTCGCTCAGACCGAGGCGTACAGCAACCTGTTCATGGAGCTGGCAACCGACGCTAAGGCTGCGAGCGAGTTCGTCAACGGCATTGTTCCTCCCAAGACGGAAAAGGCAGCCCCGGCCGATCAGAGTGCCGAAGCTCCAGCTGTTCCTGAAAACTGATGATAATGAGGACCGGCGATGCTGAAGATCACAGTGCCGGCTACCGAATTGTTTGACGGGGTCGGAAACTTTATCAACACCAAGGAGCAGACGCTCCAGTTGGAGCATTCGCTGGTCTCTCTTTCAAAATGGGAAGCCAAATGGCACAAGCCTTACTTGTCTCGCAAGGCGATGACCATAGAAGAGACGATCGACTACATCCGGTGCATGACACTGACACAGAATGTCGACCCGAATGTGTATAAAGCGATCACTCCATCAAATTTGAAGACGGTCACGGAGTACATTGATGCTCCGATGACCGCCACGACCATCTCCAATGCAAAGAAAAAGGGTGGAAGCCGTAAAATCGTCACGGCAGAGGTCATTTATTATTGGATGATCTCCTACGGTATCCCGTTTGAGTGCCAGAAATGGCATCTGAACCGACTTCTGACCCTTATCAATGTGTGTAATGTGGAGGGGTCGCCGCCTCAGAAGCTTTCGAGAGCGGAGGTTGCCGCGCAGTATAAAGCGCTTAACGCTGCCCGACGGAAGCAGTGGAATACAAGGGGGTAACACCATGACAGAAAAAGAACTGAGAACCAAAGTGGTCTCGATCGCAGAGAAGTATCTCGGATGCAAGGAAAGCAATGGCTCGCATAGAAAAATCATCGACCTCTATAACAGTCACAAACCGCTTGCACGAGGCTACCCCGTGAAATACACAGACGCCTGGTGCGCAACTTTTGTGAGCGCTGTGTTTATTGAGGCCGGCTTGACAGAGATCGCGCCGACCGAATGCGGATGCGGAGCAATGATCAATCTTTATAAGAAGATCGGTCGTTGGGAAGAGAATGATGCCTATGTCCCCTCTCCGGGTGATGTTGTTATGTACGACTGGCAAGATAACGGCGTGGGTGATAATACCGGTGCCGCTGATCATGTCGGTATTGTGGTGAGTGTTTCCGGAAATTCCATCAAGGTCATCGAAGGAAATATGAGTGATGCCGTTGGGTATAGAACCTTGAGGGTGAATGGCAAATACATTCGAGGCTATTGCCTCCCCAAGTATTCTGCCAAAGCTGGTTCGACAGGTTCCAACACAACAACACCGCCGAGTAATGGCTCGGCAAGCAAGCCCGCAAGTGCTAAAAAGGCAACCGAGGCAGCAAGATCTTTCAATAAGACTTTGGCCGGTACTTATGTTGTCACGGCAAATGTTGGGCTGCATATCCGTAATGGTGCAGGAACCGGTAAGGCCAGTCTCACCGTACTTCCCAAAGGTACAAAAGTTGCAAACTATGGGTACTACACGCTTGTCGGCAATATAAAGTGGCTTTATGTTCAGGTCACTTACAAGGGTGTCACATACACCGGATTTTGCAGTTCTCAGTATTTGAAGAAGTAAACAAGTGCAATTTGGAGGAAAACATGATCACGTTCAGACAAAAGGGCGACTTCTCCAAGCTGACGAGGTTTTTGGAGAGAGCCAAAGAAACGGTGCATCTCGGAGACCTCGATCAGTATGGCCGAGCCGGAGTGGCCGCTCTTGCGTCTGCAACGCCTGTTGACTCTGGAGAAACGGCTAAATCGTGGTATTACGAGATCACGAACAAGAAGGGTTTTGTGAGTATCTCGTTTCACAATTCAAATATTCAAAATGGAGTTCCAATCGCCATCATTTTGCAGTATGGACATGGAACTGGAACCGGCGGCTGGGTAGCGGGACGTGATTACATCAATCCTGCTATCCGGCCTATTTTTGATCAAATCGCAAATGACGCATGGAAGGAGGTCACGAAGACATGAGCACAACGATCGACGAGAGAGTTGTTGAAATGCGATTCGACAACCGTCAATTCGAGGCGGGTGTGAAGACAAGTTTGTCCACGCTCGACAAACTCAAAGAGGGTTTGGATCTGGACGGTGCGGCTAAAGGTCTGAAGGGCCTTAGCGACGCAGCTAAAAAGTGCGACCTTTCGACCCTTAGCAATTCCGTCGAGACTGTTCGGATGAAATTCTCGGCGCTCGAAGTCATGGCGGTGACCGCCCTTTCAAACATTACCAACTCGGTCATCAATACCGGAAAACGGATGATCGAATCGTTTACATTGGAGCCTCCCAAACAAGGCTTTGACGAATACGAGCTCAAGATGGGCTCTATTCAGACGATCATGATGAGCACCGGCGCATCGTTGGAGGAGGTCAACAAGTATCTTCAGGAGCTGAACACCTACTCTGATAAGACAATTTACTCTTTCCAGGATATGACCTCCAATATCGGTAAGTTCACGAATGCCGGCGTCGGCCTTGAGGATGCTGTTATGGCTATTCAGGGTGTGTCGAATGTGGCTGCCGTATCCGGTGCAAATGCAAACGAGGCTTCCCGTGCGATGTATAACTTTGCACAGGCCTTGTCCGCAGGATATGTCAAGTTGATCGACTGGAAATCCATTGAAAACGCGAACATGGCAACGGTTGAATTCAAGACGCAGCTTTTGGAGTCGGCTGTTGCGTGTGGAACTTTGACGAAAACCGCAGATGGAATGTATAAGACCGTCAAGGGAAATGTCATCGACGCCACACATAACTTTAACGATTCTTTGCAGGATCAGTGGATGACGACGGAAGCTCTTGTCGGCACACTTCGTAATTATGCTGATGAAACGACCGACATCGGTAAGAAGGCATTCGCTGCTGCACAGGATGTTAAGACATTCTCACAGTTGATTGACACCTTAAAGGAAGCTGCGGGCTCCGGCTGGGCGAATACCTGGGAAATCCTCTTTGGTGACTTTGAGGAAGCCAAGGAATTGTGGACTGGTCTTAGTCAGGCGATCGGCGGATTTATTGATACACAGTCTGATGCTCGTAATTCGGTGCTTCAGGGATGGAAAGACCTTGGAGGCAGAACCGAGCTGATTGAGTCTCTCAAGAACACGCTCAAGGGGATCGGGACAGTTATCAAGCCGATCACAGAAGCCTTTCGTGATATTTTTCCGCCAACTACTGCGGAACAGCTTCATAATCTGACGGAAGGATTGCTGAAGTTCACAGAAAAGCTGACGCTTAGTGACACTGCTTCCGAAAACCTGAAGAGCACCTTTAAGGGTCTATTCGCCATTCTTGATATTTGCAAGCGGGCAATCGGTGCAATTCTGGGTCCGGTCGGTTCTCTTCTTGGGAAAGTGACCGGCTTAGGCGGCAGTGTTCTCGGCGTGACCGGCTCTATTGGAGAATGGCTCGCCAAGCTTGATGAAGCGATCAAGAAGAACGACGCCTTTGGCAAAGGCATTGAGAAGATCTCTGATTTTGTGAGCGGTGCTGTTACGGCCATCAAGAATTTTGCCGAGTCTGTTCGTGAATACCTCGGTCTGCCGACGCTTGACGAAGCGAAGGAGTCTATGAAAGAACTCTTTGGTACTGCCGAAGAGAAAATTCAGGTTCCTGGACTGGAACTCCTGCACACGATCCTGGAGAAGCTGAAAGAGCGTGCCTGTCAGGTCAAAGACGCTATTGTCGGTCTGAAAGATGGCATCTCCGATGCGTTTTCTAAGATTGACGGAAATACCGATGTGTCGAAATTTGCCGCATTGATCCAAGCACTATCCATTGCTGCTAAGAAAATTGGCGGTGGTATTTTCGATGCGCTCGGCAACGGCATCAATAAGATCGTAACTGCGGTGAGTAACGCTGATTTTAGCGGAATCATCGACCTACTAAACGGAATTTCTATCGGCGGTATTGCGATTGCCATAACCAAGTTCACCAATAGTTTGACGAAGCCCTTTGATGAAGTCGGAGGTCTTCTTGACAATGTGAAGGGGATTCTGGATGGGGTTCGTGGATGCTTTGAGGCGTATCAGACGCAGTTAAAAGCCGGAACTTTGCTGAAAATAGCAAGCGCTATTGCGATTCTGGCAGCATCTATCGTCGCGATTTCTCTTATTGATAGTGAGAAGTTATCTGCATCACTGGGAGCTATTACGGTTCTCTTTGCTGAACTGATGGCATCCATGTCGGTCTTTACCAAAATCAGCGGAGATGTTAAAGGTGCGGTGAAGAGTTCGACAGTGATGCTCGCCATGTCCACATCCATCCTGATCCTTGCATCAGCGCTGAAAAAGATCGGTGACTTGGATGGCGGACAGCTTGCAAAAGGTGTTGCCGGTGTGACGGCCTTGATGGCGGCGATGGTCGGTGCGGTGAAGCTGCTCAACATGAGCGGCGGTTCTTCGATGAAGGGCACGACACAGATGGTTCTCTTTGCGGCTTCCATCAAGATCCTTGCATCGGTCTGCACAGACCTTGCAACGCTTGAATGGGATGGGCTTGCAAAAGGGCTGACCGGTGTCGGCGTGCTGCTGGCGGAAGTCTCACTCTTTATGAACACCGCAAAGTTCAGTGGAAAGTCTTTAACAACAGCGGCGGGAATCGTCGTCCTTGCCTCGGCAATCAAAATCCTGGCATCTGCCTGTAAGGATCTCGGTAGTCTCGATTTCGGACAGCTTGTGAAGGGGCTTGGCTCCATTGGTGTTCTTCTGGCGGAGATCACGGTCTTTACCAAGTTGACTGGCGATGCAAAGGGCCTGGTATCCACCGGAATCGCGATGATCGGGATTGGCGCTGCTATGAAGATCTTTGCTTCCGCGATGGGCGACTTCGGAAACCTTGACTGGAATCAGATCGCCAAGGGGCTTGTCGCTATGGGCGGCGCATTGGCCGAAGTGGCTATCGCCATGAAGGTGATGCCGAAGAACACGATAAGTGTTGGCATTGGTCTGATCGCTGTTGGTGCGGCACTTGAGATCGTGGCAAACGCCCTCGGAAAGATGGGCGGTATGACCTGGGAAGAGATCGCAAAGGGGCTCGTCACAATGGGCGGCGCTCTTGCAGAGCTTGCCCTCGGTCTGAATGTGATGAACGGTACTTTGCCTGGTTCTGCCGCCATGCTGGTAGCGGCTGGCGCATTGGCTATTCTGACTCCGGTGCTGCTGGCTCTTGGCTCAATGAGTTGGGAGAGCATCGCCAAGGGGCTTGTAACGATTGCCGGTGCATTCACCGTGATCGGTGTGGCCGGTCTTGTGCTGACTCCTCTTGTTCCGACGATCCTGGCGCTTGCCGGAGCATTTGCGTTGATTGGTGTCGGTACCGCAGCTATCGGAGCAGGTCTTCTCGCTGCCGGTGCCGGACTGTCGGCTATTGCAGTCGGCATTACCGCTTTGGCTACTTCTCTCGGCGCAGGTGTGACCGTTATTGTGGCAGGACTCAGCACGATCATCACAGGGATTGCCGCGTTGATCCCTGCCATTGCCGAAAAGCTCGGTGAGGCTATTATAGCGTTCTGCGGCGTGATCGCTCAGGGGGCTCCCGCTATTGGAGAAGCTGTTAAGGCCGTCGTTCTTACGCTGGTGGATGTACTTGTTGAGTGCGTCCCTGCCATTGCTGACGGTGCATTGGCACTGCTGTCCGGCGTGCTCGCTTCTCTTGCAAACTATACTCCGGAAATCGTTGACTCTGTCATGCTGTTCCTGATCAACCTGCTGAACGGCATTGCAGAGCGGCTGCCCGAACTCATTCAGGCGGCAGTCAATGTGATCGCGGCATTCTTCTCCGGCATCATTGATGCTCTGGCAGGACTTGATACAAGCGTATTGGTGAAAACCATCGCCGGCATCGGTCTGCTGTCCGGCATTATGGTCGCATTGGGTGCGGTAGCTGCATTGATCCCCAGCGCTATGATAGGTGTGCTCGGCATGGGTGCCCTTATCGCTGAGCTGGCGATCGTTCTTGCTGCTGTTGGTGCCCTTGCGCAGATCCCCGGCCTTTCTTGGCTGATCGGTGAGGGCGGTAAGCTGCTGGAGCAGATTGGTACGGCGATCGGTGGGTTTGTCGGCGGCATTGTCGGTGGATTCATGAGTGGTATTTCCAGTCAGTTCCCTCAGATCGGCAGTGATCTTGCAGCGTTTATGACAAATGTTCAGCCGTTTATCGACGGCGCAAGCAGTATCTCTCCGGCAATGTTCAGCGGTGTGCAGGCATTGACAGACGCGATATTGCTGCTTACGAAGGCCGAGCTTGTGCAGGGTATTGCGTCCTGGTTCACGGGTGGTTCTTCTCTTTCGGATTTTGCTGATGAGCTCGTTCCGTTCGGAGAAAGCATGACGGAGTTCAGCAACGCAATCAGCGGGATGGACGCCGACCTTGTTTCCAAAGCGGCGACTGCCGGTAAGGCACTTGCAGAGATGGCCACAACGCTGCCGAACAGCGGCGGTGTAGTCGGCTTCTTTGCCGGTGAGAATGACATGGACAAATTTGGAGAGCAGTTGGTTCCGTTCGGAAAGGCTATGAAGGAATACTCTCTCGCTGTCAAAGGAATGGATGTCGGTGCTGTCAGCAATTCCGCTTCTGCCGGTAAGGCGCTCGTGGAACTTTCCAATACCATTCCGAACTGCGGCGGGCTTGTGAGTTTCTTCACCGGAGACAACAGCATTGCCGACTTCGGCGACCAGCTCGTTCTCTTCGGCAATGGTCTTGCGGCTTACTCCGCCTCTATCGAGGGTATCAACATGAGCAAGCTCTCCGGCGCGATCACACAGGTCGAGAAGCTGGTGGCGCTTGCCGATACGGTGAAGAATATGGATCAGTATGCATTTGTGAACTTTACGAATGCGCTGGTTCTGCTGGCAAACACCAGTATCCAAAACTTTACCGACGCTTTCTACAACAGTGGAGCTACTGTTAGCACGGCAATTATCTATATGCTCAATTCCGCAGGCACGACCATCCGGCAGAACCAGACGATCGTTAATGTGGCGATGGCTGAGCTGATGCTTGCGATGGCCGCGACTATGAAAGCACATACCACGAGTATGAATACCGCGGTCGTGCAGATGATGGTCGGCTTCGCCACCACGATCCGCAGCAACGGTGCTTCCGTACGGACGGCGATGCAGTCTGTCATGCTGGTCGTTGTGGCAGAAGTGAATAACTACAAGGACCAGTTCAATGAAGCCGGCAGGAATGTTTCGCAGGGCTTTATCAACGGAATCCGCTCGAAGCTGAGCGGCGCCTCTCAGGCTGGCCGTGATCTGGGCCTTGCGGCGTTGAATGCGGCAAAGAAGGCGCTGGACAGCCATTCTCCCTCCCGCGAGTTTATCGAGCTTGGTAAAAACATTGGCGAGGGTATGACCATTGGCATCAACAACGCGATCGTTCCGGTTTCTTCGGCTGCGGCAAAGATGAGCGATGAAGCCATCAAGGTTGCACAGAAGGGACTCGACTCCTTTAAGGATTGGGCGGAAGAGCGGAAATATTACAGCGAGCTCAGCTTGAAAGAGGAGCTTGCCGGATGGGAAACTCTCCAGAAGAAATACCGCGAGGGCAGCGAGGAACGAAAGCAGATCGACCGCGAAGTCTATCGCGTTCAAAATGAGTTGGTTACGGCCACTTATCAGTATTCAATGAACTGGATCGAAGAGCAGAAATCGTATAACAAGCTGACTCTTGCAGAGGAACTGGCCGCCTATAAGCGTGTTCAGAGCCGATATGCCAAGGGGACAGAGCTGCGGAAGAAGCTCGACCTGCAAGTTTACCAGTTGGAGAAAGAGATTAGCGACGCACAGAAACAGTACATCTCTGATGTGCAGTCTGTGCAGAGCGAGGCGAACCAGAAGCGGCTCGACCTGGAGGAAGAGTACGCTGATAAGGTAAAGTCGATCAACGCGCAACTGGCAAGCGATATTCAGGCGGAGAATGACAAGTACGAGAATGCTCTGAAATCCCGCGAGGATTCCCTCTATAAGTCCTATGGCCTCTTTGACGCTGTGAAGGAGCGTGATGAGGTCAGCGGCGACACCCTGATGAAGAATCTTGAGGGTCAGGTCAAGGAATTTGGCGAATGGCAGGATATTTTAGAGTCTCTTGCCGGCAGAGGACTTGACAGTGACCTCCTTGAAGAACTTCAGGATATGGGTCCTGACGCGATCGCCCAGATCAAGGCGCTGAACAACATGAGCGACTCCGAGCTTGAGAAGTATGCTGACCTCTGGAAGGTCAAGCACGCAATGGCTCGCGAGCAGGCGGTCGGCGAATTAGAGGGGCTGCGCGAAGAGACCCAGCAGAATATTGCAAAACTCCGCGAGGAGGCCGATCAGGAGCTTACCGAGTATCGTGCTCTCTGGCAGGAGAAGATGAATCAGGTAACGGAAGACGCCAACGCTCAGTTGGAACAGCTCCGCAGAAGCTTTGAGGAAAAGGTTGGTCTTATCAAGAACAATACAGAGGATGAGCTTCAGGAGATGGCCGACACGGCGCAGAAGGTTCTGACGGAAGCTGGTTGGGATGAGACCGGCAAGCAGATCGTCAAGGGGCTTACTGAAGGCGTTCAGTCTGAAAAGTCCAGCTTTGTTGATGAGATCACGCAACTGGCTCTTGCAGGCGTACAGGCGGCGAAGTCGACACTGGACATCCACTCTCCATCGAGGGTGTTCCGTGAGATCGGTAACTACACCGGTCTTGGTTTCGTGAAAGGTCTTCAGGACTATGTTGACCGCTCTTATGCTGCCGGTTCTGAGATGGCGGAGTCGGCCGAGGGCGGTCTTTCCGGTGTGCTCCAGACCATTGCCGACATTGTGAGCGGCGGGTTCGACATGGAGCCGGTGATCCGTCCTGTTCTGGATCTCTCCGCCGTATCGGCCGGAGCAGACGCCTTGAACAACCTATTCTATTCGCAGCGAGCGGTCGGCCTTGTCGGGCAGGCTGCCGTTGCATTTGAGGCACAGCGCAGCGGAAGCAGTCAGACAACCATTTCCGTCGACAATGACGATGTTGTGGCTGAACTCCGCACGCTTCGAGGTGAGATGGCTTCGATGCTGGAACGCATGGAGAAGCTGCGTGTTGTGCTGAACACCGGTGCGCTCGTCGGCGAACTTGCTGAACCGATGGATGCGGCGCTTGGGAAGCGGTCTACACAAAGAGGAAGGGGGATTTAAGTTGTACCATTCGATCACATTTGGCGATAAGAACACATGGGACGATTGGCGGCTTGTCCCCGCTTCCCGTCCGCTATTTAATCCGCCTGCACAAAAGGTAAAGACTCTGGACATTCCCGGTGGGGACGGCGTCATTGATCTGTCGCAAGCTCTCACAGGGTATCCGGTGTATCAGAACCGGACAGGGTCTATCGAGTTTATTGTCATGAACGACTTTAAGCCGTGGCACATGGCTTACTCGGACATTATGGATTATCTGCACGGACAGACCATGCGGGCGATCCTTGAGGACGATCCTGAATATTTCTACGAAGGGCGCTTCACAGTGAACGCCTGGAAGTCGGAAAAGGACTGGTCGCGGCTCGTCATCGACTACGATGTCGGCCCTTACAAGTGGAAAAACCTTTCCTCCATCGACAACTGGCTGTGGGACCCGTTCAACTTTCAAAATGGAGTCATTCAGGCCGCTTTGTTCCGCAACATTGCGGTGACGACTGAGATGAAGGAGATCGAGCTGGATGCTGTGATGTACGGACGGGCTCCGGTCTGCCCCAGATTCATTGTGCAAAGCAGTGAAGGGCGCGGCGTTCATGTCCGATTTGTCAACCGTCAGCTCAGCATCGACCTGACAAAGCTTTTGCCGGAGGGAACCATTCAGATCCCTGAGTTTATTCTGTTTGGTGACTACGGCGGAACGATCTATCTTTGGGTCGACGAGGGAACGGGGACCGTGTCCGTTGATTTCAGACAAGGGAGGTTGTAAGCGATGTATTCTGTTTATGCCGATGGTGTCTGCATCTACAATGATGCCTTCGCATTGGACGACATGAAGCTTGCAAGTCCCAAGCTGACGCTGGAGGACAACGCAGCCGGTTCCTTTGTGATGACGGTTCCGCCCTCCAATCTCGGATACAGCACCATCGTCCGTATGGTGACCGACATTGCTGTCCACAAGGACGGAAAAGAGATCTGGGCGGGTCGCGTCCTCTCTGAAAACGAGGACTTTTACCGAAACCGGGTGCTTACTTGCGAGGGTGAGCTTGCATTCTTCAACGACAGCACACAGCCGCCTGCGGAGTACGCCGGAGGGACGATCCGTGAGTACCTTGAGGCGATGATCGCCATTCACAACGCAAAGGTCGGAGACAACCGGAAGTTCACCATCGGCATTGTTACTGTGGTGGATGAAGATTTTCCGACTTATTACACCAATTATGAAAAGACCATCACGATCTTGAATGCGTTGGTGGCGCAGTACGGCGGTCATCTGCGGGTGCGTAAGGAAGACGGCATCCGCTATCTCGACTATTTGGCTGATTACCCCGACACTTGCAGCCAGACGATCCAGTTCGGCTCCAACCTCATCGAACACACCAAGGGGTGGGATATGACGGAGTTCGCAACGGTCATCGTTCCGCTTGGCAACAGGCTTGACAAGAGCGAGATCGAGGCATTGGACGCTTATCTGACCGTGGAGAGCGTGAATGAGGGCAGCCTTTATGTCCAGTCCTCCGAGGCTGTGAAAACCTATGGCTGGATCGAGAAAACAGTGACATGGGACAGCGTTTCTGATCCTGAAGCGCTGCTGGAAAAGGCGAAGGCATATCTTGCCGACTTACAGTTCGACAATATGGAACTGGAAGTGAGTGCCCTTGACCTCCATTATCTTAATGCGAATGTGGAGGCAGTGAAACTGCTGGACGAGATCCGCGTGATCTCGCGGCCGCATGGTCTTGACCGTGTATTTCCCGTCACGAAACTGGAGATCCCTTTGGACAGCCCGGAGAATACCCAGTTTACGCTCGGCGACACGGTGCAGACCAGCCTTACCAGTGTGAACAACCAGATCAGCGCCGCTATCCTTGAGAAAATCGAGGGTCTCCCCAAGGCGCACAACATCCTGAAAGAGGCAAAAGAAAACGCCACACAGATCATGACAGCGGCCACGACCGGCTACATCACGATCACACGGGACGAATATGGTTCTGACACGCTTTATATTTCCAATATCCGCGACTATACCAAAGCCGACAAGCTCTGGAAATGGAACATGAACGGTCTTGGCTACTCCAAGGATTACGGAAAGACCTTTGGGCTTGCCATTACAATGGATGGTTCTATTGTGGCAGACTATATCACGACCGGTGTTCTCAATGCTGATGTGATCCGTGCCGGTACGCTGAAAGATTACGGCGGAAACTTCTCGCTTGACTTCGAGAGCGGAAAGCTGACGATGAAGAAAGGCTCCATCGACATTGGAGACGGAAACTTCACCGTTGACGAGGAAGGCAACCTGACCGCACGCCGAGGCACCTTTGCGGGTACTCTGGCTGCGGCGAAAGGCACCTTCAGCGGTACGCTGGTCGGTGTGGACGGAAACTTCAAGGGCGTGGTTCAGGCTTCTGACTTCCTTGACCGAGCTGGTAACAGCATGATGGATGACGAGCGATTCAAGTCCAAATATCTGAGCGTCTACGGGCTTACCGTTACCAACGGTGTCCGCACGACCTTTGCTGTTGATTCCAGCGGTTCCGTTACCATAGACGGTAAGGTGACGCTGTCCGCCGGAAGCACGATCAACTGGGCGTCCGTGACGAACCAGAACCTCACCTCCAACCCAGCCTACTCGCTGGCAAGCACGGCGAATGCAAACGCGGCCACTGCAAAGAGCGCAGCAGATGATGCTTACGATGAGGCTTCTGCTGCATGGTCGAGAGCAAATAAGGCCTATCAGGATCGGTGCACCGACCAGAATGTGTTTGATGTGCTCACCTCAGGTGGTACGAAGTTCGGTATTTTCAGCGACTCGTACAGCGGACGGCTTTACATCAATGCCGATTATATTCGCTCCGGCACAATCAATGCTGATTATATCGACCTATCATGCGATTATGGTGGATTCTGCAAAGGGCATGGCTCTGACGGTCAACATACGACTTATGGTGCAATGATGTATGGTTCTAACGGTCCTGGTTGGGAGCCTTATATTATTGTTACCAATGCCGGCGCCCGTATCTCCGGAACCGGAGCAGACCTTGTCGTTTCCGGCGGCATCACCATGAGTGAAGAGCCAAGTTACGGTTCCGACTTAAGGATCAAGAACAGCATCGACTATGATCTTGCCTCTTATGAGGCGTTCTTCCTTGCGCTGAAGCCGTCCACCTTCAAGTACAACAAAGGTACTTCCGGGCGGAAACATTTCGGCTTTATCGCCCAGGATGTAGAACAGGCAATGCTTGACACCGGACTGACGTCAGATCAACTTGCGGCACTTGTCAAAGATCCTGTCAAAGAGATCCTTTCGGATGGCATCACGGACTACCGTTACAGCATCCGATACGGCGAACTTATCGCGCTCAATACGCACATGATCCAGAAACTCTATCAAATGGTCGAAGAACTGCTTCAGCAAAAGGAGGGATAATGTTGAAGAAACAGCTTAAAAATTCAGAAATGGTCGTGATGGTCAAGAACCTGCGGCCGCTTCTTCAGCTCCGCAACAAGATCGGCTATATCGCCGCGAGGAACTTCCGGATGCTTTCTACTGCTTTGACCGAGTATGAAGCATTCAAACACGACCTCATCAACAAATACGGAGAGCCCGACAAGGATGAAAGTGGCAACGAGACCGGAACCATTTCCATCAAGGTGGGCTCTCCTAATTTTAAGGCCTTCTGCGACGAGCTTGCCCCGTTCAACGAGATGGAGCATGAGGTCGAGCTGATGACCGCCAAGTATGAAGATACGATCGGCTGTCTGAGCGGCGAGGAGATCCTGCTGCTCGACTGGATGCTGGAGGACTAAGGAAGGAGTGATTTAGATGGCTGATATCAGCAGCTTTCTGAAAAAAATCCTCAGCGCCATTTATGGCGAAGAGGTTCGCGGCTCCATCCATGATGCTCTGGCGGCGATGAACACGGAGTCCAGCAGTGCGATGGAGTTTGCCTCCACCGCCAAGGATTCCGCACAGGCAAATGCCGCGGCTGCCAAGAAGTCCGCCGAAGATGCCGAGAAAAAGGCGACAAGCGCCTCCGAATCCGCTGCGGCGGCTGCACTCTCCGAGGGAAGCATCAAGACCTCTGAGGAAAATGTCAACAAGCAGGCCGCAGACGCGAAAGAAGCTGCTGCCGGTGCTAAGGCGTCTGAGACAGAGGCGAAGAACTCGGAAGAGATCGCCAAGCAGAAGGCACAGGAGGCCACGGACGCCAAGACAGCGGCGACGCTTGCCGAGGGAGAGGTCAAGGCCGCCGAGGAGCGCGTGAGAACCATTCGCTCAGAGGCTGAGACACTGGGCGCACAGGCTACTGCTGACCGCAACGCAGCGGAAGAGGCCCGTGCTGCTGCGGAAGCTGCAAGAGATGAGGCGGCGAACAGTCAAAATGGAGCAAAAGTATCGGAAGATGCCGCCGCTGCATCGAAGACAGACGCCGAAGCCGCTAAAACGGCTGCTGTGGACGCCCGTGACAAGGCGCAGACCGCTAAAACGGCCGCCGAGAACGCGCGGGAGTCCGCCGAGAACTCTGAGGCAAACGCCAAGACTTACGAGGAGTCTGCCGCAGAGAGCGCCGCGACCGCACAGCAGTACAGCGGCAAGCCGCCTAAGCCGGAGAACGGTACCTGGTGGATCTGGGACGCTGAGAAGGGCACCTATGTGAACACCAACATCAGTTGCGAGCTGACCGGCCCGACCGGCAACGGTATCCAGAGCATTCAGTTGACGCAGGGCAATCATACGCCAGGCTCGACTGATATTTACACCGTTACGATGACAGACGGAAGCAAGTACAACATCGCCGTCTACAACGGTCTGAATGGGACGGGTACGGGCGATGTGCTCGGCATCCATTTCGATCTGGTGCTGCCGGCCTCCGGATGGTCGAACGGTTCCATCACTGTGGCGGAGAGCCGCCTTGTGGCCGCTGCCAAGTACAAATACCTCATTGATGCGTATGAAGCCAGCCGTGAAGAGTACCTCGAATGCAATGTGCGTCCGAAAGATATCTCCACGACCGGCTTCATCACATTTGTAAATGATACCGACCCAATCAAAGACATCACGGTGAACATCGTGCGTCTTGAACTGTCGGTCAATGCCGAAGAAGGAGGCGAATGATTTGAAAATCGCGATCAAAAGCTGCTTCACCACGCTGGTGGAGGACACTACACTGATCCAGAACGCAGCGACGCCTTATCCGGTCGAATTCGCCTTCAGCAAGGATTGGGACGGGTTCGCAAAGACTGCGCTCTTTGAGGCAGGCGGTGTCAGCATGGCTGTGGTGCTGAGCGAAGACAAGTGTGACATTCCGGGCGAATGCTTGAAGAAAGGCGGTATCCCGCTAAAGATCGCCGTTTATGGCGTCAAGGGCGAGGAACGGAAGTCGACGGGCTGGCATGTGACCAGCAAGATTCTCTTCCCGGCCAATATCAGCGTTGGCACAGGCGGCTCCGGAGACCCGATGGGCGATGAAGCCTACAAGCAGATCATGGGAATCATCGGTGACCCATCGACGGCGGGTTTTGGCAACAAGACGCTGACCGAGGTGATCGTTGAGATCCAGAGAAGCATTTCCGGAACGGCCTCGGATAAAGAGGTCGACGATATGCTGAACGACGCCTTTGCTTCGAGTGACCCGGGCGGAAGCACACCCGACAACACCGCTTCTGACAAAGAAGTGGATGACCTACTCAATGATGTTTTCGGCGAACAGCCGTGAACAAATATATTTAAGGGGGACATGCAATATGTCTACTACTAAGCACACTACTATTGATCAGCTCAAGAAACTGGCGCTGCGCACCAAGAATGAGATCAGCCTTGTCGACGCTAAGGTTGCCGGCCTGACCACTAAGGTCAATGACCTGGTGACTGCCGGCGGCGAGCCTAACAAGCTGGAAGGCATCAAGGTCAACGGCACTCTGCTGGCCCTGACCGATAAGATCGCCGACATCCTCATCGCTGAGGGCAAGACCAACGGCACCATTTCCGCCAACGGCGTTGATATTCCCGTTCACGGTCTGGCGGCTCTGGCCTACAAGTCCGAGGTTGCTGAGAGCGATCTGGCTGCCGCTCTGAAGGCCATCATCGACGCCAAGGCGAAGCAGGCTGACCTGGATACCCTGACCGGCGACGGCGAAGGCTCCATCAGCAAGATGATCGACGCTGCTATCAACAAGTTCGCCACTGATGTGACCGACGACAATGTGGTCAACAGCTACAAGGAGCTGATCGACTGGGTTGCCAAGCACGGCCCTGAGGCGACCAAGATGGCCGGTGGCATCAGCGAGAACAAGACCGCTATCGTCGACCTGAAGACTCTTGTCGGCACGCTGCCCGAGGGTGCGACCTCTACAACCGTTGTCGCCTACATTACCGAGGCGATCAATGCTCTGAGCATCGGCGATTACGCCAAGACGACTGAGGTGACTGCCGCGATCAGCACCGCCCTTGAGTCTTACTACACCAAGACCCAGGTTGACGAAACCTTTGTCAAGAAGACTGACATCGTGATGGCTACTGACGCGGAAGTCGACGCCATGCTGACCGAAGTCTTCGGCGCTCAGGCTACCGTCTGATCCAGCATATGCGAGCGGGGGATGGGGCTTCCTGTCCCCCGTTCCACCTTTTGAAAGGAAGGTAACAACACATGGCAGAGCATAAGTTTTCCACATTTGACCAGCTCAAAAAGCTGGCACTTGCGGGGAAGAAGGATTCCGCCAAGCAGGTAGCTGAATTGGCGGAGCTTGTTGCCGCCGGACTGGAGGATCTCCAGCATATCGGCATCTCTGTTACTCTGCCGGCCGCAAATTGGAGCGGCGGAGCGCAGACTGTTGCACATGCTTCCCTCTTAGCTGACAGCAACTATATTTATCTTGTAGGCGCAGACGCCGGTACCCGTAATGTGTACGACAGTTATGGCGTGAGCGCAGACAATGTAACTACGAGCGGGCAGATGACTTTCCGGTGCGATACGACGCCGACCGTTGACTTGTCCGTCTTTATCATTCGACTGGAGGTCGGAACAGATGAGTAATGTTGGCAAGGTATTCAACCTTTCCGGCGGCGGTGGCAGCGGCTCTCCGAAGATGGAAAGTCTGACTATCGCCACCACGCCCAACAAGACGGTCTATAAGTCCGGTGAAACTTTCGACCCCACCGGCATGGTCGTTGTGGCAAACTACGGCGAAGGTCTGATGGCAAATGTGACGGGTTACACCGTCTCTCCCTCCGTTCTTACGGACGGGGTGAGCGAAGTTGTCATCACCTACACCGAGGGTCGCATCACGAAGACCGCGACGGTTGCCGTGACGGTGAAAAAGGTGCTTATCAGCATCGCCATCACCACGCAGCCAGCCAAGACGGTCTACCAGTATCAGGAGAGCCTTGATCCGACGGGCATGGTCGTTACTGCGACTTTCTCGGACGGGAGCACGGCGGCGGTACTTGATTACACCTATCCGACGACGAACTTCTCTACGCTTGGACGCCAGGTCATGAAGCTTGAATACACCTACGAAGGCGTGACGAAGAGCACAGACCTTGTCGTTACGGTGCAGGGCAAAACCATTGCCGTTCCGACGCAGACGAACATCCCGACCTACAACGGTTCGGACAAGACGCCGAGCTGGAACGGCTACGATCCACTCAAAATGGAGATCTCCGGCGTGACGAGCGCTTCTGACGCAGGAAGTTACACGGCGATCTTCAAGCTGTCCTACGGCTATCTGTTCCCGGACGGCACGGATGAAGCCCGCGTAAAGTGGACGATCGACCGCGCTGTCATCTCGGCTCTGCCGACGCAGACGGGAACGCTTGTTGCCGACGGCACGAGCAAGACACCGAGCTGGAACGGCTATGACACCAACAAGATGACCATTGGCGGCGATACCTCCGGTACGGCTGCCGGTGAGTACACGGCGACCTTTACGCCGACTTCCAACTACAAGTGGTCCGACGGCAACACAGGCGCCAAGGAAGTGAAGTGGACGATCATCTCGGTTCTCGTTTCCATTCCTTCGCAGAGCGGTACGCTGACCTACAACGGCAGCGCCCAGACGCCGAAGTGGCAGAATTTCGACAATGAGAACTCCTCTGTGAGCGTATCTGCCAAGACGAATGCCGGCGATTACACGGCGACCTTTACCTTGAAGAAGGGTATGTGGACGGACGGTACGACAGCGGCAAAGACCATCAAGTGGACCATCGGCAGAGCTACCATCGCGGCGGTCCCCGCCCAGAACGGCACGCTTGTCTATGACGGCAACCCGAAGACTCCTTCGTGGAATACCGCCTATGACTCGGCAAAGATGACCGTTTCCGTGACGGCCGCTACCAACGCAGGCACTTACAGCGCTACCTTTACGCCGACTTCCAACTACAAGTGGTCGGATGGAAGCACCGGAGGCAAGACAGCATCGTGGACGATCGGCAAGGCCGCGAACAGCGTGACCAATTCGCCGAGTTCCATCGTGTTGAAGAGCAGTGCCAAGACCGCCACCTTTACGGTGAGCCGCAAGGGCAACGGTACGATCACAGCCACCTCGAACAACACGAGCGTCGCGAAGATCAAATCCATCAATCAAAGCACCGGCGTTGTGACTGTGGAAAGCGTGAACGACACGACCGGCACGGCCAAAATCACAGTCAAGGTCGCCGAGGGCACGAACTACAAGGCGGCTTCCGACACGACTGTCAATGTGACGGCCACTTTCGTCACGATCTACGGCGTTGAGTGGGATTGGACAAGCGGCGGCTCCACCAGAGGCAAGCGCACGGACGCGGCGGCCGGCTTTGCTGAACCGAACCCCGCAGTAAACAACGGCGGAGGTTCTTCTCCATTCGACAACCTGATGCCGTGGTCCGGCATGGTGAAGGAGACCCGCAGCGGCGGCGTTGAGGTCAAGGAGCCGAAGTATTGGTTCAAGTGGACGAAGACCGGCAAGAAGCTGAAGCTCCAGATCGCGGACGGTTATGTGGAGGGTTTCTCTGTTGACCCTGTGAACCGGGATCGCGGAGACGGCCTTGGCGAGCTGGACTACTCCTACATCGGCCGTTATCACTGCGCCAGCGGTTATAAGTCCACCACGGGCGCCGCACAGCAGGTAAACATCACGAGAAGCCAGGCGCGCAGCGGTATTCATAACCTCGGCGCTAACTTCTGGCAGATGGATTTCGCTCAGTTCTGGTATGTGAACATGCTGTTCCTTGTGGAGTTTGCCGACTGGAACGGCGAGCGCATCGGCAGAGGCTGCTCTACGAGCAATTCCAAGATGAACAACGGTCAGACCGATGCGATGGGTTATCACACCGGTACGACCGCGGCAAGCCGCGACAGCTACGGCTTTACGCAGTATCGCAATATCGAAGGCTGGTGGGACAATGTTTATGACTGGATGGACGGCTGCTATTACAACAATAACGGCCTGAATGTCATCAGCAATCCCAACAACTTCAGCGACAGCGCGAATGGCACGCTGGTCGGCACGCCCTCTTCGGGCTATCCGTCCGACTTCACCATTCCGACAGCAAGCGGTCTTGAATGGGCACTGTTCCCGAGCGCAGCAAACGGCAGTCAAACGACCTATGTCCCGGATTACTGGAGCTTCGATGGTAGATGTCCGTGCCTGTACCATGGCGGTAGCTATTACCAGCGCCAGTCTCACGGTCCGTTCTACATCTACTGCAACGGCGCGTCGGGCACGGACGACTGCATCGGCTGTCGCCTCCAGGAACGCCCGCCAAAGGCGGCGTGACTGTTCCCCTGAAGAGGTAGGGGTGCAGGGGTGAGGGGGCCGCAGCCCCTTCCCCTTGCATTTCACTGATATTTTTAAGAAAAACAACAATTTAACATGGGGTCAACTGTGCAGCAGACGATGGTCCCGGATAACTGGAACTTCAATGGTAGATATCCGTGCCTGTACCATGGCGGTAACTATAACCAGAACCAGAATCACGGTCCGTTCTACATCAACTACAACAACGCGTCGAACACGAACGACAACATCGGCTGTCGCATCCTTGCTGAGCCACAGGCTAACCCTCCATTTGGTAGTAAGGGTTCCTCACCCTTTCTATATCGCACGGTTGACCGCACAGCACTTGCTGAAGAAAAGCCGACAGGACACAGCTTAGTACACTTCGGGCCAGGTCTCGCCTTGGAACACCCCGCGGCGCTGGAACGGTTGTGAGGCTACAAGGAGGAAAAACATCCCTGATGAAACGAGTTCGAGTTTACAAAGAGATCATATCGGACGAAAACCTTCGTCTGGCAATTCAGGAAGTGAACGCCGGCCATCGGCGAAACGGCAATCACAGCCTGAACAAAAAGGTCATTGAGATCGAAAATAATATGGATGAATATGTGGAGAAGCTCCGAGCATTCATCCAAGGTCTGGTCGACGGAGACGAGCACATGCACCCGCCCCTCAAGCGACGGCGCTGGGACCGCAACGCGGACAGTGGCAAGGGCAAATGGAGAGACATCAACGAGCCGCTCTTGTGGCCGGACCAATATGTTCACCACGCTGTTGTGCAGCCGATGATCCCGCACATTATGCAGAGCATGGACCGGTACTGCATCGCAAGCGTCCCCGGCCGAGGGAACTCCTACGGCGTCAAGGCATTGAAGAAGTGGATGAAGAACGATGTGGAGGGCACGAAGTATTGCTGCGAGTGCGACATCTACCACTGCTTTGAGGAGCTTGATCCGCCGTATGTCATTGAAGCCTTGAAGCGGGTGTTCAAGGACACCGAAACGCTCTGGCTGTGCGACGCCATTATGGAATACGGAGTCCTCATCGGCGCATTCTTCTCCGCATGGTTTCTCCATTTGACACTCCAGCCCTTAGATCTGATGATCCATCAAAAGCAGTATGGCGTATCACACTATCTGCGGCAGATGGACAACTTCACGATCTTCGGTTCAAACAAGCGAAAGCTGAGGAAGCTGCTGGAGGATATCAAGAAGTGGCTTGCCGGGATCGGAATGAAGATCAAAGGTAACTGGCAGATATTCCGCGTCGGGTTTACGCCCAAGGTTGAAAGAGCGCATCAGGCTTTGCCGAAGAAAAAGCAGCGGCACCGCCGTCCGCGCTTACCATCAGCTCTGGGATACCGATTCGGACACGGTTATACGATCTTGCGAAAGCACAATCTATTCCGGCTCAAGCAATCGCTTCATCTTTACTACTACCGGCGAGACAGGAACCGAGTCATCTCGTTCAAGAGGGCTTCGGGGCTGATCTCACGGCTCGGACAGCTTCGCAAATGCAATCATCAGCAGGTTTTGGACAGACATTATCGGCCCAAGACGATGTTTGCACTGAAGAAAGTCGTCCGAAAGGAGTGCAGAAGACTTCAGGCATTATATCCGCCATACCAGGCGGCATAAAAAGGAGTGATTTTCATGAAAGTACAGGGAATGGTCAACCCCGGCAGCTTTACTGTGGAAGAGATCCCCGGTACCAAACGAAGTCTTGTCCGTCTCTACCAGAATGTGGAGGCGTGCAAGATCGCTAAGGATGCCGAGGACAAGGAAGGCCTTGACGGGTTCCAGTATGACGAATACTGCGTTGAGGTCGAGAGTTGGCCCGGACTTGCTGCCAGCGTGCGGGAGAACTACGACACCTACCTTGCAAAGGGTAAGGACAATGAGGTCGACCGCAGTAACGATGCGTTGTTCCGCGCTCAGAAAAACACAGACTCCATCGTCCAGGATACGGACGCGATGAGCGTGGATCACGAATACCGACTGACCCTGCTTGAGCTGGGTCTCTCGGAATAATTGAGAAAGGAGGAAAACGACTATGCTGTATCGCACTCTGAAGCGCATGATCGAGCGCGGCCAGACCAACGGTCTTGAGGAGAAGATTGATATTTTCTTCGCAGCCAACAAGCTGACCGGAAGCGAGTATGAGGAGCTCGTCGCCATGCTCAAGGCGAAATAATCGCACCGGAGGATTGAGATGTGACTATTCAAGAGATTTTAGCCGGCGGGGGCGGTCTGCTCCTGATCCTTATGACCCTGGTGCAAATCGCCCCCGTCAAAATCAACCCCTGGTCGGCACTCGCCAAAGCCATTGGCAAGGCGATCAATGCCGACATTTCAAAGCGCCTCGATGAGATCGAGAAAAAGCTGGACTCACATATCAAAACGGATGATCAAGGCCGGGCCGATGACTGGCGAGCGGCGATCCTCCGCTTTAACAATGAGCTGCTTCGTCCGATCCGTCATACGAAGGAAGAATTCGTAGAGGTACTTGGGTATATCGACAAGTACGAGCATTATTGCGAAAAGAACCCTGAGTATCCAAACAGCCGCGCGGAAATTGCCATTGAGAACATTCGAGAGGTGTATAAGGTCCGGCTGAAGAAACGAGACTTCCTTCAGGACGAGGATAAGAAGGAGGTGGCGGCGCTGTGAGCAGGTGGGGCATCGGCCTTTCCGAGAAAATGAAAGCCTGCAAAGAAGCAGAACCGTTCACTGATATTTTGGAGGGGGATGGGGGTGTTCCTGAAAAGGACCCCCCGTCTTCTTCCAAAGCAGGGCTCAAGGTCACCACGATGAAGATTATCGTGTGGGTCTGCATTCTCAACGGACTTGCATGGGTATGGTGCAGCTATATCCTTGCATTGCTCGGACGGGAGCAGATCGCAGAGGCTTTGTCACAGGTCGCGCTCAAGGAGATCATCGGCGTGGTGCTGATCTACGGTCTCAAGGCGCTGTTTGAAAACCTGAGCAAGAACAACTCATGGCCTGACAAGGGAAACTCTACTCCGCCCGAAGACGGGGCTGGATAACAGGAGGAAAAGAATATGGAGAGTGTACTGAACTGGTCTGTCATCATCAGCATCATTGGCGTGCTGGTGGTGCTGACGAACATTGTGGTACAGGTGCTCAAGAAAGCAACTTGGGACAAGCTGCCGACGAATGCTCTGGCGATGATCGTTTCGTTGGTGCTTACGCTCGGCGCTTTCTTTGCATATTGTTCCATCAAGGGGATCGCTGTTGTGTGGTATATGGTGTTTGCCGCGGTGGTCCTCGCGTTCATGGTGGCTTATGCGGCAATGTTCGGATTTGACAAGCTGAAAGAAGCCCTCGGGAAGATCCATAAGTAGTGATTAGAGGTCGAAAAAGGTGTAGGAGAGCCGGTTATTTCTTGACTACTCCTACACCTGTGGCCTAAAAGTGGCGTGGGGACTGGATTAGATGCTTCTATTATAAATGCAACGGTAAAAACAGCGAGACCGGTCGCACGTTTTTTTAGCAAGCAAGGGGTGGTGTTGCAATATCGCTTAATTAAGGCAAGCAAAAACAGTCGTTCTCTAAACAATAATGGTGCCGCTCAGATTCAGCTGAGCCGCTCATGATCGATTCGCCTTTCATATTAGCCCACAGCACATGACTCCAGCGAACTATTCTGCTACATATTTTTTCACAAAAAGAAATGGATGGATGAGATAATGATTCGATACATTGCAAAGAGATTGGGCTATCTCGTTTTAGTCCTTGTAGGAGTGTCCTTCATCGTTTTCACACTTCTGCAGATCTCTCCGGGCGACCCGGTGAGAATGATGCTCGGTGAGTCTGCCACGCCGGAGGCAAAGGCAGAGCTGAGAGAAGAACTGGGACTCGATGATCCGTTTTTGGTTCAGTACGGAAACTACCTGAAGAAAATCGTATTTGAACAGGATCTGGGTATTTCCTATAACACCGGCCGCCCTGTGGTAAAGGAAATCACAACAGTCTTCCCCAACACGGTCAAGCTGGCGACCGCTGCGACCATCATCGCTGTTGTTGTCGGTACAATTCTCGGTATCGTCTCCGCAGTAAAGCAGTATTCGATTATTGATAATATCGTAATGGTGCTTGCTTTGCTAGGAACATCCGCCCCGATTTTCTGGATCGGCATTCTGATGATTCTGCTGTTTTCCGTTCATCTGGGTTGGCTGCCTCCCTCCGGATTCGGTTCCCTCAAGCAGATGATCATGCCCGCAATCGCCTTGGGAATGCAGAGCACCGCAGTCATTGCACGAATGACTCGTTCGAGTATGCTTGAGGTCATCCGTCAGGATTTCGTCAAAACAGCCCGTGCAAAAGGCCAGAAGGAATTTATCGTGATCATGCGTCATGTGTACCGCAACGCTTTGATCCCCGTCATCACGGTCATCGGCCTGCAGTTCGGAAACCTTCTCGGCGGCGCCATGCTCACGGAAATCGTCTTTTCCATCCCCGGCGTCGGACGTTTGATGGTCGAAGCCATTAAGCAGAGAGACTTCCCGGTGGTACAGGGAAGCGTTCTGTTCATCGCTGTTTGCTTCAGTCTGGTCAACTTGGTGGTGGATATTCTCTACGCCTTTGTGGATCCGAAAGTCAACAAGCAGTAAGGCTCAGGCCAACAAGAAGAAAAGGAGTCTGTACTTATGCAAAAGAAAGTAAAATCCAGAAGCCAGGTTGTTACTGTACTGAAAAGTCTGAGCCGTAATAAGATGGCCATTCTTGGACTTGTTATTTTGATTCTCTTGACGCTCATGGCAATCTTTGCGCCATACATCGCTCCCTATGACTATGCGCAGCAGGATCTGGCACATCAGTTCCAGGCCCCCAGCGCAGAGCATTGGTTCGGCACAGATGAGTTCGGCCGCGATGTATTCAGCCGCATCGTTTACGGTACGCGCGTATCGCTGCTGGTCGGTTTCGTTTCCGTTGGCATTGCCCTTCTGGTTGGCGGCTCTCTCGGCGCGATTGCCGGCTTCTATGGCAAGCGGGTTGACAATGTCATCATGCGAGTCATGGATGTTCTGCTGGCGATTCCGCAGACCCTGCTGGCCATCGCCGTGGCCGCAGCGCTCGGCAGCGGACTGTTTAACCTGATGATAGCCGTTGGCATTTCCTCCGTACCGACCTACGCCCGAATCGTTCGAGCCTCGGTCATGACGATCCGCGGTGAGGAGTATATCGAAGCCGCTACAGCCTCCGGCACAAACAATCGCAAGATCATTCTGAAACATATCCTGCCGAACTGCGTTGCTCCAGTCATCGTTCAGGTAACGCTGGGTATCGCCATGGCCATCCTGACGGCTGCCGGCATGAGCTTTATCGGCCTTGGCATTCAGCCTCCTCAGCCGGAATGGGGCAACATGCTCTCAACAGGACGCGACTACATCCGTGGTTATTCGTATCTGACGATTTTCCCGGGTCTGTTCATTGTTACCACGGTGCTCTCGCTCAACCTTTTGGGCGACGGTCTTCGTGATGCGCTGGATCCCAAGCTGAAGAACTGACAGAGAGAGAGTGTGACAAAATGGAAAACATGGAAAACCAGGATAAGCTGCTCGACATCAATCACCTGTGTGTGACATACAAAACCGAAGACGGCATCGTCTATGCGGTAAACGACCTGAATCTGCACATCGGCAGCAAGGAAACACTGGGCTTCGTTGGCGAAACCGGCGCAGGCAAAACGACGACGGCTATGGCCATCATGGGTCTGCTCCCCTCCCCTCCGGGCAAGATCACCGACGGTGAGATCACGTTCTGCGGAAAAAGCATGATCAAAATCTCCGATAAGGAGCGCCGCAAAATTCTGGGTGAAGAGATATCGATGATCTTCCAAGACCCCATGACCTCGCTCAACCCCAGTATGCGTGTGGCAGATCAGATCATGGAAATGATTCGCCTGCATAAAAAGATCAGCAAGCACGAGGCTTATGAAGAGGCCTGCCAGTTACTGGAAATGGTCGGTATCAAAAGAGAGCGTGCAAAGGACTATCCGCATCAGTTTTCAGGCGGCATGAAGCAGCGCGTTGTTATTGCAATCGCACTAGCGTGCAGACCGAAGTTGATCATCGCGGACGAGCCGACAACTGCTCTGGACGTGACCATTCAGGCGCAGGTGATGGAGCTGATCAAGGAGCTGAAGGAAAAATTCGGTACCTCGATGATTCTCATCACGCACGACCTTGGCATCGTTGCAGAGATCTGCGACAAGGTCGCCATCATGTACGCCGGACACGTTGTCGAATACGCTCCGGTCGAGGAGATCTACAACAATCCGTCTCACCCGTATACACGCGGCTTGTTCAATTCGATCCCCAAGCTGGATACGGAAGAGGAGTGGCTGGAAGAGATCAAGGGCCTGCCGCCTGAACCGACCGAAAGAATTGAAGGATGCATCTTCAATCCCCGCTGCCCGAACTGCATGGAGATCTGCACCAAGAGAAAGCCCGGTCTGAGCAAGCTCTCGCCCACGCATGAGATCAAATGCTTCCTGTATAGCGATAACGCGGAAGAGGAGGGAACAAAATGAGCGAAGCAACCACCCAGCGTGAGAAGCTGCTGGAAATCAATCATCTGAAAAAATACTTTCATGTAAAAAACGGCCTTCTTCACGCAGTTGACGACGTCAGCTTCTACATTGAAAAGGGCGAGACGCTTGGTCTGGTGGGCGAATCCGGCTGCGGTAAGTCCACGACGGGCCGCACGATCATCCGCCTGCTGGAGGCGGACGGCGGCGAGGTTATTTTCCATGGAAAGAATATCCATGACCTTAACGCAACGGAAATGAAAGACTTCCGCCGCCATGTGCAGATGGTCTTTCAGGACCCCTACTCTTCTCTCAACCCCAGACTTTCCATCTTTGACTTGATCGCTGAACCGCTGACAAACCAGCATGAATATCAGCGAGACAAGGCAAAGCTGGAAGCCCGTGTTAAAGAGCTGATGGATATCGTCGGTCTCTCACACCGTCTGATCAACGCATATCCGCATGAGCTCGACGGAGGCCGCCGTCAGCGCGTCGGCATCGCCCGTGCGCTTTCCGTCAACCCCGATTTCATCGTGCTCGACGAGCCGGTATCCGCGCTGGATGTCTGTATTCAGGCACAGATCATCAATCTGCTGATCCGCCTGCAAAAGGATTTCGGACTCACTTATCTGTTCATTTCTCACGATCTGAGCGTTGTCAAGCACATCAGCAACCGCATTGGCGTCATGTATTTGGGTAAAATCGTGGAGCTGAGCAACTATCGCGATATTTTCGCAGATCCGCTTCACCCCTATACCAAGGCGCTGCTCTCCGCCATTCCGATCCCCCGCGTCGGCATTGAACGGCAGAGAATCATCCTCAAGGGCGATGTTCCCAGTCCGGTCAACCTGCCCGAGGGCTGCCGCTTTGCAGGCCGTTGCCCCTATGCGCAGGAGCGCTGCTTCAAGGAGACACCCGAACTGCGTGAGGTCGCGCCAGGCCGTTTCGTCGCCTGCCATCTTGCCTGACGCAGAAAGCAATTTCCCTTCCCCACTTTTTCAATTCCCGACACAAAATGCCGGATTTGAGAACAAAAAACAAAAAAGGAGAAAGAAAATGAAAAGAACAGGCCTTGCACGTGCAGCTGCTCTGCTGCTGGCACTCGTGATGATGTTCACCACGCTTACCGCATGCGGTGACAAGTCGCAGGACCCTAACGGGGGGAAAAAGGACACCTTAGTCGTTGCCCTCAACGGCGATCCCCCGACCCTCGATCCTCACGCTTCTTCTAACTCCACAAGCGTCAACAACCTCAACCCCGTCTATGAAACGCTCTACCGCTACGATCAGAACGGCGACCTTCAGCCGCTGCTGGCTGAGAGCTATGAGCGTATTGACGAGACGACCTGGAGATTCCATCTCCGTCAGGGCGTCAAGTTCCACAACGGTGAAGAGATGAAGGCGAGCGATGTCCTTTATAGCTTCACCCGCGCAGCCGGCCCCGATGGCGCAAAGGTTTCTTATATCATGGGCTACATTGATCCCGAGAACTGCAAGGTTGAGGATGATTACACGATCGTCATCGCCACGAAGGATCCCTTCCCTCTTCTCGGCTATCTGCCTTACATCGGTGCTGTTGTCGTTTCCGAGAAGGAATTCACCACGGATATCGAGCACGCAAAGACCCATCCCGTTGGCACCGGCCCGTTCAAGTTCGTTTCCTGGGATAAGAATGACAAGTGCGTCTACGTCCGCAATGAAGAGTATTGGGGCGAGAAGCCTGCCTACGAAAATCTGGTCATCCGCACGATCGTCGAGGCGAACAGCCGCGTCATCGAGCTTGAGGCAGGCACCGTCGATATCATCTTTGAAGTTCCCGCAAATGATGTCTCTCGTCTGACCGACAACCCGGATACCGATGTGGTTCGCAACCTGAGCACGACCTTCGTTTATCTGGGCATGAACAACTCCAAGGCGCCCTTCAATGATCCCAACTTCCGTCTGGCAATCGACTACGCCATTGACCAGAACGCTCTGGCTGAATCCGTTTACAGAGGCATTGCGCAGTTCACGCCCGGTCCTGTCACGCCGAACATGAAGTACTTCGATGACAGCGACGTTACCGATCGCTACGATGTCGAAAAGGCGAAGGAGCTGCTCGCCGCCTCCGGTTACGACACCTCCAAGCCCCTGCACCTTTGGACCTCGGAGAACACTGCGAGAGTCAACACCTGCACGGTCATCCAGCAGATGCTCGCTGAGATCGGCCTCGATATCAAGATCGATGTGTATGAAGCCGGTACCTACTTCGACCTGCTTGAAAGCGGCGATCAGGACTTCTTCATCAACGGCTGGGGTGCCGTCGGCTTCCCCGAGCCCGACAACAACATCTACGGTCCGTACCACAGCGCTCAGATTCCTGTCAACAACTCGATGTTCCTGCGCGATGACAAGCTTGACGAAATGCTGACCAAGCAGCGCGCAATGGAAGACGGTCCTGAGAGAGAGGCTCTTGTCAAGGATATCCAGAAGTACATGCGTGAGAATTGCTTCTGCATCTGCCTGGTCAACACTGAGCAGGTCATGGGCATTCGCAGCAATGTCAAGAACTTCAAGCCGACTCCCGCAGCCAGCCACTTCTACCACATGGTTACTTTTGAGTAATTGATAGACGATAGGCTCTGTTTTTCGCCGTCTGAAGTGATTTTTCGCATAAGCGGTGGAAGTCTGAAACAAATGGGTATACTCGTTTGATACCCAGCTTAAAAAGAGGTCCGTCGGTATACGATGGACCTCTTTTTTTAAAAAAGAAAGGATAGCTTTATATGATTACCAAAGTGAAGGCAAAATATGTGGTGGGCTATGACGGCAGCGACCATGTGGTGCTGCTTGACGGCGAAGTCGTTTATGAGAACGAAACGATCCTCTATGTCGGAAAGAGCTATGAAGGTGCGGTTGATGAGACCATCGATGCCGGCAACGCCGTGGTCTGCCCCGGTTTTATTGACTTGAACGCATTGGGCGATATCGACCACGACATCATCCATCTGGAGGCATATCCGGAAGTGATCAAGAGCCTCCGCCCCTCTGAAGAGTATTTCCGCAAGGGTCCTCACGAACTGATGAGCGCGGAAGATGAGGCGTTCAAGTCCCTGTACGCCTATACCCAGCTGATCATGAGCGGCGTCACGACAGCAATGCCGATCACCTCAACTTATTATAAGGGTTGGGCCGAGACCTACGAAGAAGCGGTCGCAGCAGTGCAGAACGCGGCGCGCGTCGGTCTGCGCCTGTACACAAGCCCCAGCTATCAATGCGGTCTGGGCGTCTCAAAGGGCGACGGTTCCTACGGCGTGTGCTACGATGAGCAGAAAGGGAAAGAAGGTCTGGAGCGCGCAATCGAATTCGTCAAAAAATTTGACGGCATGTATAATGGTCTGATTCGCGGCTGTCTGGAGCCTGAGCGCATTGAAACTCAAACTGAGCAGGTCTTACTGGAGACGAAGGATGCCGCAGAAAGGCTGAACTGCCCCATCAAGCTGCACGCAGCGCAGGGCAAGGTGGAGTATGATCTGATCCACGAGCGCACCGGAAAGAGCTCCATCGGCTATCTCAATGACATTCACTTCCTGAGCAAACGCGTTGGCATTCCCCACTGCCATATTACCGCCGGAACCAGATGGGGCCGGGATGAGGACGGCGACGATCTCACGCTCCTTCAGGAAACCGGTACGACCGTTATCCACTGCCCAGTCATCATCGGGCGCAGCGGCGGTTATTTGGACTCCTTTGCAAAATACCGCCGCAGAGGGATCAATGTTGTTCTTGGAACAGACACCTTCCCGCCCGACTTCTTCCAGAACATCCGCACGGCCAGCATGTTCTCCCGCATGGTGGAGAGAAATGCCGTCGGTTCGACCTATGCAGATATCTATCGCGCCGCAACGCTGGGAGCAGCCCAATATCTGGGCCGCGATGACCTCGGCCGGCTTTGCAAGGGTGCAAAAGCTGATATGATCGTGGTGGATCTGGACTCTCTGCACATGGGGCCCATCGACGACCCGATTCGCACGATGTTCATGGCAGGCAATCGAACGGATATCAAGATGTCGATCATCAACGGCCGCATCGTGATGAAAGACCAGAAGGTTCTCGGCGTCGATACGGACGAGCTCAAAGAGCGCGGTCAGATCTACTATGACAAAATGAAGCTGGGCTACATGGAAAGAGACGGTTTCCATCTTCCGGCGGAAGAAATTTTCCGTCCTTCCTATCGGACTTGGTAAACGGAGGAATTGACAATGTTTGATTTGTTATTGACGCACGCAACAGTAATTTCCATGGATGCTGAACGCAGAGTCATTCAGGATGGCGCCGTCGGCGTTAAGGACGGAAAGATCGCGTTTGTCGGCTCCAGCAAAGAGGTAGAGAACGCAGCGAGCGCTAAAACGGTAGACTGTGCCGATCACGTGATTCTGCCCGGCTTTGTCGACGCGCACGGCCACGGCGGACATTCGGTATTCAAGTCCGTTGTCAAGGACACAAGCTATTGGATGCCCGTGATGACGCACACCTACAAAAACTATCTGACGGATGACTTCTGGTATTATGAGGGCCGTCTTTCCGCGTTGGAGCGCCTGCGCAGCGGCGTGACAACAGGCGTCTGCGTCCTCGGCTCGCAGCCGCGATGTGATGATCCCATTTTTGCTCTCAACAATGCAAAGGGCTATGCAGAAATCGGCGTGCGCGACATTGTCTGCACAGGCCCGTGCAGTCTGCCGTGGCCGCATCGCTTCAGCCGCTGGGAAAACGGGAAGCGCGTAGAGAAGGAAGTAAGCTTCGAGCAGCTGCTGGACAGCCTCGAGACGGTGATTCAGGAGCTTAATCATAAGAACAACGACCGCACGCGGGCATATGTGACCCCCTTCGGCGCCGTGACCTCTATCGAGGTCTCCGGGCCTACCGGCGCGGACCGTGTCATCGCACCGACGGAGTGGGATCTCTATCAAGCGAAGGAAATGCGCCGCATCGCCCGCAAGTATAATACGAGAATTCACACAGACGCCTTTGGCGGTATGGTCCGTCTCGCCGCAATGGACAAAGAAAACGCTCTTCTCGGTCCGGATGTCCACCTGCAACACTGCACAGGCTTGTCGATGGACGAGGTTCTTCTCCTCCAAAAGACGGATACGCACGTCAGCTTTGCGCCTGGCATGCGTCAGGTCAACACCCGCACGCCCGTAGTGGAGCTGCTTGAGCTCGGCGTGACCGTAGCTGTATCTACGGACGGTTCCATGCTCAGCTCCAGCTTCGATATGTTCTCTGCCATGAAGCGTGCGCAGGCTGTTCACCGTGTTGCATCCCACGATGATTTCTATCTGCCCTCGGAAAAGGTGCTGGAAATGGCGACGATCGACGCGGCAAAGTGCGTCGGCATGGAAAATGAGGTCGGCTCCCTTGAAGTCGGAAAGAAGGCGGATATCATCACAATTGATCTGATCAATCCTCGCCTGATGCCGCGCTTCAATATCATCGACACCATTGTTGCGAACGGCAGCCCCAGTGATGTAGATATGGTCATCGTAGATGGCGAGATCCTGCTGCAGGACGGCAAGGCGCAGCGAGTTGACGAACGCAAGGTTCTTCTTCAGGCGGAAGAAGAGGCCATCGAAACCGTAAAACTTGCCGGTCTGGACAAGTTTGCATGGCCGAGCGTTCCGCAGTGGGGACGCACCAAGCTGTATCCGGATGAAGTGCGCTTTGATCTGGAAGCAAGCCGCAGAGACGGCAACTATTATTGAGATCAGACAACCTACGGTAAACTGAATCGCACATAAGAAGACGACATAGTCTGCAAACTCCGGTAGAATGAAGCATCTGCGCATCATTCTGAAGGGAGCACGCAGGCTATGTCTTCTTTATTCATTTCTCCGCCTCTCTGGATATATCACCAATTGTGGGTAAGGCTCTTGGCTCGCCACGCCCACATTCACAAAAAGCGCCTGCGCCGTCTTCGGCGCAGGCGCTTTTTCTACAGCTTGATCGATTCGGGGAATGCCTCTTCTCTCAGGATGCCCCACATCTTATCGATATAGGAAAGCGTGTAAAAATTCTCGTAGTAGTGGTAGGAAAACGCGCCTTTCAGCGTCATTTCGTATGTGCCGTCATGCTCCGTGACAAGGCCGAGGCGTTTTGCAAGCCAAAGCTCCATCCCGTACATCTTCTTGAGCGGCACGCCGAAGAAGGATTCAAAGTCACCGGCGTTCACCCTTGTGCTGTACGCCGTCCAGAACAGCCAGTAGATCATCCGCTGCCGCCTCGTAAAGCGGAGCGTCAGCGAGGTCGCAAGGCTGCCCGAGCCGATCCTCTCGCAGTAGGAATCTACATCGAAGGTGTTGATCTTGAACTGCTCTTTGAAAAGACTCGTGGCCGAGCAGCCGAAACCGAGGAAGTTATCCCGGGTCATGGACGAGTAGCTCGCGTTCGGCTCGTTTGAGAAGGTCCAGATGGAACTGCGCGGATAGCCCCAGCTCATGCAGTAGCGCGTGATGGCGTCCAGCAGTTCCCGCTTTTCTCTTTTGGGCATTGCCGCAACAGGGCTGTCCGTAAAAGTAAAGTCGATAAAGGGATAGATGGCGACGTGATTCGCCCCCAGTGAGAAGGCCGCGTCGATGTCGGCGCGCAAGTCCTCGTAGGTCTGCCCCGGCAGGGCGAAGATGAAGTCCATCGAGACTGTTTCAAAGGGGACCGCCGCGAGGGCCGCCGCCATCGCCGCGGTATCGACCCCCTTCCTGCCAAGGATCTTTTGGTACTTATCCGAAAAGGACTGGATGCCGATGCTGATCTTCGTCACGCCCGCTTCCTTCAGCGTTTGCAGCACCTCGACCGTCACATTGTCGGGGTGAAGCTCAAGGCCGATCCCCTCGGTGATGATGAAGTGTTCGCCGAGCGCGTCTACGATCTCCTTGATGCGATTTGCCGCAAGCGCGGGCGTTCCGCCGCCGAAATACAGGCTGGTCGCCTTTTTCCGCCCCGGATGCTGCCCGCCGACAAGGTGTATTTCCTGAATCAGAGAATCAATATACCGCTCGCATAGCTCCGCGGAATAGCGCACCTTGCAGTAAGGGCAGAAGTTGCAGATGCTCTTGCAGAAGGGGATATGGACATAAAGCCCCAGGCTCTCGCACTCCGCAAACGGTAAAGCCTGATCATATTCACTTTTGAAGGTGAAAGGCCGCACGCTCCGCGTGAGCCACATTCTTGTTAAGCTCGTAAAGAAGTGCATGGCTCGCTCCTAAATGTACTTTAAGTAAGTGCGGAGCATCTCGAAGATGATCTTGGGATTGCCCCGGAACAAAAGCGTATATTCCGCAACAAAAAAGTATCCACACTGCTCGCAGAGGCCGGGCACGTCAATGCAGCGCCCGCAGGTGGAGAGTTTTCCGTTTTCCATCACGACGCACTGGTGACAGGGCGTCGGAAAGCGGTTCTCGATGAGATAGGGGAAGGCGCTTTTCAGGTTAAAGACCGGCGCGCCCTCTTTCATCATCTGCGCGATCACATCGCAGCAGGCGGCCTTTTCTTCTTTGCTCAAGGCAAGCTCCCTCGTGTCGGGGTACGGTGTATGGAAATTAAAGGATACCGCCCGCACGTTTTTCGTGTCGCGCGCGGCAATACACACATCGCGCACATGGCCCTTGTTGATCTGGTTGATCGCCATGTAGAAGCAGATGTTATCCGCGCTCGCGTTGGCGATATTTTGCATGATGGTGTCGTACGTATCGCCGCGAATTGCATTGTGGCGCTCCCTGTCGCCGTCCAGGCTCAAAAGGATCAGATCCGCTTCCGGAAGATCGATGGGAAGCGTGCCGTTCGTCACGACATTCACAATGAGAAAGCCCATGGTCTTCGCCTCGATGACCAGCTCTCTCAGCGTGCGCTCGCCGTCGCGCCAGAGGAAGGTCTCGCCGCCGCAGAAGAAGAGGATACGCACGCCCATATCGTAGAGCTGCTGCATCTCCCGGCGGATCTGTTCAAATGGATGGACGACCGCCGTGATGTTGTTGACCGAGCAGTGCTTGCAGTGCAGGTTGCATTTGTCAGTCAAGATCACCGTTCCGAGGATCGGCTCTTTTTTCCGCAGCAGGATCGTTTTTACGCCGAAGGCGGCAAAGTGCAGAAACGAGGATGGCTTCATGGTGTTCCTCCGTAAATATTATCGCGCGAGCGCTTCTTCGCCGCGGTGCAGCGCGTTCCAGTCGTCGATGAACTCGTCCGTGCTCCAGTCGATGTCGTCGTTGTCTGGATGCTCGATGCAGCCGTCAGACGCTTCGGCGATTTTGGCCGCCTCATCGCGCGTCAGGGACGAAAGGTAGCGCACGCGGATCTCGTCGATCAGCTCCCAGTAGGCGGCGCGGGCAAAGGAATCGAGGTCCGCGGGCCTGATCCCGAGAAGGCCGGCGATCGCTTCCTGCTCGCGCGCGTCGCAGCGGTCCTGAATGGCTTCGAAAATATCGTCCGCGTCGCCGCCGTACCGTTCCAGCAAGCCGATGAGGTTCGATTTGGGGAAAAGTTCCGCAAAGCGGGCGGAAACAGTCTTCTTGCTCATAAAAAGTTCTCCTTGTCGAGGCATTGTGTTGACCATAGTGTCACACAACAGCGTTCAAAAGTCAACACAGATGCATTCTTCTCTCGACGGGCGGGCGCTTTCCTGCTATGTCGGTATTGAAGAACTGGACGGCTATGCATTGCGTGAGCTGGTATCCGCCATCTATGTGGACGCACCGGACAAGTCCAGCGGCAAACGGGTGCAGCACATCCACATCAAGTACGACGGGCTGGGCTTTATCCCCCTGAATGAGCTCATGAAAAAGGAAACGGCGTGACTTCGGTCACGCCGCCCCTTGAAAACACAAGGTTTTCACCATTTTTTGATTTTACTGTTTTACGACCACCCGCCATTTGGGTGCCTGCTTCTTTTTATGTCAGGATCTCACTGATAATCGCTCACAAGGAACAGCGGTTTGATGACCACGACCTCGTCATATTCCTCCTGCTCGACCTGCACATCGGCCGTGAGGGCCTTGAGGTCGGACTTGAGGACGTCCAGCGCCTCCTCCACGCTCTGGGCGCGGCCCTCGCGCAGGATACGGACCATACGCTTTGCCACAATGGGGTGAGCGTAGCGTGCGGGCAGCGGGAAATCCTTGGGCAGGACGTTTTCCATTGCCTCAAGCGCCTGCGTCCAAGCGCGCTCGACCGAATGGCGGTTATTCTTCGCCGTGGGCAGCACGTGCGCGCCGGAGAAGAAGAACACCGCCGCAAAACCGAAGAGCGCAAAGTACACACCGAAGTCGCCGCCGCTGCGCCAGGAGATAATGCCGTAGATGAGCGATGCAGCGCCCGCCAGCACGATCGCCAGCGCGACCCAGCGGTAGGCGGGATTCGTATGCTCGTTGATCCGCTTGGCCTTGGCCGTGGCGGCAAGTCTCTTCGTCATCTCGGGGTACCCCTCAAGGAACGTCTCGGCCTTTTCTATGGTCTCGCGCGCGGACTGCGCCTGCGGCGTCAGCTCGTCGAGGTAACGCGCGGCCTCTTCCTTTGCCTTTTTCTCCAAGCGCTGTTCGCCGCCCGCGCTGAGCGTCGGGATCTCGGGATACGCAGCGCTGATACAGGCGAGCATCTCGTCCACGTCCTCCTCGCGCTTGAAGGTGCATTGCTTCTCCTTCCCGTCGTCGTACTGCACAACGAGGTAGGGGATCGAGCCGAACGCGCCCTTGCCCGAAAAGCCGCCCTGGCTCATCGCCACGCGCTTGAACACACGGCGCACCGAGGAAAGCGCGACATAGTAGCGCCGGTCGATCAGGAAGCTATTGAGATACAGCGCCTTTTCCCCCACGCCGCAGGGTCCGAAGCGCTTGCAGGACTTTTTGTCCGCAGCAAGCTCGCTTGCTTCAATGCTCGTCTCGCCAAGGCGTACGGGTGCAAACATCATAACTACCTCCCAAATTCAAAAAAGCGGTGGGAGAGCACTCTCCCACCGCTGTGCGAATGGTTTACTTGTGCAGCGTCTCGTAGTGAGGCTGGGTGTGGCGCTTCTTGATGGTGTACAGGAAGATGCCGAGGAACAGAGCCGCAACGATGATGCCGATGGGGTAAGCGACAGCCGTGTTGTACACGGTAGCGCCGTCGGCGGTCTTGGTGTTGAGGAACTGACCGAGGCACTCGTTGCCCAGCAGGAAGTACGTCACGGACACGGCGCTCATGAAGGTCGCGGGAACGGCGGTGATCCAGTAATTCTTCTTATCATAGAAGAGGTACATGGACGCAGCCCACAGAACGATCATGGCGAGGGTCTGGTTGGTCCAGCTGAAGTAACGCCAGATGACCGTGTAGTCGATCTTGCCGAGGGCGTTGCCGATACCGAGGATCGCGCCGACACCGAGAACGGGGATGCAGAGCATCAGGCGGTTCTGCCACTTCTTCTGGTCGACCTTGAACCAGTCGGCAAGCACGAGACGGGCGGAACGGAACGCGGTATCACCGGAGGTGATGGGGCAGGCGATGACGCCGAGCATGGCGAGCGCGATGCCCACGCCGCCCATGGTCTTAGAGCAGACATCGTAGATGGCGGCGGACTGGCCGTTGGCGAGAGCCGCGGCAAGGCCGGTGTTCAGGCCGCCGGTGACCTCATACAGCGAGCAACCGGCAGCAGCCCAGATCAGGGCGATGATGCCTTCGGAGACCATTGCGCCGTAGAAGACGAAGTGGCCCTGCTTCTCGCTCTTCATGCAGCGGGCCATCAGGGGGCTCTGCGTGGCATGGAAGCCGGAAATGGCGCCGCACGCAACGGTGATGAACATGAAGCTCCAGATCGGCGTGCCGGACGGGTGCATGGAACCAAAGTTGTTCCAGATCTCGGGGATGGTGTACTCGGGCTTGACAAAAATGCCGACCGCAACGCCGAGCGCCATGATGATCAGGCAGATACCGAACAGGGGGTAGATCTTACCGATGATCTTATCGATGGAAATGAAGGTCGCGATGAAGTAGTAGACAAGAACGATGATGAGCCAGAACAGGGTGGTAGTGACAACACCCTCGTGGCCGCCGTTCTTGAACAGCGTGACGATCAGACCGGCAGGGCCGACCGCAAAGACCGTACCGACCATAACGAGCAGCACCACGCTGAACACACGCATGACGTTCTTCATCGCGCCGCCGAGATAGATACCGGCAATCTCGGAGATGGAAGCGCCTTCATTACGCTCGCTCATCATACCGGAGAAATAGTCATGCACGGCACCGGCAAAAATGGTACCGAAGGTGATCCACAGGAACACGATAGGGCCCCAGAGAGCGCCCTGCAGTGCACCGAAGATCGGGCCCAGGCCCGCGATGTTCAGAAGCTGGATCATAAACAGCTTCCACTGGGGCAGGACCACATAGTCCACGCCGTCGTTGATCTTCACGGCCGGCGTTTCACGGTCATCGGGGCCGAAGGTCTTTTCGACGACCTTGCCGTAAACGAGATAGCCGCCGATCAGCAACGCGAGGCAGATCAAGAAGCTTAACATAGTTTTTCTTCTCCTCCTATTTTTTGACATGGTTTGACAGCAGGTTTGCCATATCACCTGCTTTCGCCAAATATCTTATTTTTTTAGAAGAAAAAGTCAATGGGCAAAATGAACAAATTTTTAACGAATATTCATTCATCTTGCCCGTTTACTTATTCATTATTATTCATGAATGACGTGTTCGATCGCATTCAAGAGTTCGTCGTAGCTTTCAAAGGCTGGAAGGTGAGGGTAGTCCTTTTTGATCTGCTCGGTCGTACGAAAGAGGAAGCCTGCCTTGGAGGCCTCGATCATTTCAAGATCGTTGTAGCTGTCGCCGCTGGCGATGGTCTCAAAGCCGATGGACTGAAGGCCGCGCACGGTCGTGAGCTTGGAGTGGTCGCAGCGCATCTTCACGCCGCAGATAAAGCCGTCGGCATCTATCTCAAGAGAGTTGCAGAAAATGGTCGGCCAGCCGAGTTTTTTCATCAAAGGTTGTGCAAATTCCTCAAAGGTGTCACTCAAAATGATCGTCTGCGTCTCAGAGCGGAGCTTGTCGAGGAATTCCTTTGCGCCCGGCAGCGGGTCGATGCGCGCGATGGTCTCCTGGATCTCCTTGAGGCCCAGGCCGTGCTCGCGGAGCACGCCCATGCGCCATTTCATCAGCTTGTCGTAATCGGGCTCGTCGCGCGTGGTGCGCGTCAGCTCGGGGATACCGCTCTCGCGGGCAAATTCGATCCAAATTTCGGGGACAAGAACGCCCTCCATATCAAGACAGGTAATATACATCTTTATCCTCCTTTACCACCTCGGCTGCACGGCCTTGCGCAGCACATAATCGAGCATTTCGTCCTGACCGATGACGTCGCGGTGGCGCACCGCGCGGGAGCGAAGGTCGGCAAGATTTTTCGGCACGGGCACGCCGGTCACGTCGCGCAGCTGCTCCATCACGTCGAATTCGTCGCCCCTGTCCTGCTCGCCGATGCCCTCGAGCACGGCGGCGGGGAATTTATAAGGAGAGGCAGTGGAGAGCACGACGACGGCATTGTGCTCGGGGTTCGCCTGCTTGTACTGCTGCGCCACGTCCCACGCGACCGCCGTGTGCGTGTCGCAGAGGTAGTGGTCGTCCTTCCAGACCTTGCCGATGGCGGCCTTTGCGCCCGCATCGTCGCAGCAGCCAGCCCAGAAGAGCTCGTGCAGCTTTGCGAGCATGTCGGCAGGCACCTCGTATGCGCCCTTTTCGCTGAGGCTCTTCATCAAACCCGCAACGAGCTTGTCGTCGCCGGAGAGCAGATACAGCAGGCGCTCCAGATTGCTCGAAACAAGGATGTCCATTGAGGGTGAAACGGTCTTGTAGAAGGGGCGCTGACGGTCGTAGCGGCCCGTGCGCAGGAAATCGGTCAGCACGTTGTTAGCGTTGGACGCGCACACGAGCTTGCCGACAGGCAGGCCCATCTCCTTTGCAAAGTAGCCCGCGAGGATATCGCCGAAGTTGCCCGTCGGCACGACGAAGTCGACCTTGTCGCCCTCGCGGATGCGGCCCGCCTGCACAAGGTCGGCATACGCTCTATAATAATAGACGACCTGCGGGGCGAGGCGGCCGATGTTGATGGAGTTGGCGGAGGACAGGCTCACACCTTTGCCCTCGAGCAGCTTTTCCCTGCCGACGGCGGCGAAGATGTTCTTCACGCCCGTCTGCGCGTCGTCGAAGTTGCCGCGCACCGCGCACACGCAGACGTTTTCGCCCGCCTGCGTCGCCATCTGCGCCTGCTGCACGGCGCTCACGCCGCCGTAGGGGTAGAAGACGATGATCTTCGTGCCCGGCACGTTGCAAAAGCCCTCCATCGCGGCCTTGCCGGTGTCGCCGGAGGTGGCCGTCAGGATGAGGATCTCGTCGGTGAAGCCGCACTTTTCCTTCGCCGCGGTCATCAATCGCGGCAGCATGGAGAGCGCCACGTCTTTGAAAGCGCTCGTCGGCCCGCGGAACAGCTCGAGGATGAAGTCTTCCCCGACGGGGACGGTCGGGGTCAGGTGGTCAGTCTCGAACTTGCCGGCGTAGCCCTCGCGGACGAGCTTCGCCATCTCCTCTTCCGAGAAGTCCGTCAGGAGCTTGGAGAGTATCTTGGCGGACATGGCAAAGGTGTCAAGGTCCAGCACTTCGCGGTAGTCGAAGCGGGCTTCGTCAAAGGACGGCATCGTATAAAGGCCGCCGTCAGGTGCAAGGCCGTTCAGCACCGCCTGTGCGCTGCTGGCCTTCAGGTTTTTATCACGCGTGCTCTGGTACTGCATGGATGGTTCCTCCTGTATCCCACGGGAAAAGTTTTTTGGTTTTCCCTATTGTATTTTCACAAACGCTATGTTATATTGTTCCCATCAAAAAGTCAAGTGTTTTTGTCAGAAGGACATTTTTGTTGAATCTAACAGTTTCGTCCGCACTTGACGGAGTAACCAAAAAAGAAAGAAGGTCATTCCCTGTGAATATCGCATTGCTGGGTTTCGGCACGGTCGGTTCCCACTTTTATAAATTGTGTGAAGGACGCACAGACCTGCACGTTTCCACCGTGCTCTCGCGCCGTCCTCGTCCCGAGCTCACCTGCACTGTGACCGCCGATCACGACGAGATCGTGCGCGATCCCTCGATTGATATCGTTGTCGAGGTCATGGGCGGCATCGAGCCGGCATACAGCTACCTCTGCGCGGCCATGCGCGCGGGCAAGCACGTCGTCACTGCGAACAAGCAGCTCATGTGCGCGCACTTTGACGAGCTGACCGCGCTTGCCAAGGAGCAGGGCGTCGCGCTGCGTTGCACCGCCGCCGCGGGCGGCGGTATCCCCTGGCTCACCTCCCTCTCCCGCGCATCCGAGCTCGATGAGATCACCGCAGTCGAGGGCATTCTGAACGGCACGACGAACTATATGCTCTCCGCTATGACGAATTCCGGAGCCGACTACGCGCCCGCTCTCCGCAAGGCGCAGGAGCTCGGCTACGCCGAGGCCGACCCCACCGCAGATGTCGAGGGTCTGGACGCGCGCCGCAAGATCGTCCTCTCCGCCGACCTTGCCTTCGGCGTGAACATCAAGGAAGAGGACATCCCCTGTGTCGGTATCTCGTCCATCACCGCGGGCGACATCGCCAAGGCGAAGGACGAGGGCCTGACCTACAAGCTCATTGCCCGAGCGGAGAAAAGCGGCCGTGCCGTGGCCGCGTTCGTCTGCCCGACGCTTTTCCCCTCCTCCGCGCCCGAGGCGCACACCGACGGCACTGGCAACCTCGTCACGCTGTTCGCATCGCGTTTTGGCAAGCAGAGCTTTTCCGGCGCGGGCGCAGGCGGCTACCCGACCGGCTCGAACGTGCTGCGCGACTGCCTCGACATCGCCGCCGGGTGCAGGAGCTTCTATTCTGAGGGCTTTGCCCCCTGCTCGGTGAATCTCTCTGGCGCACAGGGCAAGTGGCTCTTCCGCTGCATGGGTGAGTATTTCGTCCGCGAGTGCAGCGCCCGCGAGGCGTTCGACGCCTATGAATCTTACCGAAAGGATGACCCGCACGCGCTTCTCGCGCGCTACGCGGTCAATGAGGACTGATCTCCATGCTCAAAGTTTTGAAATTCGGCGGCTCCTCGCTTGCCGACGCACACCAGTTTGCCAAGGTCAAGTCCATCGTGGATGCAGACCCCGCACGCCGCGTGGTCATCGTCTCCGCGCCGGGCAAGCGCTTCTCCGGCGACCATAAGATCACCGATCTTCTCTATCTCTGCGCCGCGCACATCAAATACGGCGTTTCGTGCGAGGACATCTTCGCCATGATCCGCGACCGCTACAACGAGATCATCGCCGAATGTGGCCTGCACATCAGCCTCGACAAAGAGTTCGACGCGCTGTGGGACAAGATGAAAAATGGCATCAGCCAGGATGAGCTCGCCTCGCGCGGCGAATACTTCTCCGCACGGCTGATGGCTGAATACCTCGGCTATGAGTTCGTCGACGCGGCCCGCTGGATCAAGTTCAAGTTCGACGGCACCGTCGATCAGGACGCATCCTACGCGGCGCTGCGCTCCCTCGCCGAGGACCGCAAGGTCGTCATCCCCGGTTTCTATGGCGTGATGCCCGACGGGCACATCCGCACGTTCTCCCGCGGCGGCAGCGACATCACCGGCGCGCTCGCGGCAGCGGCGCTCGGCGCGGATGTGTATGAGAACTGGACGGACGTCTCCGGCATCCTGATGGCCGACCCGCGCATCGTCGACGATCCCGAGCCCATCCGCCGCGTGACCTACAGCGAGCTGCGCGAGCTGAGCTACATCGGCGCGCAGGTCCTGCACGAGGGCACGATCTTCCCCGTGCGCGAGAAGAACATCCCGCTCAACATCCGCAACACCAACGCGCCCGACCATCCCGGCACGATGATCTTGGAGTCCATCGGCGACGAGATGGAAGAGGGCGGCTTCATCACCGGCATCGCCGGCAAGAAGGGCTTTTCCATCATCACCATCGCCAAGACGGGCATGTCGAGCGAACCGGGCTCGCTCTTAAAAATTCTCAACGTGCTCGCCAAGCACGAGGTCAATGTCGAGTACCTGCCATCCGGCATCGATAACGTCTCGCTCGTCGTTTCGTCTGACAAGGTCTCCCGCTCGCTCTATGAGATGCTGGGCGAGCTGCAAAAGGAAGTGCAGCCGAATAAGATAACCGTAACGGAGCACATCGCCATCGTCGCCGCCGTTGGCCGCAAGATGGCGTACCGTCCCGGCGTTTCCGGTAAGATTTTCGCCAAGCTCGGCGAAAACGGCGTGAACATCCGCATGATCACGCAGGGCCCCGAAGAGCTCAACATCATCGTGGGCGTGGAAGAAAAAGATTTCGAACAGGCCATCCGTGTCCTGTATAAGAGTTTTGTAAAGGAGAATGTAGTGTAATGAAACAGGTCAATGTCGGTATTCTCGGCGCTACGGGCGCCGTCGGTCAGGAAATGATCAAGATCCTCGAAGAGCGCAACTTCCCCGTTGCGTCCCTCCGTCCCATCGCGAGCGCCAGAAGCGCGGGCAGCAAGATCATGTTCCGCGGTCAGGAGTGCACCATCGTCGAGGCGTCTGACGACGCGTTCGAGGGCCTCGACATCGTCCTCGGCGCGGCGGAGAATGATATCGCCGAGCGCTTTGCCCCCTCGATCGTCAAGGCTGGTGCGGTGTTCGTCGATAACTCGAGCGCGTTCCGCCTCGACCCCAACGTCCCCCTCGTCATCCCCGAGATCAACCCCGAGGACGTGAAGTGGCACAAGGGCATCATCTCGAACCCCAACTGCACCACCATCGTCACGCTCGTCGCCATCAACGCGCTCGCCAAGGAGAGCCCCATCGAGACCATCATCGCCTCTTCCTATCAGGCTGTCAGCGGCGCGGGCAAGGGCGGCATCGACGAGCTCAACAATGAAGTCAAGGCTCTTGCCGAGGGCAAGCACCTTGAGCCCAAGGTCTTCCAGTATCAGATCGCATACAACATCATCCCCCAGATCGGCGGCGAGGCCTTCGAGGGCTACACCAGCGAGGAGATGAAGATGCAGAACGAGGGCCGCAAGATCCTCCACCTGCCCGAGATGAAGGTCAGCTGCACCTGCGCGCGCGTCCCTGTTGTCCGCAGCCACAGTGTCTCCGTTGTGCTGCGCACGAAGGAGAAGATCAGCGTCGAGCGCGCCAAGGAGCTCATCTCAAACGCCCCCGGCTGCAAGCTCGTCGACGACCTTGCCAACAAGATCTACCCCATGCCGCTCGACACCTCCGATCAGGACATCATCTATGTCGGCCGCATCCGCGAGGATCTGACCGATGAACGCGGGCTGAACCTCTGGTGCTGCGGCGATCAGGTCCGCAAGGGCGCTGCCACCAACACCATCCAGATCGCGGAGCTGCTGCTGAAGTAATTTCCTCGGTCCACAGCGATTTTCAATGACATATCCCTCATTTCGTGCTATACTGCCCGTCAGTAAGCACGAAATGAGGGATCTTTATATGCTCGAACGCTCCGCCGGCATTTTGCTGCCGCTTTCGTCGCTGCCCTCGCCCCACGGCATCGGCACGATGGGCAAGGCAGCCTATGACTTCGCCGACTTTCTCGCCGCCGCGGGTCAGAAATACTGGCAACTCCTGCCGCTCGGCCCCACGAGCTACGGCGACTCACCGTATCAGAGCTTTTCGTCCTTTGCGGGCGATCCGTATTTCATCGACCTCGAGCTTCTCGTTGAGGACGGTCTTCTGGTGCGCGAAGAGGTCGACACCCGCGACTGGGGCAGCGACGCCCGCCGCATCGACTACGGCAGGCTCTATGAAAACCGCTTTCCGCTCCTCGCAAAGGCCAAGGCGCGCGGCTATGACCGCGACCGCGAGGCGGTCGCCGCCTTTGAGCAGGAGAATGCGGGCTGGCTACCCAACTATACGCTCTTCATGGCGCTCAAGCGTCATTTCGGCATGAAGCCGTGGACCGCATGGGACGATGAGGACATCCGCTGCCGCAGGAGCAGCGCGGTCATCGAGCACTACCGTGCTGAGCTGCGCAAGGACGTGGAGCTCTTCACTTACATCCAATTTCTCTTCTTCCGCCAGTGGGCGACGCTCAAGGCATATATCCATTCGCTCGGCATCCGCATCATCGGCGACTTGCCCATCTACGTCGCGATGGACTCCGCTGACGTGTGGGCGGAGCCAGAGATGTTCCGGCTCGACGCGCACGGCGTCCCCACGGAGGTCGCGGGCGTCCCGCCCGATTACTTCAGCGAGGACGGTCAGCTCTGGGGCAACCCGCTCTACGATTACGAGGCCATGGAGAAGGACGGCTTCGGCTGGTGGATACGGCGCGTCGGCGGGGCGCAGAAGCTCTGCGATGTGCTGCGCATCGACCATTTCCGCGGCTTTGCGAGCTATTGGGCCGTCCCCTACGGTGAAACGACCGCGAAAAACGGCCATTGGGTCAAGGGTCCCGGCATGGCGCTCGTCGGCGTGCTGACGAACTGGTTCCGTGACCTCGACTTCATCGCCGAAGACCTCGGTGCGCCGTCGCCCGACGTCACGCGGCTGCTCGAGGACTCCGGTCTTCCCGGCATGAAGGTGCTGGAATTCGCCTTTGATCCCGAGACGCTCAGCGACTACCTGCCCCATAGCTGCGGTGAAAACAGCATCTGCTACACCGGCACGCACGACAATGCCCCCCTCGCCCTCTGGCGCGAGGAGGCGACGGAAGCGGAGCTCGCGTTCGCGAAGACCTATCTTGGCCTGAACGAAGAGGAAGGCTTCTGCTCGGGTCTCCTGCGCGGCGGTATGGGCTATGGCAGCAGGCTTTTCATCGCGCAGATGCAGGACTGGCTGGAGGCGGGCGTGGGCAGCCGCATGAACACCCCCGGTACGAGCAGCGGCAACTGGCAGTGGAGGATGCTCCCCGGCGAAGCAAGCAAAACGCTTGCCGAGCGCATCCGCGAGATGACCCGCATCTATGGGCGGCTGTAAGGCAGAGTCGAAACGCCCCTGCCGTTCTCTTGGGGGTTCAAAAGGGGACGCTCTCTCACGTGAGAGAACGTCCCCTTTTATCCGCGCAGTCCCATGCCAATAGAACGACCTTCACTTCAATGTATTGACACTGCCGAGGAAGAGCGGCAGCCCGTCCACGCCGGTGATGAGGAACGCGAACGGCCGGTTCAGATCCATCTCCACCACGGGTAGGTCTTCGGGCGCGGCGGATTGGGCGTCCGCCCTGACGGCGGTAAACGCGGCGGCCTCGCAGCCCTTTTCTCCGACCTTCACGCGCGCGGCGTGCTGCACCTGCGTCACGGCGACCGCCTTGTCAAAGCGGTCAAAGTCGACAAGGGGTGAAAAGTCCGCGCGGTCGAAGTCAAAGACGTCGGAAACGCCCAGCGCGCGGAGCGCGTCGGTCAGTTCAAGGTCGGCGCTGACGTCGAACTTCGGCACGCTCCAGATGAGTTTGCCGCTCGGCAGGCTCACGCCCATGTCGTAACCGAACAGTCCGCCCACGGCGCTGCCGTCCGCAAGAAGGCTTTTAAGGCTCGTGCCCTCGTCGGGCAGCAGGAAACGCATCGACTGTCCACCGCGGAAGCCGAGCTCCGCCACGGTGTAGTTCTCGCCGCGGTAGTACGCGGCCCGGTCGTCCGTGCGGTGCATGAAGTCGACGGTCTGCTTCTCGCCGTCTGCCGCGGTGAAGGTGTCCTTCTTTGTCGCGTCGGCCCAGAATTCGCTGCTCCACTGGTCCTTAAAGTAGAGTGTCGTCAGAAGGAGCATCACCGTTTTGGGCTTGGTCTGGATATTTCCCGCCGCGTCCTGTAAAAGATCGCCCGTGTTCTCATTGATCCATTCGCCGATGGCTTTGTCCGTCTTCTCATCGCCCATCGGCGCGGAGAAAGTGGACGCAAGGTACTGCTCGGCGAGCACCTGAAGCGTCTCTTCGTTGTACGGTACATTCTCGTTCAGCCACACGGAGCTCGCGAGCTGCGTCTTGCCCGTCGAGGTCTCGCCGTAAAGGTTGCGCCAGATGTAGTTGCCCGCGCCCTGCGCCTCGGCGGTATCGTCAAGGCCCAAAAGCGACAAAAGCTGTGCGCGGCTGTCACCATCCGTCGTCTCGCTCAGCATTGCGAGCGCGAGATAGAGGTTCGCGGGCGAGATGACGGTGTTCTCCTGCGCGGACAGAAGCTCCGCCGCCGCTTTTTCGGTGAAGTCCAAGAAGGCGTCGGGATGCGCCGTTCCCTCGCTCCTGAGCGCGCGGAGCGCATCGTAATACTTCGTGCTGCGCGCGTCCCAGTCCGCCCATATCTTGTCCTGCGCCTTTTCGTAGGCCTCCGCGCCCATCTTGTCATAGTCGATGGTGCTGAAGGCCTCGTCGAGTTCGGTCTCGCTCGGCATGGCGGGCAGCTCCGGATAGGCCGCCGTCTTCACGGCGAGGTCCTGTAAATACTGTGCGGCAATGGGATCTTTTTTCACATTGTCCTCCTCATTTTCATTTCGGATCGTCGTTCCGTTGTCTCCGCAGGCGGCGAAGGACAGGACCATCGCCACGGCGAGCAGCAGCGTTAGAAATCGTTTCATGTCGGATGTACCTCCGTTTCGGGATTTGTTATATTAGACGGCACGGATGGAAAAAAGTTCCCGTTTTGTCAAAAATAGCATGCCGCCCTTTTACGAAACGGGCGAATGTGGTATACTTTCAAAAATATTTTCTCTTTTGTGTAACGCGACCGCCAAAAAAGCTGTCTCTTCTCCATGATGGCAGACAACAGAAAGGAGCGAGCCTATGGACGACCATGAGATCGTCGACCTCTACTGGCAGCGGGACGAGCACGCCATCGAAGCCACCGCCGCCAAATACGGACCCTATTGTATGAAAATTTCGCAGAACATCCTCTCCGACCGCGCCGACAGCGAGGAGAATGTGAACGACACGTACTTACACGTCTGGAATGCCATGCCGCCGCAAAGGCCCGCGATCCTCTCCGCCTTTCTCGGCAAGATCGCGCGCAATTTAGCGCTGAACCGCTATAAGGCAAGGTCGGCGCAGAAGCGTCAAAGTGACGCTTTCGCGCTCTCGCTCGACGAGCTGGACGACTGCGCGCCCTCGCTGTCCTCACCTGATGAGACGGCGATGGCGGCGGAGCTGGGCCGCAGCATCAGCGCGTTTCTGCGCACGCAGAGCGAAGAGGTGCGCAGCATGTTCATCCTGCGCTATTTCTACTGCGAACCGGTCGAAGCGCTGGCCGCGCGCTTTCACTGCGGCGAGAGCCGCATCAAAACCACGCTCCTGCGCACGCGCAGAAAGCTCAAGGAGCATCTCATCAAGGAGGGATACTGTGAAGCATGAAGTTCTGACCCGCGCCATAGGCGAGCTCGACGATGAGCTCATCGCGGACGCCTACGCCTACAAGCCGCGCAAACGGTACGCCCTCCCGCGTTTTCTTGCCGCTGCGGCGTGCCTTGTGCTCGTGCTGGCCGCCGCCCTGGCGATGACGCGCGACACCTTACCGGCTGAGATCAAGGTCGAAGGCGCAGTGCTCTCTTCAATCCCCATTCCCATCAGTCAGCCCGCAGCGATGGCGCTCGACGCGCGCGGCAGTCTGAGCGGCCCGCTCAGTCCGATGCTCACCATCGAGAGCAAATCGGGCGAGGCCGTGACCGTTACGGTGTCGGATGGCGTGCTGACCCAGCCTCTTTACTCGCTGCAGGAGGAGTTCACCTCCTACACCGTCTCCGGCAAGGTGCAGCTTTGCTGGACGATTAAAGAGCCGGACATGGGTACGGTTTACACGCTCTCTCTCGACGGCGCGCCCGCCGTCACACTGCGCTACGACGAGGCCAACGGCTATTGGGCCGCCGCGCGGGCGTAAGCATCCCATTCCACATTACTATTGACAACACACAACATTTTGGAGGTAAATTCCCATGAAAAAGTTTCTCACCCTGCTGCTGGCCGCAGCGATGACTCTCTCCCTCGCCGCCTGCGGCAGCAAGACGGATGACAATAGCGGCAATAACAGCCAGCCCGCGAGCGCTCTCGAGCTGCTGAACGCCGTATGGGCCAACTACAGCGACGACGACAAGTTCCCTGCTGCCGGCGGCGACTATGATGAGGCGAATATGACCGATGACGCGCCCGGCAACTTCTCCGTTGCGGACGGCGACGCGCTTGACTACTCCCTCGGCTATCCCGCCGCCGACGCCGACAAGCTTGCCGACGCCGCTTCTCTCACGCACATGATGAATGCCAACACCTTCACTGCGGGCGCCTATCACCTGAACGACAAGTCCGATATGGACACGGTCGTCTCCGACCTCAAGGACAACATCATGAACCGCCAGTGGATGTGCGGCTTCCCCGACAAACTCGTCATCCTGACGCTCGGCGACTATGTCATCTCCTGCTACGGCGCGGAGGACCTTGTCGACCAGTTCAGCGAAAAGGTCACCGAGGCCTTTACCGATGCTGCCGTCGTCTGCGACGAGGCCATCGCCTGATTTGATCTTCTGAAAGGCGGAGAAGTTTATGCTCTTTTCCAGCGTTCCCTTTCTCTTCTACTTTCTGCCTGCGGCGCTGCTGATCTACTTTGCAGTGCCGCGGCAGCTGAAAAACGCGGTGCTGCTGCTCGCAAGCCTCTTTTTCTACGCTTGGGGCGAGCCGAAATATGTGCTGCTTATGCTCGTCTCCATCGTGCAGGGCTATGGTTTCGGCCTGCTGATCGAAAAGCATCGCGGGCAAAAGGCGTCGAAAGTCTTTCTGACGCTCTCGATCCTCGTGAGCCTTGGGCTTCTCGGCTATTTTAAGTACGCAGACTTTTTTCTCTCCAGCGTCAACGCCGTCACAGGGCTCTCCCTGCCGCTTTTGAAGCTGAGCCTGCCCATCGGCATCAGCTTCTACACCTTTCAGGTATTGAGCTACGTCATCGACGTCTACCGCGGCGAAACGGCGGCGCAGAGGAATTTCATCGACCTCGCCGCCTATGTTTCGCTCTTTCCCCAGCTCATCGCGGGGCCGATCGTACGGTATTCCGACGTCGCCGCAGAGCTCAAAAGCCGCACACACAGTGTCTCCGCCGCGGCGGAGGGCGTGCGCCGCTTTACGATAGGCTTTGCCAAGAAAATTCTACTCGCCAACCAGTTCGGCGCGCTCGCGAGCGCCTACAAGTCGACGCAGGACGCGAGCGTCCTCTTCGTCTGGCTCTACGCGCTCGCGTTTCTGCTCCAAGTCTATTTTGACTTTTCGGGCTACAGCGATATGGCCATCGGCCTCGGGCGGATGCTGGGCTTCCACTTCCCTGAAAACTTCAACTACCCCTATATTTCAGCGAGCATCACGGAGTTCTGGCGCAGGTGGCACATGTCGCTTGGCTCGTGGTTCCGCGACTACCTCTATATCCCTCTCGGCGGCAGCCGGAAGGGTAAGGCGCGTCAGCTGTTGAACATTCTGATCGTCTGGCTTGCAACGGGCCTGTGGCACGGGGCGGCGTGGACATTTGTTCTCTGGGGACTGTGGTTCGCCGTTTTGCTGCTGCTGGAAAAGACGATGCTGCTGCCGGTGCAAAAGCACCGCGCGCTCGGCCATGTGTACACGCTCTTTTTCGTCACGCTCGGCTTTGTGCTCTTCGACGCGGACAGCGCCGCGCAGGCGGTCTCGCGCATCGGCGCGATGCTCGGCGCGGGCGGATTGCCGCTATCAAGTGCGCAGGCGGTCTACTACCTTAAAAGCTACGGCCCGCTGCTCGTGCTCGGCGTCCTCTGCGCAACACCGCTGCCGAAGATGATCGTCACAAAGCTGCGCAAATCCAAAGGCGCAGCGACGGCGCTCGATGTGCTCGAGCCGCTGTTCGTACTCATTCCCCTACTGCTCGGCACAGCATTCTTAGTGGACGGGTCGTTCAATCCGTTCCTCTACTTCCGCTTTTAAGGAGGGCATCGCATGAATCGAAAAGTAAAAGACGCCCTTACCATCAGCATCGCGGCAGCATTTGTGTTTGTATTCGCGCTGTGGGGGATCTGCAAGAGTGACGATGCCGTGTCTGAAAGCGAGCGCCGCCCGCTCAAGCAGTTTCCAACGCTGAATGTGGAAGAAGTCCTCTCCGGGCGCTTTCAGTCGAACTTTGAGAGCTACACGCTCGATCAGTTCCCGCTGCGCGATACCTTCCGCACGCTCAAGGCGCTCGCCGTGCGCGACCTCTTCCGCGAAAAGGACAACAACGGCATCTATGTTGCAGACGGCTACGCCGCAAAGCTCGACCCCACGCTGAACGAGTCCTCGCTCGACCACGCCGCGGACCGCTTCCGCTACGTGTATGAGACGTATTTCAAGGACACGGGCGTAAACGTCTACCTCTCCGTCATCCCCGACAAGAATTACTTTTTGGCCGCCGAAAACGGCTATCCCGCGATGGATTACGATAAACTCTTCGCGCTGGTGCAGGAGAAAACCGACTTCGCGCAATATATCGACCTGACGGACGCGCTCTCGCTCTCGTCCTACTACCGCACCGACACGCATTGGCGGCAGGAGGCGCTCGTCCCCGTCGCCTCGCTGCTCGCGGACGCGATGGACGTGAGCATCCCGACGGACTTCACGCCCGTCACGCTCGATACACCGTTTTATGGCGTCTACCGCGGTCAGTCGGCGCTGCCGCTCGCGTCCGATGGGCTCACGTATCTCACGAATGACGTACTGGACGCCTGCCGCGTGTACGACTATGAAAGCGGCGCCTATCTCCCTGTCTACACGCTCGAGAAGGCGGACGGCAGCGACCCGTATGAGATATTCCTCTCGGGGCCGAAGTCGCTGCTGCGCATCGAGAACCCGAACGCGAAGACGGAGCGCAGGCTCATCGTCTTTCGTGATTCCTTCGCCGCGAGCCTTGTCCCGCTGCTTGCGGAGGGGTACAGCGAGATCACGCTCGTTGACATCCGCTACCTCTCCCCGACGATGCTCGATAAGTTCATCGATCTCACCGCGCAGGACGTGCTGTTCCTCTACAGCGCGAGCGTGCTGAACGACAGCTCGACCATCAAATGATCGCAAAAGTCGCAAAAAAGGAGCGTGAGCGCCGTGACCGGCGTTCACGCTCCTTCTCTTATCTTACGGCACAGTCCGGCGGGCAGGCCGCCGGATGAAGTAAAAAAGGCCCACCTTGAAAGGTGGGTTCAGGCTAAATATAGCACAGTCATTTTCCTCATGCAAGAAAAAGTTGACGCACTTTCATAATTTCGTTCACCCCGTACATTCCACCTTGATAAAGCATGGATAAAGTTGGAAAAACAAAGTATTGACGCTGCTTGCTCCCATGCAGTATCATTACTTATCAAATTTTTTATTTTGTATCAGGAGGTCTGGATCATGAGTGAAGCGACTCGCATTCCTGAGCTTTTTGGCTCGCTTGTGTTCAATGAACGCACGATGGAGCAGTATGTGCCGCAGGACGCCATGGACGTTTGGCGCGGCTGTTTGAAGAGCGGGCAGCCCCTTCCTCTCTCCGCGGCGAATGAGATCGCCGATGCGATGAAGACCTGGGCGCTGGAGCGTGGAGCTACGCACTTCACGCACTGGTTCCAGCCCCTCAGCGGCGTGACGGCGGAAAAGCACGACAGCTTCATCAACAACGCCGGCGGCGGCCGCATCATCATGGACTTTTCCGGAAAAGAGCTGGTACGCGGCGAGCCCGACGCCTCTTCCTTCCCCAACGGCGGCCTGCGCGCGACGTTTGAAGCCCGCGGCTACAGCGCCTGGGACCCCACGGCTTTCGCCTTCATCAAAGACGGCAGTCTCTGCATCCCGACGGTCTTCTGCTCCTACGGCGGCGAAGCGCTCGATAAGAAGACGCCGCTGCTGCGCTCCATCTCCGCAGTCAACCGTGCGGCGCTGCGCGTGCTGAAGCTCTTCGGCGATGACGCCGAAAAGATCACGCCGCAGATCGGCGCAGAGCAGGAATACTTCCTCATCGACCGCGAGCTGTACTTAAAGCGCATGGACCTGCGTCTGTGCGGCCGCACCCTCTTCGGCGCCAAGCCCCCCAAGGGTCAGGAGCTCGATGACCACTACTTCGGCGCGTTTCGTCCCCGCGTGGGTGCTTACATGCAGGAGCTCGATGAGGAGCTGTGGAAGCTCGGTGTGCTCTCCAAGACCAAGCACAACGAGGTCGCGCCCGGCCAGCACGAGATGGCTCCCATCTACATCGACGCCAACACCGCGAGCGACCAGAACCAGCTCGTCATGGAGACGATGAAAAAGGTCGCCGAGCGTCATGGCCTTGTGTGCCTGCTGCACGAAAAGCCCTTTGCGGGCGTGAACGGCTCGGGCAAGCACATCAACTGGTCGCTCTCGACCGACACGGGCAAGAACCTCTTCTCCCCCGGCAAGACGCCCAGCCAGAACGCCGTGTTCCTGCTGGTCCTCGCCGCTTTCATCAAGGGCGTGGACGAATATCAGGAGCTGCTGCGCTGCTCGGTCGCCTTTGCGGGCAACGATCACCGTCTCGGCGCGCAGGAGGCGCCCCCGGCCATCATCTCCATCTTTCTCGGTACCGAGCTTGAGGGCATCATCGACGCCATCGTTGACGAAAACGACTACACCGCGCCCGAGCACAAGTCCCTGCGCATCGGCGTGGACGTGCTGCCGGCCATTCCGCAGGACACGACTGACCGCAACCGCACCTCCCCGCTCGCCTTCACGGGCAACAAGTTCGAGTTCCGTATGCCCGGCTCCTCGCAGTCCATCGCGGGCCCGACCACCATCCTCAACGCCATCATGGCCGAAGAGCTCGACGAGTTCTACGAGCAGCTCAAGGATGCCGAGGACTTCACCGCGGCGCTGCACAAGCTCATCCGCAACACCTTCTCCGCCCACCGCCGCATCATCTTCAACGGCAACGGCTATGAGGAGGCCTGGGTGCACGAGGCCGAAAAGCGCGGCCTTGCCAACCTGCGCAACACCGCCGAGGCTCTGCCCGCCTACATCCTGCCGAAAAATATCGAAATGCTCACCCGCCAGGGCGTGTATTCCCGCGAGGAGATCTTCTCCCGCCATGAAGTTCATATCGAGAAGTACTGCAAGGTCATCCGCATCGAAGCGGCAACGCTCGTCGACATGGTCCAGCACGGCATCCTGAACGCCGCGTCGGAGTATGAGGCTGCGCTGTGCTCGACCATCTCCGCCAAGCGCGCTGCCGCGCCGGAGCTCGCCTGCCATGTGGAGACCTCGCTCGCCAACGCCGTCAGCTCGCTCAACGAGCAGCTGCTCGAAGAGACCATCGCGCTCAAGACGGCACTGGAGACCGTTTCGGACGACGCCGAGCCGGAAACGCTGCTGCACTACTACCACGACAAGGTCGAGGAGCGCACGGTCGCCGTGCGCAGAATCATCGACAAGCTGGAGGTGCTGACGGCATCGAAGTATTGGCCGTATCCGACGTTCTGCGAGCTGCTCTTCTCCGTGTAAAAGTCAAAAAGGACGCTCGAGAGAGCGTCCTTTTTGAGTGAGGATCGCGCTCCGCTGCAGCGCACGCGCCGTAGGCGCGTACGTTTGCGGCGCAAATGCGGCAGGGGATGCTTTTGGATCGCCGCCTGTAGGGCGGCGATCATGGTTGTGGGATCAAATCCATTTTTCTTTAACTGGGGAGGAAGAAAATTTTATGAAGTACATTTTTGTCACCGGCGGCGTGGTGTCCGGCCTCGGCAAGGGCATCTGCGCGGCCTCGCTCGGACGCCTGCTCAAGCAGTGCGGGCTGAAGGTCAAAAATCAGAAGTTCGACCCCTATCTCAACGTTGACCCCGGCACGATGAGCCCGTATCAACACGGCGAGGTCTTCGTCACGGACGACGGCGCGGAGACCGACCTCGACCTCGGCCACTACGAGCGCTTTGTTGACGAGGCGTTGGATGAAAAGTCCTCGGTGTCCTCGGGCAAAATTTTCTGGAGCGTTTTGAACCGTGAGCGTCAGGGCGGGTACCTTGGCGGCACGGTGCAGATCATCCCACACGTGACTGATGAGATCAAGCGCCGCATCTACGACATGGATGACGGCGAGACCGACGTTGCCATCTCGGAGATTGGCGGCACGGTCGGCGATATCGAGAGCCAGCCGTTTCTGGAGGCCATCCGTCAGGTCGCGGCCGAGCGCGGACGCGAAAACGTGCTCTTCATCCACGTGCCGCTCATCGTGACCATTCCCGGCAGCGGCGAGCTCAAGAGCAAGCCCACGCAGCACTCGGTCAAGGAGCTCTTAAGCGAGGGCATCCAGCCGGACGTGCTCGTCGTGCGCACGGATGAGCCCATCACCGACGACATCCGCCGCAAGATCGCGCTTTTCTGCAATGTGGAGCCCGACTGCGTCATCCAGAACGCGACGGCGTCCACGCTCTACGAAGTCCCGCTGCTGCTCGAGCACGAGGGGCTCTGCCGCGTGGTGTGCCGCAAGCTCGACCTTGACTGCGGCGAGCCTGACATGACCGAGTGGCGCGCGCTGGTGAGCAAAATTCACGGTGTCCACCGCCACGTGCGCATCGCGCTCGTCGGCAAGTACGTCGGCCTGCACGACGCCTATTTGAGTGTTGTCGAATCGCTCTTCCATGCGGGCACGGCCTGCGACGCGAGCGTCGAAATTCAATGGGTCGACTCCGAAACGCTGACGGCCGACAACATCGCGCAGAAGCTCTGCGGATGCAACGGTATTTTGGTCCCCGGCGGCTTCGGCGACCGCGGCATCGAGGGCATGATCTTAGCGGCCCAGTATGCGCGCGAGCGCGGCATCCCGTACCTCGGCATCTGCCTCGGTATGCAGATCGCGGTCATTGAATTTGCGCGCCATGTGCTCTCATGGGACGACGCGACGAGCGCGGAGTTCTCCTCCACGACGGCACATCCCGTTATCGCGCTTATGCCCGAGCAGGTCGGCGTAACGGCCAAGGGCGGCACGATGCGCCTCGGCAAGTACCCCTGCGTGCTCGAAGAGGGCTCTATCTCCCGTGCGCTCTACGACGCACCGGAGGTCTGGGAGCGCCACCGCCACCGCTACGAGTTCAACAACGATTTCCGTACGGACTTCACGGACGCCGGCATGCGTCTTGCCGGTCTCTCCCCCGACGGCACGCTCGTGGAGATCGTCGAGTCGAAGACGCACCCCTGGTTCGTGGGCGCGCAGTTCCATCCCGAATTCAAGAGCCGCCCCAATAAGCCGCATCCCCTGTTCCGCGGCTTTGTCGCGGCTTCCCTCGATCGCGCGGTCCATTGACCGCGCGACCTTTTTATTTTTACAATACCGCTGGTAAAATGGGAAAAGCTATGATATGATGCTCTTACCATCAAAACTGCGCGATTGCGCTGAGTTTACGATACGGCAGGAGAAAAGAAACATGAATCATCAAACCATCATCGTACTGGATTTCGGCGGTCAGTACAACCAGCTGATCGCCCGCCGCGTGCGTGAATGCGGCGTTTACTGCGAGGTGAAGCCCTACACGACGCCCCTCGCGGACCTTCTTGCGGCGAAGCCCATCGGCTTCATCTTCACCGGCGGCCCGAACAGCGTTTACCTTGAGGATGCGCCGCACGTCGATCCCGCGCTCTTTGATGCGGGCGTGCCCGTGCTCGGCATCTGCTATGGCTGCCAGCTCATCGCCCACCACCTCGGCGGCAAGGTCGTGGCGGCGAACGACGCGACCGCGCGCGAATACGGCAAGACTGAGACCTTCTTCGATACGTCCTGCAAGCTCTTCAAGGGTCTGCCCGAAAAGAGCGTGACGTGGATGAGCCACGGCGACTATATGGAAAAGGTGCCCGAGGGTTTCTCCCTCGTCGCCCATTCCGATGCCTGCCCCAACGTTGCCATCTGCGACGAAAAGCGCGGCTTCTACGGCGTGCAATACCATCCCGAGGTCAACCACAGTGAGTACGGCAAGGACATGATCCGCAACTTCCTCTACGAGGTCTGCGGCGCGAAGGGCGACTGGACGATGGGCGACTATAAGAATACCGCCATCGCCGCCGTGCGCGAAAAGGTCGGTTCCGGCCGCGTGCTGCTGGCGCTCTCCGGCGGCGTGGATTCGTCCGTCGTGGCCGCGCTGCTCGCCGAGGCCGTCGGCCCGCAGCTCACGTGTGTCTTTGTCGACCACGGTCTCATGCGCCTCAACGAAGGCGACGAGGTCGAGGCGGCGTTCAAGAAGTGGGATATCAACTTTGTCCGCGTGAACGCCGAGAGCCGCTTTCTTGAAAAGCTTGCCGGCGTATCCGATCCCGAACGCAAGCGCAAGATCATCGGCGAGGAGTTCATCCGCGTATTCGAGGAAGAGTCGAAGAAGATCGGCGCGGTCGACTTCCTCGCGCAGGGCACGATCTATCCCGACGTGATCGAATCCGGCCTCGGCAGCGCCGCGGTCATCAAGAGCCACCACAATGTCGGCGGTCTTCCCGACTATGTTGACTTCAAGGAGATCATCGAGCCGCTGCGCCTGCTCTTTAAGGATGAGGTGCGTCAGCTCGGCCGCGAGCTGGGTCTGCCCGAGTATCTCGTCTCCCGCCAGCCGTTCCCCGGCCCGGGTCTTGCCATTCGCATCATGGGTGAGATCACCAAGGAGAAGGCCGACACGCTGCGCCTTGCCGACGCGATCTACCGCGAAGAGCTGGAAAAGGCCGGCGAAAACAAGAAGATGAACCAGTACTTCGCCGTCCTGACCGACACGCGTACCGTTGGCGTCATGGGCGACGGCCGCAGCTACGACCGCGTGCTCGCTCTGCGCGCCGTGACGACCGAGGACTTTATGACCGCCGACTGGGCTCGCATCCCCTATGAGCTGCTCGACAAGATCAGCGGCCGCATCGTCAACGAGGTCAAGGGCATCAATAGGATCGTCTACGACATCACGAGCAAGCCGCCCGCAACGGTGGAGTGGGAATGAGTTTTTGAAACTTTGAACCCGTTGCGGCACAACGGATAGACGGTTTTGTGCCTCTCTTTTGATAACGATTTGATAACGCTCCCCATAGGCCGTATCATTCTGTATC